>Ga0209109_10001471_pt1 | contig 13043 bp, 9 predicted proteins | sample Rifsed10ft2_FD_184004 | JGI IMG/M metagenome (GOLD analysis project Ga0209109, IMG submission 184004) | Soil microbial communities from Rifle, Colorado, USA - sediment 10ft 2 (version 2) | ecosystem: Environmental > Terrestrial > Deep subsurface > Rock core/Sediment | place: Rifle, Colorado... | reverse complement strand
CGCGCCGGCTTCGACCCCGTTGTCCGCGTCGTTGCCAGCAAAGAGGAGTTCCTCCAAGCTTTGTGTCATACCGAATTTGACGTGGTCATTTCCGATTTCCGCTTACCCGAGTGGACCGGCATGGAAGCCCTCGACCTGCTCCTGCAGGATGGCCGGGATATCCCCTTCATCCTGGTCACCGGCTGGCTCGGCGACGAGTCCGCCGTCGAGTGCATCAAGCGCGGCGTCACTGACTACGTCCTCAAAGACCGCCTCGCTCGTCTCCCCGAGGCCGTCCGCCGCGCCTTGGAGGAAAAATCTCTGCGCGAGGAGCGCGCCCGCATTGAGCAGGCCCTGCGCCTCAGCGAGCAACGCTATCGCACCCTTATGGAAACTGCTCCCGACGCCATTTTCATCATCGATAAGCAGAGTATCATCCAGTACACAAATCCCGCCGCCAGCCGCATCTTCGGCTATCCGGTGGAGGAGCTCGTCGGAAAGCCGCTCACCCTCCTGATGCCCGCATCTCATCGCGATCTCCACCTTCATGGCATGTGGCGCTACCTCGAGACCCGCAAAAAGCAAATGCGGTGGGACTGCATCGAGTTCCCCGGCCTCCACCGCGACGGTCGCGAGATCCCTCTGGAAATCTCGGTCGGCGAGTTCCTCCACAATGGCCGCCACGTCTTTACCGGCATCGTCCGTGACATCTCCGAACGCTTCCAAGCTGAAGCTGAGCGGATGCGTCTGATCACGGCGATAGAGCAAACTACCGAAGGCGTCCTCATCACAGACATGCGGGGCGCCATTCAGTACGTGAATCCTGCCTTCGTGAAGATGACGGGGTACTCCCGAGAAGAGGTGGTCGGACAGAATCCCCGCTTACTGCAATCCGGGATTCACGACACGCCGTTCTATGAACAACTCTGGAAGACCGTTCTGGCCGGAAAAACCTGGCACGGCGAGATCGTCAACCGCCGCAAAGACGGCACCCTCTACACCGAAGAGATGAGCATCACGCCGGTTCGCGACGCCGGCGGTCAGGTCACTCATTTCATCGCCATCAAGCAAGACATCACCCAGCGCCGCACGCTTGAGCAGCAGCTCCGCCAGGCCCAGAAGTTCGAAGCCATCGGCCAGCTCATCGGCGGCATCGCCCACGACTTTAATAATGTCATCGGTGCCATCCTCGGCTGGGCCGAGATGGGCTTGGACGAGGTCCCCCCGGACTCCCGCGCCCACTCCTACTTCAAGAAAACCCGCGCGCAGGCCGACCGCGCCGCCGCTCTCATCCGCCAGTTGCTCGCCTTTGCCCGCCGGCAGATTCTCGAGCCACGCAATCTCAGCATCAACCACTCCGTCGCTGACCTCACGAGCATGCTCGAAAGCGTCCTGGGCAAGGACATCGAGATCAAGTCCGTTCTGGCTCCTGACCTCGCCATCGTCCGCGCCGACCCCACTCAGATCGAGCAGGTCCTGCTCAACCTCTGCATCAACGCCCGCGACGCCATGCCCGGTGGCGGCCGCCTGGTCATCGAAACCGAAAACGTGGACATCGACGACGAATACTGCCGCCTGCACCCCTACAGCCGCCCCGGACGTTACGTTCGCCTCACCGTCTCGGACTCCGGGACCGGCATGGATGCCGCCACCCTCGAGCACATCTTCGAGCCTTTCTTCACCACCAAGGAGCCCGGCCGCGGCACCGGCCTCGGCCTGGCCACCGCCTTCGGCATCGTCAAGCAGCACGGCGGCTTTCTCCATGTCTACAGCGAGCTCGGCCATGGCTCCGTCTTCCACATCTACTTCCCTGCTGTCGAAGCCAAGCCCGACCTGGTCTCCAAACCGGAAGAAGAAGCCGCTCGCGGCGGCTCGGAAACCATCCTCCTTGCCGAAAACCACGAGGGTCTCCGCGAAACCGCCCGCTCCACACTGGAAAAGCTTGGCTATCGCGTCCTTCCGGTCCCCGAGGGCGCCGCCGCGGTCGATCTGTTTCGCAGCCAGCCCGACACAATCGATCTCGCCCTCCTCGACGTCGTCATGCCCCACTTGAACGGCCCCGAAGCCTACGCCCTGATGGAAGTCCTTCGCCCCGGCCTCCCGGTCGTCTTCACCTCCGGCTATACCGCCGAGACTCCGGCCTTCACCGAAGCTCAAAAGAGGGGCCTCCCCATCCTTCCCAAGCCCTACAGCCCCTCCCAGCTCGCCCGCAAAGTCCGCGAAGCTCTCGACCGCCGCCTCGCCCCCACTCCCTCCTCCCGCCGCCACCGCTGACCTCCTCGTTAAACCACCGTCAATTGCCATTCCGAGCGAGCGAGGAATCTGCTTTTGCTTTTCCTCTCCCTCACATGCCTCCGCTTAAACCAGCCGCCTTCACGGTGGAGCGTGTTTTGCCAGTTGTAGTCTTAACTCGGCCAAGCGGGCACTCGCGTAGAAAACCCGTACAAAAGAAAAGGAGGAGCGAAGGCGCTCCTCCTCTTCATGTCGTCCTCTAGTGGGACAAGCGAATACAGCCACACCGAGAGTGAGCCCGGAGCTCTCGCCTTTCTACCTTATCTTCCCTGACCTAATCATGGCGGAGCCGGTATGGCCGACGAAGATCTGTGCCTTGGCCTGCGAAGTGGTGTCTGCTTCGTCGACATCCCAAATGATACTACTCAGCGGGCAATAGAGAGTTTCATCCAGCAGTGTGTCCAGGTTATCCAGACAGCTGATGCTGAACACAAACTGGTCGGTGAGGTCGATGATGGTATCACCATTCTGGTCCACGTCCACGAGGAACCCTTCGGTTATGTCGCAAAACGGAGTCTTGCCACCGGCCTTGACGCCGCCGCCTCCTAACTTGACCTGCTTGACGCACCCCAGCGCACCTAGGTTGAAGGATGCCAGTTGCACCCAATCTGCGGAGGTTCCAGATGTGCACTCAACAAACTCGTCTCCGGTATCTGGAGTCCCATCCGGGTCCACAAGTGTGCAGGAGACCGTCTGGTTGGCGAAGGAAGTGAACGCAAAGTTCTGCTCGGGCTTGCCAATCAGTCGGATAAACCACTCTTGCGTGGAGACGTGCCCCGGCCGCGGGTCCGCGTCGCGAATCTGCAGGGACACCTTGTTATCGCCCCAGGCGTCGCAATCAATCGCCGTCGTGATCGCCCCGAGCTCTGCTCCGTCTTCATCGACAAGCCCATCCCCGTCGTTGTCCACGCCATCGGCCGGATCCTCGTCAAACAAACCATCACCATCGTTATCGATCTGGTTCCAATCCACCATGGTGATGTAAATCAAGGTGTCGGGAATCACGCCGTCGAAGTGACGCAAAAACAGGGAGTGCCCGCCATCACACTGTTTGGGGCCATTCTCACCCTTTTGGACATGGATGATGATGGTGTCGTGGGGATAGCCAGGTCTGGGGTTCCCAACTCTCTGCGCCATGGCAAGGCTCGCGCTTCCCATGGCCAACACAAACGCCGCCGCGAGAATAGGTTTCTTCACGAATGCCTCCTAGTCCAGTTCTCCCGGGGCAAGCGATTTTCAATTCCCCCACCCCCATTGGCGTGGGACTTTAATGCTTCGCTAGGAGGGAATCTACTGGCCGCAAGACCAACTGAAGGTCAGGGCGAAAAAACTGTACCCGCGGGCTACCATCGTGAATGATCAGGCTATAATCTTTCGCCATGACGTCGCGCGCCTCCGGAACAAGAATCGTCAGTTGGGTGCCCTTCGGACTGGGACACACCAAGCCCCACCACTTCCTCGAAATCTTCAAAACTATCTGGGAAAACCGCGACAATCTCCCCTACGCCTGGCGCATCCTCCGCCACGGCGTCTGCGACGGCTGCGCGCTCGGCCCCCGCGGCCTCCGCGACGACGCCATGCCCGGCATCCACCTCTGCCTGGTCCGCCTGAAGCTGCTCCGCCTCAACACCATGCCTGCGCTCGACCCCGCTCGTCTCGCCGATGTCTCGCGTCTGGCCTCGCTCGACGGCCGCCGCCTCCGCGAACTTGGCCGCTTGCCCTTTCCCATGCTTCGCCGCCGCGGCCAGCCCGGCTTCCACCGCGTCTCCTGGGATGAAGCTTTCTCGCTTCTCGGCGCGCGTCTCCGCGCCGCCGCGCATGCCAACCCGCGCCGCATTGCCTTCTACACCACCTCGCGCGGCCTCACCAACGAGACCTACTACGTCGCCCAGAAAGTCGCCCGCCTGCTCGGCACCAACAACATTGACAACGCCGCCCGCCTCTGCCACGCCGCTTCCACTACCGCTCTCAAGCAGACCATCGGCGTCGCCGCTTCCACTTGCTCGTACACCGACTGGATCGGCGCCGACCTGATCGTCCTGCTCGGAGCCGACATCGCCAACAACCAGCCCGTCGCCACCAAGTACCTCTACTACGCGAAACAAAAAGGCGCCCGCATCGTCGTCGTCAACCCCTACCGCGAGCCGGGCCTTGAGCGCTACTGGGTCCCCTCGATCGCCAAGAGCGCGCTCTTCGGCACGCGCTTCGCCGACGACTTCTACCAGGTGCGCGTCGGCGGGGACGTCGCCTTTCTGAACGGCGTCCTTAAGTGGCTCATCGAAAAAAACTGGCTCGACCACTCATTTATCGCCGAGCACACCTCCGGCTTCGACGAATTGAAAGTTGCGCTCGCCTCCCAATCCTGGGAGCAGCTCGAAGAATCCTCCGGCCTCATCCGCGACCAGATGCTTGCCTTCGCGGAAACCTGCGCCGCCTCAAAAAACGCAATCTTCATCTGGAGCATGGGACTCACCCAGCACCACTTCGGCGTCGAAAACGTCAAAGCCGTCGTCAACCTCGCTCTCGCCCGCGGCATGTTGGGCCGCGCAAACGCCGGCCTCGTCCCCATCCGCGGCCATTCCGGCGTGCAGGGCGCCGCCGAGTGCGGCTCCGTCCCCAACACGTTTCCGGGCGGCGATCCCGTCAGCGAAGAATCCGCCCGCCGCTTCAGCGAGTTCTGGGGACACCCCGTGCCAGCCTGGCTTGGTCTTTCCGCTCCCGAAATGCTCGACGCTGCCGGGCGCAGCGAGCTTGACGTCTTCTACATCGCCGGCGGCAACTTTCTGGACACCATGCCCGAGCCCGCGCGCATGCGCGGCGCGCTGGAATCCGTTCCCTGCCGCATCCACCAGGACTTGTTCCTCAACTCCGCAATGCTCATCCCGCCCGGCGACTTCGTCCTGCTCCTCCCCGGCCAGACGCGCTACGAACAGTCCGGCGGCGGCACGCTCACTTCCACTGAGCGCCGCATCCGCTTCTCACCGCAAATCCTCGGCCCGCGCATCGGCGAGGCCATGTCCGAATGGGAGATTTTCCTCCGCGCCGGCCAGGCCGCGCTCGGCCCCGACCGTCGCCACCTGCTCCACTTCCCCGACGCTGCCGCCATCCGCGCCGAAATGGAGCGCGTCATGCCGCTCTACCGCGGCATCGCCAGCCTCCGTGCCGAAGGCGACTCCGTCCAGTACGGCGGCCCGCTCCTGTGCGCCAATGGCGTCTGCGCCAATCTCCCCGGTGGCCGCGCGCGCTTCTCTCCCCTTTCTCCTCCCGACCTCTCTCCTCCCTCATTCGTTCCCGTGCCGTGCGCAGCGATCACAGATTCCGGCCTTGCCGGAAGGAATCCCTCCGACCCTCTCATTCTGAGCGAGCGCGTATTCGGCGCGAGCGAAGAATCCCTCCCTTCAGAATGTGTGATTCCAAGCCCGCCGCAAGCGGGAGAGGAATCTCTCTCTTCCCACCTCCAACCTCTCACCTCCGGCCTCTGCTTCTACCTCACCACTCGCCGCGGCAAGCAGTTCAACTCTATGGTCTATTCCGACCGCGACCCGCTCACCGGCTCCACGCGACGCAACGACGTTTTCATCTCCCCGGAAGATGCTGCCCGCCTGGGTCTCCGTGACGGCGACCCCGTCCTCCTCCGCCCCATCCACTCACATCCCCACACGTCTCACTCCGCCTCTTCTCCAATCTCCAACCTCCCACATCCCACCTCCGCCTTCCACGGCGTCTGCCGCATCTCGCCCGTCAAATCCGGCACGCTTCAGGCCTACTGGCCCGAGGCCAACGCCCTTATCTCCACGAGACTCGACCCTGCCTCCCACGAGCCCGACTACAATGCTTGGGTCAGCCTCGAAAAATCCTCTCCGTTGTAACGTGGGCTCTGCCACGCTTCAAGGTTCAGTACTCCCAGTCTCCCCTTTCGCCTCCTTCCACAAATCCTTCTCTTGACACCCTTCCGCCCCCTGTGATATTTGGCATTACAGAAGGAGTGTTGTGTGGTGGTCAGTCTCCTGGAAATGGTTGAACGCAGTACCAGCGAGTGAGTCAGTTGCCGCCGGCGGCCTCGGCCGGTGAGATCGAGTTTTTTCCCTGAAGCACCCCACCCCGGGAGGTGGAAGCCTTAACGGTTTTCACCTCCCTTTCCTTTTGGCCGATCAATCCTCTCTCCGTCATCCTGAGGCCCCGACCTGGTCGGGGCCGAAGAATCTCAGCCTCCTGAGCGGCCTCAGACCTTCAAATTGTCGTCGGGAAAAGTATTGCGTGTGTGGAGGCAGCTGCCCGCCTGCCTATCGCGCTGTGGTTACCGGCCGCCCCTGCTTCTGCTTTCTCTTGCGCTTATCCGCGTAGAGCGTCTGGTCGGCCCGTTCGACGAACTGTTCCGGCGTCTCGCCGTGTTCGTACCCCACCCACCCGGCCGCAAACGTCACCGGGATTTTCTGCCCCTGGAAGTTCACTTCCATCGGCGCCAGGCGGCTCAGCATGGCCTGCACCTGCCCTACCGGACATTCCGGCAGGATCACCAGGAACTCATCTCCGCCCATCCGCACCGCCAGGTCCGACACGCGGATCGCCGCCACCAGCCGCTCGGCAAACTCTTTCAGCACCTGGTCGCCGGCGGCATGCCCGTACTTGTCGTTCACCGGCTTGAAGTCATTCAAGTCGATCGCCACCGCCGTCAGCGGGTGGCCGTAACGCCGCGACCGGTTTATCTCGGCCTTCAGCCGGTCTTCCGCAAACCGCCGGTTGTAGAGCCCGGTCAGCGCGTCCACCGTGGCCAGCTGGTGGAACTCTTCCGCGCGCACTTGTAGATTGCTCATCGCCGTCAATTGCTGCGAAAGCTGCCGCCGCAGCCGCTTCATCGTCCACTGCTGGTAGATCGTGTAGGTGTTAAACAGCAGCACCAACCCCACCAGACCGCGCACCGCCTGGTTCAGGCTGAACTGGAAGAAGGGATCGTCAAACTTAAACAACTCCGGGAACGACAGCGACCCCACCGCCGCCGTCAGCAGCAGCATCACGATCATGGCCATCGCCCACAGCCACCAGTCGCGCCGCTCGAGCTTCGCCAAGTCCGCCTGGACTTTCTCCAGTTGCGTCTCCGGCGGCTTCTCCACCGCTGTCTGCTGCTCCGGACTCATCTGCGGTTCCTGCACCTCTCGGGCCAGGGCGGCCCGCTTCTCCCCATCATACGGCGGCCCCCAAACTCACGCCCCAGTTTTCAATCCCCCTGTCTCCAATCAATACCCGTCCCCGCTCCCACTTGAACCACTGATTGCGCCTTAATCTGTATTCATCTTTCTTCTCTCTCTTTTTCTTCGCCTGTCTCTCTTCTGATCTGTATTCACCTCTGTACCCTCTTCCTCTTCAGCGCCTCCACCCAATGATCCGCCTCGCGCGTTGGCCGCGGGATGCGGTACCCATCGCACATTGCCAGCACCAGCTCGATCGCCCGCTCCAGCGACACGCGGTGCCCCTGCGACACGTAAATCGGCTTCACGCCCTCCCGCGTGCGCAACACCGCCCCGATCCGCTCTCCCGCATCCACAAGCGGCGCCCACGCGCCCGCCTTCCGCCCTGGCTCCTCGTGCTCCCCAATTAACCGCGACTTCGCGCACCCAATCGTCGCCCGGTCCAGCAACACTCCCAAATGGCACGCCAGCCCAAACCGTCGCGGGTGCGCGTACCCTTGCGCGTCGCAGAAGATCACCTCCGGCGCGCGCCGCACTTTCGCAAACGCCGCCAGCAACGCCGGCGCCTCGCGGAAGCTCAAGAGGCCCGGCACGTACGGAAACCGCAGGGCCCGCGCGGCCCACTGCCGCTCTACTTCCACCATTTCTGGAAAGCGATACACGATCACGCCCGCAATCGCCCGCCGCCTCCGTAAATCCAGCGCCACGTCCGCCCCGGCCACCCGTTTCACCACCCTCAAACGGTCCCCGCGCTCCATCCGCTCGCGCAGCCGTATCTGGATCTCCCGCGCCTCGGCCGGAGTTACCTGCCATCCATGTAGCTTTCGGACTTTCATCCATGCATCCGTTTCCGCTTGCCGCCCGTACATCGTATAATGCGCACGATGGAAAAGACCCAGAAAGCGACCCGTATTCTCTCGATCGACGTCCGCAAAGCCGGCTCGGTGGTAATTCTCGAAATGGCCGGGCGCGCCACCATCGGTGACGGCAACAACGCGCTCGCCAACGAGCTCCGCCGCCAGCTCGACGCCGGCAACAAGCAGCTCATCGTAGATCTCTCCGGCGTTACCCAGATTGATAGCTCCAGCATTGCCACGCTCGTCCGCGCCTACGCCTCCTTTGACCGCAACGGCGGCAAATTGAAACTCCTCCACCTCGGCGGCCACGTGCTCGAAATCTTCATGGTCACCCGCCTCATCGACGCCATCCCCGTCTTCCAAGACGAAGCCGCCGCCCTCGCCAGCTTCCAGTAGCCTGCTCTTGTACCGCTGGCGTACCGCGGGTTCTCTCCGCTCGTCCCGCCGGTTCCTTCTTTGGTCATCCTGAGGCCATCCGACCAGGTTGGCCGAAGGATCTCAACCACCTGATCTTGCCTCCCATCTCCGCCGTCTATTCCATAGTGTAATTCCGAGCGCAGCGATCGAAGATTCCGGCCTTGCCGGAAGGAATCTGCTTTTCCTTTGAGTAGCGCTGGGCTTCAGCCCGGCAACTCAAGCCCGTCGAAATCAACTTCAGACTATTCTGAATTCTCTGCGTGCAAGTCCGCAGGGGCCAGCGCCAGAAGTCTTTTTACTGTGTCTGGGTTTTTCGGGGAAATTTTCGCTCTTAGAAGAACCGGACTTCCCTCTGTGCCTCTGCGTCTCTGTGGCTATCCCCTCTTACGCGCCTTTCTTCAGCTCCGTCAGCACCAGCCGCGCCAGCTCCTTGAGCGTCTCAAACACGCCCTGACCGGTCACCGCCACGGCTTCCGTGGTCGGCTCGCCTTTCACCACCAGTGTGCGCTTCAGCTCGTCCGGCGGCAGGATGTTGGGCAGGTCGCGCTTATTGAGTTGCAGCACGTAGGGGATCGTCTCGAAGTTGAGTTTGTGTGCTTTCAGATGTTCGCGCAGGTTGTCGAGCGTCTCCAGGTTCGCGTCCAGCCGTTCTTCCTGCGAATCGGCTACGAACACCACGCCGTCCGCGCCCTTCAGGATCAGCTTCCGGCTGGCCTCGTAGAACACCTGACCGGGCACGGTGTACAGGTGGAACCGCGTCTTGAACCCGCGCACCGTCCCCAGGTCGAGCGGCAGGAAATCGAAGAAGAGCGTCCGGTCGGTTTCCGTCGCCAGCGAGATCATTTTGCCCTTCTGGCCGGCTCCGGTGTGGTCGTAGATCCACTGCAGGTTCGCGGTTTTCCCGCCGAGCCCGGGCCCGTAGTACACCAGCTTGCAATTGATTTCGCGTGCGGGGAAGTTGATGAACGGCACGGATCCCTCAGAACGACCGGAGCCTTTTTATAGCACACGCCCCCCCACCGGCCAATCCCGAAACCTGCCCCCGGTGTCTGATAGGAACCATCCGCGCCGCCCGCGCCGCCAGCTTCATCCGGCATACTCAACCCGCGAGCACTTAACTTCCGGATAACTCCCCGTTGACGCATCTTGCGCCCTCTGTTAGCATGTCCCGGATGGCACGCACCACGAAATCCTCCAAGCGACGCCCAACCAAGGCTGCATCTCGCTCAAAGTCACTCAAAACAAAGGCGATGCCCAACGGCCGCCCGGCCCGCAAACACGTCGCCAAAATCGTCGATCCCCGCGTACAGCAGCAGATGAGGCAGTATGAAGAGGCCGTCCGCCACTTCCACCAGCAAAAATTCCACAAGGCCAGGGAAGGCTTTGAAAAGGTGCTCACCGGTCCCAGCAAGGAACTGACCGACCGCGCCCAGATGCACCTGCGCGTCTGCCAGCAGCGTATTGCACGTCTGCCGGAGGCCAACCCCCGGACCGCCGACCAGCACTACCAGCACGGCGTCGCCATGATGAATTTGGGCCGCTGGGACGAGGCCCGCGAGCACCTGCTCCGCGCCCGCAAACTTTCCCCCAAGGCCGACTATATCGTTTACGCCATGGCCGCGCTCGATTGCCTGACCGGCGAGGCTGAATCGGCCATGGAGAACCTCAAGCTGGCCATCGACCTGCGCCCGGAAAATCGCTACCACGCCCGCAACGACGAGGACTTCGCCTTCCTGCAGGAGGACCCACGCTTCACCGAGCTCCTCTACCCGGAGCGCGAAGCCTCCGGCAACTAACGCGGTCAGCATGTCCTACTTGAAACCCGAACATCCCGAGCGCTGCAAGCCTGCCCGCATCGTCGCACTCGGCGGCGGCACCGGTCTGTCAACTCTTCTCCGCGGACTCAAGGAGTACATCGCCCGGCGTCGCGGTGATTCCGCGCGCCATCCCATCGCCGACCTCGCCGCCGTGGTCACCGTCACTGACGATGGCGGCAGCTCCGGCCGCTTGCGCCGCGACTATCGCGTGCTCCCTCCCGGCGACATTCGCAACTGCATGGTCGCGCTCTCCCAGGACGAAGCCTTGCTCGGCCGCCTCTTCCAGTACCGCTTCCACGCCGGCCGCGGCTTGCGCGGCCACAGCTTCGGCAATCTCTTCCTCACTGCGCTCAGCCACGTCACCGGCGACTTCACCCGCGCCGTACAGCTCTCCGGTCAGGTTCTGGCCATTCGCGGCCGCATCTTCCCCTCTACCAATCAGAACGTCTCGCTCGAAGCGGTGATGACCGATGGCTCGCTCGTCGCCGGCGAAACGCGCATCGCCAGGTCCCGCAAGCGCATTCGCCGCGTCCGCCTTGTACCCCGCCGCGTGCGTCCTCTCCCCGAAGTTCTCGAAGCGATTGCCCACGCCGACCTCATCCTCTTCGGTCCTGGTTCGCTATACACCAGCATCATTCCCAACCTGCTGGTTTCCGGCGTCGCCGAGGCCATCGAAAAATCCTCGGCCGCTCGCGTGTACATCTCCAACCTGATGACCCAGCCCGGCGAGACGGACGGTCTTTCGGTCGCCGACTGTGTCCGCGCGATTCATCTCCACGCCGGCCGCAAGCTGCTCGATTGGGTGGTCATCAATAACCAGCCTGTCTCGCCGGGCGTGGCCCGTCGCTACCGCCTCCGCGGCGCCGAGCCCATGCCCGCCGATCTCGCCGCGCTCCAGAAGCTGGGCCTGCGCTGCATTTTCGACACTCTGCTCGAAGAACACGGCGTCGTCCGCCACAACCCCGAGCGCCTCACCCGCCTGCTCCTCGAAGAATTCGTCTCCCGCCCCCACCGCGCCCTCGACTCCGTCCTCCCTCCCGCCCGCACCCGCTCCCGCAACTGATCCCCATCTCTTCCTCATCTGTGTTCATCTGTGTTCCTTCCCCTCTTCCTCTTCTTGCCTCCCGCCGCCCCTGTTCGTATACTCCCCGTCTATCCTTCGCGGGAGACGCCATGGCCACCACCATCGCCCACAACGAATTAAACGTTTACGAATCCGCCGACGCCCGTTTTGAGGTGGCCGCCCGCAGGCTCGGCCTCGAGGAAGGTCTGTACAAGTACCTCAAGCATCCCAGCAAAGAGATCACTATCTACATCCCCGCTGGCATGGACAACGGCCATCTTGAAGTCTTCATCGGCTATCGCGTCCTGCACTCCACCGTCCGCGGCCCGGGCAAGGGCGGCATCCGCTTCGACCCCAACGTCACCCTCGACGAAATCCGCGCCCTGGCCGCCTGGATGACCTGGAAATGCGCTGTCGTCAACATCCCCTTCGGTGGCGCCAAGGGCGGCATCATCTGCGACCCGTCGAAGCTTTCCCGCGGCGAGCTCGAACGCATCACCCGCCGCTACACGGCCGAGCTCAGCGAATGGCTCGGCCCCGAGCGCGACGTCCCCGCCCCTGACGTCGGCAGCGACGAGCAGGTTATGGCCTGGGTCATGGACACCTACTCCATGCACGTCCGCCACGCCACCACCGCCGTCGTCACCGGCAAGCCCCTCGAGCTGGGCGGCTCGCGCGGACGCAAGGAGGCCACCGGCCGCGGCTGCCAGATCGTCTGCGACAAAGCCCTCGCCAAGCTCGGCATGAAGCGCGAAGGCTGCCGCGTGATCATCCAGGGCTTCGGCAACGTCGGCTCGATGGCCGCCCTGCTCATGCACCAGGCCGGCTACAAGATCGTCGGCGTCGCCGATATCCACGGTGCCCTCTACAACGAGAAGGGCTTCGATATTCCCGCCCTGCTCGACTGGGTCCACGGCCAGCGCAAGCCGCTGCCTGAGCTCCCAGCCGGCGGCCAGAAAATGTCCGCGCAGGACATTCTCTTCCAGCCCTGCGACATCCTTCTCCCCGCCGCCATCGAAAACATGCTCACCAGCCAGAACGCCCATCGCGTCCAGGCCCGCATCCTCTGCGAGGGCGCCAACGGCCCCACCACCGCCCACGCCGACGAAATCCTCGAAAAGAAAGGCGTCTTCGTCATCCCGGACATTCTCGCCAACGCCGGCGGCGTTACCGTCAGCTACTTCGAATGGGTGCAGGACCGCCAGGGCTTCTTCTGGCGCGAATCGGAAGTCAACGAGCGCCTCCATGACATCATGGAGCAGAGCTTCGACGAGGTGGTCCGCTACGCCGAAACCCACCGCGTCAACAACCGCATCGCCGCCTACATGCTGGCCATCGACCGCGTCGCCTTTGCCCTCAAGCTCCGCGGCATCTACGCCTAGTAGGACAGGCTTCAACCTGTCCTCTTCCTCCGATTCGGGCTCCCATAGGG
>Ga0209109_10001470_pt1 | contig 13044 bp, 9 predicted proteins | sample Rifsed10ft2_FD_184004 | JGI IMG/M metagenome (GOLD analysis project Ga0209109, IMG submission 184004) | Soil microbial communities from Rifle, Colorado, USA - sediment 10ft 2 (version 2) | ecosystem: Environmental > Terrestrial > Deep subsurface > Rock core/Sediment | place: Rifle, Colorado... | reverse complement strand
CCAGAATGTCGAGCGGGGCCCTGGGAATCGGCGTGCGGTCGAGGACCTTGCGCTCGTCGTTCACACGTCGAGTTTCAACCGTGAGTCGCTCCTTCGATTCCTTTGCATCTTTGGCGATTCGGTCGAGCTCCGCCTTACGCTTCTCGAGACCTTGCCCGATGTGATTCGCCTCGATCTCGCGCTTCTCCAGGGCGGTCGCGAGGACCTGAAGGCCATCCTCTCGGTCCGCGAGCTCGGACCGGTGTTCCTCCACGCCTGCCGAGGCCTTCGCGAGGTCCGCGAGTTTTTCCTTCAGATCCGCCTCCCGGCCAGCCAGATCGGCTTCGCGCGAGCGGATCGTTTCGGCCTTCGAGGCCACGTCGGCTTCCTTCGTCTTGACCGTCTCGAGACGTTCCTCGAGCCGCTTCGATTCGGATCTCACGCGTCGGTCGACCGTCTGCAGCGACGCCTTCAGGCGGACGAGGTCCTTGTTCGCCACGGCGATCTCCTTCGCCTCTTTCGCGTGGCGTCGCGCGGCGGCATCGAGCTCCTTCTTGCGGGCGTCCAGGGCCTCCAGTTCCTCTCGGAGGGCATTTTCCCGCTGCCCGAGCTCCCGGCCACGTTGCGTGAGCTGAGCTTCGAGCTCCTCGAGGGAGGTCTCCTTGGCGGACGACGCCTTCGAGTCCGCGGCGAGGGCTGCATCCCGACGGTCGAGGTTCGTCTCCGTCTTGCGGAGCTCGTCCTCCTTCGCCCGCAGGGATGTTTCGAGCAAGGCGACCTGCTTCTCCTTGGTCTCCGTGAGGGCCATGAGGCGCCGCGCCTGCTCCAGCTCCGATCGGGCACCCGCCTCCTTGCGTCTCATCTCTTGTTCCCCCGAGGTCTGGCGCTGTTCCCAGTCCTTCCGGGCGGCGATGAGGGCCTTCTCCCGCTTCGCGAGATCCATGTCCGTCGCGGCGAGGGCCTTCTCCCGTTCCGAGAGGGCCGCCTGTGTCGCCCCGATCTCGCGAAGGCGCGCGTCCGCGGCCTTCGTCTTGCTCGCGAGGTCCACGCGTATCCCGTCAAGGGCCTTGCGGTCCGACAGAAGGGTCTTGCGCGAGCGTTCCAGTTCCCCGTTCGCATCCCGGACCTCCGCGCTGCCTCGCGCGAGCGCCGCATCCCGCTTCTCGAGTTCCGCCGCGAAGGCGGTCAGCTCCTCGTCACGGCGTTCGACCTGAGCAGCCTTCGATTCGAATTTGGAAAGCGCTGCCTTGTGGGCCTCGACCGCGCTGCGATGATCCTTCTCCCGCTGATCAAGGACCGTTGACCGTTCGTCGAGCTGCTGTTTGCGCTTCGCGAGTTCCTCTTCCTCGCGCTGGAGCGTCAACCGGTCCGCCTTGATCGTCTTCTCCGAGGACGTGATGGCCTGGGAGGCCTCCTGGATCTCCGTCTCGCGCTTCGCGGCCGAGGCCTCGCGTCGCTCCACGACCCGCTCCGCCTTGTGAAGGGCGTCGAGCTGGACGTTGAGCTGGGCGCGCGCGGCGTCCAGGGCCTTCTGCTGATCCGAAATCTCTCCCTCGCGGGTGAGGAGGGCCGCTTCCCGATCACCGATCTCCGCGGTGGAGAGCTTGATGCCCTTTTGCATCCTCTCGAGTTCCGCGCGACGCGCCGCAAGATCGTCCCGCGCCTTCGCGAGAGCCGCTCTCTCCTCGCCGACCTTGCCAGCGACCTTCGATATCTCCTCCTCCCGCGTGCGGAGATCCACCTCGATCACCGTGGAGCGGGCCTCTCGCTGGAGGAGGGCCTCCTCCCGCGCCTTGAGGGACGCCTGAGTCGCCGCGGCCTCCGTGGCGGCCGAACGCAGCTGCGCATCCCGCCGATCGATCTCCATGCGTCGTCTCTCGAGGTCCCCCTTCGCCTCGGCGATCGCGCGGCCCTCGTCCTTCAGGGCCTTCGATTGCACATCCAGTTCCGACTTCAGTTTCGTGAGCGTCGCCGCGCGCTCTTGAAGTTCCATGTCTCGCCGGCTCGCGCGCGCCTCGACGGATTTCGACTTCTCCTCCACGCGCTTCTCGGCGCGGGCGAGGTCTCGCTCCCGGTCCCGCAGGGTCTTCGACGCGGCCTGGGTCTCCGTCTCAAGCGCGGCGAGCTGCGACTCCCGTCGGGTCACGTCCTCTTCGCGTCGATCGAGGAGCCTCGTCCGAGCGTCGATATCCGCTTGGGCTTGGGCCAGCCGTTTCTCCCGCGCCTCGAGCTCCGCCTTCGACTTGTCGAGCGTGGCCTCCCGCGCGTTCAGCGCGCTCGCCTTCGCGGAGGTCGTGCGGGCTACCTCGAAGTCGTGCTGGAGGGAGTCCGCCCGGTGGACCTGCGTGTCGAGTTCCGTCCGGAGGCGCGTGACCTCCGCCTTCTGCTCGAGCTCCCGGCGCTGCAGCGCTTCGTTCGCCGCGCGCAGGGAGGATTGGAGCGTCTCCACTTCTTTGTCCTTCTTCGCGATCTCGCGATCGCGGATCTGCAGGTGCTTGCGGGCTTCCTCGAGTTCCTGGGCGTGGGCGGTCTCACGGGCCTTCGTCTGCTCCGCGATCTTTTCCTGTGTCTCTTTGAACTTCCTTTCTGCGCGCTCGACCGCGCGTTCGCGGTCCTTGATTGCTTTCAGAGACTTCTCGGCCTCGAGCGCCCGCTCGGCCGCAACCCGTGCGGCCTTCTGGACCTCCACCTCGCGCGCCTGGTGCTCCGCACCCTTGCCCGCGACATCGGCCTCACGGTCGGCCAGTTCCTTCGTGCGCGCATCGAGCTTGGTCCAACGCGCCTTCAGGTCCGACTCCTTCTCGCTCAGCTCGCCCGCCTTGCCTGCGCGCTTGCGGAGTTCCTCGACCTCGTCGCGGGACCGCTGGGCCTTCTCCCGTTCCTGCTCGATCGCGCTCCGAGCCTTCGTGAGTTCCGTGGTGAGAGAGATCTCGCCCTCCTGCGTCTCCTTGCGAGCCGCCTCTGCTTCCGCCCGCGCGGTCTCGAGGTTCCTCAGCATCTTCGCGAGGTCCTTCCTCGCGGACTCGAGTTCCTTCTCGAGATCCTGGGTCCGCTTGTCTGCCTGGTCCCGGAGCACCTTTCGGGTCTCCGCGAGCTCCGCCTCGCGCGCCTCGAGCCGGGTCCTCGCCTCCGCGATCTCGCGCTCCGCCGCCTTCGTCTCGCGGTTCGCGTCGTCGAGTTTCCCCTGAAGATTCGTGAGCGCCTTCTCTCGGGCGGCGAGCTCCTTGTTGCGGCTCTCGAGTGATTCGATGAGCGCCTCGACCTGGGCCTCCCGCTTTTTCAGGGACTGCTCCTTCGTCTCGATCGTCGCGCGCTTCTTTTCGACCTGCGAGAGCGTCGCTTCCGCGTCGGCGGCGGCGGCCTTCGACTTCCTCAGCGCCTGAAGTTCCTCCTTCGTCTCCGCGAGCTCCTTCCGAAGTCGTTCCGCGGCTTTGGACGACTCCCGCTCCGTCTCGCCGACTCGGGCGTCAAGCTCCTTCGCGCGCGCCTCAAGGCCCGCGATCATCGCGTCTTGCCGGGCGATCTGGGCGGTCTTCGCCTCGGAGAGCTTCTTCGCGTCCTCGAGTTCCTTGAGGAGCTGCTGCTCTCGCGCCTTCGCCTCCGCTTCGAGCGCCGCGACGTCGATCTTCACGATCATGGGCTCGTCCATTTCGTCCGCCTGCGGCGTCTCGCCCTCCTCGAGGGCTTTCCGGGCTTTCTCTCGCAGCCCCACGGTCATCCCAGCTGGAGCCGGTCGAGGACCTTCTCGTACCGGGCGAACGTCTCTGACTTCGCGAACTCCCGGATCTTCGAATCGGGCAGTTCGCCGAGGAGATCGTCGAGGTCCTTCAGGACGACCTTGAATTCATCCCGCAGCTGGACGAGCTCCTGCTGCTCCTCCGCGAGCCGGTTCCGTTCCTCCATCAACCGCTCCATCTGTTCCTCGAGGGTGACCATCCTGGCGCGGAGCTCGCCTAGCTCCTGGTCGGAGGGTTTGACCGTGACCGTCGTTGCCGTTTCCTGCTTGACGCCGCCCGCGCGCGTCGTGTTCGCTCTCTGCTCGAGCTCCCAGCGCCGCCGCTCGAGGTCCACCTCCGCCCCGCTGAGCGCGTGGTGTCTCTCGTCGAGCAGCCGCGCCTTGTCCCGCAACAGCTCCTCGCGCTTCTCGAGCTCCCGCTCCCGTTCGTGCATTCGGTTCATGACCCTCCGGAACTCGTCCTCGCGGCGCCCGATGTCCGATTCCCGCTCCCGCATCTGGCCGAACGCCTTCTCCCGCGTCTCCAGCTCGTGGCGGAACGCGTCGATCCGGCTCCTCAAAGAGGTCTCGCGGGCCTTGAGCTCGTCCTTCTGCATCCGCAGGATGTTCCGGTACGTGTTCTCCATGTCGACGAGGCCCTCCTCGAGCTTCAGGATGTCCTCCTTCTCGAGGAGCAGCTCCTCGATCTGCCGCTTGAGCTCGTCCCGCTCCCTCAGGTCCGTGGGACTCGTGGATTCCTCAAGGTTCTTGATCCGCACCCGCGCCCGCTCGATCAGCGCATCCATCTGCTCGAGGCGCCGTCGGCGTCGGGCGATCATGCGGTCGAATGGCTCAGCGAGCTTCCAGAGCGCCTCGTCAAGTTCTCCCTCGTCCTCGTCCGACTCGAGGGCCGAGACCGGTTCCGGCGCGGACCGCGCGGCCTGAGCCTGGGGCGTCCCGCCCGGCTGGCCCTCCCGCGCTCTCGCCTTCTCGCGGCTCAACTGGAGGATCCGCCGGAGGTATTCTTCCTCCACGGCGGACTCCTGCGGCGCGCGCGGCGCCACGAGGCTCCCGGGCTCCGGGAAGTTCGCGTTGCAGTTCACGCATTCCGTGGCATCGGCACGGTTGATCGAGTTGCAGATCGGGCAGAAGAGGGCATCCATCGATCCCTCAAACGTCGCACCGCACCGCGCGCACGCAGCGGCGTCCGGCGGCGTCTCCGCTGCGCATTCGCTGCAGTAGGCGGCATTGCCTCGGGTGAGGGCGCGCTGGGCCATCGTTGCCTTCTCGAGGATTCGTCGGGATCTCTCGGCTCACTCGTACGCGTTGTACGAGAGGATCTCCGAGAGGTGTTTCCTGCCCGCCGGAGGCTCGAAGGCCTCCGGGACGCCCAACGGGGTCAACCCTACCACATGGGCGTCGTCCGGGATGCTCAGGAGGGTCTTCACCTTCTCCTCGTTGAAGGCGAAGATCCAGGAGGTCCCCAACCCCTCACTCGCTGCCGCCACGGTGACATTCGCGAGAGCCATCCCGAGATCCACGGGATACGAGTTCATGTACCCGCCGACCGTCGCGACCGCCTCGAGCACGAGCGGCGAGTTGGCCACGGACTTCGCGTTCGTGCACGCGCCGGCCAGCTTGCGTTTCGTGTCCTCGTCCGTGACGATGATGAACTTCCACGGCTGCAGGTTCTCCGCCGACGGGGCGAACCGCGCCGCGTTCACAATCGCCTGGACCTTTTGCTCGGGGATCGGATCGGGTTTGAACTTGCTCACACTCTTCACCGACTTGATGGCCTCGAGGACCTCCATGTCGTCCCGAGACGCACGATTTGGCGTGGTGATAATAAGGGTTTCGGGGTAGTTATTGCCCCCAGGATAACGGACGCGTCGAGCCGATGCCTCCGGGGGTCCGACATTGGGCGCGGCCCGGCTCGCATGGGACCGTGAGAGAACGTTTAAGTCAGGTCATCGTCTTGCGCCGCACCGCGGGCCCGTAGCTTAGCCTGGTTGGAGCGCCCGGCTGATAACCGGGAGGTCGCCAGTCCAAATCTGGCCGGGCCCACTCCGGGCCTGGCCTCCACTCCCGTTCGTGTGACGCCCATGGCATCCCCCACCGCCGGTCGATCCCCGCCCGCAGATCGCACCGGGCGGTGGTACCTCCTCGCCGTGTTCGGCGCCGTCGCGATCGTCGTCGCGGCCTCGTATATCGTGTACTCCTCACAACCGCCGCGAACGCCGCGGACGGACAACCTGGTCTTCTCGCGTCCCGCGATCTCCGACGGCAACGCGTCGTTCGCCGTCGAGAACACGTCGGGAGGTCCCTATCCCTATTACGGATTCCGCGTGAATCTCGTCGTGAACGGATTTGCCGGCGAATCGGCGCCCCTGGGCCCGGGCGGCATGTCTATTCGGTTCCCGATCGGACGGAACGTGTACGTGGTCGTGTGGGACGACGCGGACGGCGACGGCGCCGTCAGCACGGGGGATCCGTGGGTGGTCACGGGAGACGGTGCGCCCTTGCCGACCCTCAGCTTGTACGAGTTCGACCTTGAATGGCAGACGTTGTGGACCGCGAAGGCGTTCTGGTCCACGACGTAGCACGATTTCTATCCGCATAGCGATATGCTGGTCGGAATATTTTCCGCATCAACGATTATCTATCGTCGAGTGGTCTCGACGGCTCAGATTCCTCCGGTGACGCTCCATGGGATACGTGCGAGGCCTTCGTTGTCGGGAATGCGGCGCGGAATATCCGCCGACTCGCCTCTCGGTGTGCGAACAGTGTTTCGGACCTCTCGAGGTGGCATACGAGATCTCCGCGGTCCGCGAGTCGTTCCGTCGCGAGGCGCTCGCTTCGCGCCCGCGGGACCTTTGGCGATACCGCGAACTCCTGCCTGTATTCGACGAATCCGCGCGGGTGGACCTCCAACCGGGCTTCACCCCCCTGCGCCGCGGTCGCAACCTCGAAGAAGTCCTCGACCTCCAGGAAGTCTGGATCAAGGACGACACGGTGAACCCGACGTATTCGTTCAAGGATCGGCCCGTGGCCGTCGCGGTGGCGAAGGCGCGGGAATGGGGCCTCCCGGCGGTCGGTTGTGCGTCCACCGGCAACCTGGCTGCGGCGACGGCCGCGGCCGCGGCGAAGGCGCGCCTCCCGTGCTACGTGTTCGCCCCCGCGTCTCTCGAGCCAACGAAACTCCTCCTGCCCCGTATCTACGGCGCGACGCTCGTCCCGGTCGACGGGACCTACGACGATGCGAATCGGGTCGCCCTCCTGACCGCCGACGCCCGCGGCTGGGGATTCGTGAACATTAACCTCCGGCCTTACTACGCGGAGGGATCGAAGACGCTCGTGTTCGAGACGTGGGAGCAACTCGGCTTCGATCTTCCGGATGTCATCCTCACGCCTCTCGGTTCCGGGCTCCTGTTGACGTCCGTCGACAAGGGCCTCCGCGAACTCCGTGAACTCGGCGAGATCGACGGCGCAGGGCCGCGCCTTGTGGGCACGCAGCCGGACGGATGCGCCCCGATCGTGCGCGGATTCGAATCGCCGGACGGCCGGCCGAGGCCCGTGAGGAAACCCGAGACGATCGCCGAGTCCCTTGCGATCGGCGATCCGGCCTCCGGGTTCGAAGCGATCGAGATCATGCGGCGCACGCGCGGCTTCGGGGATGCGCCGAGCGATGCGGAGATCCTCGAGGGGCAGAAGCTCCTCGCCCAGACGGAAGGCGTGTTCTCGGAACCCGCCGGAGGGACGACGATCGCCACGTTGCGCCGCGCCCGCGCGGACGGACGCATCGACCGCGACGAGCGCGTCGTGCTCTTCATCACGGGCAACGGGTTGAAGGCGCCGGGCATCTGGAAAGACGCATTCCCGCCGCTCGCGCCCGTCCCGCCCACCCTCGCGGCCGTCGATGCGTACCTGGGAGGAACCCGCCATGGTTAAGCTCGTGCTCGCCTCTCCGATTGCCGTGGCCACGCAAGGGCAGAGAGAGATCGACGTGGAATTCGAGGGGACCCTGGGACAGCTGTTCGACCTGCTGACGAACATGTACGGTCGGCAGTTCCAGCAGCGCATCTTCGAAGGCAACGGGTCCCTCAAGCGCTTCGTGAACGTATACATCAACGGCGAGGATGCGCGCTACCTCAACGGCCTCGAGACGCCCGTGCCTCGGGACGCAACGATCGATCTGCTCCCTGCGATCGCGGGCGGCTGAGGCCCCGCGATGGCGTCCGACTGGATTCGAGCCCGTGCGCCGGCGACGATCGCGAACGTCGGACCGGGGTTCGACGTGTTCTGCTTGGCAGTGAAGGGACCGTCCGACGAGGTCGCGGTCCGACGGGCGGTCAAGGACTCCCTCCGGGTCGAGGGCCTCGGAGCCGGCTCGCTTCCCGAGAAGTTCGCGGAAAACACGGCGGGCATCGTGATCGACGCGCTTCGCCGCGCGACGGGAATCTCGCAGCGCCTCGAGGTCCGCGTGCGGAAGGGGATCCCCGCGGGCCGTGGTCTCGGAAGTTCCGCGGCCTCGTGCGCCGCCGCAGCCCTCGCGTTCCTGAAAGCGTTCCCGAAGTCGAAATCCCTCGGCGTGGCGGGGTTCCTCCGGGCGGCGGTCGAGGGAGAAGCCGCGGTGGCGGGTCGCCATTTCGACAACGTCTCCGGCGCGCTCCTCGGAGGCTTCGTCGCCATCGCGTCCACGGAGCCGCTCATCGTCACGAGGGAGCCGGTCAGCCCGAGCATCCACCTTGCCATCGCGGTCCCGGAACTCGTCCTCCGGACGGCGGACATGCGACAGGTCCTGCCCGTGATCGTCCCGTTCCGCGATGCAGTCGGGAACGTGGGCCGCGCGGCGACGTTGGCCATCGCCCTGTCGCGCGGGGATGTCGCCCTCGCAGGACGCTGCCTCGAGGACCGGCTCGCGGAGCCCGTGCGCGCGCCGTTCATCCCCGGATACGCGGAGGCCCGCGCCGCGGCACTCAAGGCCGGTGCCGCGGGCTTCGCGATCAGCGGGTCCGGGTCCACGGTGTTCGCGATTGCGCGGGACCACCGCATCGCCGGGAAGGCCGCGCGGGCGATGTGCGACGCCTTCGAGTCCCGCGGGGTTCGCGCGACCCCGATCGCGACGACCGTCGAGGGCCGCGTGCCGATCGCTCCGATCTCGCCAAAGCTCGGTCGGCGTTTCTCGATTCTCGCGGACTAGAAGCCCTTATCTGGCCGCGAGCCGGTTCCGCGGATTGTCGTGACGATTGCAGACGTTCTAGCCGACACGACCCCAGCGGCCACCCTTCGTGCCGATCTTGCGAACATGCGGGATTTCTGGTCCCGCTACGGCCGCGCGCCCGGGCGCGAACTCCATGAGACGCCGGACGTCACGTGGGTCGTCACGGGGATCCACGATGCTCTCCTGAACGGTATCTTCCATTTCACAGCGACGGACGCCGACGCGGACCGGGCGATTGCGTCGATCCTCGATCACTTCCGCGGCCGCGACCTTCCGCTTCAGTGGATGGTTACCTCGTCGATGCGGCCCTCGGACCTGAGCGAGCGTCTCGCCGCGCACGGCATGACGCACCTGTTCGACGCGCCCGGGATGGCGATCGACCTGGCGACCATGGCGGACCCGCCGTTGCCCGAAGGCCTCACGATCCACCGCGTCCGCGACCGACCGATGCTCGAGGCGTGGGACCGCGTCGGGCTCACGTGCTTCGAAGTGGCGGAGCGCCTCCATCCCGAGGTGATCGATCTCGAGGAGAGCCTCGGCCTCGATTGGAGCCTTCCATCGCGTCGGTACCTGGCGATGCTCGACGGCAAGACCGTGGCCACGTCGATGGTCCATTACCATGCGGGCGTCGCGGGGATCTACTTCGTCGCGACCCTCCCCGAGGCCCGCGGCCGCGGGATTGGTGCGGCGATTACCGTGGCGCCGCTCAAGGAGGCCCGGGCGCTCGGCTATCGCATCGGCGTCCTGCAGGCCTCCCCGATGGGCCTTCCGGTGTACAAGCGCCTCGGATTCCAGGAGCACGCGCGGTATCAGCTCTACGTCGCAGGTGAATGATCTCCGTGAGGTCGCGTGCACGAGGGGCTCTGAGCAATCTGCCAAGCTCTCGCGGGACGTCTGTCGTCCGGTTCGGCAATTCGTCGGAACCGCGCGACGCGCGCGTGCTCGCGATGCGGAGCCGCTCCTTGTCACTTCGTAACTCGATATAAATCCGGGGTGTCGAAAGATAATTATAGCACCCCGGCTCTCCGGCCGCCTACCCAGGATGCAACCCGGCCAATTCGTACTTGGCATTGGGCTTATTACGCGGCCTTGCTAGACGCAAGACCGCCTCGAACTCATCCTGGGAGGTTTTGGGTTTCGATGGTGGTCAGAGTGGAAACTATCCCGGACGCCCCGGCCCGGCAGACGAAGGGCCACGTGAGCGAAGCGTCGGCGAACGCCCACAGCCGCGCGAAGCGGACTCCCTTCTCGCGAGATTACTTCGACTACTGGGTCCCGCTTCCGGACGCGGGCCCCTGAGCGGATCGATACCATGCCCCCGAAGACGGAGACAATCTGGTTCGACGGCCGCTGGGTCCCTTGGGACGAGGCGAAGGTCCACGTCCTCGCGCACGGCCTGCACTACGGCAGCGGCGCGTTCGAGGGGATGCGATGTTATCGGACACCGCAGGGCCCTGCGATCTTCCGCCTCGAGGACCACCTGGATCGCTGGTTCCGTTCCGCGTCGTACTTCTTCATGAACTTCCCGTACACGCGGGAGGAGCTCGCTGCCGTGTGCCGCCAAGCCGTCGTCACGAACGGCCTCGACGACGGCTACCTGCGCCCGATCGCCTTCTACGGACTCGGCGGGATGAACTTCTCGTTCCGCGACAACGCGCTCCATGTCGTCGTCGCGGTGTGGCCGTGGGGCGCATACCTCGGCGAAGAGGGGATGCGTCGCGGGATCCGCGTGAAGACGGTCTCGTGGATCAAGACGTCGACGAACGCGATCCCGAGCGCCGCGAAGCTCGCCGGCGCCTACGTGAACTCCTGCCTCGCGTTCCAGGAGGCGATGCGCGCGGGATTCGACGAGGCGCTCCTGTTCAACGAGAAGGGGAACGTCGCGGAGGGAACCGGGGAGAACGTGTTCATGGTGCGCGGCGAGGTCCTCACGACCCCGCCGCCGTCGGACCATCTCGTCGCGGGGATCACGCGGGAGTCCGTCATGAGGATCGCGAAGGACCTCGGGTACGTCGTGCGGGAGGTCTCCCTCACGCGAGCCGAGCTCCTCGCCGCGGACGAGGTGTTCCTGACCGGCACAGCGGCCGAGGTCACGCCGGTGCGAGAGCTCGACTACCAGCCGATCGGAACCGGGGAAGCCGGGCCGGTCACCCTCGAGATCCAGCGGACGTTCTTCGCGGCTGCCCACGGGGAGGACCCGCGGTACCGCGAGTGGCTGTCATATGTCCATGTGCCCGTCACGGCGCGCGACGGGAACGTTCGACAGATGTCGGAGTCGGTGTCGGCAAATGTTAAATAACGCTGCTCGTGTCCGCCGAATCCTTCCGGTCGTCCGCGGCCCACCGTGCCCCGGTGTGCAAGAGGCCGCGCGCCCGCGGTCGCGGCTCTGCCGGTCTCCGGCGGACCCCTCGACCTCCTTTGTGGGAGGAAGGTGATGAGAGGCGCCCGAGTCGCGCTCGAGATGCTGAAGGAGCACGGAGTCCCGGTGGTCTTCGGCCACCCGGGCGGGGCCGTCCTTCCCCTGTACGACGACCTGTACGACGTCGGCATCCGGCACATCCTCTCGCGCCACGAGCAGAACGCGGCCCACATGGCCGACGGGTACGCCCGCGTGCTGCGCCAGCCGGGCGTGTGCATCGCGACATCGGGTCCGGGCGCGACGAACCTCGTGACCGGCATCGCCACGGCATACATGGACTCCTCGCCGATCCTCGCGATCACGGGCCAGGTCCCAACGACCGTCATGGGCAACGACGCGTTCCAGGAGGTCGACGCGTTCGGCATGATGATGCCGATCGTCAAGCACAACTGGCGGATCGAGAAGGCGGACGAGATCCCGCGGACGTTCCGCGAGGCGTTCTACGTGTGCACGCACGGTCGCACGGCGCCGGTCCACATCGACCTGCCCCTCGACGTGCAGCGGGAGGAGGTCGATCCCGCGCGGATCGCGCAGAACTATGTGCCCCGCAAGAGGCCCAAGCGCGACCTGTCGCGGCTGCTCGATGCGATCAAGTTCATCGAGGAGGCCGAGTCGCCCGTGATCATGGTCGGTGGCGGCGCCCGGTGGTCCCAGGCGGGATCCGACGTCCTGCGTCTCGCGGAGATGATTCAGTCGCCCGTCGTGACGACGCTGATGGGCAAGGGCTCCGTCCCGGAGGACCACCCGCTCGTGCTCGGCCCGGTCGGCATGCACGGCAAGATGGTCGCGACGTACGTCCTGAACAACTGCGATACGATCGTCGCCCTGGGCACGCGCTTCTCCGACCGCTCGACGGGGAAGCTGAGCGAATTCGGGAAGCAGCAGCGGATCGTCCATGTAGACATCGATTCCTCAGAGGTCGGGAAGAACGTCCAGCATGTCGTCGGCCTCGTCGGCGACGTGTTCACGGTCGTCCACGCGCTCATCGCGGGGCTCGAGAACCGTGCGCTCCGCAAGCGGTCCGAGTGGACGGACCGCGTGGCCGCCCTGAAGCAGGAGTGCAACTGTTCGTTCAACTACAGCGGCCACCCGATCCTGCCGCAGAAGATCATCTGGGAGCTGAACCGGCTGCTGCCCGATGACGCGATCGTGACCACGGAGGTCGGCCGGCACCAGATGTGGGCGGAGCACTTCTTCGAGGTGCGGCAGAAGCGGATGTTCATCACATCCGGCGGGCTGGGCACGATGGGCTTCGGCTTCCCGGCCGCGCTCGGCGCGAAGGTCGCGCTGCCGGACCGGTTCGTCATGGACATCGCAGGCGACGGCTCGTTCCAGATGACGATGAAGGAGCTCGCCACGGCGCGGGAGAACGGGATCCACGTCGGGATCCTGATCTTCAACGACGGGTACCTCGGCATGGTCCAGCAGTGGCAGCGGATGTTCTACGGGGAGCGGTATTCTGCGGTCAGCCTCGGGAGCGTCCCGGACTTCACGAAGATCGCCGATGCCTACGGTCTAGAAGCGGTCCGCGTCGAGCGGGAGAGCGAGCTGCCCGAGGCGATCGTCCGTTCGCGCGACGCCGAGTCGACGTTCCTGATCGACGTGGCGATCGATTCGAACGAGGACATGCTCCCGATCATGCCGCCGGGCAAGTCGGCGAAGGAGATCATCCTGGGCCCGAGGTGCATCTGGAAAGGGGGTGCGACGGTT
>Ga0209109_10001468_pt1 | contig 13046 bp, 13 predicted proteins | sample Rifsed10ft2_FD_184004 | JGI IMG/M metagenome (GOLD analysis project Ga0209109, IMG submission 184004) | Soil microbial communities from Rifle, Colorado, USA - sediment 10ft 2 (version 2) | ecosystem: Environmental > Terrestrial > Deep subsurface > Rock core/Sediment | place: Rifle, Colorado... | reverse complement strand
TTCGGCAGGGGCGGGGAGGAGGCGCTGGCGCTCGCGAAGGCCGGGATCGCCTTCGAGGTGGTGCCGGGCATCAGCTCGGCCATCGCCGTGCCCGCGTATGCCGGCATTCCCGTCACCCACCGCGGGATCGCGTCCTCCTTCGCGGTGCTGACGGGCCACGAGGATCCGTCGAAGGACGGCGACGCCGTGGACTGGGCGAGCCTCGCGACGGCAGTGGACACACTCGTCGTGCTGATGGCCATCGGCGCGTTTTCGAGAATAGTTGGCGCGCTGCTCGCCAACGGCCGCCCGCCCGAGACGCCGGTCGCGCTGATCCGCTGGGGGACGACCGAAGCGCAGGAGGTTCGGGTCGGGACGCTGGCCGACATCGTCGGGCGGGCCCGAGGCCTCGAGCCTCCGGTCGTGGCGGTGATCGGCGAAGTCGTCGCGCTCCGCGAGCGCTTGGCTTGGAGCGTCGACGCTGCAAAGGTCGCCGCCGGAGTCTAGCGGGCGCACGCGGCATCGTCAGTCGCTCCCCTCGCCGGCCGCTGGTAGGCGGGAGCCCCCAGCAGCCCGTTGACTGCCTCCCTGCTCAACGCCTCCGGCCCGCCGCCTAACTCCGGCCGCCGGCCCGCACGGACAGGACGAGGGCTTCGAGAGGTCCCGAGGATGGACGTTTTTCGACAGTCCGCGGACCTGAAACTGACCATCCAATGGGGCTCTTGACCCCCAACCATTTGAAAGAGCGGGTTTTCTCTGTTCGGTCCGTTCCATGCATTGCGCCTGCTAAGGATATGAGGATCCGACGCGGGGTTCGAGGCCATTGTGCAGCACGACCTGGGCAGGGTCGCCCTTCTTGTGGACGATCTCTTGGACCAGCAGCAGGCGGTGATCAAGAGCCTCGAGACCAACTTTCAGAACATCTGACGGGCCGGAACTGAGGCTGTTGAGTCGCACAGCCCGAATGAGACAAGAGCTGCCGGGCTCGGCGCATTGAGGTGAGGTCGGGTCCCGCGTTACCGAAACGCGAGGAGGAGACGGTGGGCAAGCGGATGGCAGTGACGGTATCGTGGCGCCGCCTGATTCTCGGGAGCAGTCTGGGGTTCTGCTTGGTGGCCCTGACGTTTCTCAGTGGACTCGTGGCCGAGCCGGTCCTCGGGTGGAAAGCGGCGGCCGTGAGCCGGTACGACGAGACCGTGCAGAAGTGGAAAGCCGATGGCCCCAAGCGGGAACGGGTTGCCGCGAGCAGAGGTCAAACCGCCGAGGCTCCATGGACCATCCACCTCCGGAAGGCCGAGGAAGCGCTGGCAGGGAAAAATGTCCGCGCTGCCGAACAGTCGTGGCAGGAGGCCTACAGGGCGGCGCTTTCGAGCAAGCGGTGGGAAGGCATGGTCGCGGTCGGGGATGCTTCTCGCCGAATCGCGGAGGTCGCGGGATCCCGTGAGGCCTCCGCGCCGAGGGCCCGCCGGCTCCTTCTCACCGCCCTCGAGCGGGCGCGCCAAGAGAAGTCTGTGGATGGCGTGCTCCGAGTGGCGGGGGCGTTCGACGCCCTCGGGGATCGGGAGATGGTCAACGAGTGCGTTCGCATCGCCGAGGGCCTGGCGGCGCAATCGGGTGAAGCCGACACCCGCGAACGCGTGCGAGCCTTCCGAAATCGGTCGGCCGCTCGGTCGGCGGACACCGGGAGCCCGAGACCATTCAGCTCAGAAGACGCTGCCCAATCTTTCGTGTCGAGCCTGAGTCCAGAAGGAAGGAACCCATGATCGTCGGGCAGGCCGCTCGACCGCGGTGCCCCCTCTCATCGGTGGACCGAGGTCGCGGCCCATGCAGTGCGCCACCCTCAATGGCGGGACACCCCCGTGAGGTGCTCGCCCACGAAGGAGGAAGACGGTGAAACCCAGAGTGCGCCTCGTGATTCTCAGTGTGATGGTTCTTATCGCCGCGCCGGCATACGCGGACTTCGAGATGACGCCCGCGATCCAGGCGGAGCTCGACAAGCAGAAAACCGATACCGCGTCATGGGCCGCAAACCCAGTGATCGTCAACTCAGTCGTGGAGCAGAACCGCAAAGGGCCCATCGAGGGAATGGACAAGGCGAAGTGGAAGGTGACCCGGCGAAGCGACCCTGTCGTGACGGCATTTCAAAGCAATCCGGCCGGGCGGTTCCTCAAGACGAAGCTCGATGACACAAGGGGGGCAATCAGCGAGGCGTTCTTGAATGCCGCCCGCGGCGAGAAGGTCGCGTTCGTGGAAAAGACGACCAGCTATGTCCACATCGGGCAGGCGAAGTTCGACGTCCCGTTCAACACCGGAAAGGCCTGGCAGGGGAAAGCCGAGTTCGACGAGTCCAGCCAGACGTACGCGATCCAGCTCTCAGTCCCGGTGCTTCATGAGGGGAAGCCCATTGGGGCCCTCGTGGTCGGGGTGAATCTTTCGTACCTGGAGAAGGTCTCGAAGAAGTAAGGCGGACTTGATCGCCGCCCTGGGGAGGAAATCCCGGCGGGCGCGAGCGGGAGATCCGATGATCAACACGACGGTGGGTACGCGGTCGCTCTCAATCCGGACCAGGCTCCTCGGGGTCTGTGGAGGGCTGGTTCTGATTTCGGTGGTCATCGGTGCGTTGGGGTTCTGGGCTTTCCGGAGCGTCAATGGGGCGTTCCAGGTTGCCGTCACCGAGAGCCTCCCGGCGGTAGACCACCTCCTCCAGACCGATCGGGATATGCAGCAGGCGGTGGTCGCCGAGCGGAGCCTGATGTTCATGAAGATGGACACGCCCGGCGCAAAGGATCAGATCAAGACGCACGCGGACAAGCTTGGACAGGTAGCGGTGCGCTGGAAAAAGTACAGGACCATCCCGGCCGTCGAGACGGAGAAAAAGATCTGGCCGGCGTTCGACACCGCGCGAAGTGAATGGGAGGAGACCTCGCGAGAAGTCGTGAAGATCCTGGCCCAGGATACGCCGGCGGCCCGGCGTGACGCCATCGACCTCTCCATGAGTGAGGGGGAGGTCAAGTTCGAAAAGGCCAGAAGGATCTTGGCCGAGCTCACCGAAAGTCGTCTAGAACAGGCGAAAGTCCACGCCAGCACCGAGGAAGCCCGAGCGACTCACTTCGGGTGGTGGGTCGGCGTCGTCATCGTGGTTGGGTTTGCAGTCTCGTTTGGGGCAAGCGTCGTCCTGTCCCGCTCGATCGTCAACCCGCTGCGAGAAACCGTGGGTCTCCTCAAGGACATTGCTGAGGGGGAAGGAGATCTGACCAGACGGCTTCAAGTCGATCGGCAGGACGAGGTCGGCGAGCTCGCCCGATGGTTCAACGTGTTCATGGAGAAGCTTCACGAGATCATCGGCCAGACGAAGGGGACGGCTGTCCACGTGGCTTCCGCCTCCCATCAGCTCTGGGCCGCCTCGGAAAAACTCTCGGCGGGCGCCCAGGAACACGTCTCCTCGCTTGAGGAGACCGCCGCCTCGCTCGAAGAACTCTCCGCGACGGTCAAGCAGAACGCCGACAACGCAAGAGAGGCCAACCAGCTGGCCATCGGGTCGCGGGATACGGCGGAGAAGGGTGGACAGGTGGTCACGACCGCCGTGGCGGCGATGAGCGAGATCAACCGGTCCTCAAAGAAGATCGCCGAGATCGTCACCGTCATCGACGAGATCGCATTCCAGACCAACCTTCTCGCCCTCAACGCCGCCGTCGAGGCAGCCCGCGCGGGCGAGCAGGGGCGGGGATTTGCGGTGGTGGCCGCGGAGGTCAGGAACCTGGCTCAGCGCAGCGCGGCGGCGGCCAAGGAGATCAAGGCACTGATCCAGGACTCGGTGCAGAAGGTGCAGGATGGCTCCGAGCTCGTAACCCAGTCTGGACAAAAGCTCCACGAGATCGTCGCCTCGGTCAAGCGGGTGGCCGACATCATTGCCGAGATCGCGGCCGCGAGCCAGGAGCAGTCGCAGGGGATTCTGCAGGTGAACAAGGCCGCCGTGCAGATGGAGCAGGTGACCCAGGCGAACGCGGTCCAGACCGAAGAGCTCTCATCCACCGCCCAGTCCTTCGCTGCCCAGGCCCAGCAACTCCAGACCATCGTCGGCCGCTTCAGGCTCAACGAGGCCACGGAGGATCAAGTCAGGATGGCCCTTGACCCGGCGCCGGCCGACGATCCCCCGCTTCCGATCACCGCGAGACCGGCAGGGACTCGGGCGAAGGCGCGTCCGGCAATGGTCGGTGTTGCTCCCCATGATGGGTGGGGCCACGGGGACGACCGCTTCGACGAGTTCTAAGGGTTGACGTTTCTTAGCAGTCCGCGGACTCGAAATTTAGCTTCAAACGGGCAGCCTCGGCTCCAAACGTCTGAAAACGCAGGCTTCCCGCTTCGGGGCCGCGTCGGCATCAGGCTTGCTGCTGGTATATGAGGAAAGGAGGGCCCAAACGATGCGTTTTCTTGTCGTCGACGATTCGGCCACGATGCGCCGGATCATCAAGAACCAGCTGAAGCTTCTCGGGTTCCACGAGGTGGTGGAGGCCGAGGACGCCCAAGCTGCGCTCGCTACGCTCGAGTCGGATTTCATCGACTTCCTGATCACCGACTGGGCCATGCCGCGGATGAGCGGGCTCAGCCTCGTCCAGAGGATCCGCGCCACTCGGGCCGGCGCTAAGCTCCCCATCCTGATGGTGACCGCAATCGGGCGGGAAGAGGAGGTCCGCTTGGCCGCCGAGGCCGGGGTCGACGCGTACATCGTCAAGCCCTTCGAGCACACGACGCTGAAGGAGAAAATCGCCCAAATCCTCGGTCAGCAGGGGAGCGTAAAGGCCCTGCCCAAGGCGGACGGGGTAGGTCGCGCGGCTGATGTCCCCCCGCGCGTGCGCCCCGTCGGACGCTAGCCCGCAGAATAACGCGCTCCAGGGGGTGCCAGGAGATGAAGCCAGACGACACCGGTACGACCGCGGGAGGGCAGGGAATGGCCGGAACCGCCATTCCCGCGCCCCCGCCTGTCGCGAGGCCGTTCATGGAAGACAGGGTCAAGCAGCTGCTGGCGACCGTCAAGGAGGCCGCCCCGAGCGGCCCCCCGGGGACCAACGCCGGTCAGCTCCTGACCGAGATGGGGCAGTGTCTCGATGCGGTTCTCAACCTGATCCGGACCACGATCGCCAATATCCGCCCGACCTCCGAGCACACGCTCCCTGCGGTCGCCTCGACGCTCACTTCCATGATCCACGCCAGCGAGACGGTAGCGCACCGCGTGTTGGATGAGGCCGATGGCCTGACATCCGACCACCAGCGGCTGCTGGAAGCCCTGGCGCGGGTCGGCCACTTCGTGAGCGCTTCCGATCTATCGGGGAGCGTTGCGCTGGTCGAGGCCCGCGAGGCGAGCAATGCCATCCCGGTCCGGATCACCGCCATCACGTCCGCCATGGAGTTCCAGGACATCATGGCGCAGCACCTGACGTCCGCCACCAAGGCCATCGAGGGCATTCAGCTGCGGCTGGCCGAGATTCTCACCGTCCTCAAGCTCCCCCTGGAGACGGTCACACTGCCGCCGATCAGGCTCGAGACGCGCATCGTAGGGCCCACCGGCTCCGGCCCGTGGCGCCAGGTGCTGACTGACCAGCACTTCGCCGAGGGCAAGGAGAGTGGCCGAGCGGAACCGCGTCCATGACCGCCCGCGTCCTGATCGTCGATGACTCGCGGAGCCTGCGCCGGATGGTCTACGCCGCCCTGGCGCAGGACGACTACGAGATCCTCGAGGGCCAGGACGCCGAGCAGGCGTTGGCCGTGGCGCAGGCTTCCCCCCCCGACTTGGTGATCACCGACATCAACATGCCCGGGATGGACGGGCTGAGCTTGATCCGGTCCCTACGCGCGCTCCCAGAGTTCCGGTTCACGCCGGTGCTCGTCCTCACCACGGAGTGGGGGGAGGAGATGAAGCGGCGCGGGCTCGCGGCGGGTGCGACGGGCTGGATCGTCAAGCCCTTCAACCCCGAGCAGCTCCGACGCCTGGTGGGACAGTTCCTGTGGAAGAAGGCGGCGGCAGGGTGATGGACGACCTCACGCTTCAGCTCTTCTTCGAGGAGGCCGCGGAGATGGTGCGCGGCTTCGAGGAGGACCTGCTCCGGCTCGAGCGGGCGCCCGAGGATGTCGAGACGTTGAATAGCATTCTGCGCGGCGCCCATACGCTCAAGGGCACCTCCGCCATGCTCGGTTTTGACGCCCTCGTGCGATTCGTCCACGTGCTTGAGGACGCTCTCACGAGGCTCCGGGGGGGCGAAGGCGAGGCGCCCCCGGCTTCCATGGACCTGTTTCTCGCTTCTGCGGACGTGCTCCGCGGCCTCCTCCAGCGCGCGCGCGACGGGGACGAGCGGAAGGTGGACCGTCTGGACGACGTGACCCGCGCCCTCTGCGCGCTCGCGCGAGGGGGGACGGCGCCGGCGGCGCCCGCGCCGGCGGCGGTGGCCCGGGGGGCCGAGCGGGGTCCGGCCGTGTACGCGATCCGGTTCAGCCCGCCGCCGGACCTGCTCCAGCGTGGGCTCGACCCCATGCGGATCCTCCAGTCGCTCGGCGAGCTGGGGGAGGTGGTGCGGTTCAGACTGGATGCGAGCCGGCTGCCGATCATCGAAGAGCTAGACCCAGAGCGCGCCTACCTTGGATTCGACTGCCGGCTCCGGAGCGCGCAACCGCGCGAACGGATCGAGGCCTGCTTCGAGTTCGTCGGCGACCCCGCGGCCGTGTCCATCGAGGCAATCCGCGACGTGCCGGATCGCGGGGCGGGGGAGCCGGCCGCGCCCGCGAGCGAGGCCGCGACGATCCGGGTCGCGACGGAGCGGGTGGATCGGCTCGTGGATCTGGTCGGCGAGCTGATGATCACGCACGCCATGGTAGCCGAGTCCATGGTCAAGCTCGCACCCGATCAGCTGGCCGAGATCGAGTACGCCGTGGCGCAGATGGGGCGCCACGTGAGGACCCTCCAGGATCGCGTCATGGCCGTGCGCATGCTCCCCATCCGCGTCGCATTCGGGCGCATCCGGCGCACCGTCCGCGATCTCGCTCAGGCGTTGGGCAAGCAGGTCGTGCTGGAGACGTCGGGCGAGGACACCGAACTGGACAAGAGCGTCATCGAGCAGATCAGCGACCCGCTGATCCATCTGGTGCGCAACGCCGTGGACCACGGTATCGAGCCACCCGAGGAGCGGCAGCGGGCCGGCAAGCCCGAGGCCGGTCGGCTCAATCTTGGGGCCTACCAGCAGGGCGGCAACATCTACGTCGAGATCACCGATGACGGCCAGGGGCTGGATCGCGAGGCCATCCTCGCCAAGGCGGCGGCGGCCGGCCTGCTCCCCGGCGCGGGCGAGCGAGGCGACGAGCAGGTGTTTGGGTTGATCTTCCAGCCCGGCTTCTCCACGGCGGAGCGGGTGACCGAGACCTCGGGGCGGGGGATCGGGCTGGACGTGGTCAAGCGGAACGTCGACCTGCTCGGCGGCTCCATCGCGATCCAGAGCGAGAGAGGGCGCGGCGCGACCTTTCGCCTCAAGCTGCCGCTCACCCTCGCCATCCTCGAAGGGCAGACGCTGCGAGTCAGCGGTGAGACGTACATCCTCCCGCTGGCCTCCATCGTCGAGTCCGTCCAACCCAGGGACCAGGACGTTCGGCGTCTGCCCGGGGGTGGGGAGATCATCACGCGGCGATCGGAGGTCATCCCTGTCCTCCGGCTCGCCCGGCTTTTCGGCGTGCGCTCGGGGGGCGAGGATGAAGTCCACAGACTCGTGGTCATCGTCGAGGACGAGGGAAAGCGGCTCGGCCTTCTGGTCGACGAGCTTCTGGATCAGCAGCAGGTCGTGATCAAGAGTCTGGAGGCCAACTTCCGGAGGCTCGAGGGGATCGCCGCGGCCACCGTCCTGGGGGACGGCCGGGTCGCGCTTATCCTGGACGTGCCAGGACTGGTGGTGCTGGGACGCTCGGCCCTCGCCGCCCTCGATTCCGAGCCGGGGCGTCAGGCTGGAGCGATTGTCGAGGCGGCGCGCTGAGCGCCGACGACAGGATAGGGGGGCGACGGCCGTGAAGCCCTTGGACTGGAGCGGACAGTTCACCATCCGGGCAAAGCTGGTGCTGATGATCAGCCTCGCCCTGCTCGCGTCGGTCGTGCCGCCGGTGCTCGTTCTGTGGGGCGCCGGGGTCCGCGCGGGGGAGGCGGGACGGCTGGTCGTCATGCTCCTCGCCTCAACCGGGGTCTTCCTGTTCGCCATGGTCCCCGTGGCAATCGCCCTGCGACGGGGCGTCATCGGCGCGGTGGCGGACACGGTCCAGGTCCATAGGGACTTGGCCGAGGGCGACCTGACTGCGCGAATGGACGTCCGGAGCCGGGGGCAGATCTGGCAGCTGGCGCAGTCGGTCAACGCCTTCGCCGGGATGCTCCACGACATGATTCGCCGCGTGAGGGAGGGTTCCGGCGACGTGGCGTCGGCCTCCGTGCAGCTCACGGCCGCGGCGCAGCGCCTGTCCGAGGGCGCCCAGGCCCAGGCCTCCTCCCTCGAGGAGACCGCGGCCTCCCTCGAGGAGATCACGGTCACGGTGAAGCAGAACGCGGAGAGCGCGCGGCACGCCAGCCAGCTCGCGCTCGGCTCGCGCGAGGCCGCGCTCAAGGGGCACGAGGTGGTCTCCGCCGCCGTGGCGTCCATGGGGGACCTGACCCGGGCATCGAGGCAGATCGGCGAGATCATCACGGTCATCGACGAGATCGCGTTCCAGACCAACCTCCTGGCGCTCAACGCCGCGGTGGAGGCGGCCCGCGCGGGTGATCAAGGGCGGGGCTTCGCCGTGGTGGCTGCGGAGGTGCGCAGTCTCGCCCAGCGCTCGGCGGCGGCGGCGAAGGAGATCAAGGTCCTCATCGGCAACTCGGTGGCCAAGGTGGGGGAGAGCTCGGCGCTGGTGACCCGGTCCGGGCAGACGCTGGAGGAGATGGTGGCCTCGGCGGCGCAAGTGACGGACATCGTCGGGGAGATCGCGGCCGCCTCCCAGGAGCAGTTCCGGGGCATCGAGCAGGTCAACCGCGCCGTGGCGCACATGGAGCAGGTGACCCAGGCCAACGCGGCCCAGTCCGAGGAGCTGTCCTCGACCGCAGAGGCCCTGTCCGGCCGGGCGGCCCAGCTCCGGTCGCTCGTTGGGCGGTTCAGGCTGGACGAGGAGGCGAAGTGGCACGCACCAGCGGCCGGTCGCCCCACGCCCAAGGCGCACCGCGAGGGCTCGGCGGTCGCGCCGCGCGCCGTGGCGGAACGGCCGGCGGACGCGTTGGTGACGACGGCGCGCCGGTCCGCCGCGCGCGAGATAGCCCACGGCGGTGACAACGGATTCCGGGAGGCCTAACCTTGGATCAGACCAGCACGCTCGGCAGCCCAGTCAGCTTCGCGGCGGACGGAACCCAGTACCTGACCTTCAGTCTTGGGGACGACGAGTACGGCGTCGAGATCCTGAAGGTCCAGGAGATACGGTGTTCCTCGCCGATCACGCCGCTCCCCAACACGCCCGCTCATGTCAGGGGCGTCATGAACCTCCGCGGCAGCATCATCCCCGTCCTTGACCTGCGGTCCCGGCTCGGCATGGGCGAGGCGGAGGGCAAGTCGGCCGGCGTCATCATCGTGGTGACGGTGGGGATTCAGGTGAAAGGGATGGTCGTGGACGCGGTCTCCGACGTGGTTGGCATCCCCGCGGCTGAGATCCAGCCCCCACCCGACCTCGACAACCCGTCGGGCGCCCGGTTCGTCAAGGGGCTCGCGAAGACCGGCGACAAGCTCGTCATCCTGCTGGACTTGGAACAGGTGCTCGGCAGGGACGACGGGGACGCTCGCCCAGCCGGGGCGAGCTGAGCGCCCACAAGGCGGATGGGGGTATGTCCCGCGTGATGTCGGCTGCCGAGGGGACCGGCGCGGGCATCCGTCCGCTCCGGATCACCCGCCAGGAGTTCGGGCACTTCCGGGCGCTGGTCTACCGGGAGGCCGGCATCGCCCTGGGAGACCACAAGCGGGAGCTCGTGTGCTCGCGGCTTGGCAAGCGGCTGCGGCGGTACGGGTACGCGACGTTCAGCGAGTACTGGGAACATCTCCAAGAGCGCGATCCCGATGGGCAAGAGCGGCTCTGTATGGTCAACGCCATCACGACCAACAAGACCGAATTCTTCCGGGAGGAGCACCACTTCGCCATCCTCCGCTCCGTCGTCCTGACGCGTTCGGCCGCCGAGCGCCATGCGCCGCGGGGGCTCAGGATCTGGAGCGCTGGGTGCTCCAGCGGCGAGGAACCCTACACCATAGCGCTTACCGTGCTCGACGCGCTCGCCGGTGCCTCGGCGTCGAGCGTGCGTATCCTGGCTTCTGACATCAACACGGACATGCTGGCGAGGGCGGAGGAGGGTGTCTACGCGCCTGAGCAGATCGCGCGGGTGCCCGCGGCGTTCCGGGGGAAGTGCTTCGTCCGCTGTGCAGGCGCCCCGGCTGGATCGGTGGTGGTGCGCCCCCACGTCAGGGACCTGGTGACCTTCCGGCGGATCAACCTGGCGGAGCCGTGGCCCATTCGGACGCCCCTAGACTCCATCTTCTGCCGAAACGTGCTCATTTACTTCGACCGGGCCCTTCAGGAGTTGTGCGTCAGCCGGTTCGTCGACCTGCTCCGGCCCGGCGGCTACCTCTTCCTGGGCGGCGCGGAGTCGCTGCTCGGGATGCGCTCCGAGCTTCGGAACCTCGGCCACAGCGTGTACCAGAAGGCCGGCGGATAGGGTCGGCCGAGTGCGACTTTCGGTCGAGCGGCCGGAATCGGTCATCCACATCGGCGGGGTGCACGTTGCGGGCGAGCCCTCGATTCTGAGGACTGTTCTCGGTTCCTGCATCGCCGTGTGCCTCAACGACCTGGTCGCGCGCATCGGCGGGATGAACCACTTCATGCTGCCGGCGCCGGGCGGCGGGAGCGATGACCGATGGGAGGCCGGGCGGTACGGCGTCCACGCCATGGATCTCCTGATCGGGGCCATGCTGAAGGCGGGAGCGGATCGGCGCCGGATTCAGGCCAGGCTCTTCGGTGGCGCGAGCATCGCTGGCATGAACAACGGGCGGGGCGGTGTCGGACAGCGCAACGTGGAGTTCATCGAGGAGTTCACCAAGGTCGAGGACATCCCGGTGGTCAGCCGCGACCTGGGGGGCTATCTCCCCCGCCAGATCCACTTCTACACCGACACTGGCAAGGTTCAGGTCAAGCGGCTCGGCCTCAAGCCGCTCCGGCTGACCCGGATCGAGGAGGCGGAGCACCTGCGTCAGGTGCGGCAGCATGGCCCCCAGTTCGGCGAGATCACTCTCTTTGAATGAGGGGGGAGGACACCGTACGCCCGTGAGGACAGCCACCGCCGCCGTCGGGAAGCGGATTCGGGTGCTGATCGTGGACGACTCCTCGGTCACCCGGCGTCTCCTCGCCGCCGAGCTCGCCCAGGACCGCCAGATCGAGGTGGTGGGGACGGCTCAGGATCCGTACGTCGCCCGGGACATGATCCGGACGCTCAGCCCTGACGTGCTCACGCTGGACGTTCAGATGCCCGGCATGGACGGGTTGACCTTCCTGGAGAAGCTCATGCGGCTCCGGCCGATGCCCGTGGTCATGGTGTCCGCCTTCACCCGGAAGGGATGCGAGACCACGCTGCGGGCGCTGGAGCTGGGGGCGGTGGACTTCGTGGCCAAGCCCGTGCTTCGACCAGCCCCCGGCGCGGCCGACGGCATCTCGGAGCTCACCAGGAAGATCAAGGCAGCGGCAAAGGCCCGGCTCCGGCCCGTCCCCCCGGCCGCTCCGGGTGGGAGTGGGAGGCTCGGCGTTGCCGCGCCTCGATCCATCGCGCCGGTGGAGTACAGGTGTCTCGTCGCCGTGGGCGCCTCCACCGGCGGGACCGAGGCGATTCGAACGCTCCTCGCAGAGTTTCCTGCCGCCGGCCCGCCCGTCGTCATCGTGCAGCACATGCCCTCTCAGTTCACCGGCCCCTTCGCGGAGCGTTGCGACCGCGACTGCGCCATCCGGGTGTCGGAGGCCAGCGACGGGGACGAGGTGCGGCCGGGCCAAGCGCTGCTCGCACCGGGAGACCACCAGATGACGGTCGCCCGGGAAGGCTCCCGGCTCGTCGTGCGGGTGAAGCGGGGACGGGCCATGAACCGTCACCGGCCCTCGGTGGACGTGCTGTTCCATTCGGTCGCCGAGACGGTGGGACCGCGTGCGGTCGGCATCCTGCTGACTGGTATGGGGGCGGATGGGGCGCGCGGCCTCCTGGCGATGAAGACCGCGGGGTCCCGGACCATCGCCCAGGACGAGGCGACGTCCGTCGTCTTCGGGATGCCCAAGAGCGCCATTGCGCTCGGGGCCGTCGACCATGTGCTCCCCTTGGCCCGCATCGGCCGCAAGGCGCTCGAGCTGGCCGCGTCCCCTGCCCCCGGGACGCCACGGCCCGCTCTCTCCGGAGGTGACCGCGATGCCCTGGACGGTTGAAGTTGAAGATCACCGTGCGCGCTTGGCCTTGACGGGGATAGTCGACATCTTCGAGGCCGCCCCTCTTCACGCTTCCGTCCTGGATCTGGCGCGGCGGAAAGGCGAGGTCGCGGTCGACGTGTCAGCCTGCTCGGGGCTGGACAGCTCGGCGCTCCAGCTTCTGCTTGCCCTTCGAGTGGCCCTGGACGCGGGCGGGGGGCGCTTTGTACTCCACGCCGGGGACGGTCCCGCGGGCCGGCTGCTCGCCCGGCTCGGCGTTGTCTGAGCCTACCGAGGGCGGGCGCCAGGAGCCAGCCGCACGATCCGGCCCTTCGGATGGTCAGTCAGCAGATAGAGCAGCCCGTCCGGGCCCTGCCGCACGTCGCGGATCCGCTCACCGGGATCGATCACGTAGCGCTCCTCATGGACGACCCGGTCGTTGCTGAGCCGGAGGCGCACCAGGCGGCCTGGCTGCAGGGAGCCGACGAACAGGTCGCCGCGCCAGTCGGGAAACGCGTCGCCGGTGTAGAAGACCGCGCCCGACGGCGCGATCACGGGATCCCAGTAGTAGACGGGCTGCTCCATGCCCGGGCGCGACG
>Ga0209109_10001466_pt1 | contig 13057 bp, 11 predicted proteins | sample Rifsed10ft2_FD_184004 | JGI IMG/M metagenome (GOLD analysis project Ga0209109, IMG submission 184004) | Soil microbial communities from Rifle, Colorado, USA - sediment 10ft 2 (version 2) | ecosystem: Environmental > Terrestrial > Deep subsurface > Rock core/Sediment | place: Rifle, Colorado... | reverse complement strand
TCAGTGTTTCTGGATCTCTATAGTATTTTCCAATATTCTCTGCAACTTTAGCATAACTTCTAATTCCTCGTTGTAGTAACCATTTCAAAACAATCTTTCTTTTTTCATATTCATCAAATATCTGCTCCATATCCCTTCCTGTTTGTTCAGCAATCCTACGTAACATTACACTGTCTTCTAATCGTGCATCAAAATAATCGGATTTTGGATCCCATTTGAATGCTAAATGGTATGAATCTACGGTGTTGATCTCTTGAACAGAGATTGCTTTTCTAGTACTTTTTCCATCCTGCCCTTTTACTCTTCTAATTACTATGGCACAATTCATCAAGGATAGATAGGATGGTGGAATGTCCATTGGTTTCTGTTGTAATCTTTTACCTGCAGACTCTAAGCTATCTGCATGCATTGTACAGAGACCACCGTGTCCTGTTGCCATGGCTTGAAACATGACATATGCTTCTGAACCTCTAATTTCTCCTACCACAATATAGTCAGGTCTGTGTCTTACCCCTGATTTTATAAGATCATATAATCCAATTTCTCCTTCCCCACTTGGACCAAATCCTGTTCTGGCAACTAGACTAAACCAATTTTCATGTTTGATGTTAATTTCTGCTACATCTTCAACAGAAAATATTTTGTAATCTGGATTAACTAGTCCTGTTATTGCATTTAGGATAGTAGTTTTTCCACTGCCTGTAGAACCAATGACCATAATTGACATTTTTGCCTCCATTAGCATCCACAAGTATGCTACAACATCTACACTGATAGTTCCAAATGATATTAAATCGATAACTGAATATGGGTCTTGTTTGAATTTTCTTATTGTAAAACTTGTTCCTTTTGGTGTGACTTCTTTTTGATATAGTACAGAAATTCTATGATTCCCCTCCAATGCCAAATCTGAAATAGGATAAGCGGAACTGATATGTTTTCCTGCTCTGAATACTATTCTTGATACAAATGAATTGAGCTTTTTATCTTCAAATTTTATGTTACATGGAATGCTGTCGTATTTTCTATGCCATACATAAATTGGGGTTTCTATCCCACTACAACTCACATCTTCTATATTTGGATCATGCATAAGTGAGTCGATTAATCCAAAACCTGCAATATCTCGCTCTAAATAATATTTTACCTTCTCCATACTTGCAAGTGGATAGTCTTGAAATAGTTTTTCATTATCTTTGAGAATTTTATTTACAAATGACATGAATCCAAAATCTTTTTCAATGTTTTCTGGCGAATCTAAGTTTTCTTCTATTAATCGGTATAGTTGATTGTAAATAATTTGTTCTGATTGATTTAGTTTTGTTTCATCTACTTGATATGAAATACTTCCACTTTCTTGATCTTGTAAAATATTTGCATAACTAAATGGTGCTTTTAATGGATAGTTCTCAATTAAAGTTGTTCCTTTTTGTGTTTGATTTTGAAGTTCACTTAAAAAATCACTTTTAAGAAAACTTTTCAATCCTGGCTCTTCAGTTTTCTTTCCCATTTTTTTACCTCAAAAAGATATTTGTGGATAAGATTTCAAAAAAAACCCCTTATCCTAGGATTTGCCTTCCACAGTTACGCTTAGGGGTGAACCTGTTTTACCAGCAAATATGTTAACACTTGTATTTACACCAGAGTCTAATGATGATAGTGTGCCGTTAATCAATTTGAAATAAATGATTGCCGACGAACCAGGTGTTAGTGAAACTGGTCCAGTACCTGCATTTGCTGCAATACATTCAGTTATAGCACCAGAAGTATCTGGATCAATAGCTAAAGTCTCGGTCGCTGTAGTACAACTATCTGTTTTAGCAATTCCTCCAGCAACTCCACTCCAACCTGTATGTTGGTGTGCTTGTGCGAAGACAGCTGTACTAGTTGTACTATCTGTATACCATTGTGAAAATGGAACTTCTGCACCTCGAATTTGAATTTTATCTATTGCGACTGTTTTGTCTCCTGTGTTTCTAACTCCTGCTGCACCCCAAGCTAAACCATTTGCATCTGTAGCATGTACCCATACTTTTACCCCTGTTACAGAAATTGATTCTTGCTGAGTACCGCCTTGGAAGAGGCTTGCACCATACAACACAACTCCTGAACCAAGTACAACGGATGCCACCAAGATGATGACTGTTGTAAGTACCGTACTTAATGCACGATTTTTGCTTAGTTTGGTGTTCATTTTACTGATATGTATCTTGATTGGATAGTTATCTAGACTAGTATGTAATTTTATTGAATTACATATTATTCCATTTACACAGAAAACAAAATTTAATCTTAAAATACATTACATGATAATGTAATATCTTCATACAAAAACATGTGTGCTTAATTTTTATTTGTTAATTTTAGAGATTATCTGCAGATATTTTGGTGTATGCAGCTATGAATTTAGCTACTGTCTTGTGTAGATTCTCATAAGGCAAACAAAGATTAAATATTTTTGTATTTCCCTGAGGGAATCCTATGGCGATAACTGTAATGCCTTTCTTTTTTGCTTCTATTACTGCATCTTCTAGGTCTTTATTATTCCCTAATGTGCCTACTTGTTGCCCATCTGTAACTAGAAAAATATATTTTCTTTCAATATTTTCTCTTTCTAATATTCTAGTGCAAAGTTTTACTGCATCGCCAATAAAAGATAATCCACTGATCTCTATTCCACCAACTCTTGCTTTTGCTGTACGATCATATTCTTCATAATGATCTTTTATTATTCCAAAATTATTGTTAAAAGTAAAAAACCCCCACTTGCCCTTTTTTGAGTTTACTTCATTTGCAGCTTCACCAAGAGATACTGCAAATTTTTTTATCTCATCAAATTTTAATCGCATACTAGAACTTGTATCTAAAACTATGGCCCATTCTTCTTCTATTTTTCTATAATCATCTTGCTCAAAAATCTGAATGTGATTATTTGGAGATGCAACTGCCTGAATTGCAATCTGTAGTTGCAATAATCCCATATCTTCAGATATGCCTTCATCCCTACTGTTTGGAATCAACTTAATTTGTCTGCTCATTTTTTTCAAAAACGTATGTGTAGTGTTTCTTAATCTTAAATATTCCCCGATATTTTCTGGACCAAATTCAACTCTGTCAAAATTGAGATCCTCTGTTAAACCCCCGTATTTTTTTCGCACTTTTGCTTTATGTTTTAATTGCATAAACCATATGTTGATAAAATTCTCTACATTTTTCTGAACTAATCCTTCTGGATTTATAATGATATTTTGTTGCCAATCAGATATTTTCTTTAGATCAAAATAATGGTCAATATATGGTATTTTCTCCTCAATTATCACACTTTCATTATAATATAATAAATCTGCGATCTCAATTAATTTATCAGTTGTTTCATCACTGGATTCTAGAATATTTTGTTTAATTTTATCTATATCTAAACTCTTAAAATTGAATTTTTCAACAAATCTTTTCTTTATGTATTTGTGATTCTTTTCTTTTTGATTTCTTTCATTGATTATTTTAAATGTCTCATCTATTTTGTTGATTTCCTGAAAATATTCTGGAAATGATTTTGCCAAAAAGTCATTAACTTTGATGTCTTCTATGAATTCTATTACTTTGTATGCTTGTTTTTCATTTTTTCCTTTAATCCATTTCCAATATTTATTAAAATTTGTTACCTTTGCATGTCCTGCAGCATGACAAATGCTTGCAAAAAACAAATTCCAAATTGTTTCCTTTCCTGATTCATAATCTGAAAAGACAATTCCTTCATAGATAGTATTTTTGTTTATCTCTCTTGGCAAAGGACAATACACTGTCATCCTTGGCAAATAATCTATCTTTGGAAAATGAATTCCTTCTAAAAAGAAGATGTCTATATCTGTAGGATTCCTTTCACATATGTCAAAAAAGATCTGATGGGCTACATCCTCTACTGTCTCTTTCATTTAATCACACTTGACAGTTTCGTTGTGCCATTTCATTTTCAATTACCCTGTATATTTTCGTGATGAAAGCGTTGAGATGTAATTGCTACTTTTAGACTCACTTTCAATTACTTTTTTGATTATCTGTCTTACCTCTTCTTGCACCTCTTGGTCATCACTAGTCATTGGAACTAGTGTTTCATTTCCGCCAGTTGGAATATCTACGCCATCTGAGCAAATCTTTGCCCAATTTACTAAATCTCCTATAGATGGACCATAAGGAAGATCACCTGTTTTGTATTCTTGTCTTAGCTTGGCACCTATTTTCACAATTATCTCTGCATCTTTTAAAGAAATACCACCTCTTTCTGAAACCATCTTGAATTCTTTTTCATCAATATTGTCTCCAACACTCATGTAATCAAAATTCAACCAAACACTCATTCTCCTCCTCATTGCAGCATTGATTGGTTTTGTACCTGCAAACTCTGATGATACTGGATTCATACTAACTATCAAGTATGCATGTTTGTGTCTGTGGATAATCTCACTATCTTTTTCTGTGAGTACCATATGCCCTCTTTGATCCAATAAGGGGTTTAGTTTTGTTGCAACGTCTTGTTTCATCATATTTACCTCATCAAGATATAATATTCCGCCCTTTCTACACCATCCAGTAATTAATCCGTCAATCCAATTCTCTTTTCCTAATCCAATATATCTTCCAAAAAGATCAAAAACAGATGTTGCTAAACCACAGTTAATTTCCCACATTGGAAGTCCAGCCAATTCTGCAACAAGATACACGATGTGTGTCTTTCCTGTTCCACTAGGGCCAACCAACGCACATTGCTTGAAAAATTTCAGCGCTCTTCCAATTCTTTCCACATAATGTTCCCCATTATCCAGATATGGTGGTGTATCTTTTGGTATCATTTCATTCATTTCTGGAGGAAATATCATATCTGATGAATCCATGTATTTTTTAAAATCATACATTTTGGATAGTTTATGGGTGTCTTTTTTTATCTTGGATATGGATACTGATAGATTTACCTTTTCTGAATTTATTTTTGAATGATTAATTGATGATATTACTCTATTCTGCTCCATGCGCACATTATTACGTAAATTATGTGCTTAATGCTGTCATGTGTGTGTCAATATTACATACACATTGTTTAATGAATTCTGAGACTCCAATTAATCAAATTGAACATCCACATTGATTTGAACTCTATATCTATGAGTAAAAATGATCCAAAAAACACAGTATTTCACAAATATGATGTGGAAGCATCAATTGATGAGATTGAAAATGCAGACACTTATTCTACTTTCAAGTATGGATTTACCATTTTATCAAACCCAAAAAATGTTCGTCTATTCATCGAAGGCATGATCAAAATCATAGGAGACTCAAAAGAACGTGATAATGTTCTCACCAAAGATGAAAACAATGTTCCAAAAATTCTCTCTGTTATTTATCAAGAGTTATTTCCTACATTTTTCTTGCTTTCAAAAAGCCTTGATGTATCTTGTCCACCTCATCAGATTGGCGGAATTGGTGCCGGCAGTATATCTTCTGAAATTGATGAAATGAAAAATATGACATCAATACAAGAAAACATGTCATCTCCAGAAGTTGTAAAACAGGAATTAACAAGTGAACCAGAATTAGAAAATCTAGATATTATCCAACCTAACATGTAATTATGATTTCTTACATACTATCAATAATAGCACAAATAACAGGCAAATTTTGATAATGCGCAAGACATATTGGAAAAATAACAAGCAATTCAATTTGATCAATAGACGTGCACTTGCAAATGTTGTGACTAGTGCCATAATTTTGTCTGCGGTAAGCATAATGGGTGTGATGATGCTTGGGTGGTCAAATAGTAGCTTGGCTACACAAAAACAATCAATCGAAGAAGTGTTTTCCACACAAACAAACAAAATACACGAAGACATTATTTTTGATAATATCTGGTTCTCTACTACTTGTCCAGGAAACTGTGTTAATGTTACAATGTCTAATGTCGGAACATTGGGACTAAATGTAACTGAGATAAAATTTATTGATGGAGGGACTTTGGCAGAATTAGAAATTTTTACATACACTAATGCTGGAATTATGCCCTCAGAGTCTTTTTCAACTAATGCAACATATCCGTGGACATCCGGAGACGACATTGACATTATTGTATTTACAGAAAGAGGAAACCAATTCACCACTCAAGTGATAGCACCATGAGAAAACACCGAGGCCTAAGTGCAGTAGTTGGAGCCGTATTTCTTGTTGCAGTAGTTGTTTCTGCACTTTCTTATGTTACTTATAGCATGAATGTATTAGGAACTTTTTCTGAATCGCTAATAACAGAAGAAAAAAGACAACAAGACAAACAAGATGAGGAATTTGAAATAATGTCGGTGAATATAACGCCTGCAAACAAACTAGATGGGATTGTTAAAAACACAGGCCAAATACCTGTAGAAATAAAATCACTTTGGATTGAGGAAGTCGATGCACTTGATTCAGTTAAAAAATTTAATATTGGCACAGTAATCGCTCCTGGAAATCAATTATCTTTGATTAGCAGTGTTGATTTTGATATGGATCCTGCTAAAGGATATGCCATGAAGATGGTTTCAGGTAGGGGGCACATCAAATCTTTTTATGTAAACTCTCCTTCGTCGCAAAATCTTTTGCTAAACATTCATGCTATTCCAGAATTTGTGCCAAGCGAATTTACTACAACTGTTTTATTTACTATTGTAAATAACATGTCAAATAACAATATTTTGTATAATTTGATTCCTTCAGTGAGTACGACAGCTATTGGTGCTGCAACAATTGATCAACTTTCTGGGCCCACTCCAGTATCTTATCCTTCATTAGGTCCAGGGGAGATTGCAACTTTTGAATATGTTTATCAGTTAACTGGAGATGTGGATGAAGGTGCGATATTTGATGCAACAATTGCAAATGCGGTTGCTGAAAACTTTGTTACAACAACAACATTAATCAAAGAAGTTACTATTGCGTCTAATGCAAATACTGCTTTTGAGTCTTTTATGTTATCTTCTGTTCAGACAGGAAATGATATTTTATATTTTCATGATAACACTGAACTGACTCCAGGTGGATATCAAATGGATGGCTCTGATCCTATTGGTGGCGGTTCAACAGGAAATCCTAGTATCACTGCTCTACCTTTTTGGAGCACAAATGTTACATCAAGCACTGTTGTTATAAATGGCACATGGAATTCCCGTCTTGCATATTATAGTAATCTAGTTCCTAATGGAATTTCACAACCATCATTTGCATTTATGTTTGAGTGCAATAACTGTAGAGGAACAGGACATACTTCTGAGTCTACTGGAAACATTAGTACTGATGATTTTGTAAAATCAGGAGGTCCTACATGGCATTCTACTGGCGGTCCTCACAATGATGGGTATTTTAGCTATGATGGAAATGATTACCACAGTGCAGAATGGGATGCAGCAAGTGAATATTTGGCATATCAGGATATTTCTACCAATCCTGCATATACTGCCATCTGGGTAAGAATTCCTGCAACCACTGATAATTACATGCCAATTGTAAGATGGGGTGATGAAAATGAAAGCAATGAAGATGAATATGAGATTGCACTTGGTGACGGAACACTAGGAAACCACGGAAAAATTGTTTATCGATTCACCACAAATGTTGATACTGATGTTACTACATGTGTAAGTACTGGAAGTACTGTTTACGATACTAATACATGGTTTCATGTAATCGGGGTTAGGCCAGCTGATGATCAATGTACTTTATACATTGATGGCATTCTGCAAGAATCTCAAAGCCATGCCCCTGATAGCACTAGTGATGTAGACGTTGATGACCCCGATGATATTTTCATAGGATTTAATGGTGATGCTGATTATTTGATAGGCGATGTTGCAATGTTTATGCATTGGAATAATGTGGCTGCACTTGATGCAACAGACGCATATGATCTATACAATACAAATTATGGCACAAATGGAACTAGAGCTCATTTTACACTTCAGAGAACTACAGGTACAGGTATTGTACAAGAGACAATTTATGATGACAATTTTGATTTGAATTTTCACGATCCTGCAAAAAACTCTGATACAAACATGAGGTACAATTTACAAACAAATGATGATACATATGAAAAATATTCATTTTACAATTTTACAACAATCACTTCATCAAACTCTACATTTGCTATAGGTGAGAGATTAAAGTTTGAGATTTCATGGGATTCAGATACTCAGAACATACCAATAAACATTAGATTTGATGATGATGATTCTCAATTTGTATTGCCTGATGCCTCTAGCTATATTCAACCCCCTACAGCAGTACCTGATTGGCCTTCTTACACCACTTTTGATAGGGATGACAAGGTCACACTTTCTACTTTTAATAATGGTCCTTTGGGGGCATGGTTTACCTATCAAGGAACAAGATTCATTCTTACTACTCTTGATGGTACTACATCATACGGATCACTTGTCGATAAGGTTAATGCAACTAGTGTCAATGAAGATCAAGATAGCATCTACATTCCTAATCAAAATTATGCTGCAATAGAATTTTTTCCATTTGGAAATCCACCTCAAATACAGCCACCTTCAAATCAACGTGTGCCTGTAGGTACTTACGATGCGGCAATTTTTCTTAGTGGATATGATGATTCTGGAAATATATTTCTTAAAACCATTAATTTAGGTGTGATTGTTGTTACTGATTGATAACAGCTTTGTAACATCAGAATACATACAACTTTTAATGTAATTTCCATGTCTTTGAAAATCAATGCAGTCTAGTGAATCTACTGATCCTATTGTGCCTAGTGAAACTGACATATCTATGGTAACTGCTGATCCACTGACTTCTAGTGCAAGCACATTGGCTCAGCTAAATACGCTAATTGAAGAGTCCATGCAAATTTATGAACTAGAAGACCAAAAAACAAACATCATAGAGGATCTACATAATGCATTAAAAATAATTACAGAATTTCTGAGTTTTTCAGTAAATGTTCATCCTGAAATATTTAATCTTCCTTCTGATAGTAGTATAGTTTTGTTGCCCAATTTAGATTTAATAATTAAATTATCAAATGGCAAAACAGAGACTAAAAAATTTACAAATTACCCTCCTGAAACAATCACACAAATTATAGAATACGTCACACCACAATTAATTGGATTAATTCAAACACAAAAGACATATTTGACAGAAAAGATCACTTTCTTAAGAACTGCAACAAAACAACTAAACGCGCTTTCTCAACTAAAAGAAAACTTGCCAAACATACTGCCCATAACGGAGATACCGTAAAACATTGCATATGTTGATTCGTAGGTACAATACAATCAGTTCTCTGAAATCAAGTCTTGAAAAAGAGATAGAGGAAATAGAGCAATCAATAAATGACTACTCTAATGTTTTAGGTGAAAAAATTAGAATAAACGAAGAATTCTCAAAAGATGATCCAGAGTTTTTGGAATTAAAATCAAAACTAGAAAACAATCTTACAGATAAAAATAAAATAGAGACAAAAATTGATGACACTAAAAATAAAAAAAATACTGAAAAAAAGAATTCTGAAAAACCAAAAAAAACATCCAAGAAAACTAGTGAGTCCTGGTATAATTTAGATCAAATAATGATATACAATGGAATAGGGCTCAAAGGCGAACTTGAATTATACTTTAAAGCAATAGATGAATTAAAATCAAAACTAGAAACCCTTCAAAGAACATTATCTGCTTTGAACAATATAATTGAAAAAGGGCTCAAAGAGAACATGGCATGTATTGCATTTCAAGGTTCAAATGGCCCTCTACAGATATCATTTCTAAAAACAAGTGAAATTAGAAAGAATTTTTCATTCAAATCGATCTATTCTGGCATGGCAATTTCTCAAGAAAATATAATAAAAATAGGAATATAGTGAATTTTTATGCTAAATAATACAAAAAGTTACAATAATTTTATATTTAAAGAAAGTAAGAAATGTGATCGATCCGATCAATTCTTCTTAGCTATACCACAATATAGTCTAGTCCTTTCTTATGGAGGATCCTGAAAAAGCATGACAAACGAAACTCAAACTTCAATATTTGACTCTACTCCTGATACTCAAATGTACGAGTACAAATTATCTGTAGAAAAAGTCCAAGTGGAACTTTTACAGTATGGATTGACATCTAATCAAAGTAAAGTATTCATTTATCTTGGAAAATACGGTGCAAAGACTGCACCTGAGGTATGCAAGGCCCTTAAATTACCTAGAACTGAAACATATCATTTACTTTCAGCATTACAAAACAAGGGAATTGTTTCAGCTACATTTCAGCATCCTATCCAATTTACTGCATTACCATTAAACAAGGCAATATGGATTCTAGTAAACTCTGAAAAAGAACGAGTAAAATCCCTTGAACATATGGAAAAAGGACTATCTGAACTATGGGACAATATTCCAACCTTTGATTCACTACATGATGAAGTTGAAGAAAAATTCCAAATGCTACAAGGTACAAACCAAATACAATCAAAAATTACTGAAATGACGGACAACTTTAAAGATGAATTTTTGATACTTGGTTCTGAGAAAGACTATATCAAATTATATCATGGCGAATTCTTGGAATCTTTTGTAAAATCAAAACAACAATTTAGATTACTAAGTGCATGTTCGGAAAAAACTGCATATATCTTTGATAATTTAGAAAGAAAGAATATTAAAAAACTAGACAAGGATATACAAAATCATCTATGCTTTATCCTAAAAGATGATGCTGAACTGTTGTTCTTTACTAAAAATGCAAATTCACCTACGGAGCCATTTGCAATGTGGACAAATTCCAAATCCATGGTATATTCAATGAGATTACTCTTTGAATCACTTTGGACAAATTCAAAGAGCATTCACCTGTAATAATTTAAGAAAACATTCCTTGTAAGAATCAAACTAGTCTCCCTCTTTATATAGAAAATTCTAGTTATTATCTCTGTAGATATGGATTTTACATATTCTAAAGTAAAAACAGGCATACCTGGATTAGATTTAATCATGTCAGGAGGATTGAAAAAAGATCGTTCTGTAATAATTTCAGGTCCTCCTGGTAGCGGAAAGACAACATTTGGATTGCAATTTCTGTACTCTGGTGCCAAGGACTTTGATGAGCCAGGCGTGTACATTACCATGTCACAAAATATTGATGAGATAAAAAATGACTGCAAGTCGTTTGGGTGGGATTTTGATGATCTAATTAGTAAAGACAAAATCCTGATGATTGATGCAAGACCATTTAAAATTCAAGACAAGTTAATTGGGCGAGATGATTCGCTGTATAGAGGAGAGCAGATACCATTTGAGCATTTGACAAAATTACTTTTAAGTAGTATTAAAAGAGTGGAAGCAAAAAGAATGGTAATTGATTCGGTTACAATTTTAGCAATGCAATATTCTGATAAATTCTACATGAGACAAGGTCTACAGGGAATGATTCAAGCATTAGAAAATTATGGGGTTACATCACTAATAATATCAGAGTATTCTGAAAACAATGAGATTCCTTTGGAGTGGTTTGTTACGTCTGGAATTATTCAGCTAAGACATACTAGAAAAGAAGACACCATGGAAAGAACAATTCAAGTAACTAAAATGCGTGGCATTAAACACAGTGAACAAATTCATCCCCTGATGATTAATGGAGATGGAATGCACATACAACATCCGAGATTAACACCATAGTCTATTTTTTCTGTTTTTTGATTTGTTGCACCACCATTGGCAGAAAAGCACCTACATCAGTCACTATGCCCAATGCTTGCCATGTTCCTCTATCCATAAGCTTGGTAACCGTTGGCTGATTGATATCCACTACTATAACTTTGACATTTGCAGGCAACATATTTCCAGTTGCAATAGAGTGCAACATTGTAGAAATCATGATTACCATATTTGCATCCTTGAGAATTTTTTTATATTCTCTTTGGGCTTCGGCTACATCTGTAATTACATCTGGCAATGGTCCATCGTCACGAATAGAACCTGCCAATACAAAGGGAATCTTATTTTTTACACATTGATACATTATTCCACGTGTTAGTTTTTTTGTTTTAACCATATTTGCAATAGAACCCGCACGAAAAACTGCGTTTATTGTTTCCATATGATTTCGATGCCCGCGATATGCCAAAGTTGCATCATGAACATTCATTCCAAGTGATGTTCCCAATGTGGCATATTCTATATCATGAACTGCCAATGCGTTTCCAGCCAAAACTCCATCAACAAATCCTAATTTTATCAAATCTGCAACTGCATCTGCTGCACCAGTATGAATTATTGCTGGACCGCCAACAATTATGATTTTTCCACCATTCTTTTTTGTTTTATAGATATCCTCTGCTACTTTTTTTGCAATATGTTGAGTTGGTCGTTCACTGGAGCTTGAACTTCCCATAAATTCAAAGACATTTACTCCTTCTCTTGGACGCTCAGGTGGGGTGATTTTAATTCCACCTTCTCCAACTATTATTTTATCTCCTTTTTTTACATCTCTTACAGGTACGCAAAATGCTCTGTTGTGTTTGACTACTATACATTTGTCCATCATCATATTTTCAACTTGAATCCATTTTTCATTATGAAAAACCTGTGTGTGATTATTTGTAGTACTGTAAAAATCATCAGGCATTACCATGTCTTTTGGTGATTTTTTTAGTAAAATCTCTTTTTGTATTTTTGAGACTGCTCCTTCACGATGAATTGTTTCTAAAATTTCATCTAGATGTTTTTGATTCTTCCCAGTAACTAATAATCGTGCATATGATGGATCTTTCTTCTTTTTTCCGATATTGATTTCTTCTACTTGAAATTCACCATGCAGATCCATGATCTTATCAAATATCTTTGTAAGAATAGACGAATCAATAAGATGGCCACTAACTTCAATCTCTTGTGAAAATTTTGTCATTTATTATTCTAAATACAATGATAACAAAAGCTTTACGCTGATTTTTTTTGACTATTATTGGTAAAAAATTGTCAATTTGACTATACTGGAAGTATTACTTTACCTTTGTATTCTGA
>Ga0209109_10001465_pt1 | contig 13074 bp, 16 predicted proteins | sample Rifsed10ft2_FD_184004 | JGI IMG/M metagenome (GOLD analysis project Ga0209109, IMG submission 184004) | Soil microbial communities from Rifle, Colorado, USA - sediment 10ft 2 (version 2) | ecosystem: Environmental > Terrestrial > Deep subsurface > Rock core/Sediment | place: Rifle, Colorado... | reverse complement strand
AAGACGAGCAAGCCGAGGAGCTGGCCCCAGCTCACGTCGAGCCTCGGCAGGTAGAGGACAGCGAGGCCCACGAACGCCGCGCCGACCCAGGGCCACGTCCGTGTCATGAGGACCTCCGCTTGATCCACCCCTTGATCCACCCAATGACGAGAGGCATGGAGATGATCATGGAGAGCACGAAGACCCAGATGGTCCCGCCCCAGACGGCGAGCTGGGGCGCCTCACTCACCCCGCGCGCGAGCGCCAGGAAGGCCAGCGCCGACGCGACGGAGATCGCCGTGTAGCCGAGCGCCGCGAACTTCATGCCCGGGCACTCCGGCCCACCACGATCTTGTCCCCGCGCGCGTTGGCGGTGTACTGCTCCAGCGGTCGTGGGGGCGGCCCGGCGATGTTCTTGCCGTTCAGATCGTAGTGCCCGTTGTGGCACGCGCACCAGATGTGGCCGAGGTCGGGCCGATACTGGACCGTGCAGGCGAGGTGCGTGCAGACGGCGGAAAAGGCCCTGAGCTCGCCGGCCGGCGTCCGCACCAGGATGCCCGGGCGACTGCCGAATTTGAAGATCTGCCCGGTGTTCGGCTTCACGTCGCCTGGTTTCGTCGAAAGCGTCACCATCCCCGCCGTGGACTCCTCGACTCTCGGCGGGATGAAGAACCGGGTCACCGGATAGAAGGCCGACCCCAGGAAGGCACCGATACTCGTGCCGAGAAACCAGTTCAGGAGCGACCGGCGCTCGACCGGCCCGGGGCGCAGCACTGCCTGCGACATCTCTGTCCTCCTTATTCCCGTTTCGCGCGCTTCGAGGGCGGAACGAACCCCTTCAGGAGTAGCGTGTTGAACGTCACGGTGAGCGAGCTGACCGCCATGAGGAGCGCCGCCAGCTCGGGGCTCACCATGAGCTTGAAAACCGGATAGAGGAGGCCGGCCCCCAGCGGGATCGCGAGCGTGTTGTAGGCGAAGGCCCAGAAGAGATTCTGCCTGACCTTCCGCATGGTGGCCCGGGCGACCTCCAGGGCGACCACCACGTCCCGGACATCGTCCTTGATAAGGATCACATGGCCGGTCTCCTTGGCCACGTCGGTACCGGAGCCGATGGCGATCCCCACGTCGGCACGGGCCAGCGCCGGGGCGTCGTTGATCCCGTCCCCCACCATGGCGACGCCGCGCCCTTCGGCCTGCAGGCGCGCCACCTCTTCCGCCTTCGCTTCGGGGAGCACCTCGGCCAGCGCCCGGTCGATCCCGACGCTTCCGGCGATCGCCGCCGCGGTGCGCGGGTTGTCCCCGGTCAGCATCAGGACCTCGAGGCCCATCCGGCGGAGCGCCGCCACCGTCTCCCGCGCGAACGGCTTCAGCGTGTCGGCGCAGGCCACGATCCCGGCCAGATGGCCGTCCACCGCGACCAGCATCGCCGTCTTTCCGCCGTCCTCGATCGCCTGAAGCCGCTCCTCCTGGCTTCTGAACTCGACCCCGCGGAGCTCCATGAGCCGCCGCGTCCCGAGGAGAATCTTCCGCTCCTGCCAGCCCGCCTCCACGCCGTGGCCGGGAATGGCCTGGAACGACTCGGGGCGCGCCACGCTCACCCCCTCCTCGCGTGCCGCTCGGAGGATCGCCTCCCCCAGCGGGTGCTCGGAGGCCACCTCGGCCACGGCGGCCCAGCGGAGCAGCTCTTCCCGGCGGATCCCGGGAGCCGGCAGGACATCGGTCACCGCGGGCTGCCCGCGCGTCAGGGTGCCGGTCTTGTCGAAGATCACCGTGCGCACCTTGGTCGCGGCTTCGATGACGTCGGCGCCCTTGAAGAGCACGCCGTGCTCGGCGCCCTTGCCGGTCCCGGCCATCATGGCGCTGGGCGTGGCCATGCCCACGGCGCACGGGCAGGAGATCACCAGGACGGTGATCGACAGAAGGAGCGCGAAGCCGAAGACGCCGATCTCGCCCAGGCCGCCCGGGGAGAGGATGAAGGCCGAGGCCGGGTCGAAGAAGAGGCGGTAGCCCAGGAAGAACCAGAACACGAACACGGCCAGCGCGAGGCCATGGACACCGAGGATAAAGTGACCCGCCACCCAGTCGGCCAGCTTCTGGATGGGGGCCTTGGAAGCCTGGGCCTCTTCCACGAGCCGGATGATCTGCGCCAGCGCCGTCTCCCCTCCGACCTTGGTCGCCCGAAAACGGAACGTCCCGGTCTTGTTCAGCGTCCCGCCCATCACGATGTGGCCGAGCTGCTTTTCCACTGGCAGGCTCTCGCCGGTCAGCATCGATTCGTCCACCGCCGAGTAGCCCTCGACGAGCACGCCGTCCACGGGAATCTGCTCCCCCGGCCTGACCGTCACGACGTCGCCCACTTCGACCTCGTCGGCCGGAACCTCCAGCTCCTGGCCGCCCCGCACGACGCGCGCCACCTTGGGCTGAAGCTTCATCAGTTTCCGGATGGCCTCGGAAGTCCGGCCCCGGGTCAGCGCCTCCAGGTATTTCCCCAGGATGATGAAGGCCGTCAGGAGCACTGCCGACTCGAAGAAGATCGCCTTCTCGCCGCCGAAGCCCGCGCCGGGGAAGAAGGTGTTGAGGACCCCGATCAGATAGGCGGCCCCGATCCCGGTGGCGTAGAGGAGGTTCATGTCCGTCACGCCTCGGACGAGCCCGCGGGCGCTCTGGACGAAGAACTGCCATCCCGGGCCGAGCACCACCGGCGTCGCGAGGAGGAAGAGGGTGAATGGGCGGGCGAGTACTTCCGGAACCAGGGAGGGCAGGATCCAGTACTCGCGGAACGTCCCGGCCATGATGATGAGAGACAGCGGCCAGGCCACCGCCAGCCACCGACCTTGCCGGCGGGTCTCGGCCTGGCGCAGCGCCTGCTCCCGGTCGAGCGCAGCCTGGCCCTCGAGACGGTCCTCGACGGTGTACCCCAGATCGCCGATGGCCTGAGCGATCGCCGTTGGTTCGATCCGGGCCGGATCGAACCGGACGCGGGCCAGCCCGGGCTCGAGGCTCACGACCGCGCGGGCCACGCCCCCGAGCGCGCCGACGGCCGCCTCGACCCTCGAGACGCACGCGGCGCAGTGCATTCCGCTGATCCCGAACGTACGCTCTGTAGTGCTCATGGCTGTGACGGGACGGATCGGCGGCAGCCACCGGACTGGGCGGCCCGCTTCCTCTCCTTCCCTGCCTCCCTGTTAGAGCAAGAGTGGTGCCTGGCGCGAGGGATCGAAAAACGACGGGACATCGCGGGGTTCGCTCCGACAGAGCCGCTCGCCGCAAGGGAGGGTCTGACAGAGTGGCGAAGTCAGCCGCGGAGCCGCCGGGATGTCCGACATTTTGTCAGCGCGCGCGGCGAGGCCCTGCCGCAAAAGGTAGACCCCCGAAGGATGCTCCCCTCGGGGGTCTCGGACTGCGGGCATTTCTTCTTAGCGAACTCGACCCAGTCGCTGAGGGCCGCCGAAGGGCATCACATTGCCCCACGGGTTGACGTGAAGCACCCGCGCTTCATCAGGCCGGCTCGCGGGCGAGCCGGCGGCGCAGGTCCTCCTCGTCCACTCGGAACTTGAAGGCGGGGCGCCCGTTGACGAAGACGAGCGGGATCCGCTCCCTGTAGGCCTCGTAGAGGGCGGGCGTGGACTCGATATCCACCTCGCGGAGGTCGAAGGGGATCTCGCTCCGGACCCGGAGCAGCGTCGCCTTCACCTCGTCGCAGAGGCCGCAGTCGCGCTTCCCGTAAACCTCCACCCGAATCATGAGGGCACCTCAGAGACCCCATGAAGCCCGGCAAAGCCTTTCAGGCTGGCGAACCCGAGGGACCGCAGGGCGATCCCGGCCGTGCGAGACTCCTCAGCCGCCGCCTCGTCGAGGAAGATGCGATTCCGGCCGGGGATCCCGTCCGGTCGGAGCCCGCCTTCCAGCCGGACGAACCCCGCGGCGGTGAGGCCTTCCAGGCGGAAGGCCTTGTTGATCACGGCGCCGTGGCGAACACCCCGGGCGTCGAGGAGGATCTCGCCGTAGGTCACCGCCGCCCGCACCTCGAGCAGCGGCCCGGGCGAGAGGTCCGGGGGGCGCTCTTTCAGGTCCCGGAGCAACGTGAGCGCCGTCTGGACGGCACCCGCGACCGAGGAAAAAGTCATGAAGTACCCGTCCCCGGTGTTCTCCGCGAAGACGAGACCGTGGGGCCCGGCCGCCGCCAACGTGCGGTCCTTCACGACCGTTCTGGCCCGCATCGCCAGGCCATCCCCGTAGTGGGTGGCAAGATGGGTGGAATCGGCGAGGTCCACGACGAGGACCGCCTCCGTCACGAATCTCGCCGGCCCGAGGCGCCGGCGCGAGCGGGTCCGCACGAAGCGATAGAGGATGAGCCCACCCACCGCAATAGACACACCGGCGAGCACGAGGAAGCTGCGCTCCTCGTAGAAGGGGCGCGACACGGCCGGGTGCTCCATCGGTTGCGACATCGGTCCTTGCGCGGGCGCGGCCACCTGCTGCCCGGTCGTGCTCCGCCTCGGCGGCGCGTCGTCGCGCTTCTCGGCAGGGAGGCTCCGCTGTCCCATCTCGCTCCCCATGCCCGGCCCCATCGCGGGCCCCATCTCCGCCCGCGCAACGACAGGCGAGAGCGCCAGGATTCCCGCCACGACCAGGGCCGCCGGCAAGCCAGTCCGCATGGTGCTCGTCACTGGACCCGGCTCAACGAGGCCCCCAGTTCGAGCGGACGATGAGCCGCCGCTCCCGGGCCGCCGGGTCGTTGGTCCGGAGCGGCACCAGGAACTCGTGGGCGCCGCCCATTCCCGCGTGCATCGTGAACTCCAGGGTGAGCGTTGTGGAGCCCCCCGGCCGGATGGTCGTCTGACCGACGACCGCCTCGGGGGGTCAGCATCCCTTCAGGAGTTGGACGCGCGGCACGCCGTCAAGCCGCAGGGAGCCGTTCCCGGCGTTGGTCAGGGTGAAGACAACTTTCGCCGGCGCATCGAACGGAAGATTGCCAAGGTCGACCACCTCCCGGTCGAGGACCAGACGCGGCCTCCCGCCCGGCGTGTCCTGGGCCTCCGAAAGCCACCAGAAGGCTCCGGCGCCGAGCGCCACCAGCACGACTACCCCGAGCGCCGCCCAGCGCCACCTCGGACGCCTCGGTGGAGGCTGCATCCTTGAGTGTTTGGCCATCATCGCCCTCCTCTTTAGGCCGTGAGATCCCGCTTCTTCGCCTCGAACTCTTCTCTGTCGATCTCTCCCCGTGCATAGCGCCGCCTGAGGATTTCCATCGCGGACCCGCCGCCTTCCGTCCTCGGGGCGGATCGGCCCTCGGCCAAGAGCCAGCGCACACCGAGGACCGCCGCAACCGCGATCAACCCCCAGAAGACGAGCATCGAGAGCCAGCCGATCCCCATGCCCAGTCCGCCCAATCCCCACCCCATCATTCCGGCTCCAGGCATCATCTCGATTCCTCCTTATCGGGCGACGATGACCTTGACCCAATCGGAGAAGACGTTCCGCTCCTCCACGACAACCAGTCCGGCCTCGTGGATGTGGTCCAGCGTCCGCCGGTTGATGTGAGGCCCCATGAGGCGGCTTGCGATCGGGTCCAGGAGATCGAAGAGCCGTCCCAGATGGCCCTCCGGCCGGATGTGCTCGAGGAGGACCACCTGCCCGCCGCCCCGAAGCACCCGCCGGATCTCTCTCAGGCCCCGCACCGGATCCGGCACCGTGCAGAAGACGAAGCTCGTGACGACGGCGTCGAAGACTCCGTCTCTGAAGGCCAGGTCCTCCGCGTCCGTCACCACGAAGCGCACCGCCCGCGGACGATCACCCGCTTTCTCGACCGCGCGCGCCAGCATCCCCGGGCTCAGGTCGGTCGCCACGACGAGGGCCCCCTCGGGATAGTGCGGCAGATTCTTCCCGGTGCCCGCCCCGACCTCGAGCACGCGCCCCTTGGCCGCCCGCTCGAAGACTTGGGCCCGCCCGCGGGCGAAGCCCATCATGCGCTCCACGGGCGCGACCAAACGGTCGTAGAACCGCGCCCGGCGGTCCCATCGTCGAACGAGTTGCCCGGTGATCTCGGGACACGTGGGCATCTAGGGCTCCACCACGAGAGTTCCCATCAGCGCCATGTGGAGCGGGCTGCACCGAACGCTGCAGTAGAACGGGAACTCGCCGGCCCGGTCTGCGGTGAACTCGACGACCTTGGTCGTCCCCGTCTTGATGGCTCCCGCGTCCACCCCGAAGTGGAGCAGCTGGAAGCCGTGGGTCACATCGTCGGCCAGGATCCTGAGTCTCACCTTCTGGCCCTGCTTGACGACGACCCGCGCGGGGCTCCAGCCCCCGCGCTCCACCGTCCGCGCGACGACGAAGATCTCGCGGGCCTCCCCGGCCCGGTCCCGAAGGGTCTCGTAGGAGAAGACCGCGGCAGGGACGCCGATGAGGATGGCGAGGACAAGGGCAAGGGCCGTTCGTTCGATCCGCTTCATCGTCATCATCCGAGGTACAGGGCCACGAAGACCCAGGCGATGGCCACGATGAAAGCGCCGACGGGAACGAGACCGCGGCGGGCCGCCGCGGGACCCAACGCCTCCCCGGCGATCCCGTGGGCCGCGCGAATGGAGCCCCAGACGCCGAGGAGGAGGAGAGCGAGCTGGGCCCAGGGCAGGGCGCCAAGCGGCACCCACGTCCACCTCGTCTCCCGAGTCCCGAAGAGATCCCAACCCCAGCCGAGCGGGTCGGAGAGCACGCGGGGAATGTAGGCCAGGTTCGGAAGGACCACGGCCAGGGTGAAGGCCATCCATGCCGCGAGGCTCAGAGGGACCAGGGCGTAGGCGTAGCGCACGAAGAGCGTTCCAAGCCGCGCGCCGGGCGCTCCGGCGAGGGCGCGGGAGAGCCACGCGGCCAGGAGGTGGAGGATCGGGAGGACGACGAGGACTACGCCAACGAAGAGGACGGCATACAGGAAGAACTCCTGGGTCCCATCGAAATTCGCCCAAGACTTGATCCACCCCCACGGCCCGAGCTTGATCACCGAGTGGACCAGCGCGGTACCGAGGAGGAGGAGCACGATCCACGCCTCGTCGGCCCGCGGCCCCCGCCGGGCCAGGAGGTCCGCGCCGAAGGAGCGGAGGCGGAGGGTCAGGTTGTCGTAGGGGCAAGCCTTCAGGCACTCGGTGCAGAGGAGGCAGTAGGTATTCCGCGCGAGGCCGCCCCCGGGGAACTGGAAGGCGGGGCACGGGTAGCCCTCGCCGCCACGGTAGCACGCCTTCCCGCGGCACCGCCGGCAGACGTCGAGGTCTCGCGCGCGCAGCTCGAGTGGAGCAGCCATCGAGTAGATCCCGAGCAGCGCTCCCACAGGACAGAGGTAGCGACAGAAGACCCGCCGCTCGAAGACGAGGTGGGTCACCAGCGCGACCAGGGCGAGGCCGAGGAGGAGGAGCGCCGTCACGAGCGGGCGGGTCGTCACGATGAGGCCGAAGAGGACCAGCAGGAGGAGCCCGCCGAAGGCAGGCCAGAGGTTCTGGAGACGCTTGGGCCACGCCAGCCCGAAGCCGATGCCTCTCTCTCTCCGCACGACGATCGCGCCTCGCGCGAGCCACTCTCCCGGCGCCGGGATCGGACACATGGCGCACCAGGCCCGCCCGCCGAGCGGAATCAGGACGAGCACCAGGAGCCCCCACCACGCGAGCCAGACGAAGATCGTGGAGAAGTTCATCGCTCCCGTCGCCGTCCCGACGAGCCCGGCCAGGACGATCAGGGTGAAGACCAGGAGATTGGGGGCGATCAGGCCGAACTGGAACGGACGGCGGGTGACCAGCCAGCGAAGTGGACGCCAGCGGAGCAAGTCCGCTCCGCCGGCTGGGCGTGCCATCCCCGCTGAGGCGAGGAAACCCACCAGGAGCGCCAGCCCACCCCCCCACAGGGGCCAGGGGTTGGGGCGGACGATGATCTCGCCAACCATGAACGGGTGCAGCGGCCCGCAGATCACCGAGCAGCGAAAACGAATCTTCCCTCCCTGCCCGGCCGGGACGGTGACGCGCGTTTCCCGACCCGGAAGCACGGTAACATCCACCCCCGTCCCCTCCACGGCGAACCCGTGGGTGATGTCAAGGGAGCGGATCCTGAAGCTCACCCGGTCCCCGGCCTCCACGCTGATCCGCGGAGGGGAGAATGCGAACTTCTGAACCGTCAACGGCACCTCCACCTCCCTGCCGCCCCCCGGTCTCACGAGGAAGCCGGTGAGCAGCAGTGACAGACCGCCGAGCGCGATCAGTAGCGCGATCCCGGGGAGGCGTCCGCGCACGTCAGCGCTCCACGAGGGCAATCGACGAGGGCGCTTGTCCCACGGGGATCGTTGCCACCACTGCCCGCTTGGCCGTCGAAATGACGGAAATCGCGTTCGATCCCATGTCGGCCGTGTAGACATAGGCCCCGTCGCGGGAAATCACCATGGTGTGGGGCATCCGCCCGACGGGGATCTGCCCGACCAGCCGCCCGCTCCCCGTGTCCACCACCAGCACCTTGTTCCCCACCTCGCTGCCCACGTAGAGCGTTCCCCCGTCCGGGCTGATGGCCATGCCGTGGGAATTCGTGCCCAGATCGATCGTCCCCACGACCGTGCGGGTCGCCGTGTCGATCACGGAGAGACCGTTGGAGCCGGTGCTGCTGGCCCACGCGCGCCGGCCGTCGGGGGCGAACACGGCGAGATGCGGGAGGAACCCGACTCGGATCCGAGCCGCCAGGCGGCGCGCCGTCGCGTCGATCACGAAGATCTGGTGCGACTCCGCCCCCCCCACGTTGACGACCGTCCCATCGGGGGACACCGAGGTGATGTGGGGCTCAGGGCCGGTGGGGATCTTCGCGTCGATCTGGTTCGTCGCCGTGTTGATGACGGCAACATGCTGGGAGGTCTCGAGGCTGGCGTAGACGAACCTCCCGTCGGGGGCCATGGCCAGGTGGGTGGGGCGCAGCCCGAGAGGGATCTTCGCCGCCACGCCGTCGGTCGCGGTGTCGAAGACCCAGACCTGGTCGGCGCCCGCCATGGTGACGTACAGCCGTCGACCGTCGGGGGTCGGGACCGCGAAGTGCGGGTCCCGGGCCGTCGGGATCGTCTTGGTCACTCGGAGCGCCCGTCCGTCGATCACCGAGAGCGAATTCCCACCGAGATTGGTGACGTAGAGCCGGGCCGGCTCGGCGAACGCGTCCGAGCCAGCGGCGAGCAGAAACAACCAAAGAATGACTGTCGATTTCATCGTGTCGCTCCTTCCGGATGCGTGCGTCGCTGCCCGGCGACGGGACGCACCAGTGCGGTCAGACCGTCGATCTCGAGGATGCGTACGCTGTCCCCTGGCGCGAGCGGCTCCGGCGCCGAGTACGTCCAGAGCTCGCCCTCGTAACGAAGCATCCCCGACCGGCCCTCTGTCGTCACCACTATCCCCTCCCGGCCGCGCATCGCCTCGGCCCCCGTGGTGGCGGGCTGGTACATCGCCCGCACGGCAGGGACAGCAAACGCGAGCAAGACGGCCGTGAGCGGGAGGTAGAGGGCCAGGGCAGTCGGGAACGGCAGCAGGGCGAACAGCACGAGGCCCGCCGCCGGAAAGAGGAAGAGCAGGTGACAGAGCATCATTCACTCCTTGAGTTTCCGGTAGATCGTGCGGCTGGCAATGCCAAGGAACTTCGCCGCCAGCTCCTTGTTGCCTTTCGTGAGCCGGAGCGTCTCCTCGATCAGCCGCTGCTCCACCTCGGCGAGGGGCATGCCGATCGGGATGGGCACCACACGGGCGGCAGGCTCCGCCCCGCCGACCGCCGGAGACAGGTCGGCGACGTCGATGAGCTGGCCGCGCGCCAGGATGACCGCCCGCTCCAACGCATGCTCGAGCTCTCGGACATTCCCCGGCCACGGGTAGGCCCGGAGGCGGGCGAGCGCTGCCTCGGTGAACCCCTCGATCTCGCGGTGGTTCCTGGCGGTGTATACGTGGAGGAAGTGCAGGGCGAGCACCGGAATATCCTCCGCCCGCTCCCTGAGAGGCGGGATCTCGATGGTGATGCCGTTGAGCCGGTAAAAAAGGTCCTCGCGGAACCGCCGCTCGCGGACGAGGACATCCAGGTCCTGGTTGGTGGCGGCCACGACCCGTACATCGGCCTTCAGCGTCTTCGTGCCACCGAGCCGCTCGAACTCCCCCTCCTGCAGCACGCGGAGAAGCTTGGCCTGGGTTGCGGCCGAGAGGTCGCCCACCTCGTCCAGCAGCAGCGTCCCCCCGTCCGCCAGCTCGAACCGCCCCTCCTTGCGGGCCGTGGCGCCGGTGAAGGCCCCCCGTTCGTAGCCGAAGAGCTCCGATTCGAGCAGCGTCTCGGGCAGGGCCGCGCAATTCACGCGGATGAACGGCCGCTCTCGCCGCGGCGAGCCCTCGTGGAGTGCTCGCGCCACCAGCTCCTTGCCCGTCCCGCTCTCCCCTCTGACCAGCACCGTCGCCGAGGTGGGCGCGACCTGCTTGACCAGCGCCAGCACTTGGCGAATCCCCGGGCTGTCCCCGATCATCTGGCCGGCCCCCACCAGCTCGTCGAGCCGGCGCCGCAGGGTGCGGTTGGTCAGCACCAGGGCGCGGTGCTCGAGAGCCTGGCGGATCGTGTGGACGAGCTGGGCCCGCTCGATGGGTTTGGTCAGGAAGTCGTAGGCCCCCTCCTTCATCGCCGCCACGGCCTCCTCGACGGTGCCGTGGCCCGACAGGACGATGACCTCCACCTCCGGGGTGAGGAGCTTCGCGGCCCGGAGCAGCTCGAGCCCGTCGAGGCCGGGCATCCGGAGGTCGGCCAGGAGCGCGTCCACACCGCCGCGGCGCAGGGCATCCAGCGCGGCGTCACCATCCTCGGCGGTGATCACGCGGCACCCCTCCTGGCGTAGAGTCCGCCCCACACTCTCGCGCACGCCGATCTCATCGTCGGCCACGAGGACAGTCGGCTCACTCACGCGCGGCTCCTTTCATTGGGAGACGCAGGGCGAAGCGGGCCCCGCCGCCGGGAGCGTTCTCCCACGTCAGGCTCCCGCCGTGCTCCTCGGCGATCTGGCGCGCGATGACCAACCCCAGCCCGGTGCCGCGAGGCTTGGTGGTGAAGAAGGGCTCGAAGAGGCGGCTTGCATGCCGCGCCTCGATCCCGCCCCCCGTGTCGGCGACCGTGACCTCAACCCATCCGCCATCGAGCCGGCTGACAACGCGGACTCGACCGCCCCGCGGCGTCGCCGCCGTCCCGTTCTTGATCAGGTTCAGCACGCAGCGCCGGAGCAGGTCGCGGTCGAAGGAGAAGAGGGGCACGAGCGGGTCGAGGTCCTCCTCCAGCGCCACCCCGCGCCGCTCGGCCTCGCCTCTGACGAAAGCCGCGAGCTCTTGCAGCATCTCGTTGATCGAGTCCTCAGCGGGCCGGGCCCGGGGCAACCGCGCGAAGGTCAGGTACTCGTCGGTGAGGCCGCCCAGCCGCTTGACCTCGGCTCGGATCCCCCGGAGGAGCTCGCCCGCGTCGCCCATCGTGGGGCCGGAGCATTTCGAGACGATGTCCTCGAGCATCTCCACGTTGAGCCCGATGGCGCTAATGGGGCTGCGCACCTCGTGCGCCATCCTCGCCGAGAGCTGCCCTGCCGCTGCCAGTCGCTCGGCGCGGACCGCCACCCGTGTCGCTTCCTCCAGCCGCGTCACCGCCGCCCGCAGCTCGACGTTGAGTGCCTCCGCGTGGGCTCGGGCCGTGCGCTCGCGCTCGGAGATGTGGCCGAGGGCCAGCCCGAGCAGCCCCAGGAGCGCGGCCCTCGCGCCGACGTGCGCCCAGGTCAGCGTGGCGGGCGTCAGCAGACCGGCCACCGCCATCAAACCCGCCGAGAGCGCCGCCGCCAGCGTGCCGATTCCCGGCCCGAAGTAGTAGGCGTCGAGCGCGACCAGGGGGTAGAAGAGGAGGTAGAAGTGGCTCTCTCCGCCGCCCGTGAACCAGACGAGGACGAAGACCACGCCCAGGTCCACGCCCAACGTCGCTAGGGACATGCGTCGAGCTTCACCCGGCCAGATCACGATCAGCGCGAAAAACGCGAGCTTGTAGAGGACGAACCCCGCCAGGAGCGGGAGGAGATGGAGCCGATGCTCGGGCTGGAGCGGGACGAGCAGGAGGGCCGCGAGGCCGCCGATCATCGTGAGCCCGCGGAGCACGGCGAACGCCAGCGCTTCGGGATCCAGCCGCCGTGTCATGACGGGCTCCCCGTGTCGGGTCTGGACGAGGTGTACAGCGTCGCCCCTCCCGGCTCCTCGATAGCCCGGCTCACGGCTCGCCCCACAGTGTCCGGAGCCTCGGTCCCAGACGCGGGACGAACATCGGGACCCGCGCCGCGTAGCCCCGGTAGGCCTGGCCGAACCGCGCTTCCGCCTCATCCTCCTCACGACGAGCCAAGCGGGAATAGATGACGATCAGGGCGGGCCACGTGGCCACCGTGATGATCGTGGGCCACTGGAGCAGCATCCCCACCGTGATCAGGAAGAGTCCCGCGTACTGCGGGTGGCGCACCCATGCGTAGACGCCGTCGGTGACCAGCTCGCCCTGCGCCCTGTGGACGCGGCGCCATCCGACCGCCATGAGCACGAGCCCCCCGAGCATCAGGCCGTTTGACACCAGGTGGATGATCACCGACATCCAGGCGCCGCCTCCCAGCAGCGTGATCCACAAGTGCCCCGACGCGTGCGAGAAGGGGTTCAGCACCGGGTACCGGCTCCCCAGCACCGCGGTCAGCACGTAGATGGTCAGCGGGAAGCCGTACATCTCCGTGAAGAGCGCCACGACGAAGGCGGTGAAGGCCCCGAACGAACGCCACTCGCGCTGCTTCACCGGCGTAAGGAACGACAACGCCAGGAGCACGAAGATCGCTGTGTTGACCACCACGAGCGACCAGAAGCCGTAGCCGAACGGGACGTCGTCGCCGTGCACGGGCTCGTCCGCCTCAGCGCGCCGACGCGACGTCCCAGACGAAGCTGCGCTCGGCCACCCCACCGACGTTCTTGACGATGATCTGCACCGCCCCCGCTTGAGCCGTGGGCGGAAAGACCAGGACGGCCTGTTTGTGGTGGCCGCTACCCTCAGCCTGCTCGACGGCACTGG
>Ga0209109_10001462_pt1 | contig 13090 bp, 10 predicted proteins | sample Rifsed10ft2_FD_184004 | JGI IMG/M metagenome (GOLD analysis project Ga0209109, IMG submission 184004) | Soil microbial communities from Rifle, Colorado, USA - sediment 10ft 2 (version 2) | ecosystem: Environmental > Terrestrial > Deep subsurface > Rock core/Sediment | place: Rifle, Colorado... | reverse complement strand
TTTCGCCAAACCTCCTGAAGATCACGCTCACTGCCGCGCGAAGCCAGTTCCAGATTCCGCGCTGAGAGAGGCAAAAATCGAATCCCTTCTCTTAGTTCGCGGTTTCGCTTACCGGCATGTACCTCTGGGTCTTTGGAAACACTGATGTCCACCGGCACCATTCGACCGGTCAAAGGATTAAAAATATGGAAATCAATTCCCTTTTCGAAATCTTCTTTAGCGGAAGAGCGGCGGGAAACGATCTTTCCTTCCGAAACTAATTTATCGGATTTCCGAGAATCCGGATCTCCTTGGACAGTCTCTACGCCCAGTTTGCCAAGGGCGGTTTCAAAGTTCTCTTCGGATTTGTGTCCGGATTCGTTTCTCCACCCGGCGTAGACTTCTTCCGGTATTCCTGCCTCGGCAGTGTTTAGTGCTGTCATTATTTTCTGGCGGAGGCGACAGGATTCGAACCTGTGAGGGCTTGCGCCCAACCGATTTTCGAGATCGGCGCCTTAGTCCACTCGGCCACGCCTCCCCGCCTGCTCTATTATAATGGGAGTATGCGGCTAAAACATCTTTTTCCGATCTTGGGGTATTTCTTCCTGTTGGGATTGGGAATCGGCCACCGGTTCGCGTCTCCCCAGAAAATCGTCGCCAAGGAATCCTGGGGGCTGTTCGCGACGATCCCGCCGAGTGAGGCTACCCAGGGAAGCGTGCTGGGAACCAGGGATATCATCCAAGCCGGAGAGTGCGTGCTCGCTGTAGAAGGGGGTATGATTCTCACCCACGTCAATAAGAGCTGCGCCCTGCCGGCGAGCTACGTCCCTCCCGGGCTCACCAGGATCACTAGCATTCCTACTACCGGAACAGAATATCTCCGCGGCGGCGACATTCTTAACTATCTCAATCAACTTTATGGAGCGGCTAAAACGTCCGGTTTCAACCTTTCCGTAGTCTCGGCCTATCGCTCCTACTCTACTCAAGTTGCAACCTTTAACTACTGGGTTAGCCAATCCGGATACGCCGCCGCTTTAATGGGATCCGCCCGACCGGGACATTCCGAACACCAGCTTGGAACAGTCGTGGACCTCGGTCTGGTAGGGAATTCGGATTTTGCGAGCTTCACCGCCAGCCCCGCCGCCGGCTGGGTCGCCAAGAACGCCTACAAATTCGGTTTTACGGTTTCCTATCAGCCCGGAAAAGAAAGCATCACCGGATACATCAGCGAACCCTGGCATATTCGCTACGTCGGAATTAAGTTAGCTACCCAACTTTATCAACAAAAACTAACTTTAGAAGAGTACCTAACAAGGGAGTAAGCGAAATTACAACCTGAGCGTAAGCGAAGGACAGTACATCCGCTGGGTTGGGATCCAACTCGCAACAAAACTCTATAAAAAGGGGGTCACGCTCGAGGAATATCTTTCCCGTTAATCAGAGACAATTGCTCATGTCGTAGGTAAATTCCGCTTTGTTTGATGTTTTGGAATTAGGAGAAGTAACTTTGATCCGCTCCCATCCTTCTTGACCATCTGGAGGATAAAAAATCGCATTGACAATCGGGCTAAACAAGTTCCGCAGCCAGACCAAAAATCTAGAGAATATCGAAGAATCGGGAGCGTAAACTATCTCAAGGCCATAATCATCCGATCGGCTTACCGTTTTTGTGCCCGCCTTTGTGAAAGTTAAGTTATTAGTTGAGGTGCTTGAGAGGGTCTCGATGCTTCCGTCAAAGTCCTCGTCGTAGGCCCGCTCCCACTTATACTTGACCGTCCCGGCCTCATTAACCGTAATCTTCCCCGTAAAGTTGTAGGTCTCGGTGGGGCAGCTGTTGTTCGTACTCGGAGAAACGCTCGCCGTTACGCTTGTCACAGCGAAGACGCAGGTTTCGGTAAAGGAGGCCTTGCTGGAAGTAAGTGTTTCCGGGGAGGTAGTTTTGAGCCGAGCCCAACCGCTGTAATCCCCGTTCACCGTCCAGGAATAGGAAACGCTTTTGGTTTCGGCTTTGGTGAATTTAACGGTTTGGGAAGTGGATTTGCCGCCGTTGCTCTTTTCCCAGTAATATTTCACCGTTCCCTCCCGGCTGGCGGTGATTTTGCCGGTAAACTTAAAGGCTTTAGAGCAGGAGGTACTCGAGTAGGTCGAGGGGGAAACCGACACGGAGACCTTGGTGATCAGGGCACCTTCTTCCACCGGAGGCGTTTCCTGACTTTCTTCCGGCTGTTCGGTGGGTTGACTTTCGGGCTCCGGCCCAAATTGGTCCCAAGCGAGGGCAATCACGGCAAGAAGAAGGAGCAAAATCGCGACAATGATTGCCGCGAGCTTTTTATTGAATTTCGGCAACTGAATTTTTGCCACCTGGAACGAGTGTAACAAAACTGGTGCGCCCGAGAGGAGTCGATTATCCGCCTGGGGCGGCTATTCGCTACCGCGAATTCTCTGGTTCGATCCGTGGTGCGCCCGAGAGGAGTCGAACCTCTGGCCTCTGCCTTCGGAGGGCAGCGCTCTATCCAACTGAGCTACGGGCGCCTAATCTCGTGCACTAAGCTACGCTCAGTTTAACATCGCAAAAGATAAAAATTAATTCTGAGGTTTGTGGATAAGTTCAAAGGTGGTGTTTTCCGTTGAACCCCGATTGTAGACCTTGCGGGCAAACACGCCGTTCTGGCCAACGTGTTCCCAATCTCTAATAACGTACGTCACTCCTCTTTCGGAAATAGAACTTTCCCCCTCGTGGAGCCGATCAAAATCATCAAACCACCACTCCCAGTTTCTCAACGTCAGGGTGGAGCCGGGATTTTTACACGTGTAGGTTGCACCGGATGAGTCAATCGTGATGGGAACCGAGATATCGTAACTGCCGGGTGAACCGGCAGCGGAAAAGAGAGTAGGATCTACGGTAATCGGGTAGGTTTGAGCCCCGCTGCAAGAAACGCCCTCAATCACGAGGTCGCTCTCAGTGATTGTGCCGGAACCCTCGAGCAGAAGGGTTTCTCTGTCGATGAAAAGGGGAACTCGAGCTTCGGCTGAGGAGGAGATTCCCTCGAGTGAAATCGAGGAAGTCATCACCAATTCAAAGTTGGCGCAGTTAAGAGCCTTATCGTAGATCCCTTCCGGATCCCCGGCGTCGAAGAGAAAAGCGATTTTGGCAAGCCAGACCAAGCGGGCCGCCTGGTCAACGTCTTTATTGGCAACGCATTTGCGGCTCGACTCGTCGGCGGCGTGGGTAAGAGCACGTTCGATCAATCCCTCGGCTTCGGCCTGCTCCTTTCCAAGATCTTCGTCGTATCCCAAAAAGCCGACTAACTGCCACCATTCGATGTATTCCCTAAGCGCTTGGTCGAGCGCGCTGTCATCTCCGGCAGCGGCCTCAAGGCCGGGCTTAACGGCGGCGTTGTACCACCCTCTCAGGATATTGATAATTCGCCGGTCAGTTTCTCCGTCCAGGGGCTGGTCCTCCCGAAGATTGTCCTGAACGATATTGGCGATATATTGCTTGGCTTGGGAAGCCGTGGTTGAAGGCACGTAAGGCGGGACCTGGTATTCGGGGATCTCAATCAGACCGTAGCCGCTAAAACCGGTGAGCGGCAAGCGGGCGGTGTTGCCGCTGATTCTAACCGGCAGGTAATGGAAATTTTGGCCGCCGGCCTCGTAGGCAAAACCTAACAGGCTTTCGGTTGAAGCGGCGGCGGGAAGCGTAATGTCCAAGTAACCGGAAACGTTCAAGAGCAGTCCGTCGGGCTCGGCTACCACCCCGGCGACAAATTCCGCGCCCGCGGGTAGGCCTTCAATGCCGGTGATTTGGGTAATCTTGACGGTTTCGGCAACGTTGACCGAATTCTCCGGAAGCGACAGCTTAAAGTCCGCGGTATCCGTGGTAAGGGCCACTTCGCCCCCTTTGGCACCAACCGATTTCGAAGCTGTTTTGGAACTGGACAAAGCAGGAGTAACGCTTAGAGGATTGGTTTTTTTAGGAAATAGGCCCCGAGCGGGATTGAGAAGAAACCACCAAATGCCAAACGCGGCCACGGCGACAACTGCTATCAAACCTGCAACTATCCCCAGTTTTCTCATCACCTCACATTGTACCTTTCGGCCAACTTGGAAGACAACTGGCGGAGGGGGCGGGATTTGAACCCGCGAACCCTTGCGGGTAACACGCTTTCCAAGCGTGCGCACTAGGCCACTATGCGACCCCTCCTAAAATCTTGGCGGTGGGAGGAGGATTCGAACCTCCGGTCCACTTGCGCGGACTCGCGCTCTCAAGGCGCGCGCAATCGTCCACTCTGCCATCCCACCAATGAGAACAATCAATGGTGAGGACGGTGGGAGTTGAACCCACAACCTTCAGCTCCGCAAGCTGACGCTCTGTCCAGTTGAGCTACGTCCCCAATGATTAAAGAATCGTTCTAATTATAACCGAAGGGTGAGAAAAAAGAGCTATTCCAAAGGAAACCGGCGGGAAACTTCCACCGAAATCTTCTCCATCAGGTCTTCCTTGGCCTGCTGCTGGTAGGGAAGGTGATTTCGCAAGACATCTGTGATTTCCTCTTTGCTCACTCTTCCGAGGAGCAGGTAAAGGCGACCGGGAAAGGCCGCTTTGGTGTCGACGTGCAGGACATTCTGTCCGGCATGCTCCGCAAACCAAAATTCCTTCAGGTGTTCCCACTCGTAGTCGTGACCGTGCATTCGGATTCCCCGGTTGGTGACGAGATACTTGGTAATTTTGGGGGTGCTCGAATTCAAGGCCCACTGCAGGAACCCGAAGGACGCCAAAACTCCGGCCAGAAGGAACTCCTTAAAGAAAATCGCGACGGCGGCGAGAACGCCGAGAAGGGTAAAAAGGTTCTTGAAATAGGTTTTCCCCCTTTTAACGTAGAGGCGTTCCGGCGCCTCCCACTCCAAAAGGGTTCTCTCCTCGAGATCCTGCTTGTCCGGCATTAATCTTAATGTAACAAAACGCTACTGGGAATTTCCAGCTGATAGAATATAGATGACACGGAGGGGTGCCGGAGTGGTCCATCGGGAGGGTTTGCTAAACCCTTGAGCCTAACGGCTCACGTGGGTTCGAATCCCACCCCCTCCGCCAGTCTTTCGGATTCAGAGAGTCCCTTGGTATTTTCCCCCCGAAACTTCGATCGAGCGCTTCACCAGAACCTCCAGCGCATCCACGCAGTCTTCCGGAAGATCAAAGTTTAGGCAAGACAGTTCTGTGCAGCCCAGGAGCACAACCTCCGCCCCCTTATTTTTCAGTTCCGAAATCAACTCCAGTAGTTCTTCCCGGCCACCCTGCTTCCCGCCCTTAACGTAGTCGTAAATGATGCGCATCACCTTTTTCTGGCCCTCGGGTCCGGGCGTCACCACGCTTAATCCCAGTTCCTTTGCCGGGCGGTGGTAGATTCCGGACTGGGCGGTCCCGTCGGTGGCCAAAAGGCCGACTATTTTGGCCTTTCGAAATTGGGACACGTACGCCAAGCTCTCCCGAACCATGTGGAGGACGGGGATCTTCACGCTCCCTTGGATCTCGTCGTAGAAGTAGTGAGAGGTGTTGCAGGGGATGGCGATGTTTTCCGCCCCCAGCTTTTCCAGCTCTTTGGCATCCTTAGTTATCAAGGAGAGATAGGGCTCATGTTTTTTACTTAGAATCGCTTCCGTCCTGTCGGGAATGCGGGCGTGGTTGAGAATAATGATGTCGAGATGCTCCTGATCGGTCGCGGCTTCCGTGCACTCGACAATCCGCCGGAAAAAATGAGCGGTCGCCAGCGAACCCATCCCCCCAAGGACGCCTAGTTTTTTCCGATTTGATTTCTGGTCCATAGGTTAATTATAAATTAGCGCCCGCCCCTCGGTAGTATCTTCTGAATTTCACAAAATGGGAAAGTTGGTTTCTTGCTAAATAACCTAATCTCTTAAACCCGTAATCTCCCGGGTAAAACAGGGGATTGACCGCTCTACCGGCCGTTATAAGAGCCCGCATCTCGGCCCGCAAAGACGGGGATCTCACGTAATCAAAAGCTACTTTTTGAGGTACAACTAGAAATAGGGTTTTATTTTTGACCGAAGTGAGATCCAGCTTCTTGTTAAGGAGGTAATCCTCCACTAAATATTTAGCCAGGTTAGCGCCGGCGCCGGTTACGTAATAGTTGCTTCTGCCTTGACGGACGTTCACTTCAAAGACTTTGAAAGTGTTGTCCCGCTCGTCGTATTTAATGTCAAAATTGGAAAAGCCCACGTAACCGATGCTATCCAAAAAAGCCCGCAACTTAGCCACCAACTTTTCGTTATCCTCGTTGATAATCACCGCATGATTTCCCAGGCCGTGAGGGGTGTGCTCCTCTAAAAGCACATGCCCCAGGGCCGCCAATTTAACTTTGCCCGTCTTATCGGAATAACAAGTGAGCACCCGCATATAAGTATCGTCTCCGGGAACAAAGTCCTGCAGGATTAAATTGCCGGCGTACCCGCTGCCGTAGATACCCTTAATGATTTTTTCCAACTCGTTTTGGTTGTCGGCTTTGTAGACCTTTTTCTGATCGCGGAAGGGATGATCCCAATACTCAACGCCATTGGTGGGCTTGATAATAACCGGGAAGCCAAATTGTAGGTTGTAGTCTTGGCCCATGGATTTTCGGTAGATAAAGGTTTTAGGGTAAGGAAGGTCGTATTTATCACAGAGTGCATAAAATTTTTCTTTATTCATCAGCGTCTCCATTTTCTGGAAATCTACATAGGGAGCAATAACATTCTTGGGTAACTGGTTCTTATTTTTACCAATTAGCCGCACGTAAGAATCGCCGCAGCCGATAAGGAAGATGGTCTTATCATTAAATTCTTTAGATACTGCGGAGATTACTTTTTCGAAAGTCTCCTCCTCATCTAGGTGGGGGTGCGTTCTAAAATCAATTATTTTGCTGTTGGCACTGGGACCGCCGCCGGTTTTTCCAATTACGATTGACTTTACCGAATATTCTTCGTGGAAAGTACGGGCAAGACTGTAGGTGTTAATGTCACTAGCTAGTAGAACCGGTAAGAATTCCCTCTCAATTGTTTTCATTTTCTTCTAAGTTTATCAGTCCCGAGCAAAAGCTAAAACCCAAATCTGTCCCGCGCCGTTCTGGACGTGTTTGGCGCCGACGTTGGAATAACTAAATGACAAAACGATTATTACAGTTAGAGTAAGTAGTTGTAATAATTTTATTTAACAGTCCTTTGGGCCTTATAAAATCCCTTTGCCGAGGCATCTTGTGGCGAGGAAAAATCAGGGTTTTTTAGACCGAATCGCCAAACCACCTCTCCGTCGGGAGTAACCTCAAGGATTTCTGCGCTGCCGGTAATTAAAGTGTTGCCATTAGGGAGCCGATCCGCATCTCTTACCGGCCAGTTCTTTTTCTCCGAAATCTCAAAACTCCAGATTTTTTCTCCTGTTTGATAGTTGTATTCTGCCGCCTGGTGCGGTTCGCCGTGGTTGGCGAGGAGGATGTTACCATTTACCAAAACTTCCGGATCGTGCGGGTTGGTCAAGAATCCCTTTCCAAAAATTTTCACTACCTTCCCCGAGAGATCTATCTCGACAAGTGAACCAAAATTCCGCAGGCTGACCAGGGTGTTGCCGTTGCTCAATCTTGAAACGGCATTAGTATGGGTCCAGCCCTGGTTATGGATGCCGCCGAATTCATCGTTATCAAAATGATCTTTGGCTCTCCAACTCCAAACAATGGAGCCATTTTTATCAACTTCTTTTACCTGGCTATCTTCCTTCCCATCGTTATTTCCGAAACTGATTAGAGTGTTCTCATCTGGAAGTCTATCCGCATCGTGACTGACCTTGCGATCGAGGTACGACCAAACGATATTTTTATTTTGATCGATCTCAAAAGCTCCTTTAGCCGGCAGCAAAATCAAGACGTTGCCGTTTGACAGTTTTTCCGCATCAAAGCCGGGGTTAGTATATTTTTTAAGATCTTCCGGAAGCTGGTATTCCCAGATAACTTCACCTAAAATGTTGATCTCGATGACTCGTGGGTTGTCGATTTTGTGATTGTCAGGAAGCAAAGTGTTGGCAAGATAAACTTTGTCTTCATTAAAAATATCTACTTCAAAATCAGAATCAACCGTTCCCCTTTCTATTAAGGAGAGCATTTTTGAACTAAGTGACTGGTCTTGATTGGAGAAATTACGATACAAAAAATATCCAGCTACCGCTGCCAAGATAACAGCTATCCCGATTGCCAGTACTCTAATTTTAATCATTTTAATGCTCCCTTTCCTAAAACCAGCCTTTCATTCTTTTCACAAGAGCCTAAATTCGGCCAGTGAGCCCTCGCAAAGGGCGGTGGTCCGGCACCACTCCGTAACTATTATTCTAACCTACCCTCAATCTTTCGCAAAAGCTAGGACCCAAACCTGGCCAGCTCCAGCCTTTTTGAGCACTCTCGTCGCTTCTCGCACCGTTGCGCCGGTGGTAACGACGTCGTCCACCAAAAGCACATCCTCACCGTGAAGCTCTTCCGCCACGGCAAAAACTCCCCGCACGTTCGCTTGCCTCTCCGGCCGAGTGAGGGAAACCTGCGAGGAAGTATCTTTGACCCGGCGCAAAAGCTCCGCCCGAAAATCCAGCCTCAGACTCTCCCCAAGCGCGCGGGCGAGGAGCTCGGCTTGGTTGAATCCCCGCGAACTCTTGCGCCAGAAAGAGAGGGGAATCGGCACCACCCGGGTCTGTGGCCCGAATTCAATTCCCATCTCATGGAGTTCACCAATCAGAAGTCCCGCCATGATCCTGGCTACCGCCCGCAGGCGCTTATACTTCAGTGCCTGAACCAAACGGCGAGCCGGGCCCCGGTAGGGAAAGGCGGCCAGAAACCGCTCCGGTGCCCACCGGCTCCGGCAAATCGGGTGGGTCAATCCGCCGACAGCGGGGCGGCCGCAAACGAGGCAGTTCAGGCGCTCCAACGGCGCCATCTCCGCCGCGCACTTCCCGCAGAACAATTCACCCCCGGCCCCACAGGAAACGCAGCGGGTCGGGTAGACCAATCCCAAAAGCCCTTTGATTAATCCAGAAATCTTTAACACTGACGATAATGATTAAACGGGGAAAGGCAAAATGCAAATTCCAGTCTCTCGTGAGAGTGGAAAGTGGTGGTTACTCTATATATAGTATACTATACTAGATTTAACTGGGTAGAGGAGTAACGACTATTGGCTGATCCGATAGATCTTGGCGCCGGCGAGGACGAAGAGAAGCTTTTCGTTGCTGGAAACCCAGAGATCGGTGGCGCCGGCGAGGACGTCGCCCTTGAATTGGCGCAGAAAGTTGCCGCTCTTTTCCAAGACGACGACCCGATTCTCCCCCCGATCAAGGATGTAGAGATACTTTAACCCCTTTTGAGTAAATATCTTAATCGGTTCTTTGAAAGGGGTCGAGAGGTTGGAGACCGCGAACGGAACCTGCTTGCCGCCCGCCAGTCGAGTGACCTGGCCATCGGAACCCAGCAGCCAGATCTCACCATCAATCGCCATATCCACCACTCCCGTCATCGGCACGGCCTCCTTCACCCAGTTCTGGGCTCGGGCGTAGCCTCCGGGCAGGTTCCAAAACTTGTAGATCTGTTCCTCATCGGGAACCAGCAGGTAGATATTTCCGAGATAGGTATCAATCGCAATCGCCTTGTTCATCCGATCGAAGCTAATCGGTTCATCCACCGCCGCACCCTTTATTTTTATCCGGTAAACCTGGTCCACTCCTCGCAAGAAGAGATATTCCCCTTCCACCACCAGCTCTTGAGCTCCCGTAATTTTTCCCTCTCCCAGCGCGGTAGCCGAGGGGAGAGAACCGGAGAAATTGATCGAGAAAACCGCCCCCCTAGTACTCTCCAAAGCGAAGGCCGTCGCCGAACCCGAACCGGCGATCGCCAATCCCTGCGCCCCTTCCGCCTGCAGATTGAGATCGTACTTGAGACTTTCCTCCCCCACCAGGGTGATCTTTTCAATCGAATTGATCAGGTTGGCGGACCTCTCCAACAGTTCAGCAACCTTGGAGGTGTCGGTGGATAGTTCCCGCGCCTGTTCCAGATCAGTATTGGCCGCATCCACCAGTTCCCGCGCCCGCTCGTTGGAAAGTCCGACTAGCCCCTCGGCTTCATCCAAGCTCTGCGTCGCCACCGCCAACAACCGTTCGAACTCCGCCGCCCGAGTTTTTTTGGCCTGCTGCCAAGTGGTAAAGAGAACCGAAATTCCGAGGATCAAAACCAGGACCGCAATCACCTTTGGCAAGGAAAGCCCTTTGATCTTAGGAAGGACCGGAAGTTTAAATCCTTTCTTGGGCTCTTTCACCTTTTGCTCCAATTCCGTTTTTTGTTCCTCACTGATCCCTGGTTGCTGTTCACTAATCTCTTCTCTCACTTTGGCCAACTCTTCTCCGTGGGAAAGCCGTTTCTTCCAGGCAGCCGCGATTTTACCTTTGAGCTGCTTCGGGGTGCGCAGCGCCTGCACCAGCTGCTTGGCCTGGCGGCTGATCCAGGCCCCCAATCCGGAAATCTTCCCCCAGAACTGGCGGGCGGAGCGGGAACGAGCGGCCGCCACCTCCCGGGCCTCGCGAGAGCTGGCCAGGGTCAAAAGGAGAGCGGCAAAACCGGGGATCTTTTCTCCGGAAGAGAACTGCTTCTCCAAGAACTCGGTGCGGGGGAGATCGGCTGGGGGAAAGTTTCGGGCAAAGACCGGAGACCCTAGAACAATGGTATCCCCCTCCCCCATGATTTGGGAGGCGACCGTCACGCCTTCTTCTCCCGCCAGCAGTTCCAGAGTCTCGGTGCCGCGGCGGAGATAGAGGGCCGGCTTACCCATTCGCGCCAGATAGGCGACCTCGCCCCGGAAAGCCACCGCCCCCAGCTCCAGAGTGGCCGCGGGAGAGAGGTGTTGGAGTTTGTCGCGAACGGCGTAGACCGCCCGTTCCAGGGCCGAGACCGGGGTCTCGTCTTCGGGAGCGTAGTACTCTTCGGAGAGGGTATCCCAGATCAGCCGGCCGGCGATGGCGGCGTCTTCGCCGGGGTCGATCTTCAAGTCCACAACCGCAAAAAGACGCCCCCTCTCGGGGGGATACTCCTCGCGCGGGGTTGCTCCAAAGACTGACACAAACTTCCCGCGCTCGGTGGTGGGAGAGCTTTCCAGCTTGGAAACCTTGACCTCAAGACCAGTTTTTTCCTGTTCTTCTGCTCCTTGAGCCATCAGGATTATGATAACAGTTTGCGCTATCTAAAATAATCGGGGTTGGTGCAGCCGGAGCTGGAGCAATAGCCGATATCGAAACGGTAGGTGGGACTCCAAAGACCTTTCGCTCGGAGGGTAAAGATGTCGCGGAAATGGCGGCCGGAAAAAGCGTAGGTACCGTGAGCACCGACGACATAAACGTTTGCGGTGTTGGCCCCGTTTGAAGTGAAGGTTTTAAACGCCCTCGAAATCGTGGTCACTGGGGCGACGCCCGAAACTTTACTGCGGACGGTGGACATAGCCCAACCGCCCCGATCAATCGGTGAGAGATACTGCATATACGAGCAGTCAGGCTTCAATTCATAAACCCCAGAGATGTTCTTAGCTCCACACAAGAGAAATGAGTTGAAGATGTCCGCTAGTTCCTCCGTATTCATCCAGGGGTTGTAGCCGCCGCTCCGGTTCCGGTCCCCCCAGCCGGCGTGGTACCAAGGAGAACCTCCGATCTGCTCAAAAGCCTTGTTCTTGTCCGAGCCACACGAAGTGGTGGTGCAGAAATCCTTGATCCCATCTTTGTAGACCCAGTAGCTGACCCAGGTTGTTTTGGAAAGGGTGTAGCCGCCGGCGGCGGAGTGGTAAAAGGTCGGGAGAGGACTGTTCCCGCCGACTGTCATTCCCTTGGTGGCGTCAACCGCCTGCTGCCAAGCGGTGGCGTTGATCTCCTTTTTGATCACCTGACAGCTCTGGCTGGGGCAGATCGCTTTCCCCTGGAGCGCGTAGCGCAGAGCGTAGGTACGGGCGGCCACGGCTTGGGCTCTTAGAGCTCCCGCCGGCCAGGAAGCCGGCATCTCGTAGATGTGCTTGACGTAGGTTTCGAAGTCGTACTTGACGCTGCTCCAGCACTGCCCGTACTCGTTACAGCCGTTGACGGTGATCTTGGCGGGAATGTTGGTCGCTTTGGTGGCGGAGCGGCCATAGTAAGCGTTAAGGATTGTCTGATAGCTCTGACCTTTGATGGCCCGGCCACGGGCCCCGTACTGGCTCATCCCGATCCGATGGGGAAAGCCGTAGGTGCCAACCATCCAAGAAGGGGAGAACGGGGAAGGAGGAAGCTTTTTAGAAGACGGGGCGCTCTCCCCGATCGTCTCGCTTCCGCCGGAGGCGGCGAACTTCTCCAAGATCAGCTGCTCTTGTTTGGCGGTCAGGTTTTTAATCGAGGATTTGACCGAGGACAGCTGAGAAGAGGTGGAAGAAAGTTGGCTTTGGGAGGAATAGAGACTGGCCTGGTACTGCGAACGGAGCGTCGCCAGCTCGTCGCGCAGCTTTTTTGCGGCCGCCCGGTTGCTCTTGAAAACGGCCACCTGGCCGGCGAGTTGGGCAATCCTCTCGCTCAGGCTGCGGAGACTCTCGTTGTAGTACTGGAACTGGTGGGCCGACCCCTCCAAGTCGTCGGCCGAAAAGATTATCTCGATGGAGGAGACGCGGTTTTGTTTGTAGAGCTCACGGACCAGCACATCCCGGTCGGATTCCCAACCCGCCAGCTCGTCCTCTTTCTCATCGAGGTCTTTCTCGATGGCAGATAGCTCTTTTTCGGCGGCGGTGAGCCCGGCGGAAACCTGGAAGAGGGAGAGGGAGGCGGAGGAGATATCCCGGGAGAGCTGCTGCTGGCGTTTCTCCAGATCGGCGAGCTGTTTCTGCTGCTTGTTGAGCTGGGAGGTGACATCGTCCAGATCCTCATCCGCCCGGGAAGGTGTCACCAAGAATATAATTACTATCGTTAGAATTAGGAGAGAAACAAAAGTTAAAAGCTTGCGCGCCCGGGGCAGTTTAAAAAACACTCTACCTTATTTTAGCAGAGCTAAAACTAGTCTCTATACATATAGTATAGGCCGTCTAATATTACATT
>Ga0209109_10001461_pt1 | contig 13096 bp, 13 predicted proteins | sample Rifsed10ft2_FD_184004 | JGI IMG/M metagenome (GOLD analysis project Ga0209109, IMG submission 184004) | Soil microbial communities from Rifle, Colorado, USA - sediment 10ft 2 (version 2) | ecosystem: Environmental > Terrestrial > Deep subsurface > Rock core/Sediment | place: Rifle, Colorado... | reverse complement strand
CTGTCGAACGCATGCACGGGGCCGTCGCCCTCGGCGGCGGTGTGGGTCTCCTGATCCTCCACCTTTATCTTGATCGTGGCCTCGGCCGCACCGTGTTCGCCGCGACGTGGGCCGGGCCGGACCCTATGCGGGCGTGGCGGTTCGTCGAAGGCGCCGGGGCGGAGGACGGCCTGGACATGGCGCAGACCCTCGAGGTCGCGCGCGTCTGCAACGAAGCCCCGACCGCCGCGACGGGCGGGCCGTACACGGGGATCGAGGGCTCGCCGATCACATTCAACGCGAGCGGGTCCTCGGACCCGGACAGCGACGCCCTGACGTACGCGTGGGACTTCACGAACGACGGGACGGTCGACGTGACGACGACGGATCCGACCGTGCAGCACACGTACCCGGACGACTTCGTCGGGAAGGCGAAGCTCACGGTCTCGGACGGGACCGCGTCCTCGTCCGCGCTGGCGAACGTGACGGTCGCGAACGTCGCGCCCACGGTCGTCCTGGACGCCCTGACGGACCCCGCGGACGAAGGGGCGAACGCAATCCTCCAGTTCCGGGTCACGGACCCGGGCGCGGACGACGTGGTCGTGGAGTTCGACCTTGGGGACGGGCACGCGCCGTACGTCGTGGGAACGCTCTTCAATCCGAAAGAGTACACGATAACGCAGAGCGTGCGGTGGGGGGACGACGGTGGCCACAGGAAGGAGTCGACGCGCCATGACCATCACGCCCTCGCGCGGTCTCGCGCTCGGGTCGATCGCCGAGGTGGACCCCGTCCTCTGGGCGGCGATGGAGGGTGAGCGCCGCCGTCAGCACGACAAGATCGAGCTGATCGCCAGCGAGAACTACACCTCCGCCGCGGTGATGGAGGCCCAGGGCAGCTGGCTGACCAACAAGTACGCCGAGGGACTGCCGGGCAAGCGCTATTACGGCGGCTGCGAGTTCGTCGACGTCGCGGAGAATCTCGCCCGCGATCGCGCGCTCGCGCTCTTCCCGGGTGCGGAGCACGTCAACGTCCAGCCCCACTCCGGGGCTCAGGCCAACATGGCCGCCTACTTCAGCGTGCTCAAGCCCGGCGATCGGATCCTCGGGATGAGCCTCGCGCACGGCGGCCATCTGACCCACGGCATGGCGATCAACTTCAGCGGGCGCCTGTACGAGGTCCACGCCTACGGCGTGAGCAAGGACACCGAGCGGATCGACTACGACGCGATGGAGGCCCAGGCGAACGAGGTCCGCCCCAAGCTGATCATCGGCGGCGCGAGCGCCTATCCACGCCTCTGGGATTTCGAGCGGATGGCGGCCATCGCCCACTCGGTGGGGGCGATCCTGTTCGTCGACATGGCCCATGTCGCCGGGCTGGTCGCGGCGGGTGTCCACCCGAGCCCATTCCCGCACGCGGACGTCGTCACCTCCACCACGCACAAGACCCTGCGCGGGCCGCGCGGCGGCCTCATCTTCTCGCGCGAGGAGCTGCCGCCCGAGCTGGACCCGGCCGACTTCCCCGCCCTCAGGGGCACGCTCGGCGCCGCCATCGACAAGACCGTCTTCCCGGGCGTCCAGGGCGGTCCCCTGATGCAGGTCATCGCGGGCAAGGCCGTCGCGTTCAAGCTTGCCGCGGAGGAGCCGTTCCGCGAGGACCAGCGCCGGACGGTCGCGAACGCCCAGGTGCTCGCGGCGTCGCTCGCCGCCCAGGGCGCCCGTGTCGTCTCGGGCGGGACCGACAACCACCTCATGCTCGTCGACGTGACCCCACTCGGGGTGACCGGCGTCGAGGCCGAGCACCTGCTCGACGAGATCGGCATCACGGTCAACAAGAACGGCATCCCGTTCGATCCGTTGCCGCCGAACACGGCGTCGGGCATCCGGCTGGGCACCCCGGCCACAACGTCCCGCGGCTTCGGCGAGGACGAGATGCGCGCCGTGGGCCGGATCATCATCGAGGCGATCCGCACGCGTGACGACCCGGCGGCCCATCGGCGACTCGCCGCGGAGGTCGCCGAGATCGTCGATCGCTTCCCGGTCCCTGGGTTGCCCGCGGCGTGACCCTCATCGAGGGGGTCGGATCGAGCATCGGGCCGATCATCGCGGTATTCCTCGCCGCGGGTCTCCTCTCGCTCGGCCTGACACCGCTGATCCGTCGATTCGTCATCCGCCACGACATCGTGGATCGGCCGGATGAGCGTCGGGTCAACACCGCCCCCGTTCCACGCGCGGGCGGGCTCGCCGTCGCGGCCGCCTTCCTGACGGTCGCGGCCGGCTTCGTGCTCCTCAACGAAGCCGCGGGGTGGGTGCCGGAACCGCTGACGATCCAGTCGAGCGACCTCGTCGCGCTGTTCCTGGGCGGGGCGCTCGCCGCCACGCTGGGGGCGATCGACGACCTGTTCGACCTGCGGGCGCGCTGGCAGCTCGCCGGTCAGGTCGCGCTCGCCGTCCTGGCCGTGGCGCTGGGGATCACCATCGAGTTCGTCGCCAACCCGTTCGGCGAGGGAGTCATCCGGTTCGAGTTGGTCTTCGCCGCCGGCCTGACGATCTTCTGGATCGTCGGGATGATCAACAGCATCAACTGGATCGACGGCCTCGATGGCCTGTCCACGGGGATCGCCCTGATCGCCGTCGTGACCCTGGGGCTCATCAGTCTGACCACGCAGGTCGCCCAGCCCCTGATCGCCGTCCTGTGCTTCGCCCTGGCCGGCGCGTTGCTCGGCTTCCTGCGCTGGAACTTCCACCCGGCCACGATCTTCCTTGGCACGAGCGGCGTGCAGTTCGTGGGCTACACGCTCGCGGTCCTTTCGATCCTCGGGTCAGCCAAGGTGGCGGTCGCGCTCCTGGTCCTGGGCGTGCCGATCATCGACACGTTCTGGATCATCGTCCGCCGCCTGTCGGAGGGGCGCTCCCCATTCAGCCCGGACCGCTCGCACATCCATCACCGCCTGCTGGACCTCGGGCTGCCACACGCGCGGACCGTGCTGGTCATCTACGGCATCTGCATCGCGCTCGCGGCGCTCGCGCTGCTGCTCTCGGAGGTGACCCAGCTCTACGCGTTCCTGGGTGTCTTCGTGCTCTCGGGGCTGGTCCTGTTCGGGCCGACGCGCGGCGCCTTCCGCCGACCCGAGGAGCTCGACGCGACCTCGTACGAGAACGGTGAGGGCGGCCAGGGCCGTTGACGCGGCGCCCGGGTCGCAGCTGCTACACTGGCGCCGCCTTGACAGGTCGCCCATGATCGAGCCCGGCCGTGGGATGGCGTACCTCGCCCTCTTCTCGGAGATCGGTCTTTCACTCCTGGTGACGACGCTGCTCGGCGTGGCCATCGGCTACTGGATCGACGGACAGTTGGGGACCAACCCGATCTTCGCGATCGCCGGCTTCCTCGCCGGTGGCGCAGCCGGGACCCTGATGATCTACAGATTGGTCGATCGGTTCCTCAAGACGATCGAATGACCGGTCCCGAACCGACCGGCAGAGCGAGGAAGCGAGCGCGGCGACGAGCCGCGCTCCTGTGTGTGGAGCAAGCGTGACGAGCGAGCAGGTCGCCAACGACATCGCCGCGGAGGCGCCGGTCGACGCACCGGCGGGCGAGGCCCGAACGAGCGACGCCCCGGCGGGCGGACCGACGCCCAGGAGGGGGCGCGGTCTGTCGTCGCGGTGGTTCCTGCTCATCGGTGGCGTGATCGTGGCCAACATCGTCGCCTTCATCCTCGCCCCACCCTTCCCCCGCGAGGGCGCCGCCGGCGACGCGTGCGCCTACCCCGCCTGCTTCATCGAGGGCACCCTCGAGTTCCCCGCCCCGCATGTCGTCCTTGGTGAGCACGCCCCGGCCGATCAGCTGGTCACGTTCACCCCGAGCATCAGCTCGACCATCCTCACGATGTGGATCGTCATGGCGCTCGTCGTGGTCGTGTCGTGGCTGCTGGTCAGACGCAGCGCCCTCATCCCTTCTCGCGGCCAGAACGTATTCGAGTGGTTCTACGAGTTCATCAGCGACTTCGGCGTCGGCCTCGCCGGTCCCACGGCCCGCCCGTACATCCCGATCTTCGTCGCGTTCTTCCTGCTGATCATCTTCTCCAACTGGATCGGCCTCGTGCCACCGGTCGGCCGCATCGAGGAGCTCCGTGCGCCGACCAGCGACGTGAACATCACGCTCGGCCTGGCGCTCGTGAGCTTTGCGATCTTCGAGATCGAGGGCTTCCGGCGCCTCGGCGTGCGCGGCTACCTCGGCAAGTTCTTCCCGTTCTACGAGTTCAAGCACGGCATCGGCGCGGGGATCATCGCCCTGTTCGTCGGACTCGTGGAGCTCATGCTCGAGTTCGTCAAGCCCGTGACGCTCTCGATGCGTCTCTTCGGCAACATCTATGGCGGCGAGGTCGCGCTCGGCGTGATGATCGCCCTCACGATCGCGTTCGTGCCCGTCGGGCTCTACGGCCTGGAGGTCATGCTCAACGCGATCCAGGCGCTGATCTTCAGCGTCCTCACACTCATGTTCATCGTCCTTGCGATCGAGAGCCACCACGAGGAGGAGGGGCACGTCGCCGAGGAGGCGATCGACGCCATCGACGGCGAGGGCGGCCAGCTCCAGCCCGCTCACTAGGCGCCGGGGGCGCACCAACCACGGTCCCATTGGTCCCGGGCGATCGCTCCGGGCAGTAGGAGGAAACCACGTCATGGATCACATCGGCGCCGGTCTCGCGGCCCTCGGGGTCTTCGGCCCCGGCATCGGAATCGGCATCCTTGCGGGCCTGTCCGCGCAGGCGATCGGGCGCAACCCCGACGCGGCTGGCCAGATCCGCGGCATCGCGATCATCCTCGCGGCGTTCGCCGAGGGCCTGGGCGTGCTCGCGATCGTCGTGGGCCTGCTCGCGATCTTCATCCAGCCCGCGTAGTCGACCCCGCAGGGAGACACGATCGTGGGATTCCTGGCCGTCGCCGACGGCGTCGGACGCGACATCCTGACATTTGCGGCCGAGGAAGGCGGCGAGGCGCTGTTCCAGATCAACCTGTTCTGGGTCATCGTCAGCGCCCTCAACTTCCTGGTCTTCTTCGTGCTGATCTGGACGTTCGCGTTCAAGCCCGTCTCCCGCATGCTCGCCGACCGGCGGGAGCGGATCGAGCAGGGCCTCCAGGATGCCGAACAGGCCCGGCGCGACCGCCAGAACGCCGAGGCCGAGCGACTCGCGACCCTGGCCGAGGCGCGCCGCGAGGCGAACGACATCCTTGTCCGCGCCCAGCGGGTCGCCCAGGAGACACGCGACGCGGACATCGCCGCGACCCGTGAGGAGCTGGAGCGCATGCGGGTTCGCGCGACTGGCGAGATCGAGGCCGAGAAGGCGCGCGCCATCGCGGAGCTCCGCGGCGAAGTCGCCGAGCTTGCGCTTGCCGCCGCGGGACGTGTCGTCGGGGAATCGATGACCGATGCGCGCCAGCGTCGCCTCGTCCAGGAATTCCTGGCGAGCGTCGACACGACCGGCGATCGGAGCAACTGACCGATGGCCCGTCGCGACACCGCCGCACGCCGATACGCGGAGGCCGCCTTCGAGGTGGCGATGCGCGACGGCACCCTCGACGTCTGGCGCCGGGAGCTGGACGCCAGCGCCATCCGGCTCGGCGATGAATGGGTGATGCGCGTGCTGTCGAATCCCGCCGTTCCGATCGACCAGCGCTCCGTCGCCGTCGCGGCGCTCCTGGAGCGCACCGCGAGTCGCGCGGTCCAGAACCTGGTGCAGCTCCTGCTGCGGCGCGGACGCATCGAACAGCTCCCGCGCGTGGCGGCGGAGTTCCGTCGCCTCGACGACCGCCGCCAGGGCGTCACCAACGCCACCGCCACGAGCGCCGAGGCCCTGCAGCCGGACGAGATCGAGGCTCTCACGACCCGGTTGGAGCAGTCGACCGGCGGGCGCATCGCCCTCGATGTCCAGGTCGATCCGGGCCTGCTCGGCGGGCTCGTCGTGCGCATCGGCGACCGCCTGATCGACGGGAGCGTCCGGGGTCGCCTCGAGCGGCTGCGGAATCAGCTCACCTCCGGCGCCCTCTAGGAGATCCACCGACCATGGCAATCCGTTCCGACGAGATCACCAGCATCATCAAGTCCGCCATCGACTCGTTCGACTCCGGCGTCGAGACGCGCAGCGTCGGCACGGTCGTCGAGGTCGGTGACGGGATCGCCCAGATCTACGGGCTCGATGGCGCGCTCGCGTCGGAGATGCTCGAGTTCCCCGGCGGCGTCATGGGCATGGCGCTCAACCTCGAGGAGGAGACGGTCGGCGCGGTCCTGCTCGGCAACGCCTCGTCCATCAAGGAGGGCGACACCGTCAAGACGACGGGGCGCGTCGTCGAGGTCCCGGTCGGCCAGGCGCTGCTCGGTCGGGTCGTCGACGCGCTCGGACGTCCGCTCGACGACAAGGGACCGATCGCCTCGACGGCGAACCGACCGGTCGAGCGGATCGCACCCGGCGTCATCGTGCGCCAGTCGGTCGATACGCCAGTCCAGACGGGCATCAAGGCCATCGACGCACTCATCCCGATCGGGCGCGGGCAGCGCGAGCTGATCATCGGCGACCGTCAGACGGGCAAGACCGCGATCGCCATCGATACGATCATCAATCAGAAGGGCAAGGGTCTCGTCTGCATCTACGTCGCGATCGGGCAGAAGCTGTCCACGGTCGCCAACACGGTCGCCGTCCTGGAGCAGTACGGCGCGATGGAGCACACGATCGTCGTCGTCGCCGGCGCCGAGGACCCCGCCCCGCTGCAGTACCTGGCACCGTACGCCGGCGTGGCGATGGGTGAGGAAGTCATGGAGAACGGGGTCGATGTCGCCGGGCAGGGCCTCGTCAAGGACGCCCTGTGCGTCTATGACGACCTGTCCAAGCATGCGTGGGCCTATCGCGAGATGGCCCTGCTGCTGCGCCGTCCGCCCGGCCGCGAGGCCTACCCAGGCGACGTCTTCTACCTGCACAGCCGGCTCCTGGAGCGGGCGGCCCGCATGAGCGGGGCGAACGGCGGCGGATCGCTGACGGCCCTGCCGATCATCGAGACACAGGCCGGTGACGTGTCGGCCTACATCCCGACCAACGTCATCTCGATCACGGACGGCCAGATCTTCCTCGAGACGGACCTGTTCAACGCTGGGCAGCGCCCCGCGCTCAACATCGGCATCTCGGTCTCGCGTGTCGGTTCGGCCGCGCAGACCAAGGCGATGAAGAAGGTCGCTGCCCCGCTCAAGCTGGACCTGGCGCAGTACCGCGCGCTGGCCGCGTTCGCCCAGTTCGCATCGGACCTCGACAAGGCGACCCGCGACCAGCTCACCCGCGGCGAGAAGCTGTCGGAGATCGTCAAGCAGCCGCAGTATCAGCCGCTCCCCGTGGAGAAGCAGGTCGCGATCCTGTACGTCGCCACGACGGGCAAGCTCGACGACATCCCGACCCCGCGGGTCAAGGAGTTCGAGTCCCAGTTCTACCGCTTCCTGGAGACCGAGCGGCCGGCCATCCTGACCGAGCTCGGCGAGACCAAGACGTTGACCGACGAGCTCGGCGCCGTGCTCGACGAAGCGGTCGACGCCTTCCGCACGTCCTTCCTGGCTTGAACCACCGAATGGACCCGAGAATCCGCGGCTGTGGCGCACCACGGCAAGGCGACGCCGAGCACGCGAGCGAGCGCACTCCGACGTGCGTGAGCGAACCCGCGGAGCAGACAACGCCGCCCAGGGGCGATCAGGGGGGCGGCCCTCATGGCTAGCCAACGAGACATTCGGCGGCGGATCGGCGCCGTGCGGAACATCAAGCAGATCACCCGGGCGATGCAGTTCGTCGCGGCGTCCAAGCTGAAGCGCGCGCAGGATTCGACGCTGGCGGCGCGGCCCTACAGCGAGAAGCTCGACGAGGTCCTCGCCGACCTCGCGTCGGTGCTGGATGCGGACGATCACCCGCTCCTCGCCGAGCGCGACGAGGGCGGCAAGCGCCTGATCGTCCTCGTGACGACCGATCGCGGGCTCGCCGGTCCCCTCAACACCAACACGATCCGGTACGCGGCCCGCGAGATCACCGAGCACCCGGGGGACCTGAGCGTCGTGACCGTGGGCCGCAAGGGGCGTGATGCGATGCGCCGCGCCGGCGTCCCCCTCGAGGCGCACTTCGCCGGCTTCGGCGACCGCCCGACGTTCGCTGACGTCTTGCCGTTGGCCCGCCTCATCACCGACGATTTCATGGCCGGCACGTACGCCCGCGTGGACATCATCTACAGCCGGTTCGTCAGCACGCTCGTGCAGCGACCCGAGATGTTCCAGCTGCTCCCGGTCCGCGCGAGCGAGGACACCGAAGGGATCCCCGGCCGCCAGTTCATCTTCGAGCCGGGCGCCGCGACCGTCCTCGAGCAGCTGGTCCCACGATACGTCGCCACGCGCCTGTTCCAGGCCGTGCTTGAAGCGAAGGCCAGCGAGGAATCGAGCCGCATGGTCGCGATGAAGAACGCGACCGAGAACGCCGAGGACCTCATCGACGACCTCACCCTCTCCTACAACAAGGTTCGCCAGGCGAACATCACCCGCGAGATGATCGAGATCGCGTCCGGCGCCCAGGCACGCTAGCTGCCCGGAACGAGAGAGACGCTGGCGCACAGGACGCTACAGGAGGCAAACCCAATGTCGATCGCCACCTCGAACGCGACCGGCCGGGTCATCCAGATCACCGGACCCGTCGTCGATATCGAGTTCCCATCGGGCCAGCTGCCCTCGATCCTCAACGCCGTCGAGATCCTGCGCGAAGGCCGGGATTCACTCGTCTGCGAGGTCCAGCAGCACCTGGGGAACAACTGGGTCCGGTCCGTGGCGATGACCACGACCGACGGCCTGGCGCGCGGGATCCCGGTGCTCGACACGGGAGCGCCGATCTCCGTGCCGGTGGGTGAGGCGACGCTCGGACGCGTCTTCGACGTCCTCGGTCGCCCGATCGACGGCAAGGGCCCGGTCAGCGCCGACAAGACGCTCCCGATCCATCGGGACGCCCCGGCATTCGACCAGCAGTCGACCGAGGTCGAGGTGTTCGAGACCGGCCTCAAGGTCATCGACCTGATCTGCCCGTTCAAGAAGGGCGGCAAGATCGGCATCTTCGGTGGCGCCGGCGTCGGCAAGACGGTCATCATCCAGGAGCTCATCCGGAACGTCGCCCAGGAGCACGCGGGCTACTCGGTGTTCGCCGGGGTCGGGGAGCGGAGCCGCGAGGGCAACGACCTGATCCACGAGATGACCGAGTCAGGCGTCATCGAGAAGACCGCATTCGCGTTCGGCCAGATGAACGAACCGCCGGGAGCGCGCCAGCGGGTCGCGCTGACCGGCCTGACGATGGCCGAGTACTTCCGCGACGAGGAAGGCCGCGACGTCCTGCTGTTCATCGACAACATCTTCCGCTTCACGCAGGCGGGGTCCGAGGTCTCGGCGCTGCTGGGTCGGATGCCGTCGGCCGTCGGCTACCAGCCGAACCTTGCGACCGAGATGGCCGGCCTCCAGGAGCGGATCACCTCCACCAAGACGGGTTCGATCACGTCGCTCCAGGCGGTCTTCGTCCCGGCGGATGACTACACCGACCCCGCCCCGGCCACCACGTTCGCCCACCTCGACTCCACGATCCGCCTCGAGCGAAGCATCGCCGAGCTCGGCATCTACCCAGCGGTCGACCCGCTGACGTCGACGTCGCGCGTTCTCGATCCGAACGTCGTCGGCGCCGACCACTACGACGTCGCGCAGGAGACCAAGCGCGTCCTCCAGCGCTACCGCGACCTCCAGGACATCATCGCCATCCTCGGCATCGACGAGCTCTCCGAGGACGACAAGGCGACCGTGGCCCGGGCCCGTCGCCTGCAGCGCTTCATGAGCCAGCCGTTCTTCGTCGCCGAGGTCTTCACCGGTCGTTCCGGCAAATACGTCGCGATCAAGGACACGGTCGCCAGCTTCAAGGAGATCCTCGAGGGCAAGACCGACACGCTGCCCGAGCAGGCCTTCTTCCTCGCCGGCACCATCGACGACGTCCGCGAGAACGCGGCGAAGCTGGCGAGCTGACGTGGTGGGTCGGGCACTCCCCACGACGGGTGGCGCCGGTGGAGCCGTCGGCGGAGCGAGCGCGAGGCGCAGCGCCGTAGCGAGCGGAGGCCGACGGGCCTCCGGCGACAGGACCCGTCGTCGCGTGGCGCCATGAGTCTGCTGCTTGAGATCGTCACGCCGGAGCGGCTGGCCTACTCGGACCAGGTGGACGCGGTCGTCCTGCCGGGCTCCGAGGGCGAGCTCGGCGTGCTGCCGCACCATGCACCGCTCGTCTCGATGCTGGGGGTCGGCGAACTTCGGATCCGGAAGGGCGGTGTGGAGGAGTCGTTCGCCATCGTCGGCGGGTTCCTCCAGGTTCGCCCGGACAAGGTCGTCGTGATGGCCGAGACCGCCGACATGGCGAGCGAGATCGACCTGGAGCGTGCACAAGAGGCGCGTCGCGAGGCCGAGCGAGCCCTCGAGACCGGATTCCACGAGGGCGCCGACCTGTCGGCTGCGCGCGCCGCCCTCCAGCAGGCGCTCCTGCGGATCCGCGTCGCCGAACGGCGCTATCGCGAGGGTCCGCGGCGCCGCGGTTGATCGACACCGTGGCAGACGCACGTCCGTTCCAGTGGGAGTACCGGCCCGAACCCGTGGCGCGGGAGGTCTTTCGCGTCGAGGGCGGTCGGCCGCTCGAGGGACGCGTGCGGATCAGCGGATCGAAGAACGCCGCGCTCAAGCTCCTCGCCGCGGCGGCCCTGACAGGTGAGCGCTGCCGACTGACCAACGTCCCCGAGATCGAGGACGTGCGCGTCATGGCCCAGACGCTCGTCGAGCTCGGCGTCGTCGTCGATCACCCGGCTCCGAACGTCTACGAAGTGGCGGCCGGAGACGTCGACTGGCTGTTCGTACCGCTCGAGGCCGCCGCACGAATGCGCGCGAGCTTCATCCTGCTTGGCCCGCTGCTGTCCCGGTTCGGACGCGTGATCATCAGCAACCCGGGTGGTGATCGGATCGGTCGCCGCCCGGTCAACCTCCACGTCGACGCGATGCGTGCATTGGGCGCCCAGATCGAGTACCGCAACGGCTACTACTTCGCGACCGCGCCGGGCCGGTTGCGTGGCGGTGAGGTCACCTTCCCGGCGGTATCGGTGATGGGCACGGAGAACGCCATGCTCGCGGCAACCCTCGCCGAGGGGCGCACGATCATCCGGCCCGCCGCGCAGGAACCGGAGGTGGACGACCTCATCGCGTTCCTGGTCGCGATGGGCGCGGCCGTGCGTCGCACGGCCCCGGACGTGATCGAGGTCGAGGGCCGAAAGCGACTCCGCGGCGCGGAGCATCGGGTCATCCCGGACCGCATCGAGGCGGGGACCTTCATCGTCGCCGCGGCGGTCACCGGCGGTCGACTGCTCCTCGACGGCGCGCCGTGTGACCACCTCGGCGCGTTCGTCGAGTCGATGGGTCGGGCCGGCGTCGGCGTCGCCTGCGGCTCGGACACCATCGAGGTCGATGGGTCGGCGCTCCACGGCAGCGGGTACCACGCCATCGACATCGAGACAGCGCCGTACCCAGGCCTGGCCACGGACCTCCAGCCGCCGACCTGCGTGCTGCTCACGCAGGCGCGCGGTGTCTCCCATGTCCACGAGGCCATCTTCGAGGACCGGCTCGAGTGGCTGTCCGAGGTGGCCCGAATGGGTGCGACGCTCGAGGTCGGCGACGACCACCACGCCACGATCACCGGCCCACGCCGGCTCCGGGGCGCGGAGGTCGAGATCGGCGACCTCCGGGCCGGCGCGTCGCTCATCCTCGCTGCCCTCGCGGCGGAGGGCACGACCACGATCCACGGTGCACACCACGTTCACCGGGGCTATGAGAACATCGAAGGCAAGTTCCTGGAGCTCGGCGCCAGGATCGAGCGCCTGGCAGAAGGGAACGACACCACCAGCTCATGAAGATCGGCATCGACCTCGGCACCGCCAATGTCCTCGTCTACGTCAAGGGCAAGGGCATCGTCATCACGGAACCGTCGGTCGTGGCGGTCTCCGACGACAACCGCATCGTCGCGGTCGGCGAAGAGGCACGCGAGATGATCGGCCGGACCCCCGGCAACATCCAGGCCATCCGACCGATGAAGGACGGCGTCATCGCCGACTACGTCATCACCGAGGCGATGCTTCGCTTCTTCATCGCCAAGGCCACCAAGGGCCATATCGGCTTCAGCCGGCCAGAGGTGATGATCAGCGTCCCGGCCGGTGTGACCTCGGTCGAGAAGCGAGCCGTGCGCGACGCCGCGCTCAAGGCCGGCGCCAAGGAGGCCTTCCTCATCGAGGAGCCGCTGGCGGCAGCGATCGGGGCGAACGTGCCGATCAGCGGGCCGTCGGGGAACATGATCATCGACATCGGCGGCGGGACGTCCGAGATCGCGGTCATCGCCCTCGGTGGGATCGTCGTCTCGCACTCGCTGCGCGTGGGCGGCAACAAGTTCGACGAGGCCATCGCGACCTACATCCGCAAGAAGTACAACCTGATGGTCGGTGAGCGGACCGCCGAAGAGGTCAAGATGCAGATCGGCACCGCGCTCCCCCTCGAGCGCGAGCTGACGATGGAGGTCCGCGGCCGCGATCTCATCGCCGGCCTGCCAAGGACGATCCCGATCACCAGCTCCGAGGCGATGGAGGCCATCGAGCAGCCGCTCCAGCAGCTGGTCGCCGCAGTGCGGTCCGTCCTGGAGCAGACCCCGCCAGAACTGTCGTCGGACATCATCGACAAGGGCATGGTGATGTCGGGTGGCGGTGCGCTGCTCCGCAACATCGACAAGCTGCTGACCCAGGTCACCGGGGTCCCCTGCCACGTCGCAGAGAACTCCCTCGACTGCGTCGCGCTGGGGACCGGTCTCGCGCTCGAGCACTTCGATTTCTTCAAGAAGTCGCTCGTCCAGCAAATCTAGGTTGCGTCGCATGGGCGACCGACTTTCGGCGGGTGGCGCCGGGCGGGCTCTCGGCGAAGCGAGCGCGAGGCGTCGCGCCGTAGCGAGCGGAGGCCGGGAGACGTCCGGCGACAGGACCCGCCGCGAATGACGGCGAGGGCGTTCAT
>Ga0209109_10001460_pt1 | contig 13098 bp, 12 predicted proteins | sample Rifsed10ft2_FD_184004 | JGI IMG/M metagenome (GOLD analysis project Ga0209109, IMG submission 184004) | Soil microbial communities from Rifle, Colorado, USA - sediment 10ft 2 (version 2) | ecosystem: Environmental > Terrestrial > Deep subsurface > Rock core/Sediment | place: Rifle, Colorado... | reverse complement strand
CGCAGCACCTGCCGGTCCCAGAGTATCATGAAGTACGGGGCCGCGAACTTGCTGCGGGCCGGCAGGTTCAACCAGATCTGGAAGAGCTCGGACCGGTTGCGTTGGTCGCGATCGAGCAGCGGAAACATCTCCGAGTGCACGATGCCGGCGCCGGCCGTGAGCCACTGCACGTCGCCGGGACCGAAGCGCGCGGTCGCGCCGAGCGAATCGGAGTGGTCGATGTAGCCGTCGCGCATGATCGTCACGGTCTCGAAGCCGCGGTGTGGATGCTGCGGGAAGCCCGGCACCTTGTCGCCGTGGTACATGCGCCAGCCGTCCTTGCCGGCAAAGTCCTGGCCGATATCGCGTCCGGCGAGCGACGCGTCCGGGCCGAGCCGCTCGTTACCGGGCGGAAAATCGTCGACGTGGTGCACACAAAATAGAAACGGGTCCTTGGTCGGCCACGGTGGGGCGCCGAGCTGCGCCACGGCGATGATCGAATCGTTGCTCATTGACCAAGCATAGCGCACCGACTGCCGGGCTGCGCCACTCGGCGACGACATGGCCGGACTTGCGAGCGGAAGGATAGGTGCGATCGGCCGCAAATCGCGATCGAGCCGCACGGTCGGGCCGGGGATCCCTGTTCGTCAATCGCCCCGTAGGCCGCTGAGCACCGCCCGGAATTCCGGACGTTCGAGCGCCGGATCGGCGGTGATGTTCATCCTGAGGTTGTTCAGGGCCCAAAAACCCGCATCTGCTTCGTGGCTGCGGACTTTCTCCGCCGCGATCTCGAGGTGTCGCAGCGCTTCGTCGTACTCGCCGATGGGCTTCTCGGTGCTGCGCCTAATCAAAGAAACGGGCGACTATGTCTGCGACATCTACCTGCCCTGCCGCGGCAACCGTCACGAGTCCAAGACCGCGCGACCGCATCGCTCGGGCACGAAATGGCGCACTGCTTGGGTTTCTCGCATGAGTAATTGATCAGCTGGACGCATCAGTGACGCGCGAAGCCTAAGCCGCGGGCTTCGCCAGAACCGCGTACGGGGAAAGGCCCGGAATTCGGCAATTCGCGAGTGGCACGAGTGCCGTCGTCACGAGCGCAAATTGCCCCGTCAGCACGGAATGGCTGATGCCGTCGGTGAAGACCATCCACGCCGATAGCGGCGGAAAGTGAATCTCTCGATAATCCGCAACGTCGCTTCGGAACGCCTCGTTCTCTTTCATGTAATTGTGGATGCGGCGCATCGAGCGATCGTACGGGCTCGAATCGATGACGCGCGCCATTGGATAGAGCTTGCTCAAGGAGCGGACCGCGCCGCTGTACAAGCTGTCAAGCGGCGTCTTATGCACGGGTACGCGTTGCTTGCCGTCGCGTGCGGCTTGCCAGAGCCCGTCGTGCTTGCGCATGAGCTCGTTGAAGCTTCCTTTCGTCCCCCAGACACGCGGGCGCTCAGGATGGGCATTGACGAAAAAGCGCAAGATGCGCGCGCCGTCGGTCGCGCCGTATGCGCCCGCATCGATGTGCACGAGCTCGTTGCTCGAGCGCGGCTTGAGATCCCGTCCTTGCTCTTCGATGGGGCGAAAGCTCGTCGTCCCGAGCGACCAGCCGGGCACGAAATCCGGCACAACCCGGCCCAGGAATTCTTCGACGCGCCGGCCGTGCGCCCGCAGAATTCTCTCGACGCGCGCTTTGATCTCGGGCGGCGCTTCAAAGCGCGGAATCGAATCTGATTCGGGGTGATAGCTGATGTTCTTGGTTTTCAGTTGGCCCGGCATGTCGCCGCGCAGAAATTCGAGGTCTTCGGGGGGCGGGAGCTCGATGGGGCAGCGCTCGAAGTAGACCACTTCGGAGCGCTCCATTGCGTCCTCTATTTGCGCAGGCGTCGCGTTCGAGAAATCGCGGAGCTCGTATCGAGCGGTCATCGTCGCCTCCCGCTTTCCGCGAAGGCCAGGTCGAGCTTCGCAACGACGTCGCCGACGCCGATGAGATCCATCGCGTTCGGGTCGCGCACGCGCTGCCCGAAGCGCAAGTTCTCGACGGTCGTGTCGAGCTCGCGGCGCACGGCCTCCGGGTACTTGTCGACGACCAGATGCTGGCTGAAATACGGACCGGTACGGAAGCGGTTCGAGGTCGCGTACAGACCGACGACGGGCGTATGCACGGCCGTCGCCATATGTGCCGGCCCCGAGTCCGGGCAGAGCACGACGCTCGCGCGCTCGAGCAAGGCCAGGAGCTGCTTCAAGCTCGTTCTCCCGATGAGGTTCTCGGGTTTGTGCTTGGCGAGCGTCGTGATCGTCTCGCCGTATTGGGTCTCGATGGCCGTCGCCCCTCCGGTCAACACAACCTTGGCACCGTGGCGTGCATGCGCGTAGTCGGCGATTTCCGCGTAGCGCTCTGCGCGCCAGTTTCGATAATTGCGGAACCTCTGTCCAGTGCACGGGCTGATGATGAGGCTCGGGCTTGCGTCGCCGAGAACTCGTGCGGCGAAATCGCGATCGTCGGCGCCGATCGGGATGTCCCAACGCGGCTCGCCCGTCTCGATGCCGAGCTTGGCGGCGAACTCGAAGAGGCCGTCCATGACGTGTCGCCGTGGGCGCGGGGCGAGATGGTGAGTGCAGAAGTAATACTGAAAATCGCGTGCCCGTGCGCGATCGAAGCCCAAGCGCACGGGCGCCGACACCGTCAAGCTCGCGACATTCGCGCGCGCCGAGGCATGCATGTGTAAAAGCACCGGGAAGCGGCGTTGCGCGAGCTGGTTACGAAGCCGCCAATAGCCCTTGAGCCCGAGCGCTTTGTCGAGGACGGCGAACTCGACGCGCTCGAGACCTTGCATGAGGCCGTGCTCGACGCGACCGATGATCCACGTGATGCTCGTTTCGGGCCAGGCCGCTTGGATTGCACGGACTACGGGCACCGTATGACAGGTATCGCCGATGGCGGAAAGGCGGATGATGGCGAGATGCGACGGCGGGGGTTCCGTGACCAACGGCATAGCGGGGCGGTATGGTACACGATGCCGTTCGCAAGGCGAACGGAGCCCGGATGGTCGAAGGAGCCACGATGAAAACGGAATACGCCGAGATTCGCGAAGCCGTCGCGCGCTTGTGTGGGAGGTTTCCGGGCGAGTATTGGCGCACGCTCGATCGCAATCGCGCCTATCCCGGCGACTTCGTTGCCGCGCTCGGCGACGCCGGATTTCTCTCGATTTTGATTCCCGAGGAATTCGGCGGCAGCGGGCTCGGTGTCGCCGCCGCGTGCGCGGTCCTCGAGGAGATTCACTTGAGCGGCTGCAACGGCGCCGCCTGTCATGCACAGATGTATACGATGGGAACGCTACTTCGGCACGGCAGCGACGCGCAGAAGAAGGAGTACTTGCCGAGGATCGCGAGCGCTGAGTGGCGTTTGCAGGCGTTCGGCGTCACTGAGCCCGCGAGCGGAACGGACACAACGCGCATTCGCACCACGGCCGTCCGGCACGGCGACCGCTACGTGGTCAACGGCCAGAAAGTCTTCATCTCGCGGGCCGAGCATTCGGATCTCATGCTGCTGCTCGTGCGCACGGCGCCGCGCGACGAGGTTCCCCAACGTACCGACGGGTTGTCCGTTTTGCTCGTGGACTTGCGGGCTGCGGTGGGAAACGGGCTCACGATCCGGCCGCTCGCCACGATGATGAATCACGCGAGCACGGAATTGTTCTTCGAGAATCTCGAAGTTCCCGCGGCGAACTTGATCGGCGAGGAGGGGCGCGGGTTCCGCTACATACTCGACAGCATGAACGCCGAGCGCATCTTGATCGGGGCCGAGTGTATCGGCGACGCGCGCTGGTTCGTCGCGAAGGCGTCGCGCTACGCGTGCGAGCGTGAGGTGTTCGGCCGGCCCATCGGCCAAAACCAAGGCGTGCAGTTTCCAATCGCCCGCGCGCACGTGCAGACGCAGGCCGCGCGGCTCATGGTCGACAAGGCGGCGGCGCTATTCGATGCCGCAGAGAAGTGCGGGGCCGAGGCCAACATGGCGAAGCTCTTGGCCTCGGAGGCCTCGTGGGCCGCGGCCGAGGCGTGTGTGCAGACGTTCGGCGGCTACGCGTTCGCCGAGGAGTACGACGTCGAGCGGAAATTCCGCGAGACGCGCCTCTATCAAGTCGCGCCGGTCTCGACGAACCTCATTCTGTCGTACATCGGCACGCACGAGCTCGGCATGCCGCGGTCGTTCTAAGAACGTCGAGGGGTGCTCTTTTCTTGGGTAGGAGCGAGCTTTGCTCGCGATTCTTCGTCTTAAGATCGCGAGCAAAGCTCGCTCCTACAAGAAGAACCAAACCTCGTTCCTACGTCGCCGAGCACTCCATGGGCGCGCGCTTCGAGCCGTCGGGCTCCCGCTTGAACTGCATCGTGCGCACGAAGTGTCCGTTCAAGTAGCGCGGATCCTCGACGAACGTTTGGATCACGAGGTATTGATTGCCGTCGTCCTCGACGACGAGATTGTAGTACTCGGTCATGAACGCATCTGCGCTGAACGGCACACCGTTCTTGCGCAGGTAGCCGGGACGGAGATTGCTCGTATCGACGCGCAGGCTGCCGGTGCGCGGAATCGCCTCGAGCGACGTGCGCGTGCGGCCGAAGACCAGCTGCCGGCCGACGTTGCCGGAGAGCTCCCACTCGGCGTACGACCACCCTTGCCAGGTTCTCGGGCCTTGCGGCTCGGGCTCGCCGAAATGAAACAGGCGTGTTTGCATGCCCGTATCGATGTCGAGCTTGAGTGTAGCGTCGTCTTGCCAACTGATCTCGACGCGGCTCGGCAGGCGCATGATTGCCGGCGCGGCATAGCCTTTGCACTGCTCGCCGGCCGCTTCGTCGCGGACCGGATCCCATGTATCGGCCACGCGCCGGCCTTCGGCGTTGAGCGGTACGTAAGAGTAGTCACCTTTGGCCGGCGTGATCATGCGGTACACCCAATCATCCGTGATCAGCGAGACCCAGTGTCCCGTGATGTCGATCGGCGCGGCGGCACGCGCGGACGTCGGGGTCGGAGCGTTCGCGCCGGGCTGCGCCGGCACGCCCGCCGAGACTGCGAGTAGCAGCCCGATCGAAGTCGCGCCGAATCGCGGGTTAATCGAACGACTCCCCTTCGAGGCCCCAACCGAAGCCGTCGGACGGTCGCAGGAGGCTGCGCATGCGCAAGCGGTGATCGACGGCATTGCGTCCCGGATTGCCGCGGATGATGACATGGTCGCCCGCTTTCAGCGATTCGCGCGTGACACCCTGGCCCGCGAGCTGCCCCGCGCCGCCCCACTCGACACCCCAGCGCTGCATCTCGCCGTTCTCATCCGGCGCCATAACGTGTACCCACGCATGCGGATTGCGGAACATGAACTGCACGAGCGTGCCTTCGATCTCGATCTCCTTGTTCTCGTTGTAGGTCGCCGTGAACGAGTGATGGGCTGACGCGCCGAAAGCGCTCATGAGCGCACCCACGGCAACCAGCGACATGGCTCTAACCTTCATAATCTTTCTCCTCAATGCAGCGTCCTTCTTCAATTCTGTTCCTCTACGAGGCTCCGGTATACGGCCTCGATGAACATCTCCGTGGTCCACGGGCCGTCGTCGGAACCGAAACGCCCTTCATAACCGAACGTGGGGCGCATATCGACGACCTGGTCGACGGTCATGCCTCGATCGATGAGGTTTTGGACTTGATCCCTGATGATCGTGAGCATGTCCCGGTAGTAGCCGACGTCGGCCGAGTCGGCGAGGCGGCCGTGGCCCGGGATGACCATCGTACCGCCCTCGGTCCGGAATTCGGGAATCGCGAGGTTCAAGATGTAATTCAAGCCGCGCAAGACGCCGTTGATGCTGCCGCCTTTGTCGACGTCGATGAGCGGGAACGTGTCCATATTGAACAGATCGCCCGCCGCGATGACGTCCGAGCCGCGAAAGTACACGATGCTGTCGCCGTCGGTCGTGGCGTTCGGGATGTGCACGATGCGGATGCCCTCATCGTTGAAAAACGTGCTGAGCTTGTACTCGTCGAGAAAATACGTTTCGGTCGGCAACGCGTCGAATGGCGCTCCGTCCGATACCATTCTGACGAGCACGTTCTCATGCGCCAGTACGGCGGCGCCCAGGGCGGAGTCCGATATCGTGCCGGCCACGTTGCCGCCCGTGTAGGTGATGCCCATGCCGGCCAAGAGCTCGTTGGCGCCGACATTGTGCGGCTGCGCGCTCGTGTTGACGATGTAGCGAATCGGCTTCGGCGGCGCGTGCGAGTTGACGGGAAATCGCGACCGTGTTTCGGCACCGCCCCTTTCCGGTGTCAGGACATCGAGAACGCCGAAAGAGCTGAGTTGCGCTTGGAGCTCCTCGAGCGCCGCGTAAACGCGCTCGCCGGCGCGTGCCTCCCCTGCATTGACGAGGAGGACGCCGTCCGGGCCGACGGAAGCCGTGATATTCGTGCCCGCACCGACGAGCATCCAAATGTTCTCGCGCACCGGCCACCAATTGGGCTCCGTGCCGATCTCTTCCTCCGCGCCCCGCTGCGCGACGGCACCTTCGGACAGCGCGCCGACGGCGACCGCCGCCGTGGCGGCGAGGATTATGCGCTGCGATCTCTTCGGCATCTTTAGGCTCACTCGCTCGGACCCGCTTCGAGCTCTCTCGCGAGCTTGAGGTGGTATTCCGGATACATGGTTTCGGCGCCGTCGAAATACAAGGTGCGCGGCAGGCCATAGGTATCGGAGAAGCTGTAGATCTGATCATTGGCGCCCGGCAGAAAATGCGGCACATAGCCTTCGGGCCTCACGACTTCCGTCACGACCGTGCACGGATAAGGCGGGATCTGCTGCTCGACGTCCAAGCGGTACTCGGTGCTGCGCGCGAGCGGCTCGGTCAGGTATACGGGGTCGTAGGCGATGATGAGCCACGTCAGGTAATCCTCGTCGCGGAAGCGCCGGCGCATGAGGTACTCGGTCAATGTGGCTCGGTCGCTTTGCGGCACGCCGTTACGACGGTAGTAATCCTCCTTGAGGTGCGAGGTCGTCACCTTGAGACGGTCTCCCTCGAACACACCCGTCGAGAACCCGCCCCAAGTATGGGCGGCGTACTCGGGTGGATGGGGACGGCCGTCCATGTAGATCGGCGTGTTCACGGAGCGCAGCCACTCGGTCTGGATGGCGACGATCGCGCGCGATGCCGGATCGACTTCGTACCAAATCTTGAGACTCGAAGGGCCCCGCTTGATGTATGCCCCCGAGTGCGGCCGGCACTGCCATTCGGGCAGGGACTGAATCGAGGCATCCCAGATCTCGGCGCGGCGGATGGCCTCCCGGCTCAGCGGAATGCCGACATACTCGCCTAGGTGCGGGTTGTCGATGTTGTCCTGCGCGCGCACTACGGGCCACTCGCCCGTGAAATCCATCTGCGCCATCGACGCGTATGCGGGCACGAGGACCGCGACGGCAAGGGCAACTCGCAGCCTAGTCGATTTCGTGCTGGTCATCCTGCTCTCCCGAGACGTGCGCGGAATTTTATCACCATCACATTTACCCGGTGCGGCCGTCAAGCAACCAGCGATGAGCACGGTGAGCGGGCGAAATCAGAGCTGGAGCTCTTTCTTATAGAAGTGCTCGCCGTTCTTGTGGAGGTGGTACGGCGACGAGGCGCCGGCCTTGTAGTACATAACGCCGGCGAGCCATGTCGTCCATGTTCGTGAGCTTAAGAGTAGGCGAATTCCCCGGGCCCGGCAATTCGGGCTATACTTAATCGCCGCACGAAAAGCGCCCGCAGTCGGCAACGGCGGCCATCATTCACATCGGCTTGCGTCGGAACGGATTATTAACCCCGTCTTGGAGGTTTTTGGTAGCGATGAGTCATAAGAGCTTGGAAGATTTGTTACGGAGCGCCGGGAACACGGCGCAAATGCTGCGCAATTCGGAGATCGGGGCCTACGTCTATCCCGTCGTCCCCGCCGAATTCTCGAACTGGCGCGACGAGCAACGTGCCTGGCGCGAGACCGCGGTCCTTTTCGACCAGTCCCACCATATGGTGGATCTCCATATCGAAGGTCCCGATGCCCTCGCGCTCCTCTCGCGCTTGGCCGTCAATACCTTCGACAATTTCACCGTCAACAGGGCCAAGCAGTTCATCCCGTGCAGCTACGACGGCCACGTGATCGGCGATGGAATTCTCTTTTACCTCGCCAGGAACAAGTTCGTGTTCGTCGGCCGCGCGCCGTCGGCCAATTGGATTGAATTCCACGGCGCGACGGGCGGCTACAAGGTGAAAATCGAAAAGGACGACCGCTCGCCTAGTAACCCCAAAGGGAAGGCCGTCGTGCGCAGGTCTTACCGCTTTCAGATACAGGGCCCGAATGCGTGGAAGGTCATCGAGAAGGTCCATGGCGGCCGCGTCAAAGAGCTCAAATTCTTCCATATGGACTACATGAACGTCGCGGGACGCAAGGTTCGCACGTTGCGCCACGGCATGGCGGGCGCCCCCGGGTTGGAGATCTGGGGTCCCTACGCGCAGCGCGAGAAAGTCCGGGAAACGATCGTCGAGACGGGCAAGAAGCTCGGCCTCGTGCAAGTGGGCTCGCGGGCGTACGCGACCAACACGCTCGAATCGGGTTGGATTCCGTCGCCGCTGCCTGCCGTCTATACGGGCGAGAAGATGAAGGCGTATCGGAAATGGCTGCCCGCGTCGGGCTACGAAGCTTCGGGGTCGCTCGGGGGCAGCTTCTACTCGAACAACATCGAAGACTATTACGTGACGCCTTACGAGATAGGCTATGGACCGTTCGTGAAGTTCGACCACGACTTCATCGGCAGGAACGCTCTCGAGAAGAAAGCCGACGAGCCGCATCGGCGCAAGGTGACGTTCGCGTGGAACGCCGATGACGTCGCGAAGGTGTGGAGATCCATGCTGTCGCCGGGCGATCACTACAAGTACATCGATCTGCCGTTGTCGAATTACACCTCGTCGTCGTACGACAAGGTGCTCTCCCGCGGGAAAATGGTCGGCCTCTCCATGTTCAGCGGCTACAGCTACAACGAGCGGTCGGTGCTGTCACTGGGGATCGTGGATCCCTCCGTCGAGATCGGCAGCGAGGTCACGCTCGTCTGGGGCGAGGAAGGCGGCGGCTCGAAGAAAACCACCGTCGAGCGCCACAAGCAAATCGAGATCCGAGCCATCGTGAGCCCCGTGCCGTACTCCAAAGTCGTGCGCGAGAGTTACGCGGAAGGGTGGCGATCCGCGCAGGCATAAAGCGGGCAGATCGGGGGAGCGGGGGCGGCGGATCGTCGCGATCCGCTGATGGGGAGCCATGAGCAAGCAGAGCTTAGAAGATCGATTGCGGGCCGCCGGCAACCCCGTCGATATGTTGCGGAATTCGCAGATCGGACCCTACGCGTTTCCTGTCGTGCGCGCCGAGTTCACGAACTGGCGCGATGAGCAACACGCGTGGCGCGAGACCTGCGCCCTATTCGATCAGTCCCACCACATGACGGATCTCTATATCGAAGGCCCCGGGGCGCTCGACTTGCTGTCTCGTTTGGCCGTCAACAGCTTCAAGACGTTTCGCGTCGACCAAGCCAAGCAGCTCATCGCCTGCAATCACGACGGCTACGTGATCGGCGACGCGATCTTGTTCCATCTCGACGAGAACCGCTTCAGCCTCGTCGGACGTCCGCCCGCGATCAACTGGGTGCAGTATCACTGCGAGACCGGCGGCCATGACGTGCGAGCCGAAAGGGACGAACGGTCCGTGGCCAACCAGGGTAGGCGCAAGGTTTACCGCTACCAGGTTCAAGGCCCCCACGCGCTCAAGGTCATGGAAAGGGCCTCGGGCAAGCCGGCGCCCGACATCAAGTTTTTCAACATGGACGTGTTCACGATTGCGGGCCGCAAGGTTCGCGCGTTGCGGCACGGCATGGTCGGACAACCGGGATGGGAGATGTTCGGTCCGTGGGAGCACGGCGAGGACGTCAAGGCTGCGATCGTGGAGGCGGGGCAGGCGTTCGGGCTCAAGCAAGTGGGCACGAGGACTTACCCGACCAGCACGCTCGAATCCGGGTGGATTCCGTCGCCGGTCCCGGCCGTCTATTCCGGCGAGCGCATGCGCGCTTACCGTGAGTGGTTGCCGGCGCAAGGCTACGAGGGCACGGCTTCGCTCGGCGGCAGCTTCTATTCGAACGACATCGGCGACTATTACTTGACGCCGTACGATTTGGGCTATGGACCGTTCGTGCGGTTCGATCACGACTTCATCGGGCGCGAAGCGCTTGCAAAGATGGGCGACACCGTGCGGCGCAAGAAGGTCACGTTGGCCTGGAACAGCGAGGACGTCACGCGAGCCTTCGGCGATCTGTTCGTCAAGGGAGATGCCGCGAAGTACATCGATTTGCCGCTCGCGAACTACTCGACGCTGCCGTATGACAGAGTGCTGAAAGGACGCAACACCATAGGCGTCTCGACGTATACGGGCTACAGCCATAATGAGCGCTCGATGTTGTCGCTCGCGATCGTCGATGTCGCGCACAGCGAGCCCGGCACCGAAGTCACGCTCGTTTGGGGCGAAGAAGGCGGTGGCTCGCGCAAGCCGACCGTCGAGCGCCATGTACAAACGGAAATCCGGGCGACCGTCGGGCCGGTCCCCTACGGCGACGTCGCGCGCACCGCGTATCGACCGACTTAGGGGAGCACGATGAACGTCACGGAAAAGCACGGTTTGACAATTGCCGCGCTCGCGTTGCCGTTGGCAGCGTTCGCGGGGGTCGTCCCGGAGGGTGAACCGGAAGACGTCGGGCTCTCCTCGGAGCGGTTGCAGCGGATCACCGAGGTGGTCCGCGAGCACATCGAGGCCGGCAACGTTGCGGGCGCCGTCACGCTCGTGGCGCGACGCGGCAGAATCGCGCATTTCGAAGCGCAGGGATTCATGGACATCGAGTCGCGCGCGCCGATGCGTACCGACAACATTTTTCGCCTCGCGTCGATGTCGAAGCCGATCACGGCCGTGGCGATCATGATGTTGGTCGAGGAGGGCGAGATCCGTCTCGCCGATCCCGTGTCGCGATTCATTCCGGAATTCAGTGAGCTCAAGCAGGTCGCGGTGCCGCGACCGGGCGGCCCCGAAGGGGCGTACGACCTCGTCGCCGCGACACGGGAGATCACGATTCGCGATCTTTTGACGCACGGCTCGGGCCTCGTGAGCGGGGGCTTAAGTGCACGCGCCGCGGCCGAGCTCGCGCCGCGGGCTCCCACGGATACGCTCGCGACCTACATCCCGAAGCTCGCGGGTGTCCCGCTCGATTTTGAGCCCGGCACGTTGTGGCGCTATAGCGGTCTTGCGGGCTTCGAGGTGTTGAGCCGGATCATCGAAGTCATCTCCGGCCGGACCTTCGATGAGTTTCTCGAGGCGCGTCTGTTCGGGCCGCTCGGCATGCGGGATACGGCCTTCTATTTTGCGGACCGGCGTGCACAGCGCGTCGCCACGATTTACGCACGCAGACCGGAGGGCCTCGTGGCCAATGAGCAGCAAGAGCTCAATCGCGTCTATTTCTCCGGCGCCGGCGGTCTTGCGAGCACGGCCGAAGATTATCTGCAGTTCGCGCAGATGCTGCTCGACGGCGGCGAGCTCGACGGCCGGCGGTACTTGAGCCCGCGCACGATCGACCTCATGACCGCGAATCACACGGGCGATAGGGTCAACGGCCAATTCGGGCGTCCGGCGCGCGGCATGGGATTCGGTTTGAGCGTCCAGGTCGTCGAGGACCCGGTCGCAGCGGATCTCGCCGTGTCCGAGGGCGCTTACGGGTGGGCCGGCGGCACCGGCGTGAGCTTCTGGATCGAGCCCGATGAAGAGATGGTGTCCATTTTCATGATCCAGGGCGGGTCTGGCGGCGAGCTGCGCCGCGCCTTCGAGAACGCCGTGCGACAGGCCATCATTGACTGATCGTCGCTCGTGCTCGCGGCTCGCGGCCGAGCGTTGCGTGAAAGCAACAGCCGCGCGGTCGGGTGCCGGAAATCCCCTATTCTCCTGGCTTCCGTCTGCGAGCGGGGTTTGCATTTGGCACAACTTGAGCGATACTCGCGTGAGCCAGTTTGCTTTTGCAACACGAAAGGGCAAGGGGGGAACCATGCGCTTAAAGAGTTGTCGGCTGTCGAGTACGGCCGCGTTATTGGGCATTCCGCTGTTGGCGAGCATCCCGTTTGCGACACTCGCGCAGGAGCTGGAGGAAATCCTCGTGACCGCGACACGGCGCGTAACGAACCTCCAGGACACACCGATCTCGATCCAGGCTTTCACGGCCGAGGACCTCGAGCTCGCCGGCATCACCCAAGGCAGCGATCTCGGCATCATGGTGCCGAACGTCGTCCTGAATCCGGGCAACGGCGGGGGCCAGTCCGAGTTCTACGTGCGCGGCACGCCGGGCGTCGGGATCTACGTCGGGGCTCAGGTAGATTTCTGAGCCGCCGGGCGGGGAGACTTGGCCGGCGGGTGAGGAGATCGCGATGAAGCTCGCCGGGCGCCGCACCGTCGAAATCGAGGCCATCCTCGGCTATCGTGGGCGCGATGCGATGATCCATCGCGACGATCTGGCGCTGAACGCCGCGGGCGGAGAGGAAACATGAGCGCGCCGGCCTTGAACGATGCGCTGGGCGCCGAAATGCGCGCCATGGGCGAAGCCGGGCGCGCGGCGGCGGCCGTCTTGCGCGAGGCCTCCACGCAAACCAAGAACAAGGCGCTGCTGGCCGCGGCGGCGGCGATCCGGGCGCGCGCGGGCGACATTCTCGCCGCCAACGCCGAGGACCTGCGCGCGGCGGAGTCGCGCGGGGTCAAGGGGGCGCTGCTCGACCGTTTGAAGCTGGACGCCGCCCGCGTCGAAGCCATGGCGAAAGGCATCGCCGACGTGGCGGCCCTGCCCGATCCCGTAGGACGGGAACTGGCGCGCTGGCAGCGGCCCAACGGGCTCGACATCCAGCGCATTGCGACGCCCATCGGCGTCATCGGCATCATCTATGAGAGCCGGCCCAACGTGACGGCGGATGCCGGCGCGCTTTGCCTGAAAGCGGGCAACGCCGTGATCTTGCGCGGCGGGTCCGAATCGGCGCGCTCCTCGCGCGCGATCCACG
>Ga0209109_10001459_pt1 | contig 13100 bp, 7 predicted proteins | sample Rifsed10ft2_FD_184004 | JGI IMG/M metagenome (GOLD analysis project Ga0209109, IMG submission 184004) | Soil microbial communities from Rifle, Colorado, USA - sediment 10ft 2 (version 2) | ecosystem: Environmental > Terrestrial > Deep subsurface > Rock core/Sediment | place: Rifle, Colorado... | reverse complement strand
GGGCGTCCTCGACGAGCCGGGTCTGGACGCCGGGAGCCCCTGCTCCCGCGGCCAGGAGCTCATCGCGCACGGCAGCCGGGAGCGGAGCGCGGCGGTAGGGGCGCCGGTTCACGCACCGCTCGGGAATCGCGGCGCGCAGCGGGCTTTGCGTCGGCTCCCGCGGCGCGAAGCGCACCCGAGCGGCGAGGTTGCCCGCCTCGCCGTCCGGCCACAGCTCCACCGCCGGCCTGAGCCCCTGGCTTCCGGCGGCCAGCTCCATGTTCTCGAGGAGCGCGCCGAGGGAGATCCAGGACGCGATGTGGCCGACGTCGTAGAAGGACTCGGCCCGCTCCGGGACAAACATGATCCGCAGGGCATCCCCGTCCCACTGAAACCGCCAGGGCTGGCAGTTGTCCCCGGACGGGGCGCAGACTCCCGCCTCGACGATGGCCGAGATTGACTGGAGAGAGACTGCGGGGGTGCCTAGCCGGTCGGGCGCCGGATCGCGTTCCGAAGACGGGGATTGGTTCGCAGGACCCACCATTTCTTGAGCCTCTGGATCGGGTTGCGATTGCCGCCCCGCAGGCGTCCCACCTTGTAGGCCTGCACCATGGGGTCGAATTGGAAGAACCACGGCGCCACCCGGGTCTCCCGCCGGCGCATGACGAGGTTCGCGACCTCAGTGGCGATCACCCCCGCGCAGAGGAAGCACGCGGCGCCCATGGAGGGGGCGCGGCGGCCGTCGAGATCCAGTTCGCCCGGAGGAAAGTATTGCACGTGAGCCAGCTTCGGCGCCAGCCCCAGACCGAAATGGATGAGCTGTTCGGGCAGGCTCATGTCGTCCCGGAGGTCGAAGTACTCGTCGAAGCTCATGCCGGTTGGCGAGAAGACGTGCAGGGTGCTGCCGAAGCCGATGGGCGCCGCGGTCAGCGCGTAGATCCCGCGCTCGCGCGCCGCCCGGAAGAGCAGCCGGCGGGCCTTCATGTTGAAGAAGTCGAGCCCGTCCACAACCGCCAGGGCGCCCTCGAGGAACTCGTTCACGTTGTCTTCGTTGATGCCCTCGGGGAAGACCCGGATCTCCGCGGTGGGGTTGATTGCCCTCACCATCCCGGCCATGACCTCGGCCTTGGGCTGGCCCAGGGTCTGAACCATGGCGCCGGCCTGGCGGTTCATGTTAGCCAGCTCGAAGGTGTCGAGGTCCGCCAGCGAGAAGCTGCCGATGCCCAGGCGCGCCAGCGCCATCACGTGGACTCCGCCGACGCCGCCCAGGCCCGCCACGGCCACGCGGGCGCGCCGGAAGCGGTCCTGTTCGTCCTCGGAGACCAGCCCCAGGTTCCGGGAGAAGGCCTCGGCATAATCGAAGTCGCTTCCGGTCCGCTCCCGGAACGATTGGGACGCGTCGAGAACGTAGCGGGACGCCGAGTGCTGCGGCGAGGCGGCCTCTCGCGTCATCGTCAGGAGGTCGCGGCCAGCGTCAGCATGGGCAGCTCGATCTCCCGGAAGCCCAGGGCGCGGACGTCCACGGCCGGCTCCGGCTCTTCCGCGTGTCCGCTCTCCTCGTAGTGCGAGAGCACATAGGTTCGATCGGCAGGAGAGGCTGCGAGCCAGACGGGATGGCGGCGGATGAAATACTCGAAGTGCTCGCGCGAGGAGGTTCCGCGACACAGGTCCGAGGTGATCCGGGCCAAGACTTTGTGGCAGACTTCCTTGCCGAACAGAAAGCCGTAGACCGGGTTCAACAGCGGGCCGCCTTCCTTGAGGTCGGTGATCAGCGCCCTGACCAGCCCCAGGTCGAGCCGCAGGGCCACGGCCGGCGCGCCGTTGACCTTCCCGTACTGCCTGACCGGACCGATGGTCTCGAAATCGAACGCCTTCCGGTACACCGCGGCGTGGTGCGGGTTGATCGCGATGCAGAGATCCGTCATCCGGGTCGCCTCGGCTGCGTAGGTGACCATCATCCGGACGAGGCGCATGAGGACCGCCATCCCGAACCGCTTGAACTCCGGATCGATGACCAGCGCCGACGCTTCCCCGATCCGGCGACCCTCCTCGCGCAGCGCCTGCAGCTCGCCGCCGTAGATCTCGCTCATCGGGAGTCCGAGAGGCGAATCCGGGATCAGCGTCACGGTTCCGACCACCCGCCCGCCGATCCGCGCGACGATCACTTTGGTCGCAGGCAGCGCGTTGTGGAGGCTCAGCCGCCACCCCGAGGGATTGCGGGACATATAGCCGCGGTGCACGTACTGATCATGGACGAGCCGGAATGCCTGCTCGAGCGCATTCCGGTCCGTAGCGAGGCCCAAGTCGATCGCACCCGTCAGAGCGTCATCCTCCCACCAGCAGGGTTTCAGCCGGGCCAGCCCGGGAAGGCTGGACGACTCCGCTTCCGATCCATCGGCCCTGCTCGACTGGTGCACCAACATTGGGATCCCCCTTGGAAGCCGGGTCTTCCTCCGGGGGTTACCCCCCCTTCTCTTCGGCAGCCCAGCCCTCAGGCTCCCTACGGCGCCTCAGCTGTAGCTTTGCGCCCGGGCCTCACGGCCCGTTTGCCCTTTCGGAAGAAGGCCTCTACGTTTGCCTGACCGCCAGCTTATGCGAGGCTTGTGCCAGAATAAAAGGAAAAATGACCCGTGGATAACTGGCTGATATTGGGGGTGTCGGGGGGTGTTGGAAGTTCAGGGCCGGCGTGTAACCCTCACGAACGTCAATGGGCTGACACCGTCGAGTCTCATGGGCTAGGTCCGTCACCACCCTGACGATAGGAGACCAGGACCGGCAGTCGAGGAAAACGAAACGGAGGGTAACCAGGAATCCCTGGTCACCCCCCGTCGACCGTTGGCCCGGGCTAGTCGGGCAACCGGCTCTTTAGGCCTTCTTGCGGCGGAATCCGAACAGCCCGACGAGAAGCAGCCCACCCCCGAGCAGCATCAGCGAGGAGGGCTCGGGGACAGCCAGCCGGAACTGGCCGTTGGTGCTCAGGAAGAGGTCGGTCGGAGGAGTATTGGTGATCGCCCCGCAACCCACTCCCCCGAGCAACCCTTCGCACCCGATCTCGCTCACCACAATGGGCGGGAGGAGACCGGTCCCGGGGCCGACGAAGGAGGCGTTCGTCGTCGAGAAGCCGAGAATCAGCCCCAAGGAGCTGAGCGGCGTGACGCCATCCGGCGCGATCCAGAACCCCGGGGTGAGAGACGTCGCCTGGAGGAGCGCGGTGATCTGGCCGTTCGGAACACCCGCAGCATCCACATTACCGCCGCCACCCGGCAGAACCGTGAAGCTGCCGATGAGCGTACCGTCATCGGCGCCGAACGTCCCGGCCGCTGTCCCGAAGTTGTTGGCCGCATCCGAGTAGATATTCACCGTTCCACCCGTGAACCCGATGACGCCGCCCAGCGTCACGGTACCGGTCGCGGTCAACGTGCCTGTCAACTCCGCGGTCCCGGGAAGAGCAACGAATGTGTCGGCAGTCTGACTCCTGAAGGCGCCGAATTCGGTGAAGGTCCCCAGACCCAGGTTGTTCTGGACGTACGCCTGGCCAACGATGTCCAGGAACTGATTCACCTGGACGGGAGCGGATCCACCCGGCCCATCCACATCGATGAACCAGCCCTGCAAGAAGGCTGCTGAGGCCGCCCCCGGAATCATCAGGAACAGCGCGGCTGCTACCGCCACGACTACTGCCAGCCGACTCTTAACTTTCAATGGGCGACCCTCCCTTACCCTATGTTCAGCGTGATGTCCGCTACGTTTCCCATGACACCTCAACTCGGCAAGTGATAAAGCAAGCCTCGTGCCCACGGCTCCTGCCGTGTCCGCCCGAAGCATCGGGCTGAGTCATAAGCGACTGAAAACACGGGATTGCCGAGTCACCGGCCAAGCTCTGGGGACGGCCGAATCTAATTTCCCATGGAAACGAGTCGCCGGGTTTGGAAAACTTCCCGACGCCGGTACTTTATGCGGGTGGACCGCAAATGGTTGATTGATTGCGTCTTTCTCGACATCTCCGAGACACGGGCACCCGGGAAGCATCCGCTCGCCTGCTTTCCTCCGTCCAGGCCATCAGGTAACCACCTGATTTTCAGGTAATTATGACCCCCCCAGCGCGCAGCCCGACCTGGAGGCTGGTCGATTTAGTAAAGCCGCCCTACGCTCACCAACCTTAAGCCGGTGAAGGGCTTTCTCATCGGGCCGTCGGCCTGACGAGCACCCGTACGCCAGGCTCCAGCCCGCCGACGACCTCGACGTGGTCGTCGTCCCTGAGCCCCAATCTGATAAGCCGCTCTTCCGACCCGCCGAAGCCACTCAACACCCGAACTCTCGTCTCCTTGGTCCCAGGGGGGGCCAGGTGGGCGGGGATCAGCAAGGCCCGCTCCTTGTAGGCCGCTACGATCCGCACGTCCACGGTCATGCCGAGCTTCAGGTCGAGCCCCCCGTCCGTCACCTCGATCTTGGTCTCGAGAACCTTCATGTCCTGGAGCTTTGAGGGATCCTCCGGCCGGATCCTGCGCTTGCCGACCGCCTCTCCGATCTCGATGACGGTGCCCGGAAACACCCGCCCCGGATAGGCATCGGACGTGATTGACGCCTTCTGCCCAAGGGCAATCTTGCCGACATCGGTTTCATCGACGTCGGCCTTGACAATGATTTTCTGAACGTCGGCCAGGACCAGGAGGGGGATCCCGATATCCACCGCGTCCCCCGGCTCTACCAGCTTGCGGATAACCTTGCCGTTGACCGAACTCTCGACCGCGGTGGTCCGCAGCACCGCATCGGCGCGCTCGACCGAAGCCTGGGATTCCAGAACCTGGGCCTGCGCGCGGGTCAATACGGCCGTGGCCTCCTCCACGCGCGCCCAGGCCGTCTGCAGGGTCTCGGGCTTGGGCCCGGCCAGCAGCAGGTTGAGGGACTCCTCGGTCGCGCGTTCCCGGGCAGCCTCGGCCTTGGCCTCCGCCTCACGCGCGTCATACTGGGAGAGCGAGACGTGGCCCCCATCCGCCAGCTTTCTGTAGCGCCCGCGCTCGATCTCAGCGTTCCTCGCGCGCTGGTGAGCCGCCTCGAGCTCCGCCCGCGCCCGCTCGATCTCCTGGGGACGCGGCCCGCTCTTCACATCCACCCACTGGGCCCGCGACGTCTCCACGGCACGTTCCGCGCGCTTGACCTCGGCCCGGGCCGTGACGAGCTGCGCCCGGGCCATGCGCATCTGCGCCGCGAACTCCTCGTCGTCGAACTGGATCAGGGCCTGTCCAGCTCGAATGAGGTCGCCCGGCTTGACCAGCACAGCCTTGATCCGCCCGGGGATCTTGTTGGCCAAGACGACTTCGGTCACCGGCTCGACGCGTCCGGTCGCCACGACGGTCTGTGAGAGGGTCCCGATCACAGCGGTCACCGAGGGTCCTGCGAGCCTCTTCGCCCAGCCGTTGACGCCGACCACGCCCGCAACCGCCAGGAACAGGATGGCGACGCCGCCGAGCGCGATTCGCCGGGTCACGCGACGAGCCTCCCATCCTCGATGTACAGAATCCGATCCATATACGGGCGAACCCGAGGGTCGTGGGTGACGACGACCACCGACCGGCCTTCGGAGCGGGCGGCGTTTTGCAGGAGCCGGATCACGTGCTCGCCGTTCTGCCCATCCAGGTTGGCCGTGGGCTCATCGGCGAGGATGAGCGGGGGATCGCCCGCCAGCGACCGCGCGATCGAGACACGCTGCTTCTCCCCTCCCGACAAGTCGCGCGGGAGGAAATCGCCTCGTCCCTCGAGCCCCACCTTGTCCAGGAGCAGCATCGCCCGATCCCACGCCGCCTCTCCCTTCACACCCTTGAGATTGAGGACCACCTCGACGTTCTCGACCGCGGTGAGCGCCGCGAACAGGTTGAAACTCTGGAAAATGAATCCGATGCAGCGGCGGCGCACCGCCGGCAGACGGCGCTCGTCGAAGTCGAGCACGCTCTCCCCCTGGAGGACCAGCGTCCCGTCCGACGGCCTGAGAATGCAGCCGAGCATGGACAGGAGCGTGGTCTTGCCGCTTCCCGAAGGCCCCATGATGCCCACCATCTCGCCCGTCCTTACGGCCAGGCTGACGCCCCTCACCGCCGTCACGTCGATCGACCCCTCGCGATACACCTTCGTCAGGTCGTGAGCTTCGACGGTAGTCACGCGCGAAACACCATCATGGGATCGACATAGAGCGCCTTCCGGACCGACACGATGGACGCGGCCAGGCACATGAGCACGGTCACGCCGAACACGACGCCCAGGAGCGGCGCCGGCACCACGAGCACCAGGCCCGTGAGGCGGTAGGACTGGAGAATGAGCAGGGTGATGCCGAGCCCAGCCGCATAGCCCACAACCGCGTTGATGAGCGCCTGCTTCAGGATGATGCCGTAGATGTCCCGGTTCGAGGCGCCGATGGCTTTGAGCGTTCCGAATTCGCGCAGGTGCTCGATGGTGGCCGAGTAGATGGTCTGGCCCACGATCACCATCCCGACCGCCAGCGCCATCAAGGCCGTGAGCCCGAAGCCCACGCCGATCCCCGTCTCCCACGTCCAGTAGAGCCGCGTTCGCAGGCTGTACTGATCTTTGGTGTAGACGTCGACATCGCGGATGGCGCGCAGGCGACTGACGACTTCGTCCGGATCGTACCCGGGCGCCACTTTGGCCACGATGAAGACGGTCTTGTCGCGGAGCCACGGAACCAGTTCTTGCGCGTTCCGGTACGACGTGAAGATATACGGGGCCGTCGTCAGACTGCGCACACCTTCCGTGATGCCGACCACCTTGACCTTGTTCTCGTGAATCTCGACCGCGTCCCCGATTCGGAGCCGGCCGAGCCTGGCGAAGGCCGACTCGTCGATGATGATGGCCTTCCCCGTCTTGAGCGCCTGAATGGACCCCTCCTTGAGGCGCCACGGCCCGCCCGTTCCGCGCTCGAGGTTGAACCCAATCAGCTCGATGTTCTCGGAGCCGCCGTCGAGAAGCTTGATGTTGGCCCACCCGAGGATGAGGTGCTCCGCCCAGGCCACGCCGGGCGTCTCACGAGCCCGGTTGAGCTTTCCCTCGGTGAACGGCAGCGGGAAGTCGAAGTTGCGGGAGTTTTTCGACGTGATCCAGATGTCAGCCTCGGTGTTGTCGATGATGACCGACGCGTTTTGCATGAATCCGAGGTAGATGCCGAGCTGGGCGAAGATGAGAACCACCGAGAACGTGACACCCACCACGGTGATGATGAACCGGGTGCGATCGTGGAAGAGGTTCTTCCTGGCGATGTCGACCATTACGCTCCCACGTCGTCGCGCGTCAGCCCCTGGGCCCGCCCGCCCCCTTCGGGTCACGCACGAGCCACGCCCAAAACACGATTACTTGAGCAAGGAGTATACCATCCGCTTAAGGCAAATTTGGCCTTGTCGAACGCTGGTATGCACGGCGGCCTGGAGATCAGGCGAGTTCCTGTGTCAGCGGGGCACCAGAGACCGTCAGGAGGAGTTGGGCCGGCGGCCCCGGCGATCCATCGGGCCGCCCCCGCGCCCTACTCGCCGAGATCCTTGAGGAACTCGGGGATCTTCTCGCTTTGCGCCAGCTTGGCATCGAGCGCGGCGGCACGGCGAAGCGCCCAGACCGCGTCGCTCTTGCGGCCCAGTTTCGCGTAGGTCATCCCCAGGTGATACTGAATGGCCGCATTGCCCGCCCCCAGCTCCACGGCGCGGGAAAGGAACTTCTGGGCTTCTCCGTAGGCGCCGCGCTGATAGTGAACCCAGCCCAGGGTATCCAGCACCTCGGGCGACCTGGGGGCGAGCTGTTCCGCCTTCATGGCGAGCGGCAGGGCCTCGTCGGGCCGGTTGCGCACCTCGAGCAGGATCAAGGCGAGGTTGTTGAGAGACGGGACGTCGTCTCCCTTGGCCGCGAGGGCCCGCCGGTAGCTTTCCGCGGCGCGATCCATCTGGCCCAGCATCTGGTACGCTTGGCCGAGTCCGCGCTGCGCCTCCACCAAGTCAGGCTTGATCTTGAGCGCTGCCTGAAAGGATTCGATCGCTCCCTGGGGATTGCGCTGGGCGAGCTGCACGAGCCCAATGAGGGCCGGGGGGCCGGGGGCAGTGGGATTGCTCTTCTCCAGCTCCCGGGCCAGCCGCAGGGCCTCGGGCAGGCGTGCCGTCTGGGCGTAGAACGTGCCCAGCTGGAATTTCACGCCGCTCAGATTCGGGTTGACCCGGAGAGCCGTTTCGAGGTGGCTCACCGCACGCTCCCGCTGGCCCTTCCGGAGCAGTAAGCCCGCCAGCATGACATTGGCGCCGACGTGTGAGGGATTGGCGCGGAGCACGGCTCGGAGGTACTCGGAGGCCTCGTCGGGCTTTCCCTGCTGGGTCAGCACCTGCGCCATGAGGTAATTCGCCTCGGGGTACCCCGAGGCGATGCTCAGGAGCTGCTTGAGCTCGGCCTGAGCCTCCTGAACCTGGCCGAGTTGGAGCAGGGTCCGCGCCAGCGCCTCGCGCGCAACGAGATTCTTCGAATCCGCCTTGATGACCTCGCGGAGCCGGTCCGCTTGCGCGCGCTGACCGCTCGGATCCGGCTTTTGTCCCGAGAGAATCGCCAGTTCGGCCTTTGCCGGCTCGAACTTCGGGTCCAGCGCAATGGCCTCCTTGTACTCTCGCTTGGCATCCTCGGTGCGTCCGAGAACGGCGTAGGCGGCCGCCAAGTCATAGCGGGCCGCCGGAGACTTGGGATTGACGCGGACAACCTCGCGAAGATCCTTGATCGCCGCGTCGGCAGCACCCTTCGTGAGGTAGGCGTGTCCCCGGATGCTCCGCGCGGCCGTGAGCTCGGACATCCTCGAGAGCAGCGGGCTCATGAGCGCGATGGCTTCGTCATAGCGGCCCTTCCGCAAGTAGAACCCGCCCAGGGTGAGCGGAAACCCGAGGCTCTGGGCGTCGGCCCGCGTGGCCGCTTCCAGCACGGCGACGGCTTGATCATACCGGGTCAGCCGGTCGTAGAGGGAGGCCAGCAGGAGGACGGCGGTGGGCTCGGCCGGCCGCTCCTTCACGGCCGCTTGAAGCTGGGTCACGGCTTCCTCCTCCTGGTTCTGGCTGAGCGCCAGACGCGCCAAACCGACGCGCGGCCCCACTGCCCTCGGATCCAACTCGAGCGCGCGCTTGTACTCGGCGGCTGCCTTGTCGGCGCGACCGTCCAAGGCGTACACGCCCGCGAGTAATGTATGGAAGCCCGGGTTGTCCGGATCGGCCTTCACCGCCGTTTCGACGGCCTGGACGGCCTCTCGCAACTTTTTTTGGACGATGAGCGCTCCGACCTTGGCCCGCGTGGCGGGAAGCGATTTCGGATCGGCCTGCACTGCCGTGTCGAACTCCTTGAGCGCTCCGGCCACATCCTTCTCTCCCACACGAAGCGCTCCCAGCGCCAGGTGGGCCGGCACGTAGGTGGCATCCACTTCAGCGGCCTTGGCGAACATCTCCTGCGCCGCCTTCGAATTGCCGCGCTGGGTCTGAATCTCGCCCAAGACGATATATGCCTGGGGCGCCTCGGGAGCCAAGCGCCGGCCTGTTTCCGCAGCCGTGAAGGCCTCGTCACGCCGTCCCATGAACAACAGGGCTCGGGCCCGCTCGACCTGGTAGGCAGCGGCCTTCTCATACTGCTTGGCCACGGAATCCAGAATGCGCAGCGCCTCGTTCGGCTGGCCCGTGCGCGTCAGCGTGATGGCCAGCGCGAAGCGGACGAGGGGATGATCGGGGACCTGACGGTTCAGCTCCTCGAACTCACCGCGAGCCGAGCGGGGGTTGTCGGCCGCCAGATAGGCGGCCCCGAGCAGCAGACGCGCCTGGGGGAACCGGGGCACGCGCTCCACCACGCTGGAAAGCAGCCGGACCGCGTCCGTGCTGCGCTCGGCCTGCACGTAGAACCGGCCGAGCGCCAGGAGCACGGCCACCGACCTGGCCCTGGGGTCGAGCTCCTCCAGCTCCTTGATCGCCTCTGGGACGCGGTTGAGCCTCGCCTTGGTGGCGGCGAGCCCAAGTCGGATGTTGGCATCATCGGACTTGATCGCCTTGGCCTGCTCGAAGAGCTTCACGGCGTCCTCGTACTTCTGGCCTAAGAGCCGGATCTCGCCGAGTGCCGCCATGCTCCGCGCGTCGTTGGGATTCTTTTCCAGCGCGACGCGGAACGCCTGCTCGGCCTCCGCCGTCTTGCCGAGTATCATCAGGGCCGCGCCCCGGAGCCGGGGAAGTTCTTGAGGGCCTTCGCCGGGGCCCAACCCTTCCAGGAGCACGAGCGCGTCCTTGGCTTTGCCCTCCTGCATCAAGGCCGCCGCACGGATGTAGAGTCCGTCAGGGTTGCGAGGCTCCTTCTCGAGGATCTTTGCAGCCTGCTCCCGGGCGTCCTTCCACGCCCCCACCTCGACCAGCGCCCGCCCGAGGTCTGCGGCAACCGGCAGAGAATCCGGGGCCACTCCCTGCGCCCGGACCAGCTCCCGCAGGGCATCGCCGTACCAGGACTTGGTCGCGTAGGCTCGCCCCAGCGCGTGCAGGGCCGGAACGAAGTCCGGGTCTACCTGGAGCGCGTTCCGGAGCTCGACGATCGCCTCGTTGGCCTTCCCCTCGCGGAGATACTGCTCCCCGCGCTGAAGCGCTCTCTGCTTCCTGACCTCCGGGCTCTGGGTGCACGCGGCACCGGCAAGGAGCAGGAAGACCAACAGGCAGGGACCTGCCAGGGCGAGCGATGAGCGGTTGATGGACATCGAATCGACTTTATCCCCCGAGTTCCTTGACCAAGCTCTGGATCCGCTCGCTTTGGGCCAGCTTCGGGTCGAGCTGGGCCGCCCGCCGGAGCGTGGAGACCGCGTCGTTTCTCTTCCCGAGCTTCGCGTACGTCATCCCCAAATGAAACTGGATGGCTCCGTTATTGGGCGCCCGCTCTGTCGCCTTGAGAAGAATTTTCTCGGCGTCGGCGAAGGCCCCGCGCCGGTACTGGACCCACCCGAGGGTGTCCAGCACTGCGGCTGACTCGGGAGCGATCTGCTGCGCCTTTGTGGCCAGCGGCAGCGCCTCATCCGGCTTCTTCCTCACCTCTGAAAGAATCCAGGCGAGGTTGTTAAGCGACATCGCGTCATTGCCGTTGATCGCGACCGCGCGCTGGTAAGCTTCCACGGCCTTGTCGTTCTGGTCGAGCTGCTGGTAGGCCTGCCCCAGGCCGCTGTAAGCCGGCGCCAGGTCGGCCTTCAGCTTGAGGGCCTGGCCGAAGGCTTCGACGGCCTCCTGAGGCTTCTGCTGGGAGATCAGCGCCAGGCCCACCAGCAGCGGCGGCGCCGGGCTCTTGGGCTCCGCCTTTTGAACCTCGCGCGCCAGCCTCAGGGCATCGCCGAGCCGGCCCATCTGCATATAGGTCGCGCTGAGCTGGAGTTTCACGTCGGAGAGATTCGGATTGACCTGCAGCACCGCCTCGAGGTGCTTGATCGCGTCCTCGCGCCGGTTGGTCTGGAGCAGGTACTGCGCCATCAGGAGGTTGGCCTCGATGCTGGAGGGAGTCGTCCGGAGCGCCGCACGCGCATAGCCGGCCGCCTCGTCCCGCTTGCCTTCGGTGATCGCGACCCGGGCCATCAGCAGATTGGCGGCCGGATGCCCGGGTGCCACCTCCAAAATGGCCTTGAATTCATCCTTCGCTTCCTTGTTCTGCCCCAAGGCCAGCAGGTGGCGGCCCAGGGCCTCCCGCGCCACCACGTTCTTGGGATTCGCCTTTACCTCGGCGCGGAACCGGTCCACCTGATTCTGGAGCTCGGCCCGATCGACCTTTTGCCCCGAGATGAGAGCCAGCTCGGCTTTGGCCTGGGTGAACTGCGGGTTGAGCCTGATCGCCTCGCGGAAGGCGGCCTGCGCGTCGGCAAGGCGTCCGAGCCGAAGGTACGCGCCCGCCAGCATGTACTGCGCCTGGGCCGACTTCGGGTTCTCCTTCGCGACGTCAGTGAAGTCTTTGAGCGCATTGGGATCGCTCTTGGCGAGGAGCGTCTGACCACGGATCAGGCGCGCCGGCGTGAGGTCCGGGTTGGTCGCCAGCAGGAGGTTCGCTTTCGCCGCGGCATCGTCGTAGCGGCCCTTTCGGAGATAGAGATCGGCCAGTCTGAGGCCGAACTCGACCCGGCGCGGCGCCGCCTTGTCTGCGGCCTCCATGACCAGGATGGCCTGGTCGTAGCGCGCCAGATGCTCATAGAGCACAGTGATCAGCAGCGCCGCCGTCGCGTTTCCCGGCTCCTGTTGGAGGGCGGCCTGGAGCTGGGCGATCGCCTCCTCGTCCTTGCCCTGGTTGAGCCCGAGGTGGTCCATGACGAGCCTGAGGCCCGGGTGGCGCTCAGCGATTCCATCCACCAGGTGCGACAGCGAATGGGGCACCAGCATCATGATCGGTACGTCCGCCTTCGCCGCTTCCGGCCACAGCCAGTCCACGCGGCCTTCGGTGAGCGTCGGCTGCAGCAACGGCCGGTGGAAGGTGAAGCGCAGCCCGAGCATGCCGGGTTGCTTGCGCCAGCTCGCGATCATCGAGCGCGCGCCGGGCGCTTCCGGATCGAGCCGCCCCATCACGGCGAAGCGGTCCGGGTGCGCCTTCGCCGCGGCGAGCGCGATGTCGTTCCTCTCGCCTTCCCACGACGGGGGCACGATCACGGCGCGGTCCACGCCGGCGGCGTTCATCTCGCGCAACAGCTCGTACCACAGCCGCTCGAGCTCGACGATCGACGGCAGCGCCGTCGCGCCCGCCAGCCGCCGTAGAAACTCGGCGCGCTCTTCGCCTTCGGCCGGCACCCCGTACTGTGAGCTCAGCAGCGACTGCTGCAACGCGTTGGCCGTGTCGCCAGCCACTTGGCGCGTGACGCCGAACAGCTCGCCCAAGAAGCCCTGATGCTGGCTCAACAGCTCTTCCAGGTCGGTGATGGCCTGCTCGTTGTTGTTCCATTGCCGATCGAGCGCGTTGCTGCGCGCCTCGGCGTTGTTGCGTCGCGTGGTCGCTTCTTGAGCCTGCCGTTCGACGCGTTGCAGCTCGGCGCGAAACCGCTGCTCGCGCTCCTGCCCGAGCTGCCGCTCCTGGTCGCGCAACCGCTGCACGGCCTGACGGAGCTCGCTGAGCTGAACCTG
>Ga0209109_10001455_pt1 | contig 13111 bp, 8 predicted proteins | sample Rifsed10ft2_FD_184004 | JGI IMG/M metagenome (GOLD analysis project Ga0209109, IMG submission 184004) | Soil microbial communities from Rifle, Colorado, USA - sediment 10ft 2 (version 2) | ecosystem: Environmental > Terrestrial > Deep subsurface > Rock core/Sediment | place: Rifle, Colorado... | reverse complement strand
TCCGATCGTGGTGCCGGTGGAGAGGGTCCGCCAGCCCGCCGCTTCGAGCCCTTCGAGGCGGTACCGCGCCACGAGCTGCCCCCGGGTTATGTCTTCCTGCAGGTCCGCGATCCCGACCCGGACCGCGGCCGGGAACCGAATCTCACCCTCCGCCGTCCGCGACCCGGTTCTCCGCCAGGCGGGCCGCCGGTCCCGAGCCAGATTCGCGGCAAAAAGACCGGTTAGCCGGTGGCGCATTTGCTCCAGCCGCGCCGCATCCACATCGTGCAGCCGGCCGTCACGAGTCGGCGGCACGTTGAGCAGGAGCTTCGAGTTCCGGCCCACCGAAGTGAAGTAGATCTCGACCAGCTCCTCGAGCGTCTTGACCCGCTCGTCCTCGGCGGGATGGTAGAACCAGCCCGGCCGGATCGAGACGTCGGTTTCACCCGGCCTCCAGACCGTCCCCGACGGGTCTCCCTGCTGCAGCGCCCGGATCACCCCCTCGCCGCTGGCGCCGGGGTAGGGCACCGCACCCGGGTCCATCGTGGACCAGTTGGTTTCGCCGGCGACCCCGCGCTCGTTGCCGATCCACCGGATGTCCGGGCCCGCATCCGAGAAGATCACCGCGTTCGGCTGAAGCGTGCGGACCAATCCCCAGAACCTCGGCCAGTCGTAGGTCTGGCGCTTGCCGTTCGGGCCCTCACCGTTGGCGCCGTCGAACCAGACCTCCTGCACCGGACCGTATTGGCTCAGCAGCTCGGTGAGCTGGTCGCAGTAGAGATCGTTGTAGCGCGGGGAATCGCCATACACCGGGTTGTTGCGGTCCCAGGGGGAGAGATAGAGTCCGGCCTTGAGGCCCTCGGCGCGGCACGCATCGGTGAATTCCCGGACCACGTCTCCCCGGCCGTCGCGCCAGGGGCTGCTCGCGACCGAATGGCGGGTCGTGCGGGTGGGCCAGAGGCAAAAGCCGTCGTGGTGCTTGGCGGTGAGAATCATCGCCCGGAACCCGCCCGCCTTCGCGGCCCGGGCCCATTGCCGCGCGTCGAGTGCCGCCGGTACGAAGATCGCCGGGTCCTCCCGCCCGTCACCCCACTCCCGGTCCGTGAACGTGTTCACACCGAAATGCAGAAAGAGCGCGAGCTCGTCCCGCTGCCACTCGAGCTGCGCCGGACTCGGCACCGGACGACTCTGCATCGGCCCCAGCCGCCGTGCGAGGCCGAACGCCGCTCCGGCAGCCACGAGCTCTCTCCGCTTCATTGCACCACGACCTCACCCCGGAGTCGAATGTCCGCCGAAGACGCCCCGACCAGGACCTGAAATGCGCCCGGCTCCACCACCCACCGGAGCGACCGGTCCAGGAGCCTGAGTGCCGGGGGCCCGATCGCAAAACTCACCTCACGCTCCTCGCCGGCCCGAAGCCGGATCCGCTGGAATCCCGCCAGCTGCAGCACCGGGCGCGTCACCGAAGCCAGCCCGTCCCGAATGTACAACTGTGCCACCTCTTCTCCCTCCCGCGCCCCCGTGTTCCTGATCCGGAACCGCACCACTGCGGTCCCCGCGGGGTTGATCGCCGACGGCTCGATCGCCAACCCTGAATACTCGAAGCTCGTGTAGCCGAGCCCGAACCCGAACGGAAAGAGCGGTTTCCCCGTGAGATCGAGGTAGTCGTCTCCCCGGCCCGTCGGTTTGTGGTTGTACGCCAGCGGTAGCTGCCCCTCCGCGATCGGGAAGGTGATCGGAAGCCGCCCCGCGGGATTCGCGTCGCCGAAGAGGACGTCGGCCACGGCGGGCCCGCCCTGCTCGCCCGGGTACCACGCCTGGAGAACCGATGAGACGCGGTCGAGCCAGCCAGACATTGTGACGGCGCTCCCGCCCACCAGCACCACCACCACCCTCGTCCCCGTCTCCGCCAGCCGACGGATCAGCTCCTCCTGGCGGCCGGGCAGACCCAGGAAAGCCCGGTCCCGGAACTCTCCCTCCTCGATTCCAGCCACCACCACCGCCGCGTCGCTCTGCCGGGCCGCCGCCACCGCCTCCTCGATCGCCGCCGACTGGTCCGGCACGCCGCCGTTCTCCCACACCAGTTTGAGATGGGTCGTCCCCGAGGTCTCGAAGTACTCGAGTCGGAGATCGTGCATCGTCCCGGGTTCCAGCACCGCGTCCGCAAGGAGGCTCCGGTACGACTGCTTCTTCCAGTTGTCGAGCACCAGCCTCCCGTCCAGCCAGAGCCGGAACCCGTCGTCCCCCTCGACGCCGATCCGGCGAGCGCCTTCTCCGGGAACCCGGAGGCGACCGGTCCACCGTACCGAATACCAGTCCCGCGGGATCCCAGGCGCCGGCGCGTTGAAGGTCCAGGTGAAATCCACCCGGGCGTCGGTACGCACCACCCGCGGATCGCCGGCCAGCTGCGGGTTAGCGAAGTACTCGCCCCGCAAGCCACCGGCCTCGAATGCCTCCGGAGGGATCACCGTGTAGGTCCGGCCCGTCCGGCCCGGCCCCGAAACGAACCGTACCCGGTCCCCGCCGAGGCGCGACCTGATCGCCTCGAGAATCGAGACCGGCCTGACCCCCGGTCCGCTGTATCCGCCGAGCCGGGCTTCCGCGGCGTCCGCGCCGATCACGGCCAGGCGTCTGATACCCGGATCGAGCGGCAGGACCCCGCTCTCGTTCCGGAGCAGCACGATCGACGCCCGCGCCGCCTCGCGGGCCAGCGCCAAGTGGGTCGGGTGGCCGTTCCAGTAGGCCGCGCTGTCCGGATTCGAGTAGGGGTGCTCGAACAGTCCTCGCTCGAATTTGGCCCGCAGCACGCGCGCTACGGCCGAGTTGATGATCGAATCGGCGATCACCCCGCTCCGGAACGCCTCGAGATAGGGGCGATGCTGGGGAAACGAAGACTGAAAGATGACGTCGAGGCCGGCCTCCAGCGCGTGCCTCGCGGCCTGCGCCGTGTTGGGCTCGGTCCGGTGCAGCACCACCGCCCCGGCGGTCGCCGCGGCGTCGGAGATCACGAATCCCGGGAATCCCCACTCGCGCTTGAGAACTTCCGTCAGGAGCCACCGGTTCTGGCTAGCCGGGGTCCCGTCCACCGAGTTGTAGGCGGTCATGACCGATCCGGCCCCGGCCCCGATCGCGGCGCGGAACGGCGGAAAGAATCGCTCCGCCAGCTCCCGAGCGCTCCATTCCGCCGGGTAGCTGTCCCGCCCCCCATCACCGACGTTGGCGACGAAGTGCTTGGGGGTCGTGATGACCCCGGCCGGCTCGAATCCCCAGGTGAACTCCGCCGCCATCACCGACGCCAGGTAGGGATCCTCCCCGTAGGTTTCTTCGGTCCGGCCCCATCGTACGTCGCTCCCGAGGTTCACCACCGGCGAGAGCACCTGCCGGATTCCCCGGCTCCGGGTTTCCCGCGCGATCGCCGTGGCCACGCGCCTCATCAGGCCCGGGTCCCATGAGGCCGCGAGCCCGATGGCGGCGGGGAACATCGTGGCCCCAGGCTGGACCAGTCCGTGCACCGCCTCGTCGAACGAGACGATCGGAATGCCTAGCCGGGTCCGTTCGGTAAAGAACCGCTGGATGGCGTTGATCCGTTCGGCGTGGGAGCGGGCGTCCGGCGCCCTCGCGGCGATCTGGAGTCCGAAGACCCCGTTGGACCAGTCGTGGGCCGGATCGTCGATATCGCCCGGCGTCATGTAGAGCTGCCAGAACTTCTCGTCCCGCGTCATCCGGCCCAGCAGGTCGCTGACCCGCTCGGCGACCGGGGCCGCTGAGTCTCGATAGCGGGGAACCGGCCCGGCCTGGGCGGCGCCCGCCTGCGCTACTCCCGCGGTCAGAACCGCCCAGCCGAGCCGGGTCATCGAAAGCAGCTTCGGGCCGCTTCCGCCAGCGCCGCGTTCGTCGCGATGGCGTTGGGCAGGTCCCACCGGCGATTCCCCGCCAGATCGGTCATCGTCCCCCCGGCCTCGGCGATGATCGGAACAAAGCACGCCGAGTCCCACGGGTTGAGCCGCGCGTCCACCATGACCTCGGCCCGGCCCGATGCGACCAGCAGGTATCCGTAGCAATCGCCCCAGGTCCGGACGGTGGCGGCCGACGCCGACAGCCGCTCCCACCCGCGCCGGCTGGCTGGATCCCCCCCCCCGAAGCCGTGCTCGTCGGTGGTCAGCACCGTGGCCTCCTCGATCCGGGCGATCGGGCTCACTCGGCACCGGCTGCCGTTGTGCCAGCAGCCCTCCCCCGGAGCCGCCGCCACGCGCTCACCCACCGCCGGAAACGCCGCGGCCCCGGCCAGTACCACCCCGTTCGCCACCACCGCCACCAGGCTTCCCCAGAGCGGTACCCCGCGGATGAAGGTCCGGGTCCCGTCCACCGGGTCGAGGAGCCAGGTGCGGCCGGTGGCTCCTGGGGATTCGCCGAACTCCTCCCCCAGGATCGCGTCGCCGGGAAACCGCTCGATGATCCACTCCCGAGCCCGACGCTCCGCCTCCCGGTCCGCGATGGTAACGGGCGAGCCGTCGGCTTTGTTCTCTACCGCCACCGACCGTCGGAAGTAGCGGCAGGCGATCGCCCCGGTCAGGGCGGCGAGTTCGTCGGTCGCTTCGAGCAGGCGCCGTCCATCGTCGGCCATCCGGTAAGGATACTTCCGGGCTAAGTTGAAGCCCATGCCGGGTCGCCGGGTCGCGCTTCGCGCCGCAATTCCATTGCTCCTGCTCGCGATCCCGGATTCGAGCGAGAACCTGCGACTCCGTCAGCTCATCGAGAAGGGCCGCCACCCCGCGATCCGCTGGAGCCGGTTCTCCGATGTACAGCCATCCGCCATCCGCTTGTACGGTCAGAACGGTTGGGGACTGCTCTGGCTGACCGGCGGCCGGCCGACTCCCGGGGCCCGGGCTCTGCTCGACATCCTCGCCACGGCCGGCGACCGCGGGCTGGACCCCCGGGATTACGATGCCGTCCACCTCGCGGCGCTGGGCTCCAACCTGGACCGGGGAGGGGCCGACGCCGAGCAGGAGATTCGCTTCGACGCTGGCCTCACCGTCGCGGCGCTGCGATTCTCCCTGGCGCTGGCGCGGGGGCGGGTCGGCATCTCTGCCGGCGGCGACCGGAACCAGCCCCCGGGGTTCGATCCGGTCCCCCTGGTGGAGGCGGTTCGCCGGGACTCCAATCCCGGACCGTTGTTCCTCGCGCTGGAGCCATCCTGGTCACCTTACCGTGAGCTCAAACGAGCCTTGGCGCGTTACCGTCAGTTGGCGAAGGACAGCGCCCGTCTCCAGCCCCGGGTCCGCCAGATCGAGCTCGCGCTGGAGCGCTGGCGCTGGTTGCCCCGGATACCCGGTGAGGCCGGGCTATTCCTCAGTGCTCCGTCCGGCCGCCTCCGATTCGCGCCCGGCTCCGAACTCTCCCAGGTCGTGGGCATGAGCGCCCGGGCTGCGACCGCCGAGTGCCGGAACCTCACGGCGGTCGGCGGTGAGTTGCGGCACCTGATATTCCGCCCGGCGGGGACCCCCCCCCGGATTCCGGTGAAGTTCCCGGTGACCGATGAGTTCTTCCTCACCGGCGCGGCTCCCGGGGAAAGGATCGAAGGCGGCTGCATCCACGTGGGAGACGGCGAGCTTCTGGCCGAGCTGCTTTTGCGGGACCGGCCCGAGTGGCGCGGCGACCGGGTTCGGCAGGCAATGGCCGGGGCTCGGCCGATGTTCGTCCGCCTGAGCCGTCCGGTGCCGGTGCTGTTCGTTTACGGAACCGCGGAAGTGGGAGAGAACGGCCAGGTGGTATTCTTTCCGGACGCCTACGATCACGATCGGCGCCTCGATGCTTTGCTCCGGCGGGGGTATCCCTATCCCTGAGGATCGGACCGCGCCCGCCTAGGGGGATTCGGCCCGGATCCTCTCCAGGAGCGCCTTGGTCCTGGCGATTCCCTCCCGCTCGGAGAGCCGGTTCCCCTCGTACTCGATCCCGATCCAGGAGCTGAAGCCGGCCCCGGTCACGATCCCGAGCATCCTCCGGTAGTCGATCGTCGTCTCTTCTCCCCGCTCGTCGAAGTCGTACGACTTGGCGCTGACCGCTTTGGCAAACGGCATCATCTCGGCGACGCCCCGGTACCGGTCGTACTCGTAGAAATTGCCGAAATCGGGGAGAGTGCCGCAGCGGGGGTGGTCCACCAGCTTCATCACGCCCGCCAGCCAGTCTCCATGGGAGGAAAGCCCGCCGTGATTCTCGACGATCACGTTGATGTCCTGCCGCGCCGCGTACTCGCTGAGACGCCGGAGCCCGTCCGCGGCCAGTCTTTGCTGCTCCTCCGGGCTGCCGTCGCTCTGGGCATTCACCCGGATCGTGAGGCAGCCCAGCACCTTCGCCGCATCCACCCACCGATGGTGATTCTCCACCGCCTGGCTCCGCCGGGCCGGGTCGGGATCCCCGAGCTGCCCCTCCCCGTCGCACATGATGAGATGCTGGAACACTCCCTGGTCCCGGGCCCGCCGGTTCATCTCGGCCAGGTAAGCCGCATCGCGGGCCTGGTCCTTGAAGAAGGTGTTGACGAACTCGATCGCCTCGATTCCGAAATCGGCGCGGGCTACCCGGGCAAAGTCGAGATGGCTCACCTCTCCGGCCCGGAGCGCCCGGTGCAGGGACCACTGCGCCAGGGAGATCCGGAACGCCGCCGCCCCGGCCGGAGTCCCCGACAGCGGGCGGGGAAGCGCGGCGCCGGCCGCCGCGGCCGTGGCGGTGGCCAGGAACTCCCGGCGGGAAATCCGTGGATCCATGGTCATGGCATGACGGGCCTGGCTGGCAGACCCACCGCATCGATCATGAACGCATACCGGAACGCAATCTCCCTCAGCCGGTCGTAGCGCCCTGACGATCCGCCGTGCCCGCCCGCCATGTTGGTCTTGAGGTAAAGCGGGTTACCGTCGGTCTTGGTGGCGCGGAGCTTGGCCACCCACTTGGCCGGCTCGAAATACATCACCTGTGAGTCGTTGAGCGAAGTGGTGACGAGCATCGTCGGGTAGGTCCTGGCTTCCACATTGTCGTAGGGCGAGTACGACATCATGTAGGCATACTGCTCCGGGTTCCGGGGGTTGCCCCATTGCTCCCATTCCTGGGCGGTGAGCGGCAGGGAGGCGTCCAGCATCGTATTGATCACGTCCACAAACGGCACGTCGGCCACGACCGCCCGGAAGAGATCGGGACGGAAGTTGACCACCGCCCCCATCAGCAGCCCGCCGGCACTGCCGCCATTGGCCACCAGACCGGCCGGCGTCGTATACCGCTCCCGGACGAGGTACTCCGCGACGTCGATGAAGTCGAAGAAGGTGTTCTTCTTCTTCATCATCTTGCCATCGTCGTACCAGGCCCGGCCCATTTCCTGCCCGCCCCGGATGTGGGCGATGGCATAACCGAATCCCCGGTCCACCAGGCTCAGCACGTTGGCGTTGAAGGTGGGCTCGGTCGTCGCTCCGTACGAGCCGTAAGCGTAGAGCAGGAACGGCCGGCTCCCGTCCTGGAAGAAGCCGCGGGGCAGCAGGATGGAGACCGGAACCAGCACCCCGTCCCGGGCGCGCGCCATGACCCGCCGCACCTCGTACCGGGCGGGGTCGAACCCGCTCGGGATCTCCTGACGCTTGCGGAGCACCCGGGTCCGTTTGGCCAGATCGTAATCGAAGGTGCTGGCCGGGGTGACGAACGAGGAATAGGAGAAGCGGTACGTGGTGGCGTCGTAATCCTGGTTCTGGGAGGGGAAGACCCCGTAGGCCGGCTCCGGGAAGGTGATCACGTGCGACTGCCCGGTTGCGAGCTCGGTCACCCGGAGCCGGCGCAGCCCTCCGGCCCGCTCGCTCACCACGACGAATCGCCGGGTTACATCGAATCCCTCGATGAACACCGAATCGGTTCCCGCCTGCCAGTTCCGCCAGTTCGCCGCCGAGGGATCGCTCTCGGAGGCCTGGACGATCCGGAAGTTCCGGGCCCCGTCGTTGGTGTAGATGAGGAACCGGCCGTCCAGATGGTCCACCGAGTATTCCACGTTCGGCCTGCGGGCCGCAACCAGCTTGGGTGCTGCCCCGGGATCCGCGGTCGGGATGATCCGCCACTCCGAATCCGTGAAGCCGTCGGCCCCGATGAATGCGTACTTCCCGCTCTTGGATCGCGAAACGAATACGTTGTGGAGCACATTATCGTCCTGGAATACCTTCTCGTCCCCGGGTTCCCCGAGCCGGTGCCGCCAGACCGTATTGCCCCGCTTAGCGGAATCGGGGGTCAGATAGAAGAAGGTCCGGTTGTCGTCGGCCCAGGCGGTCCCGTTCCACGCCCCCCGGATCGCGTCGGGGAGAAGCTGACCGGTGCGGAGGTCCTTGACATAGAGCGTGTACTCTCGGAACGCGGTGGTGTCTTCCAGGTAAATCAGGAGGTTCCCGTCCGGGCTCACGTCCATGCCGCCGAGCCCGTGGAACTTCTTCCCCAGGGCCAGCCGGTTCTGGTCGAGGATCACTTCCTCGGGAGCGTCCAGCGAGCCTTTCCTGCGGCAGTAGATCGGGTAGGACTTCCCCTGCTCGGTTCGGGTGTAATACCAGTATCCCCCCTCGTAGTACGGGACGGCCTGGTCGGTTTCCTTGATCCGCCCGAGCAGCTCCTGGTACAGGGTTTCCCGGAGCGGCTCCAGGTGCTTCAGGCCGGCCTCGGTGTAGCCGTTCTCGGCCTCGAGATACCGGATCACCTCCGGATTGGCCTTCTCGCGGAGCCAGAAGTAGTTGTCCACCCGGATGTTCCCGTGGAGGGTGTCCACCTTCGGGATCTTCCGGGCCAGGGGAGGGGACGGCCCGCTTTGCGCGTCGAGCGACCCGGCGCCGAAGCCGATTGCGGCACTGATGATGACGATTCTGAACTTGCCCATTTGGACCTCCTGACCCTCTGCCCCTCTACCCCCCAAGACTGTAGCTTACTGGGAGCCAAGTTCAACCCCTGAAAGGAACCCTCCCCTCATGCGCACCACCCGATTACTCGGCCTCGTCGCCGTCCTGTCCCTTGCCGGCCCGATCGCCGCGGCGGCCCAGGCCGTGCCCAACCTGAGCGGCACCTGGGCCCTCCAGGCCGACAAGAGCAGCTTTGGGATGATGCCGGCCCCCCAGAGCCGGACCGATGTCATTGACCACCAGGAGCCGAAGCTCACCATCAAGCGCACCGCCACCGACGCCAACGGCCAAACGACGACTACCGAGTTCGGGTACGCAGTGGACGGGCAGCCCTACAAGAACATGGCCGGCCCGACCGAAGTGACCAGCCGGTTGCACTGGGAGGGGGCCATCCTGGTGAGCGTCAGCACGGCCACGGCGCCTCAGGGCGAGGTTACCATCACCGACCGGTACACTCTCTCCGAGGACGGGAAGACCCTGACCCAGCAGCGGACCCTCAGTATCGCAGGCCAGGAAATCGCCCAGACCATCGTCCTGGCGAAACAACCCTGACCGGTGGGGGCCACGAGGCCCCGTCCAGCCCCAGCCGCTTCGACTCATCCATCCTCGACGGGCATATGGGTGACGTTGTCACCCATATGCCCAGAACGAATAGGCATCCCCGAAGCCGGGCGGGCCCGTTGCTCACGGTTCGTCCCCGCTCGGTCCGTAGATCTGGGGTACCGTTGATCCCATCGGCCGCAGGTAAGTCGTAATCTGCCCGCGATGATGAACGAGGTCGAAGAGAAAGCTCCAGGCCATGGGCGCGGCGGGGTGCGGCTTGCCGAAGAAGTCGAGCTCGCCATCCCAGCGCCCGGGCGGCAGAGCCTGCCAGCGCTGGGGCATTCCCGCGCTCTGCTTCTCGTACGCCTCGACCACCTCCTTCATCATCGCCGGCATCGGTGGCGGCGCCCATTCCGCCTTGCCGCTCTCGAGGGCCTCGATGATCATCTTCTCCTCGCAGACGATCTGCCAGGCGATCTCCTGGGCGGTGCGCGACTTGGGGTCCGGACGGTAATCAGCCCCCTCGGGGATTCTCGTGAGCACCTTCAGGGTCGTTCGGGATTCGTCCGTCCAGAACTTGGTAAAGAGCGACTTCTCGTCCATGGTGGTCTCCTCTATGGGCTCAGGGCCATCGCCTCCTAAGACGGCGGTGTTGCTGATTCCCGCGCGCGGACGAGAATGTACGCCTGGATCGCCCTCGCTTGCGCGGTCGAGAGCAGGTCGCCGAAGAAAGGCATGCCTAGCGATGCGCGAGCACCGCCGAGGACGATGGCCTCGAAGTCCCGGTGGACGTCGGCCGTGGCATACCGAAGATCCGGGAGTGCGCCTGCGACAACGGCGATGCCGTGACAACTGTAGCAGTACGTATCGTAGAGCGCACGGCCCTCCGAAATGGTGGCCTGAGAAGCCTTGGCCGTTTGGACCGGATTCGGCGGAGTGTCGTGCCCGAACGCTGGGGCGCTCAACCTGGCGGTGCCTCCGAGGGCGAAGGTCAGGATGCGTCCGAAGCCCGGTTTCGCGGGTCCGAGCCCCGGCGGGTTGATGAGCCCAACGTCTCCACCCCACCCGACCATCAACGTGACGTACTGCACGGTGTCCACCAGGTACGTCACGGGCGGCGCCAGGATCCCCGTGCCGGCGTCGAACTCCCAGAGTTTGATTCCGTCCGTCGCCCGGTACGCCACGAGCCAGCCGTCGGATCGACCCTGGAACACGAGGTTCCCCGCGGTCGCCAGGACGCCGCCACTCACCAGGACCGGAAGATCCACCTGCCAGCGAGGTTTCTGCTGCACCGGGTCCCACCCGACGAGTCGCCCCGTCGGCGGAGGCGCGGCCTCCAGGGCGCGGAGCAAGGAACCCGCGTAGCGCCGGTTGACGCCATCGTTGCGCTTCGTAGTGTGCGGGCGCCAGGTCGAGTCCGGGCGGTGGAGGAATACGGTGCCGTCCCTGACCGGCAGATACACCAGACCCGTCTCTGGGCTGAACGCCATTGGCTGCCAGCTATGGGCACCGGACGGACCCGGGGAGACCAGGACGGGGTTCATCTCGTCGAATGCGCTGGGCGATTCAACGGGCCGGCCACTCTTCGGGTCGATGCCCGTTGCCCAGGTCATCGTCGCGTACGGCGCCGCCGATAGGAACTCGCCGGTTTCCCGGTCGAGGACGTAGAAGAAGCCGTTCTTGGGCGCCTGCATGATGACCCTTCGGCGGCGTCCCTGGATCTCGAGATCCGCCAGCATCAGCGGTTGGGTCGCGGTAAAGTCCCAGTTGTCACCCGGCGTCGTCTGGAAGTGCCAGACCTGTTCCCCGGTGCTGACCCGGAGGGCGATGATGGAAGAGAGGTACAGGTTATCGCCGCCTCCCGGACTCCGGAGACTCCGATACCACGGCGCGCCGTTGCCGGTGCCGACGTAGACGAGGCCGAGCTCATGGTCGTAGACGATGGCGTCCCAGGGAGTCCCACCACCGCCGCCTTCCCACCAGCGCCCCGTCCAGGTCGCGGCAGCGGTCCGCATCGCCTCCGATTCGAACCCGAGCGACGGATCTCCCGGAACGGTGTAGGTGCGCCAGACCAGGGTCCCTCGCTCGGCGTCGTAGGCCGAGACGTAGCCGCGAACCCCCATCTCGGCGCCACCGTTGCCGATCAGTACCAGCCCGTTCGCGATCCGGGGCGCCCCGGTACTGGAGTATGGCTTCAACGTATCGACCGTAAGGACCTCCCACACCCGGGCCCCCGACGCCGCGTCGAGGGCAACCAACCGGCCGTCGAGGGTCCCGAGGTAGACTCGGCCCCGGTAGATCGCGACACCCCGGTTCACCGCGTCGCAACAGAAGACGCGCGCTCTCGCCCGCGGCACTTGGGGGTCGTAGCTCCACCGCACGTCACCGGTCCGGGCGTCGATCGCGTAGACGACGCTCCATGAACCGGTGGTATAGATGACCCCATCTACCACCAGAGGGGTCGCTTCGAGACCCCGTGTCGTGCCGAGCTCCCGGCTCCAGACCAGGCCGAGCCGGTTTACGCTGCGCTCGCTGATTTGGCTGAGTGGGCTGAACCGTTGCTCGTCGTAGGTGCGGCCGTAGGTCAGCCAGTTCGCCGTATCGCGGTCGGCGCTTACGAGCCGCTCATCGTCAATCTCGTGCACCCCATTGCCCCGATCGCAGCCGGCAGCCACAAGAAGCACGGTCAGAAGCGGCAGAAGCGAGCGTTGGGTGGTTCCGGGCATGGAAAGCCTTCGATCGGGAGCGGTCAGGTGACGCTGATGACGACCTTGCCTCGGGCCTGGCGGGTTCCGAGGTAGCGAACTGCGTCTGGAGTCTCGCTCAATGGATACTGCCGATCGATCACGGGGGCGAGCTTTCCCGCTTCGGCGAGCTCCTTCAACACGACCAGATCCCCGCTCCTCACCCTGGCCATGAACGAAATCGGGTGGTTCCCCCCGACCGACATGAACCGGGCCTTGAGCAGGCGTGAGAGCACCGCCCCGAGGCCGCTGGGCGCGCCGGCGAGCACCAGTCTCCCGCTCGGTGCCAGGGCGCGACCGCAATCCGCGAAGGAACGGTTCGCGCCGATATCGAAGAGGACGTCGTAGCGCTCCCCTCGCGTGGTGAAATCCTCCTTCGTGTAGTCAATCACCTCGTTGGCCCCGATCGAGCGCAGAAGCTCCACGTTCCCGGTGCCGGTCACGGCCGTGACTTGAGCCCCGAAGGACTTGGCGATCTGCACCGCGAACGTGCCCACGCCGCCCCCGGCCCCATAGATCAGGACCCTCTCCCCGGACTTGACCTGCGCCTTATCCCGAAGACCCTGGAGAGCGGTGCACCCCGCGCCGGGAATGGCCGCAGCCTGCGCGAATGTCAGGTTGCGGGGCTTCGGTGCCAGGCGGTCTTCGAAAGCCGTGGTGTATTCGGCGAAGGTCCCGATCCCGGCGCCGAATACCTCGTCGCCGGGCTTGAAGCGGGTCACGTTCTTTCCGACGGCCTCGACCTGCCCGGCCATGTCACTGCCCCGAATGCTGGACTTCGGCAACCCGAGCAGCCTGCCGATGAGGTGGGGCAGTCGCCGCATGAGGTGCCAATCGGAGGCGTTGACCGAGGCGGCATGGACCTTGACGAGCACGCGGTCGTCGTCGGCGACCGGCTTGGGGATCTCCCGGAGCGTGAGCCAGTCGGGCGAGCCATAT
>Ga0209109_10001454_pt1 | contig 13118 bp, 13 predicted proteins | sample Rifsed10ft2_FD_184004 | JGI IMG/M metagenome (GOLD analysis project Ga0209109, IMG submission 184004) | Soil microbial communities from Rifle, Colorado, USA - sediment 10ft 2 (version 2) | ecosystem: Environmental > Terrestrial > Deep subsurface > Rock core/Sediment | place: Rifle, Colorado... | reverse complement strand
CGGCGATCTGGGGGAGAGCATGATTAAGCGGCAGGTAGGGGTTAAAGATTCGGGTAGCTTGTTACCCGGACACGGAGGCATGTTCGATCGCATCGATTCCTGGCTGTGGGCGGCGCCAATCGGTTACTATGTTATCCTGCTCCTTTCCTGATTGACATCTTGTTCTTCCCATGGTATTATCGCATCCAATAATTTCATAGCCCCTTGCGGCACTCTTATCCAGAGAGGTGGAGGGACCGGCCCTGTGAAGCCTCGGCAACCAGGATTTAGTCCATTAGGCTGATAGTCTGACATCAAAAGAACTATAAGACTACCGGACTCATGGATTAATCGACTAACCAATGGTGCCAATTCCGGCAGACGGATGTTCTGGAAGATGAGAGGGCAGCCGTTTGATTTGTCAGTTGCCCTTTCTTGTCTAGAAGGGGCAATTTTATTTTACTGGAGGTTTCGTGACGATGACTACTACGTTTATGCAGTCGCCCAGCTTGATGTTCACTTCTGAATCGGTCACTGAGGGGCACCCGGACAAAATTTGTGACCAGCTGAGCGACGCCGTTTTGGATGCCTGTCTCGCACAGGATCCCTTTTCACGGGTAGCCTGTGAGGTGGCAACCAAGACAGGTTTCGTCATGTTCCTGGGTGAGATTACCACCCGGGCAAAGATTAATTATGACGAGCTGGCGCGCAAAGTGATCCTTGAGATCGGATATGATGACAGCGCCAAAGGATTTGATGGAAAAACGTGTGGTGTGCAAGTCGCCATCGCCCAGCAGTCCGGTGATATCGCCATGGGCGTGAACCAGTCTCTGGAAGCGAAATCGGGGGAGATGACCGAGGAACAGGTAAATGGCATCGGCGCGGGCGATCAGGGCATGATGTTCGGTTTTGCCTGCAATGAGACGCCTGAACTCATGCCGCTCCCGATTTATCTTGCGCACAAGTTGGCTCGGCGGCTGAGCGAAGTACGCAAGGACGGCACTTTACCCTGGTTGCGCCCGGACGGTAAGAGCCAGGTAACCGTAGAGTACAGCTTTGGCCAGCCGAAGAGGGTGGATACAGTTCTGATCAGCACGCAGCACGCCCCAGACATTTCTCAGGGAGAAATCCGTAAAGCACTGATAGAACATGTTATTTTACCGGTGCTGCCCGAGGAGATGGTGGACGATGAGATGAAAATCTATGTCAACCCGACCGGACGATTTGTAATTGGCGGTCCGATGGGCGATTCGGGTCTGACCGGCCGCAAGATAATCGTGGATACCTACGGCGGTATGGGACGTCATGGCGGCGGGTGTTTTAGCGGCAAGGATCCGACAAAGGTTGATCGCTCGGCGGCGTATGCAGCCCGCTGGGCGGCGAAGAATGTGGTGGCCGCAGGCCTGGCAGAGCGTTGCGAAATCCAGGTAGCCTACGCCATCGGGGTATCGCATCCTCTGAGCGTGAACGTGGAAACATTTGGCACGGGACAAATTCCCGACGACCAGATTGCCGGCCTGATCGACGGACACTTTGATCTGCGACCTGGTGCGATTATCCGGGATTTGAATTTGCGCCAGCCAATTTACCGGCAGGTGGCTTCTTACGGGCATTTTGGCCGTGACGACCTGGATCTGCCTTGGGAACGGACGGACAAAGCGGCCTTGTTGCGGGAGGCAGCCGGTTTGGTGGCAGTTGAGTCGCTTTCTGTAGCCGCGGATTAGCTAACGGGCTCGAATGGGCTTTCAAGCCCATGTGATTCGAGCAGATCGACATCATTTAGTATTAATTCGGCAGGGCCGTCGGCAACGATACGACCTTCATCCAGGATGACTACGCGGGAGAAGATCTCATGTACCATGTGCATGTCATGGGTGGAGACCAAAGTGGTGAGGGGCAGTCCCTTCAGAAGCCGGATGAGACCACGCCGGGCTCTTGGGTCCAGGCCAGCGGTAGGTTCATCGAATACAAGGATGTCAGGTTCCATAGATAGAACTGTAGCAATCGAGACGCGTTTCTTTTCGCCGGCGCTCAGATGGTGAGATAGGCGATCACCGTATTGCTGCATTCCAACTAATTCTAGAGCCCTTTTCACGCACCGGTGAACGTCTTCCTCTGGTAACCCCATGTGCAGAGGGCCAAAAGCAACGTCTTCGTAGACGGTTGGCGAAAAGAGCTGGTCGTCGGGGTTTTGGAAGACCAGGCCGACCTTTGCGCGGATGAGCGGCAGGTTGGATTTATTCACTTCCAATCCAGCGATTAGGACCTGTCCGTCACCACTCAGGATACCATTTAGATGAAGCATGAGCGTGCTTTTGCCGGCGCCATTAGGGCCGACCAGGGCAACTTTTTCTCCGTGTTCTATCGCTAAGGAGACGTTTTGGAGCGCCGCCTGACCATCCGGATAGGAGAAACTCAGGTTCTGGATAGAGAGCAGGTGGGAACCAGGGGCCGAAGCTCTGGTGAGCAACGGATTGGCGGCAGAGATCTGATCGTGAACAATCGGCATGGGAATAGCTCTAAATCCTGGCAATCCATTGAAACAGGAACAATAATAAGATGGCGAGACAGCTCAAGAGCCAGTCTTTAAGATGCCACTCATGAGGGTTAAGAGTGAGCAGCTGGCCCTGGTAGCCGCGGGACAACATGGCGGCATAAACCCGCTCGCTGCGTTCATAACTGCGTAGGAAAAGCTGCCCGGCCATATTGCCCGTTACCCGCGCCCGCCAGCGGATTGATCCACCACCGGTTCCTGAGGTAGATTGTGCGCTGCGGGCCTGGCGGGCGCGTAACAGGCGCACGGCTTCGTCGATAAGGACAAACAAGTAGCGGTACATAAAGACAATAATTGAAACCAAAATCTGGGGGACTTTCAGGTGGCGGAGTGCGTGGACGATATCGGGAAATTGGGTGGTTGCTGTAAGCAGTATAGCCATCTGAACGGATATCCAGCTGCGCGCCACGATGCTGGCAAATCGCAGGATACCAGTGTCTGTAGCCACCAGGCGCCAGGGACCCATGTCTAAGAAGCCAATTGCCCGGCCGGGAACGGCAAAGATAGCAGAGATCCCCGCCAGGAAAAAGGGCAGGGCAATGAAAGAGCGTTTGAGGGGATAGAACGGGCCTAGCCCTGCCAGACCACCGGCGAATAAGACCATACCCCAGGAAAACAAAAATGCCAGCCAGGCACCGTCGGGTAAAAACGCATTGGATAGGATAAACAAAATAGTGACAACGAGCTTTGCCCTCGGGTCCATGCTGTGGATAATGCTCTTTCCCGATTGGTAGGGGTCAAATAAATTTACATGCATGGATCAGGTCTTCTTTGGCTGTCGGAGGACTTTTGTGAAAAGCACCGTAATTCCGGCGACAAAGAGAGCGCCGAGCACACCTGCGAAGATGGTGGAAAGGGGCGTTTCGCCGAGACCAGGGAGGGTGTAGTCCGGAAAGATCTGGTAGAGAGGATCTTGACCTTGCCGGTAAAATCCCAAATCTATCGCCACGCGCTCCAAACCATCCGGGTTAGCTGAGGCCAGCGGGGCCAACAAGAGGACCACGAGGCTCACCAGAAAACCTACAGCCACCCAGCCACGGCGATGATTCGACTGCGGATTTGGAGTGATCAGATCCGGCCGGACTTGTAAGATGAAGCTCAGGGCAGCCACGGTAATCAGGGCCTCCCCGATGCCGATCAAGGCGTGGACGCCGAGCATGGCAGGGATAATCACCTGCAAGAGGGCAGAACCGCTCAACCAAACCTGCAAGGAGGTTGCCAGAGCGCCGGCGATGACGGAGAGCCAGGCGGCCAGACCGGTCACAGCCAGGCGGATGCTTCTGTCTTTGCCGGCAACTCCGTGGTGTAATCCATAACCGATCAAGGCGGTGAGTATCCCCATGTTGAAGATGTTGGCGCCCATAACCAGCAGACCGCCGTCCTGGAAAAGTAACGCCTGGACTGCCACCACGCTGGTCATCACAAGCATGCCAGCCCAGGGGCCCAGGATGACGGCTGCCAGCACACCGCCCAGCAAGTGACCTGAGGTTCCGCCAGCTACGGGGAAGTTGATCATCTGGGCGGCGAAGATGAAGGCGGCCATAACGCCCATCAAAGGTACCTGGCGCTCGCCGAATTCTCGTTGCGTGCGCCGCACGGCCAGGAGAATGAAAAGGATGGATAAGATCCAAAAGAGAACAGCAATGGGCAGGCTCAAGAAACCGTCAGGGATATGTAGATGGATGGGTTTAATCAGGGGTGTCACGGGGATCATTATCGCCCTCCGAACTTTGATTAAATAAATCTTTGCGGCAGCCAGGACAGAGCCCGAAGAAGGTCTGGTGGATCGAGTCGATGCGATATCCAGTGCGGGCCTCGAATTCCTCGTACAAGGATTGCAGCAGGTTATGGTCGATCTCGGCAGTCTCTCCGCAAGATCGGCAAATCAGGTGGTGGTGGTCGTTTTCGGCGATCTCATAGACCAGCTGCCCGCTGCCAATGTGGGCTGCCAGAGCCAGGCTCTGTTCCGTCAAGAAGCCGAGGGTGCGGTAGACGGTGGCCTCAGTGATGCCAGGTAGAGATTGTTTGGCCTGGTGGAAGATTTCCAGAGGGGTGAGGTGTTCGCCGGAGTCGCGTAGGATCTTGAGGATGGCGAGGCGTTGGGGAGTCAGACGATAGCCTCTGGCGCGCAATTCGACGAGGGAGGGATTAGTGGAAGGCATAATTAATGTTAGCTGTTATTGCAATTACTTTCATTTGATAAAAGTATAATTATTATTGCATAAAAGATCAAGGATTTTGGAAAAGTTTAAGATAGCAGCTGGAAAGCACGGAGTTCCATATTCATGGATTAAAGAAAAGAGAAGCCCTGAGTGCAGCATGCGCACTCAGGGCTTGCCAGGCAAACCAGTAAATTAGTTTTATTATGTGGCTAAGCCGTTTGCAGGTGTGGCTTGATCTTGGAAGTGATGCGATCTTTTGGCTGGTAGCCCGTCAGGCGTTCCCTGGTTTCACCATCGATGAACAGCATCAGAGTGGGGACACCCATAACCTGGTATTGCATGGCGATGTTTGGGTTGTCGTCGACATCCAACTTGACTACTTTGATCTGCCCGGACCATTCATTGGCCAACTGCTCGACGATGGGATCCAGCATTTTGCAGGGACCGCACCAAACTGCTGAAAAGTCGACCAGGACAGGTTTCTCTGCAGACAAGACCTCTTCCTGGAAAGTGTCTCCACTTACTTCAGGGATATTTGCCATTTTTCCTCCGATGAATTGGTTGATGATTTCTGTGGCTCGATAGTAATCAGTCTCAATGGAAAAGTCAAGGCCAATTGCTCCAGTGGTTTTCAAAGGACGAGCCGAGCGGAGCCGTTGACGCTGTTGGGCTGGCGTGATAGAATGCAATTCGCCTGGGCGCGTAGCTCAATTGGCAGAGCAGTGGCCTTTTAAGCCATTGGTTGAGAGTTCGAGTCTCTCCGCGCTCATTTGTACTAGCGGTCAGTGCCAGTTTGCAGTGATCAGCACTCGGCTTTTAGAGGGTGCTGGTTTTGTCTAAGGTAACCTCAGATTTGCAGGCTTCTCCCACAGCATCATTCTGACGCAAGCATAGATGAAAATCTTACCCGGCCTGAGAAAATAATCCTAATTCCTAGATGTATTGTTCGCCGAAAGCAGCATCCACCTAGTAAGCCTCCAACAAAGCGTTCTCTTGCCAATCGGGGACTTCCAACGCTTCGACTATGGAGGGCAGATAATTATGGCCAGCTGCCTCGTCCCGATGCTCCTCGTAGATCTGCTCTAGCCGGCCACGGGTTTCGTCCATGACCATGACGAGCGGTCTGATCTTTACGTTCAAATAAGCGGAAGTTCTAACTTGACTTTTAATTAAAAATCACTAAAATAGTGTTTACGCAACGCAATCTCATTGTCAAAGAATATTTTTAGCCCTATAAAATAAAGTGGATAGGATTTGACCTATGAAAAGGGGGTTGTTAAGATTGCAATGCGTTTTTTAGGACAGGCATAACACCAGGCGGTGATTATGCTTGTTTGCTTTAAGCCAGGTTAATACCATTTCAACATGCAACATTGTTATTTCCTAACCATGCACGAATTTCTTTTTTTGTCAGGAATTTAAGCTTTGCTAGTACTGGTAATAGAACTGTTGGAAGGCTGAGATCATATTTGTTAAATTAAATCATGTAACAACATTTATAAAGAATCGTTAATACTTATAGCCAATTCTAAGCTCGCAGAAAAGATCCTACATGAATATTTTAATCGTCGATGACCATGTACTATTCAGGGAAGGTTTGATCAGCCTTCTCAGCAACCATCCAGACGTAACGGTTGTTGGAGAGGCTGATACGGTGCACGAAGCAATTGCGAAGATAGTGAAATTAAAACCAGACGTGGTGCTTATGGAAGTTCATTTACCAGATGGCGATGGCGTAGATGCAATAAGAGAAATCCTAAGCAGAAGGCCTGAAACGAAGATTGCTATTTTAACACACCAGGATTCTGATGATTCGTTTATATCCGCTATCCGCAGCGGCGCGCGGGGCTACCTGCCTAAAAAAATGCCTATATCCAAATTGCTATTATCCCTCGGTGCGCTGGAACGGGGGGAAGTGGCAATGTCTCGTTCTCTGGCAAGTCGGATAGTAACAGAATTTCAAAAATTGGTCACAACGAATAGTCAGGAAGTTCCTGACTTAGCTATTCTAACCCCTCGAGAAAGAGAGATACTGCAGCTTTTGGCCAACCAGGGAACTAACCAAGAGATTGCTGAATATTTGGTCATTTCAGAAAACACGGTAAAGGTTCATGTTCACAATATTCTAGAAAAACTAAATTTGAAAAATCGTCGTGAAGCGGTCAGGTTCGCCCGCCAAAAGGGGAACGGCATTACCAATCATGGATCATCAAATAACGGCTTGTAATTTGCACTTCATTCCTTAATTGTTCCAATTATTGCAAAGTATTATATAAGTTCTACAAACATCAGGAGGATTATCTGAAAAGATAATCCTTTTTTAATTAAGCAGTTTATTAAGAGTTTATTGACCTCACTCCAATAATCTTATACGATAAGAGCACTTTTTGGATAAACTTTATCAGAAAACGTGAGGAAGCATTGAAGCGCGTTCTCGTGTTCCGTTGCGAGAATTTACTGGCAGCCGGGGTTGAAAGTCTATTAGCACGCGAGCACGATTTGCTTGTTCTGGGCGTTTCCAATTTTTCGGATGATAAGTTTTCCTTTGTACAAGAAATTGATTTTTTTCATCCAAATGTGGTCATCCTTGAGGAAAGCGCGCTATTCTCAGATTTCTCCTTTATTTATGACATTTTGAAAAATCATCCAAAGATTCGTTTTATCATCGTCGATGAAGCGGATAATCTCGTTCATATATTTGACAAGCAAGTAATGATGGTTGCTCAGAGCACTGACTTATTAGAAATCATCCGGATAGATCAGAGTGATCCTGTGTAAGCAGCTAAAACAAAGATTTGTGAAATAAAGTGGGCGCTCTCATCTTCAATATCGTTGAGCTTTTGATCTAACCAGAGGCCTGTCACAGTTGCAGAGCGCCAATTAATTTCGTCCGATAGATTCATTTTGAACTAGGGGCGGGGATAGACCGGAAGTTCAATTCATGCTGAGCACATCGAAGCAAATCGGTTTATCTCCAGATGTTCACTTATAAAGATAGTACTTCCGATCATGGAGTATTGTCGGAAGGGCGGAGCGCGCCCCGCCGCCGGGGATTTCTAGAAACATAATAATGAAAGGGGATTTTTAATAATTTGAGGAGCGTATCCGAGATCTTCGAATTGTCGGAAGGGCGGAGCGTGCCACTGGAGCTTATATGGAAACATCACCTGCCAATACAAATATACTGATCGATTCAGTCATTCCGACAAAAATTCAACAAGCCTCCCGCAGTATCTCACGCACGGCGCAATGGCGCCTCTTTACCTTGGGTCTTATTATCAGCGATACATTCGCTATCGGCCTTGGCTTCAGGGTAGCTTATTTCGTTCGGTTTGAATTATCACTGGATGTTTTCAAAGTAGATGTTGACCCTTCATTCGCCTTCTACCAGCGCCTGGTCATCGCACTGATCCCTTTGTGGCTGATAATCTTTGCCCTCGACGGTCTGTACAACCGTGAAAAACTTCTTGGCGGCACGGAAGAATATGCTTTAGTTTTCAATGCGAGCACCGCGGGAATGTTTGTGGTTATCGCCGCCGGCTTTTTGGATCCTGGTTTCATCTTTGCCCGCGGCTGGCTGATGTTAGCCTGGGGATTTGCCTTCTTATTTACATCGTTTGGACGTTTTCTTCTTCGCCGGGTGATCTATTCTCTTAGAAAACGCGGATATTTTTTATCGAATGCCATCATCATCGGGGCGAACAGTGAAGGCCTTTCATTGGCCGAACAGCTGCTACGCTGGAAGACCTCAGGATTACAGATCCTGGGCTTTATCGACAAAAAGATCGCGCCTGGCAAACTGGTTTTTCGAGATTTGCCCGTATTGGGGAATCTAGACCAGATTGATGAATTGGTCGAAAAATACGCTATTGAAGAATTAGTCCTTGCTAGCAGCGCCATTTCTTCCCGCGACAAGATAATGGATATCTTCCAACGTTATGGCACAGCCAGCCACATCAATGTTCGAATGTCTTCCGGACTTTACGAAATTATCACCACGGGACTAACCGTCAAAGAATTCGCTTATGTCCCCCTGGTTGGCATCAACAAAGTCAGGCTGACCGGAATCGACCAATTCTTAAAAATGCTTCTTGACTACACACTGGTCATTCCTGCTCTGATCATCTTATTTCCCATTTTTCTGGTGGTCGGCTTGGTGATCAAGCTGGATTCTCCTGGTCCAATAATATTCCGTCGTAGGGTCATGGGGGTGAACGGCAGGCAGTTTTGTGCTTACAAGTTCCGCACGATGCGTGTCGATGGTGATGAAATCCTTGCCACTTATCCCGAATTAAAACATCAACTAGCGGAGAATCACAAAATCAAAGACGATCCAAGGGTGACACGCATCGGCGGTTTCCTGCGCAAATCCAGCCTCGATGAACTACCGCAATTCATCAATATTCTAAAAAGAGAAATGTCCCTGGTCGGTCCGAGGATGATAGCCCCTGCGGAAGTGGAAAAATATGACCAATGGGACATCAACCTGCTGACGGTCAGACCAGGTATTACCGGCCTGTGGCAGGTGAGCGGCCGATCTGATGTTTCCTATGAGGAAAGGGTACGGCTGGACATGTATTACATACGTAATTGGAGCATCTGGTTAGATTTGCAGATTCTGCTCCAAACCGTGCCGGTCGTAATTAGGGGCAACGGCGCGTACTAGCTATCCATGGCAAATTTCGTTCATTTCAATATTCGCTGAGGAGTTGACTTTGAAAGTTCTCGTTACAGGCGGCGCTGGATTTATCGGCTCGCACGTTGTAGATCTCTATATCGATAATGACTATGAGGTAGTCGTTGTGGATGATCTATCTACGGGACGACTCTCGAATCTCAATCCAGCAGCTACTTTTTACAAGCTAGATATCCGCAGCCCCGAAATCTCAGGGATATTTGAAAAAGAATGCCCTGATTACGTCAATCACCACGCTGCTCAGATGGATGTTCGTCGATCCGTGATTGATCCTCTCCTTGACGCCGATATCAACGTACTTGGATCAATCAACTTGATCGAGTGCGCCAAAAGATATCAGGTTAAGCGTTTTGTATATATCTCGACCGGCGGTGCGGTCTATGGCGAGCCTGAGTATCTTCCCTGCGATGAAGGTCATTCGATCAACCCTGTTTGTCCATATGGCGCCAGCAAACATACTGTCGAGCATTACCTTTATATGTACCATAAGCTTTATGGTTTGGAATCCATCGTCCTGCGCTACCCCAATGTCTACGGTCCCCGCCAGGATCCGCATGGTGAAGCCGGCGTTGTCGCCATCTTTACTGGGCAGATGCTAAATGGCGAACAAGCCGTGGTAAACGGGGACGGTGAACAGGAACGAGACTTTGTCTATGTAGGGGACTGCGCTCGGGCGAACTTATCGGCTCTACAAATAGAAAATGGCTTTTCAATATATAATCTGGGCTCCAGCCGGGGGACAACAGTGAACGAGATTTTCTCCACACTGAAGCAGATCACCGGTTACGGGTTAGATTGCATGCATGGACCAGCCAAAGTTGGTGAAACGCGCCGGATTTATCTGGATGCGAGTAAAGCTCGTCGAGAATTGAACTGGAGCTCAACAGTCGATTTGGCAGAAGGTCTGAAGCGAACAGTCGAGTATTTCAAATCGGCTGAACTGGTACCATGATCATTGTTCAGACCCCGCTGCGGGTAAGTTTATTTGGCGGCGGCACCGACTTCCGCTCGTTTTTCCTCGAAGAAGGGGGTTGTGTTCTGAGTTCAGCAATCGATAAGTATATCTTTGTCACCATCAAGAAGCGGTTTGACCAAAAGCTGCGGGTCGGTTACACCCGCACGGAGATGGTGGACCAGGTGTCAGAAATTGAACATGAGCTGATCAGAGAAGCACTAATTAAAACGGGTATCCATCAAGGCGTCGAAATTACCACCATGGGAGATATCCCTTCCAGAGGCTCAGGGTTAGGCTCTTCTAGCACGGTCATCGTAGGAGCGTTGCATGCCATGCACGCTCTGAAGGGTGAGATTGTGACAGCAGAGTGCCTTGCACAGCAAGCTTGTGAAATCGAAATTGACCAGCTGAAAAAACCAATTGGAATCCAGGATCAATATATCGCTGCCTATGGTGGGCTCCGGTTTATGGAGTTCACAAGGAGCGGCGAAGTCGTTAGCCAAAAAATTCAATTGAGTGCCGATCAAAAACGACGCTTGAATGAGAACTTGATGCTTTTCTTCACGGGCATTACCCGTAGTTCCGCTACTATCTTGGCTGAGCAGAAGCAAAATTTAAATGATAGAAGCAATGTTTTGCGTGAGATGAAGCGCATCGCTTATATTGCCCGCGATGAGCTCCGTTCTGGTAACCTTGATGCAATCGGTGAATTACTCCATGCCAGCTGGCAGCTTAAAAAACAGTTAGCCAGCAAGATAAGCAATGGGGAGATTAATGATATTTATGAATCCGCAATTCGTGCGGGGGCCGTTGGCGGCAAGATCACCGGCGCAGGCGGTGGAGGTTTCCTTCTGTTGTACTGCCGGCATGAAAAGCAAGAAGCTGTTCGGTCTGCACTGGGCCGCTTACAGGAGTTGCCTTTCCAGCTTGAAGCGGAGGGCTCCAAGGTAATTTTCAATTATCAACGATAGGACGAGCGGATCTGGTTGTGAATCAAGAATTTTGGGGACGGAAAAATGAGTCAAAGCCGTAAATATATCACTGAACTTCAAATAACCCTCGACCGTTTGCCTGTAGAAACAATCGAGCTGGTCATATCTATGCTGCATGAAGCCAGATTGAGCAACCGGCAGATTTTCATTATGGGAAACGGAGGCAGCGCTTCGACAGCATCGCACTTCGTTTGTGATCTGGGAAAGAACACGCGTTGGAGGGGCTTACCGAACTTTCGCGTAATGGGCCTGACCGATAATATGGCACTCTTTTCCGCCTTAGCCAATGACGAAGGATACGAAAACGTCTTTGCACAGCAGCTGGCCAGCTTTGTACATCCCGGGGATATTGTTATCGGCATCTCCACCAGCGGCAATTCAGCGAACGTGGTCAATGCGATTAGATTGGCAAATCAAGTAGGAGCAATGACTATCGGTTTTACTGGCTTTGATAGCGGGCAGCTGGGACCTCTGCTCGACATCAATATTCATGTGCCAAGCGATTCCATTGAGCAGGTTGAAGATATTCATTTAATGCTAGAGCATTTGATCTGTAAGGCGCTACTGGAAATAGCGAACCAAACTATGCCTGACGATCTTCCACCACATGTCAATTATGAGGCTGTTGGCAAACGGCAGGATGGAGTTCTTTATTCTCTAAATCAGAAGCTTGAGAATGCAAAACCTGCGAATGCCAACGAGATTTTTACTTTTCAGCAATTAATAATTGATCTGGGCAGTGGTCTGGATCTATCTCTGGATCAGTTTAGTTTGTTTCAGAAGGTTCTTCGAATTGCCCTGTTAAACATGGATGCAGTGAGTGGATGTGTGCTCCTGTTTAACGAAAAAGGAGAAGCAACCAAAGCTGCGCTTGCCTACATGGATAAGGTGGAGGTCTACTCAGTGAAATACTTGGCCGATATCCTCAACAGAGGCCTGGTGGGCTGGGTGCTAAAAAACGGCGAGCCAGCATTGGTGCCGAATACATTGGAAGATTCCCGCTGGTTAAAACGACCATGGGAAAGGAAAAACGGATCTCGTTGTGCTATCAGCGTCCCCTTTGTCACTTTCGGCAAGGTTATGGGCGTGCTTACGCTCGTTCATCCACAAGTAGACCGGTTTAACCAAAATGATCTCGATATTTTGGCGTCGTTATCGGGATATATAGCAGTATCAGCACTGGTTTCGAATGAGATCGATGCGTAGCCGATTGCGACTTTATCTTTATAGACAGGCTTCGAGTATCGGGCGTTACATCCTTGAACAAGCGTTATTTGCCCTCCTCGGATGGATTCCTACTGTGATTGGAATTGGATTTAGAGGCGTTTTCTACCGCCTGATTCTTCACATGGAAGGCTGGGCGGCGATAGAGGATGGCGTACGCCTGCGCTTTGCCGATAACATCCGCCTTGGTCATGCTGCTTATCTTGATCAGAACACTTACTTACATGCCTGTCCTAATGGGATTGAAATTGGAGCCAATACCATCGTAATGCATGGCGCAGTGCTCCATGTCTACAACTTCCGTGATCTTCCCCATGCTGGCATCAATATCGGACGAGATAGTCTGATCGGGGAATACAGTGTAATTCGCGGGCAGGGCGGCGTTCGCATCGGTGACAGGGTCTACACCTCACCTTTCACCCAGATAATTGCTGTCAACCACGTTTTCGAGGAGCCCGATCGGCCGTTTACTGAACAGGGCATCACCGCCGAAGGAATCGTAATTGAAGACGACGTCTGGTTGGGATCCGGCGCGATCATCACCGACGGCCCGGCG
>Ga0209109_10001452_pt1 | contig 13124 bp, 9 predicted proteins | sample Rifsed10ft2_FD_184004 | JGI IMG/M metagenome (GOLD analysis project Ga0209109, IMG submission 184004) | Soil microbial communities from Rifle, Colorado, USA - sediment 10ft 2 (version 2) | ecosystem: Environmental > Terrestrial > Deep subsurface > Rock core/Sediment | place: Rifle, Colorado... | reverse complement strand
GACAAGTTCACCGTCATCGACGGCGGCGAGGTGTGGACCGGGTCGATGAACTACACCGTCAACGACGCCTACTTCAACGACAACAACCTGATCCGCCTTCAGGATCCCGCCGTGGCGATGATCTACGCCGCCGAGTTCGACGAGATGTTCCTCGAGTCGCGCTTCGGCGCGTTGAGCGGGGCCGCCGTCGAGGCGCGGGGGCTCGAGCTGCCGGACGGACGGCTGGAGGTCTACTTCGCGCCGGAGGACGGGGCGGCGCGGCGCATCGTGGAACTCATCGAAGGCGCCCGGCAGAGCGTCGTCTTTCTGGCCTTCGCCCTGACTTCGGAGGAGATCGCCGGCGCGCTGGCGGCCAAGGCGGCCGAAGGAGTCGAGGTGCGCGGCGTGATGGACGCCGGCCAGGCCGGCAATCTGGGGAGCCGCGATCAGGAACTGCTTCAGGCCGGGGTGGAGGTGCGGCTCGACGGCAACCCCGACCGCATGCACCACAAGGTGATCGTCATCGATGGCGAGATCGTGATCACTGGATCCTACAACTTCAGCCGCAGCGCCGAGACGCACAACGACGAGAACCTCATCGTCCTGCACGACCCGGCAGCGGCCGCCGCCTACCTGGAGGAGTTCGAGCGGGTCTTCGCGTTGGCGGCGCCCTGAGGGCCGGAGCCCTCCTTAGGGCACCCAAATGGCCTGGTCGACGCTTCCACCGAGACTACCCATCACGCGAGGCGTGAAGTCGGGCGCCGTGGCGGCGTACAGAGTCCCATCCCGGGCGGCGATGAGCAAAGTCTCCCCCGCCGCCGGGTCCCACACAAGCTGAGCGACGTCGGTCTTCAGGATTTCTCGCCACTCGCCGCCATCGGCTCGGACGACGACGCGGCCCTGGGTGTTCTCAATCACCTCCCAGGCCTCGTACCCATGCTTCGAGACGGCGGGATGGAAGGAATGGTCGAGCAGCGGCGGTTCCCTCCGGATGGAACCGTCCTGCGAGAAAAGCGCCATCGGATACACGTGGAAGACACCGCTCGTTTCCAGCCACTCCAGCCCCCACGATCGTTCCGGGTCGAGCAGGACGGGCGCCCCGGCTCCGGACGGCTCCCAGCGATAGACGCCCGCGCCGGACGGGCAGTTGGTCTCGGGCAGCACGGAGAGAAGCACAGCCCGGCCATCCCCGGACGGCTCCACGTCGGCTATCGGACAGAACCCCCTTAGGACGGCACGCCCCTCGCCGGACTCGACGTCCACCTGGCTGAGGTCGCCGGCGAAATCCAACATGAGGTAGTGGGCCGCGTCCATCCAGCCGACGAATCCGGAGGGGTGGACCAGCGCCGGCTGGGGGATGACCTCTCCGTCCGACGGGCGAACCGCCCACGAACCGTCCATGCGGTTGTATCCGACGATCGCCCCGCCGAAGGGCGGCACCAAGCTGACGCCGATATGGTAGATGGAGCGGCCGTCCGGCGACCAGGTCGGGAAGATCGCCTGGGACGGCCCGTCGGTCAGTTGGCGGACTTCGCCGGTCGTCGTGTCGACGACGTAGACGTCCGCCGTCGAACCACCTGTGGCGGCGGCGAAGGCGACCCAACGCCCGACCGGCGGCTGCCAGGCGACAGTGTCGTACTGGCTGATCATCATGGCGGCGATGGAGGCCCCGCTCGTCGGATGGAGGACCAGGTCGTCCGGCGTTATGTCGATCAAGTGGGCCAGGGAACGCCTGGCGCCGTCGGGCAGGGTGATCTCCACCAAGTCGAAGCCGGCCTCGTTCTGAGTGACCAGGGCCAGACGGTCGCCCTGAGGAGAGAGGGCATGCTGGAGATCGAACCCGAAGAGCCACTCCTCCGAGATCTGAGTCGGGAAAGAGCCATCGGGATTGGCGATCCAGACGCCGGTGTTCTGGCCGGCGAACAGGACGTAAGGGCCCAGCAAGGCCAGGCCGGCCGGCGTGGCCGTGGCGGTGGGCAGCTCGGGCGGACCAGAGGTAGGCGGCGGTTGCGTGGCGATGGGCGGTGAGGTGAGTGGGAAGCTGGCAACAGACCCGCACGCGAGGGCCAGCAACGCGGTCGTCAGGATTGCGGCTGCCGTCGGGAGCCTGTGCACTTGTCCTCCGGCCGATGAGTTCACGAGGAGGCCCCTCGCGTCCTCGATTCGGGGACGCCAATCGATCGACGGAGGTGGCATACAGCGAACCATCCGTCGCCCATCTCTTCACTGTCATTGCGAGTAACCCTGAGCCCGTTGGCTTTGCTAAGGGCGAGGGGCGACGTGGCAATCGCCTCAATCTGGAGATTGCCACCCCACACTTCGCTCTGGCCAGGCGCCGTCCCTCGCCCTGAGCGAAGTCGAAGGGTCGGGACGGCTCGCAATGACACCCCGCGGGGGCGCGTTCAACGCAGCGCCGCCCGTAATGCTTGCAGCGCCGCCGCCTCCAGGGTGTGGATCTGTACGACGCGACGGCGCAGGTCGGAGAGCAGGTCGAGGACGTCGCCGGAGGCAATCGGGAACGAATCGTCGGCGGCGCGGCGCAGGCGGCGCGCCTGCTCCGCCAGCTGGCCGGCCTGCTCCAACCCCTGCGCTCCTTGTCGGGCCAGCAGGGCTTCGCGGGCCGCGATCAGCTCGCGCAATTGGCGCAGCACCGGGACGCTGTTGGGCAGGGCGGCCCGGGCCAGGTTGTGCCAGGCTCGCGCCGAGAGGCGAAACGGTTCGACCGCCTCCTTGAGCCGCCGTCGGCGGCCCGCCTCGGCGGCTTCCTCCAGGAAGTCGGCGTACAGGCCCCGGAAAGCCCCGCCGCCGCGGCCCCTCATCTCGATCTGGATGAAGACGGCCAGCAGCGCCGCCAGCAGGTCCCTCCCGGCCGGGAAGAAACGCGGCCAGCCCTTGCGGTCGCGGTCGTCGGTCAGCAAGCCGGCCCATTTCTCGAGCCCCGCCAGGCCGAAATTGCCGCGGAAGGACCCGACGTCGATGCCGCGCGCCATCTGGTCGCGGGTCTCGCGGACGGCGTCCAGCACGGCGCCCGCCAGACTGGGCGTCCGGTCGGGGCGCTGGACGACGACCGCCCGCGCTTTCGGGACCCCGATCGAGTTGCGGGCAGCTTCGAACGACTTGCGACGGAATGGCAGCGGGCGGCGCGACCTGCCCGCCAGCAGGATGCGATCGTCCTTCCACGCGTAGACGACTCCGGCGGCGTACTCCGACGTCGGCGCGAAATGGTAGGGTGGGCCGCTCAGGTCGATCCAGACGATCGGCGGAGTGCCTTCGGCCAGGGCCTGGCGCACACCCCGGTTGGCGACGGTCGGGCTGGTAGCGTGCACAACCCGGATCGGCACGCCGATCCGCTCGCAGATCGTCTGAAGGAACTGCGGGCGGGACGATTCCTCGAGGGTCGTGATGCGGGTTCCCAGCGTCAACGTCTTCACCCGCGCCGACTTGTACTCGAAGACGAAATAGCTGAAACCGATCCCGCCGCCCAGGCCGAACAGCATGGCCTCGGTGAAGGGCTGGCCGCTGTGGGGGGCGCGGACGTCCAGATAGGCCAGGGCCGCCTGAAGCGCGCCGGCCTCCGACTGCCTGGCCCGGAAGGGGCGGAAGCGGGCGAGTTCGGCCGGGGTGGGTTCCGGGGAAGCCGGCATAGGTGATGGACCAGGTGTGGGGGACCGCCGAGGTGCGGAAGCCCAGTCTAACCACCTCCGTCCAGATTGCAAGATGAGCCCGCGCCCCTCACTTCCGCGCCCCTTTTCACCCTCTGTGGGAGAGGGGCCTGGAGGCAATGGCCCCGTACCGCAGTCCCTTCGGGCGACGCGCCATCTCCGGCTTCGTGTAGGTGGACTGTAGGGTCGGCCCCCGCCTGTCGGAGCCTACATTTAAGGTGCTTCTCGGATCGCCCGTCGCCAGCCTGCCTCGCTTGTGGAGGCATGCCGCTCGTCGGGCTGGAAGAAAACGATGACGACGATGGACTCGACGATCGACGTCGGGAGCCTGCCCGAGGCTCCCGGCCAGCACGGAGAAACGAAGCCGATGCCGCGCGTGGCGCCCTCCCGGCGCTCGCCGATCCATCTGCTGTCGAGCCTGCGGGCCAAACTGGTCATCCCGTACGTCTTGCTCACGCTGGCGACGGCGATGATCGGGATGTTCGTCATCACCCGGCTGGTCGCCTCCACCCTGCGCGAGCGCTTCGCCAACCAGATGCTGGAGGCCAGCCGCGTCGCCTCCGACAGCATCGTCCGCCGTGAACGCGTCCATCTCGAAGAGCTGCGCCTGATGACCTTCACGCAGGGCGTGGGGCCGGCGATGGCGGAGGATGAAGCCGGCGAGCTGCAGCAGATCCTCTTCCCCCTGGTCGTCAACAACGGCGTCCAGTTACTGACGGTGGCCTCGGCCGACGGCCAAGAACTGCTCAGTCTGGTCGACGATCCGGAGACGTCGGAATTCCTGGTCTCCCGCGGCGCCGACTTGAGCCAGGTGGAGCTCCTGGCCGGGCCGCTGGCTGGTCGAGCGGACGAACTGGGTAACAAGTACGCCGGACTGCAGGCGACGATCTACGGGCCCTACCTGCTCACTGCCGGACCGGTGCGAGGCGGGGCCGGCGAGGTGCTCGGCGCGCTGATGATCGGCACGCGCCTCGACAGCCTGGCGGCCGAGATCAAGGCGCAGGTCCTGGCGGATGTCATCATCCTCGACTCGAGTGGGACGTTGATGACGACGACGCTGGCCGCGCCGGATGAAGGCTACGACATCCTGGGCCTGGCGCCCTACGACGTTGCCTACCTCAATCCCGGAAAGACGGTGGAACTGTCGATGTATGGCCGACCTTATCAGGTCTATTTCACACCGCTCTTGGTTCGGCACAAGGCGGTGGGCGTCCTGGGCGTGGTGCTGCCCTCGAACTTCATCGTCACGGCCGAGTCGATCAGCCGCAACGTTTTCATCCTGCTGTTCACGCTGGGGACGTTGGCGGTCATCATCACCGGCCTGGTCCTGGCCTCGCGCATCTCACGCCCGATCGTGCGCATGCGCGATGTCTCGCTGGCGGTGGCCGCCGGCGACCTGGAGCAGCGCACCGGCGTCCGCGGCCGGGACGAAGTCGGCCAGATGGCGGCCGTCTTCGACCTGATGACCTTCCGCCTGCGGCGCCGCACGGCGCAGGCCACCCGGCTGCACGCCGAAGCGGTGCGCCGCAGCGAGGAGTTGGCCGAGGCCAACGTCCGGCTGCAGCAAGCGCAGCAACAACTCGTCCAGTCCGAAAAACTCGCCGCCGTCGGCACGCTGGCGGCCGGGATCGTCCACGACATCAAGAACCCGTTGGCCGTCATCAGCGGGCTGACCGAGGAACTGCAGGAAGGCCTCACGCCGGAGTCGGCCATCGCCATGCCGTTGACGCAGATCCGCGAAAACGCCGTGCGGGCCAGCGGGATCGTCACCGATCTGCTCAAATTCGCCCGTCAATCGAACCCCGAGAAGCGCTATCAGAACGTATGGGACACGGTGCGCACGGCGGTGCGCCTGAACGACTATCTGTCACGGCGGGCCAACGTGCGGGTCGGCGTCGACCTGACCGCCCGACCCGTGATGACGATGTATGACGCCCAGCAGATCGAGCAGGTGCTGGTCAATCTGATCCAGAACGCCGTCCACGCCATGACCCCGCAGGGCGGACTGCTCAGTCTGGTCGTCCGCGCCGTCCCGCCGTGGGTCGAGATCGAAATCCGCGACACCGGCGTCGGCATTTCGGCCAAGAACCTCGGCCGCATCTTCGACCCCTTCTTCACCACCAAACCGCCCGGCGAAGGCACCGGCCTCGGCCTGTCGGTGAGCTACGGCATCGTCGCCCAGCATCAGGGGCAAATCGATGTGCGCAGCCAGGAAGGACGGGGGAGCACCTTCGTCGTGCGGCTGCCGCTGCGCAACCCGGACGACAAGACCCTGGCTTGAGCGGCTGGCATGCAGGACCCGACCCTCCCCCCGCCGTCCCACGATCCACCGCCCGACCAGCGAGGCCGGCGCCGCGTCCGCAGCGCCACAGAGTGGGTGGCGCTGACCCTGCTGCTCTTGATCCTGTTCTTCGGCTGCGGCTGGCTCTCCCTGGTCGGCACGCGCTCTTCCGCCCTGGCCGACACCCGCTCGCTGATGCAAGCCGACTACCGCCCCGGGCCGGTGCTCGCCTTCCGTCCGGTCGACCCGCGCATTCTCGACGAGATCGAGGAGGATAGCGGCCAGGCGCCGGTGGTGCTCGACCTGACCGACGGCGGCACGGTCGTCGGCTGGTTCTGGTGGACGCCCCAGCCGACGGGGTCGATCACACCGACTCCGCCGCCGAGCGCCACCGCCGCTACGGCGAGCGCCACCTTCAGCCCGACCGACACGGCGCCAGCCAGCCCCACCGCCTCCCGAACGCCGACGCCGACGCGCACGCCGACGCGCACGCCGACCCGGACGCCGACGCGCACCCCGACCCGCACGCCCACGCCGACCTTCACGGCGACGGCGACGCGCACCGCGACCAGCACGCCGAGCCTGACGTCCAGCCCGACGCGCACCGCCACCCGCACGCCGAGCCGGACTCCGACGCGCACCGCGACCCGGACGCCGAGTCGAACGCCGACCCGCACCGCCACCACGGGTTCCGGTGGGCCGACCAATACGCCGACCCGAACGCGCACGAACACACCGCCGCCGCCGACGGCCACCTACACCACCACGCCCTCATCCACGCCGACCTGGACGCCGACCTACACCGCGACTGCCACGGGAACGAGCACAGAGACACCCACCGCAACGTCGACGAACACACCGACGCCCTCGGCCACCGCCAGTTGCTGGGGCGATGCTTGGCCGAGCCCGCTGCTGAATCTCGGCGCCCCCGACGGCGCTTTCTTCACGATCGGTTGCGGCCAAGGACTGATCGTCGACCTGAGCTCCAACCCGATCGTGGCGCACGCCGGATACGACTTGGTCTACTACGAGCATTACGCCTCGGCCGTGCCCGGCATCCTTATGGACTTTGTCATTATCGAGGTCTGCAGCGACGCTGTCTGCTCGCTGAGCTACCCCGTCTTCAACTGGGGCGACGGGATCGTCGAGACGAACACCAACATCGGCCTGGCCGGGTTCAGCTTTGGCGAGCCCGACAACGACCCGATCCCTGAGGCGGTCCTCTACGGTGTTTCGCCCCTGCAGGTCGGGATCACCATCGACGTCGACGCCGTCGCCCCGGCCGGGACGTATCCGTACCTGCGGCTCTCCGCGCCGGGAGGGCCTCAGACGGACGGGGCCGAGGTCGATTCGATCGAAGTCCTGCCGGCGCCCCCCTAGACGCTCGCGGCATCGGAAGGGAACGGAGGGAACGGTAATGGCGAATCTGAGAGCTCTGGTCTGCGACGATGAGGAACCCCTGCGCGACCTGATGGCGCGCCGCCTGGAGAAGCTGGGCCTGGAGGTCGACCGGGCAGAGAGCGGCAAGGACGCCGCCGCCCGCATCGAAGCCCAGCGCTACGACCTGCTCATCACCGACATCTACATGCCCGACGTCACCGGGCTCGAGTTGCTGCAGCGGATGAAGGCCCTCGACCCGCACGCGCAGGTCGTGGTCGTCACCGCCTCGGCGACCCTGGACAACGCCGTCGGCGCCCTCAACCACGGCGCCTTTGCCTACCTGACCAAACCCTTCGACCACTTGACGGTCTTCGACAACGTCGTGGCGCGCGCCATCGAGTTCCGGCGGGCGCTGCTCGACAACCTGCGCATGGGCGAGGTCCAGCGCCGGCGCGGCGACCTGTTGGAGGAGGAGATCACCGGCCGCATCCGGCAGGTCAAGCGCGCCCAGCAGTACATGGTCGAGTTGCTGGCTTGTCTTCCGGTCGGCGTCGCCGTCCTGAACGGGAGCGGCCGGGTCGACCTGATCAACAACAGGGCGCAGGAGGCGCTGGATCCGATTTTGGCAGCGGGACCGACGGCCCTGCACGATCTGCTGGAGCGCATCCCGACCCAGGAAGGGCAGAAGCGCGGCGAGGTGGAGGTCGGCGAGCGCCGCCTGGAGCTCCACCTGAGCGAGCTGTCCCTGGACGAGGAGGGGTCGCAGCAGGTCCTGGTCGTACGCGAACCGGAAGGAGCCGGGGCGTCGATGGGCACGATCGTTCAGGAGATGCTGGTCAACCTGCGGAGCGGGCTGTCGTGGCTGAGACGCCGCGACAAGGACGAGGCCGCCCGCAAGATCCTGCGCGGCATGGCGAGCGAGCTCGCCTCACTGGCCACATTCCTCGACGTTCACCTGCCGCCGGAGGATCTGCCGGCGAACTCCGCCGCCTTCCCGTCGATCGGGGCCCCGGGCGAGCGGCCGCCGCAGGAGGCGGGATTGGCCCCGGCAGTCTTTCCGCGGCCGTCCGCCGCCGCCGCGCCAGGGAACGGGCGGGAGGCGGCCCCTGCGCCCCTTCCGCCTCGGACCGGCCCGCCGCCCACCGAGGCGTTGCCGCAGCAGACCGGAAGCATGATGCTGCGCAAAGGGATGACGATGGTGCTGGAAGGCCGCCTGCAGAAAAAGCGCGGCTACACCGAGCCCATCAGCCGCCCCGAGGATGCGGAGCGGATGCAGGAGAAGATCGACCGTTGGGCGCGTTCGGGCGCGGGCGACGAAGGACACGGTGAAGAGGACGACCTGCCGGCCAGCGCCGCGACGCATTGGCCGCCGCCGCTGCCGTCGTCCAACGGCGAGCCGTAGTCATCCGGCAGGCTCAAGACCCCAGCGACCAGCTCGGCAGCACGTCGATATCGAGGGCGTCGCGCTGGCCGGCCACCAGCCGCCGGTGACCGGCGGCGGCGATCATGGCCGCGTTGTCGGTACACAAAGAGAGGGGAGGGAATCTCGCCGGGAGCGGGGTCCGCCCTTCGAACCCTTCCCGCAGGGCCTGGTTGGCAGAAACCCCGCCGGCCACCAGGATTGTCTGGGCGGCGAAGGCCTCGGCTGCCGCCACCGTTTTCTCCACCAGCACTTCGACGGCCGCCGCCTGGAACGAGGCCGCCAGGTCCGCCACCGGCAGACCGGGCGCCGGAGGCTCGACCCCGGCCTGCACTTTCGGCTGGAGGGCGCGCACCTCGCGCAGCACGGCCGTCTTCAGACCGCTGAACGAGAAATCCCATGTCCCTTCCAGCCAGGCCCGCGGGAAACGATAGGCTTTCGGATTCCCCTGACGCGCTTCCTGCTGGATCGCCGGACCGCCGGGATAGGCCAGGCCGAGCAAACGGGCGATCTTGTCGAAGGCCTCGCCGGCGGCGTCGTCCAGGGTCCCACCCAATCGTTGGTACTCCAGGTGCCCGCGCATCAGCACCAATTCCGTGTGCCCGCCGGACACGATCAGGCCGAGCAGCGGAAACGCCGGCTCGGGTTCGTCCTCCACCAGGTAGATCGAGTACAGATGCGCCTCGAGGTGGTTGATGCCGAGCAGCGGCAAGCCGCGGGCGAGAGCCAGCCCCTTGGCGAAGTTCAATCCGACGACCAGCGAACCGGCCAGGCCGGGACCGCGCGTCACGGCCACGGCGTCGATCCCCTCCAGGCCAATGTGCGCCTGCGACAACGCCTCCTGCACGACCGGCAGAATGGCCTCGATGTGCATGCGCGAGGCGACCTCGGGAAAGACCCCGCCGTACTTGGCGTGGACGCCCACTTGGGAGGCGACGACGTTGGAGGCGATATGCCGACCGTCTTCGACGACGGCCGCCGCCGTCTCGTCGCAGGAGGTTTCGATCCCCAGCAGGCGCGTCAGCTTGGGGCGCGCCGGCGGGGGTTCAGCCGCCGCGGCGCGTCCGCCGGAGGAGGCGCGGCTTGGCTTTTTTCGGACCGCCGGTGCTTTTGCTGGGGGCGCTTTTCGCTGGGGCACGCCGGCTCCGCCGCAAGGGCAGGACGAGATCCATCGGGTAGGGGGCCAGCACGTGCGGCCCGTCGGGGCTGATCCACAGCGTGTCTTCGACTCGGACCCCGAACCCGCGTTCCGGATAGTATAGCCCGGGCTCGATCGTCACGACGTGGCCGGCCTCCAGAACGTCCGGCGGCTCGTGTTGCAGGCTGAAATTGGGGTATTCGTGGACCTCCTGGCCGAGGCCGTGACCGATCGAATGGACGTAGCCCTCCTGGGTCGACGGATCGCTCATGATCGTCCGGTGGCCGCGCCCTTCGAAGAATTCACACACGGACCGCTGGACGTCGCGTGCGACCGCCCCGGACCGGGTCAGGGGCAGGGCGCGGTCGTAGGCCGCCACGACTTCGGCGTGGGCGGCGGCGACGTTGTCCGGGGCATGCCCGATGCACCAGGTGCGGGTGAAATCGTAGAAGTAGCCGCCGCCGATTTCGCACGGGTAGATGTCGAAGATGATCGGCTGACCCACCGGGATCGGCATGGCGGCGACGCCGGCATTGTGTGGAACGCCGGCGTCGCGGCCGATGGCGAAAATCGTCCCTTCGGGGTTCTCGGCCCCGAGTTGCATCAGCCACAGATGGATGCGCTGCTTGACGTCCCCGACCGTCACCGGCTTTCCCTGCCGATCGGTCAGGAATCCCTGCCGGGTGCTTTGAGTCCCCAGGAAATCCGCCACCCGGCCGACGACCTCAACGGTCACATCGCCTATCCGGCGGATCCGCTCGACCTCCTGTGCGTCTTTCGTCGCTCGCGCCCGATGGATCGGCGACGCCGCCCGATCGAACTCGACCACCGTAAGGCCCGGCAGGCGCCGCTCGAGACGGCGGAAGGTCGCCAGGGTGTCGCCCGCATCGACCAGACCGACGACCTGGATCCGTCCCGTCAGGTCCGCGCCGCGCAAAATCGCCTCCAGTGCGATCGCCGTCGTCTCCTGCTGGTCCCGTCCGGCTTGCCTTACGTAGGCGGCCCAGTCGAGGAGACCGTAGCGATAGCCGGTCCGCGCGACCTCTTCCCGCTCCATGTCGTTGGCGTAGAGAACCCCTGGCGCTCCGCGGCGCAGGGCCAGCGCACCCCAGCCCACATGCACCGGGCCGGTGAAGTAGCTCATCGCCGGATTGTGCGAGGTCGGCCCCAGCACGAGTAACCCGTCCAGTCCGGCCTCTTCCAGATAGCGATCCAGGTCTTCCTTCATCATCGCCTCCGTCGGGTTGTCTGCTCCCGACCAGCCATCGCCCTCACTCCCGCGATCCCTCTCTCCGCCGATAATCCCTTGTGCCGCTGGAGTCTGGAGACGAGGGGAAGCGTCTTAGAGAGGTGGGGGGAGCGGAGCTCCTCCCACCTCTCTGAATCTCCTTCCCCTCCCCCTGCACAGGAACATGGCCCGCGGGGCATTCTCCATGCAAGGGGAGGGGATCCGTCGGACGAATTGTTGCGTCGTCATCAAGAAAGGACGTTACGCAAGGCTTGCAGCAGCGCCTCATCCTGCTCAGGGAGCACGGTGCGCGGGTCGAGCAGAAGACGGCCGCCTTCGACGCGGCCGACCACCGGCGGAGTCGCCTGGCGCAGGTCCGCCGCCAATGCGCTGACGTGCTCGGACTCGAGAGCCAGAGCCCACGTCGGAAGCGTTTCCTCCGGGAGACTTCCGCCGCCCACCGTCGAGCGCGCCGCCACCAAAGTACCTCGACCGAGTTCAGCCGCCCACCCTTCGGCGCGCCGCCGCAGGTTGTCGGCCGTCATGGCGATCATCCTCCACACCGGGACTTGATCGACCGCCTCGCCCCGGGCGTAGTGCAGCAGCGTGGCGTGCAGGCCGGCCAGCGCCACCTTGTCGGCGCGCACGGCGCGGGCCAGGGGGTGTTTTCGCAGCTTCTCGATCAGGGATGCCTGGCCGACGACGATCCCGGCCTGCGGTCCTCCCACCAACTTGTCGCCCGAGAACGCCACCAGCGCCGCGCCGGCCTGGACGGATTCTTGCACCGTCGGCTCGTGGCCGAGGCCGAACGACAGCGTATCGAGCAGCGCACCTGAGCCGAGATCGTCGACCACCGGAACGCCGGCGGCTCGACCGAGCTCGACCATCTCCGTCAGGCTGGGGACGGTCGTGAACCCGACCAGCTTGAAATTGGAGGTGTGGGCCCGGAGCAGCAGCGCCGTCTTCTCTCCCAGGGCGGCTTCGATGTCGCCACGGTGGGTGCGATTGGTCGTCCCGACCTCGACCAGCCTGGCGCCGGACTGGGCCAGGACTTCGGGGATGCGAAAGCCGCCGCCGATCTCGATGAGCTGCGAGCGGCTGATGACGACCTCCCGGCGCCGGGCGAGGGCCGTCAGGGTCAGCAAGACGGCGGCGGCGTTGTTGTTGACCACCAGGGCCGCCTCGGCGCCGGTGACCTGACGCAGCAGCGGTTCCAGGTGATCGTCGCGGCGACCGCGTTCGCCGCGGGACAGATCGTATTCGAGCGTGGAATATCCGGCGGCGGCGGCCAGCATCGCCCGTTGGGCGTCCTGGCTGAGCACGGCGCGTCCGAGGTTGGTATGCAGGATGACACCGGTGGCATTGATGACGGGCTGGAGGCTGGCGGCCAGTTGCACGCGCAGCCAACGCCGCGCGCCGGCGACCAGATCGGGAGCCGCCGGGAGGGGCAGACCTTGCCGCATGGCCGCCCGCGTTCGATCGACTTCCAGGCGCAGGGCGTCGACCGCCAACGTGTGCCCGAACTCGGCGCGCAGGGCGGCGCCGGCTTCGCTGCTCAGCAAGCCGTCAATCGAAGGCAGGTCGCGCAGCGTCACCGGCCTGGTCTCCAGCGGCTGCCTTCGATCAAGCGGATGAGGCCTTCGATCGCGGCGAAACCGGCGGCGATGGCGAGGGCCAGGCCGAGGCCGAGCGAGCGGTTGATCTGCAACCAGGCGCACAACGAGACGTACAACCCGAGGAGCATCGCCTGGCGCAGCAGCACCGACGGGTGGGCCCCTGCGGCGGCGCGATCGAAGCGGCGGTGGAGCAGCCAGACGAACGGCAGTGCCGTGCCGGTGGCGGCCGTCGTCAGGAATGCGAAGAACAGCCAACGCGGGCCGATCGTCGGCAGGGCGGCGTTGACCAACAAGATCAAACCGATCCATCCGATGGCGGCGAGCAGCGCCGCGGCGACCATCAGGCTGCGATAGGGGGCGAAGGATGAACCAGACACGCGTGGAGGCGATCCGGGCGGTGCTGGGCATTATAGTCCAGCC
>Ga0209109_10001451_pt1 | contig 13142 bp, 10 predicted proteins | sample Rifsed10ft2_FD_184004 | JGI IMG/M metagenome (GOLD analysis project Ga0209109, IMG submission 184004) | Soil microbial communities from Rifle, Colorado, USA - sediment 10ft 2 (version 2) | ecosystem: Environmental > Terrestrial > Deep subsurface > Rock core/Sediment | place: Rifle, Colorado... | reverse complement strand
AAGCGCCGCGGCTTCGTGTTTCAGTCCTCCGAGATCTACGGGGGGCTGGGCTCGGTGTGGGACTACGGGCCGCTGGGCGTGGAGCTCAAGAAGAACCTGAAGGAGCGCTGGTGGCGCGCCTTGGTGCACGAGCGGGAGGACATCGAGGGGTTGGACGCGGCCATTCTGATGCACTCCAAGGTATGGGAGGCATCGGGCCACGTGGCGGGCTTCACCGACCCGCTGGTGGACTGCAAGACCTGCAAGAACCGGTTCCGGGCGGACGACGAGCGCTTGAAGGGCACGCCCGGCACGCCGGATGCACGCTGCCCGGTGTGCGGCAACCAGGGCACGCTCACGGCGCCGCGCCTGTTCAACCTCATGTTCAAGACGTTCATGGGGCCGCTCGAGGAAGAGGCGGCGGTCGTCTACCTCCGTCCCGAGACCGCCCAGGGCATCTACGTCAACTACCTCAACGTGCTCCAATCCTCGCGCCAGAAGGTGCCGTTCGGCATTGCGCAGATCGGCAAGGCGTTCCGGAACGAGATCACGCCGGGCAATTTCATTTTCCGTACCCGCGAGTTCGAGCAAGCGGAGATGCAGTTCTTCGTGCGCCCGGGCGAGGACCCGCGCTGGTTCGAGTACTGGCGCGAGCAGCGCCTGCAGTGGCATATCGGTCTTGGGATCACGCCGTCGAAGCTCCGGTTTCACCAGCACGGGGCGGAGGAACTGGCGCACTATGCCAAGGTGGCGTTCGACATCCAGTACGAGTTCCCCTTCGGCTGGCAGGAATTCGAGGGCATCCACAACCGCACCGACTTCGACCTCTCCCGCCATCAACAGGCGTCCGGCAAGAAGCTGGAGTACGTGGACACGGCCACCAATGAGCGCTTCATCCCCTTCATCATCGAGACCTCGATGGGGGTGGACCGGCTGATGCTGGTGGTGCTGGTGGACGCGTATCACGAGGAGACCGTGGGAGGCGAGCCGCGGGGGGTGCTGCGCCTGCATCCGGCGTTGGCCCCCATCAAGGCGGGCATCTTCCCGCTGGTGAACAAGGACGGGATGCCGGAGATGGCGCGGCGCCTATACGACGATCTGCACCGCCGCTTCACCGTGTTCTTCGACCACGGCGGCTCCATCGGCCGGCGCTACCGGCGGCAGGACGAGGCAGGTACCCCCTTCGGCTTCACGGTGGATGGCCAGAGCCTGAGCGATCAGACCGTGACCGTGCGCGACCGGGACACGCTGGCGCAGGAACGCGTCGCGGCCGACCGCGTGGCAGAATACCTTCACGACCATCTGGAGTCGTGAACCTCGCCCGGCTGGTCGAGCTCGGCGAAGCGATACACCAGGAGCTGGGCCGCGAGTACTACCTCACCGGCGCCGGGCTCAAGACCGAACCTGCGTTCCAACCCATCTACGATCGCTTTGCGGTGCTTGTCTCGGACGAGGCGCTGGAGGCGGCGCGGACCAGCGGCTCGGCGCCGCTGGTCGAGTGGATTGTGGGGATCCGCATTGGACGCCTGGTCGCGTCTCTGGAGGAAGACCAGCTCCGCTGGGAGCAGCAGGCCGTGGTCCGGGCCTGCGGCCGCGAGGTGCCCTACTTGCGGGTGCCGATCGAGCTGGCCAACGAGCCCGATCGGGCGACCCGGCTCGAAAACACTGCCGATGGGTTGGCAGACGCTCTGGTCGGGATGGGGCAGGGAGCACAGCCGTACTACGGCGACCGCCTGGGAGATCTGCAGATCCCGGTCCTGGTGATCGCCGGCGGGCGGGACGGGAAATACGCCTCCATCGCAACTGCTATGACGCGGTCATTGCCGCGCGGAGAGCTACGCATTATCGCGGAAGCCGGTCATGCAGTGATCGGGGAGCAACCTCGGGTGGTGGCCGATCTGGTTGCCGGGTTCCTGACCGGATCGGGCTAGCCGGTGGAACTCGCGTCGATTGCTGGTTCGGGGACGGATTGAGCCGGTTGGGCTTCGGTCGGTGCCATCCGCACCCTCCCGGGACGAGCCGGCCGCCAGATCAGGTCGCCGGCCGGGGTCTTGACGGATGTGCGATGGGCTGCCAGAGCGCCGGAATGAGAGCCGCTGGGAGAAGCGGCCAAAACATGTTGGTTTCCCAGCCGTCGTCATGCCCTTGAGGAGACCGAGGGTCCTCAATCATCCGGGTGGGGGACTGCGCGAGGCCCGACGTCGAGCCGCCACGGGCACCACTCGAGACGGCCCTCAGCCGAAGGCGGCCCCGATCGCCAGCAGGACGCCAACTAAGAGGTGCAATCGGGCGATTCCCTTGAGGGCACCGATGAGGGGTGGACCCCGGGTCTCCCGGTGGATGGTCTGCACAATCGGCACGCCGAGCGGTGCTGCCATCAGTCCCAAGAGGGTCAACCGAGGCGTCCACTCGAAGACTCCAAAAACCAGAATGGCGACGAACGCTCCCCACACCAACCCGGCGAACAGGGCGCGGGTACGGTCCCGTCCAAGGTACACGGCGAGGGTGTTCTTCCCGGTCGCCCGGTCCGTGTCGATGTCGCGTACGTTGTTGGCCACCAGGACGGCCGTCACCAGACACCCGATGGGGATGGCCAGCATCCACGCGTCCAGGGGAGCGGTCATGTCGTGGACGTACCGGGCGCCGACCGTGGCCACTACACCGAAGAACACGAAAACGAACACCTCGCCCAGACCGAAGTAGCCGTAGGGCTTGGGTCCTCCGACGTAGCCGAACATGGCCAGCAGTGAGGTGATGCCGATGGCGGCAACGACCCAACCGGCGATGGCGATCAAGTAGGCGCCGGCCGCCAGGGCTACCGCTACTACCAGGGTGGTACCGATCCACACGGTTCGCTCGGATAACAGACCAGAAGCCACTACCCGGGTCGGACCGATTCGCTCTTCGGTATCGGCACCCTTGCGAGCGTCGAAGATGTCATTGACGAAGTTGGCGGCGACCTGAATTGCCAGGGCACCGATCAGCGCCGCCACAAGCGCGTCCCAACGAAAGGCCCGTTCAGCGGTGGAGCCCTCATCTCCCCAGGCCAGGCCGCCACCGACCAGGACGGGAACAACTGCCGCCCACAGGGTGTGTGGTCGACCGGCCATCCACCAGGCGCGAGTTTTGCTCATGGACGGCTCAGAAGTGCCAGGGGTAATCCGACCAATCCGGCTCCCGCTTCTCCAGGAAGGCGTCGCGCCCCTCAGATGCCTCCGCGGTTCCGTAGGCCAGGCGAGTGGCTTCACCGGCGAAAAGTTGCTGACCGACCAGCCCGTCGTCCGGCAGGTTGAAGGCGTACTTCAACATGCGGACGGCGGTCGGGCTCTTGCGATTGATCTCCGCGGCCCACTCGATGGCAACCTTTTCGAGGTCGGCGTGAGGTACTGCCGCGTTGGCAGCACCCATCGAGACGGCCTGCTCGGCCGAGTAGTCGCTTCCGAGGAAGAAGATCTCCCGTGCTTTCTTCTGACCGACCTGTCGGGCCAGCAGCGCCGAGCCGTAGCCGCCGTCGAAGCTGGCCACGTCGGCATCCGTCTGCTTGAAGACCGCATGCTCGCGACTGGCGATGGTGAGGTCGCACACAACGTGCAGGCTGTGGCCCCCGCCGACCGCCCAACCCGGTACCACCGCGATCACCACTTTCGGCATGAACCGGATCAGTCGCTGGACCTCTAGGATGTGCAAACGCCCGAGCCGTCCCGGATCGATTCCCTGCTCTCCTTCATACTTGTAGCCGTCTGAACCTCGAATACGTTGGTCGCCACCCGAGCAAAACGCCCACCCCCCATCCCTCGGAGATGGCCCGTTCCCCGTTACCAGCACGCATCCGATGTCGCTGCTCATGCGGGCGTGGTCGAGGGCGGTGTACAGCTCGTCGACCGTGAGGGGACGAAAGGCATTGCGGACCTCCGGGCGGTCGAAGGCAATCCGGACCGATCCGTGATCGACGGCCCGGTGGTAGGTGATGTCCTGAAAGTCAAAATCCTCGACGACATTCCAGGCGGAAGGGTCGAACAGCTCGGAAACCTCAACGGTCGGCATGCGTTGCCTCTCCATGACTAGGCCGGCAGTTACTGTAGTGACGGCCGAAGGACACCATCTGATGTACGACTGGTTGGCGGCGAGAGCAGCAGAAGACCCGGCCGGGCTGTGTGTGGTCGCGGGCGGCGATCGGGTCTCGTTCGCCGAACTCGACGAGCAGGTCGCCCGGGCGGCGGGGGTGCTCGTGAGTTCCGGCATCAAAGGCGGTGCCCGGATCGCCGTGTGGGGGAGGCACGACCTCGCCACCGTGCGTGCTGTGTGGGCCGTTCCCCGAGCCGGGGCGGGGCTGGTTTCACTCAATACCCGGCTCACCGAGCAGGAAGCGGCTCACCAGGTCCGGGACGCCGCCGTCTCGTTGGTGGTCGGTCACGATGATCGGCCGGCATTGGGGGTTCCGTCTCTCGATCTCGATGATCTGGTCGGGAGTCTTCCGTATCACACCGGTCCTCCCCGCGCCGACACACCGCACTCGATCGTGTACACCTCGGGCACCGGCGGTCACTCGAAGGGAGTGATTCTCACCTGGGCCAACCTCGAGGCGGCGGCGGGAGCCTCGGCTGAGGTGCTCGAGCATGGTCCCAGGGATGTATGGCTGGCGGTCCTGCCGCTCTACCACGTCGGCGGCCTGTCGATTCTGATTCGTTCCGCCCGACAGGGCGGGGCGGTCGTCCTCGACGGATTCGATCCCCACCGGGTAGCCGCCCACCTGCGGGGAGGGCACATAACCCTCGTTTCCCTGGTTCCCACCATGCTGTCGCGTGTCCTTGACGTCGACCCCGGGCCCTTTCCCGGTTTGCGGGCGGTCCTACTGGGTGGCGGTCCGGTAGCAGACGCGCTTCTGGCCCGGGCGGCGGTCGGGCGGGTTCCGGTGCTGTCCACCTACGGTCTCACGGAAGCCGCCTCGCAGGTGGCCACGGTACCGCTGGCCGCGGCTATGGCTCGCCACAAGGTCGTCAAACCTGTTCCGGGGATGGAAGTGCGGATTGTGGATGAGGGATCGCAGGAGGTCCCGTCGGGTACCAGCGGTAGGATTCAGATCCGCGGCGCCGCCGTCTCTCCCGGGTACCTGCACGACCGAACACGGTCACCCGGCACATGGTTCATCACCGGCGACCTGGGCCGCATGGACGTCGACCACAATCTGGCGGTGCTCGGCAGGGCAGACGACACGATCATCACCGGGGGTGAGAACGTCAACCCGGTGGAGGTTGAGGCGGCTATCGAGGATCATCCGCGAGTTGTCGAAGCGGCCGTACACGGGATCGAGGACCCGGACTGGGGGCAGGTCATCGTCGCCACCGTGGTCGCCCCCGGCGTCGATGGGCGGGACCTCGATCAGTTTCTGCGGAACAGATTGGCAGGATTCAAGATCCCGACCCGCTGGTACTTCGTGCCTTCGATCCCTCGCACCGGTCTCGGCAAGATCGACCGGTCCCGTCTCGGGCTGCCCGACTGAGCGCCGTCGGCACGGTTGCCCCGGTGCCGGTACGCTGAGGCAATGGATGATCTCGCCGTCAGCGGATACCGGATACCGGCCGGGGATCTCGAGTGGAAGTTCGATCCGTCGGGTGGTCCCGGGGGACAGCATGCCAACCGGGCGAGCAGTCGGGCCGAGCTGAGCTTCGACCTGCGGTCCTCGGTGGTGTTCCCCGCCGAACTGCGTGACCACATGGTCGAGAAGCTGGCCGCAAGAGCACCGGACGGCGTCGTCCGGGTGGTTGCCGCCGATTCCAGATCGCAATGGCGCAACCGTCAGATGGCTCGCCGGCGTCTCGCCGGCCTGCTCGAAGACTCTATGCGCAAGCCCAAGCAGCGGCGTCGTACCAAACCCGGTGGGGCGGCGCGGGAGCGACGCCTCGGGGAGAAACACCGGAGGTCGGAAACGAAGGCCGGGCGCCGGCCACCCACTATCGAATGACGTCAGGCCGGCACGAGGAAGGCGCCTCATGACCTATCGCATCGTCGTCGTGGCCAACCGACTGCCGTCGCGCCGAACTGAAGATGGGTGGGAAACCAGCCCGGGCGGTTTGGTCAGCGCGGTTGCTCCTTTCCTTCAGGCGCGCGGTGGGAGCTGGGTGGGATGGACGGGCGCGCCCGACGATGCCCCGGCTCCGTTCGTCCACGATGGAATTGAGCAACGGCCGGTTCGGCTTTCTCAAGCGGAAGTCGACGACTTCTACCTGGGGTTCTCCAACGGGACCATCTGGCCCCTGTACCACGACGCCATTCGTCCGCCCGATTTCCACCGGCACTGGTGGCGTCCGTACGTGGCTGTGAACCGCCGGTTTGCCGAGCAGGCTGCCGAAACCCTCCGACCGGGTGACCTGGCCTGGGTGCACGACTACCAGCTCCAGCTCGTACCGGGGATGCTACGCAAGCTTCGGCCGGACGTCCGCATCGGCTTCTTCCTGCACATCCCCTTTCCTCCGGTCGAAATACTGGCCCGTTTGCCGTGGCGCGGCGAGATTCTGGAGGGTTTGATGGGTGCCGATGTCGTCGCCTTTCAGACCCGGTTAGGCCGGCACAACTTTGGCCGGGCCGTCCGCCGGTTCCTGGGCGGCGAGGGCACCACCCGCTGGCTCCGGGCCGAGGGCCGGACGGTCCGCCTCATGTCGGCTCCGATCTCGATCGATACGCGGCGGTATGCGTCGCTCGCTGCCTCGGAGTCGGTCGGTGCAAGAGTGGACGCCCTTCGCCACGAACTAGGCGCCGACCGGAAGATCGTGCTGGGTGTGGACCGGCTCGATTACACCAAGGGGATCGATGTTCGATTGAGAGCGTTCGATACCCTGCTCCAACGTTACCGGGAACGGGCCGAGGATGTCCTGTTCGTGCAGGTTGCGGTCCCCAGCCGGGAGGGGGTTGATGACTATGCGGCCATGCGAGAACAGGTCGAAGCCCTGGTCGGGCGGATCAACGGCGCTCACGGTGAACTACATCACGTGCCGGTGCACTACCGGTATGGGAGCCTCGAACCCGAAGAGCTGGTTGCCTACTACCGGATGGCCGATGTCATGTGCGTAACGCCGTTGCGGGACGGTATGAACCTGGTGGCAAAAGAGTACGTGGCCTCCCGCCCGGGCGACAACGGGGTGTTGGTGCTGAGTGAGTTCGCCGGCGCCGCCCAGGAACTGCGTCAGGCCTTGCTGGTCAACCCGTACGACGTGGATGGAGTGGCCGATGCCCTGTGGAGGGCTCTGCACCTACCGCTCCCAGAGGCGCAGGCCCGGATGCAATCCATGCGGCGCCAGGTCCAGCGCCATGACGTGTTCCGGTGGGCGCGTGCCTGCATCGAGGCCATGAAGCAATGACGCGCCTGATGCACGAACTGGAGGTGGCCGCCGCCCGCGACGTGGTCGTGGTTGCCAGCGATTACGACGGAACGTTGGCTCCGATCGTCGCCGATCCGGATCAAGCCCATCCAGATGCCAAGGCCCTGTCGGTGCTGGTGTCGCTGAGTCTCTTGCCGGACACACACGCCGCCATACTCTCCGGGCGCAACGTGGCGGTGTTGGAGCGGCTCACCGGCCCTCCGGCCGGGGTCGAGTTGGTGGGCAGCCACGGGGCGGAGCTGGGCGGTCGCCTGCCGGAGGTGGAAGCGCAAGCCCGAAAGGATCTCGCCGAGGTGCGAGTGCGGCTGGCCCGACTCGGTGACGAGTTTCCCGGCTCGCATCTCGAATTGAAGCCGGCCGGAGTGGCGTTTCATTATCGGATGGTGGCGGCCGCACGCCAATCGACGGCCGAGTCCGCGGCCCGCCGGATCGGTCGAGATTATCCCGGATTGACCATCCTCAATGGCAAACGAGTGGTGGAGATCACCGGGTCGGCAACCAACAAAGGCCATGCGTTGCGATCCCTGCGGGACCGGTGGGCGGCAGACGTGGTCGTGTTCATCGGCGACGACATAACCGACGAGGACGCCTTTGCCGCCCTCCGACCGATTGACGTTGGGATCAAGGTCGGAGCCGGCGCCACCCGGGCCCGCTTCCGCGTCGATGACCAGACGCAAGTGGCTTCTGTCCTCGAATCCCTCCTCGCCTTCCGTCGCGACAAATCACGAAGAGTCACGTAGGCCATCGGATAGGCCCTTGGCAGGGATACGCGCCCAGGTAGGACGGTTGTGGATTTCCCAAGTCAGCTCCCGAGCGGCCTTTTCGAACATGAACGCCTCGAGCAGGGCCGCCGCCGTGTTCTCCTGAGAAGGAAGGAGGCCGGTGCCGGCCATTCCCTGCAGATAGGTGCGCAGGAAGGCGGCGCTCACCCAGCGATACCAGCTGGTTGCCCAGGGCTCGAGATCGGGGAGTCGCTCGGTCGGGATCGTGCCGATCTCGACCTGTTCGTACATGCTGGCCAGTGCGGCATAGTGGAAGGAGCGGAGCAGGTCGGCGACATCCTTCAGCGGCGACTGTTTCAACCGCCGTTCGCTCATGGGCCGGGTGGGATCGCCGGCAAAATCGAAGAACATATAATCGTTCCCGGACGCCAGGATCTCGTCGAGGCGATAGTCCCCGTGCAGCCGGATACGTTTGGCCTCGAACCTCGCCGAGGTCAGTCTGCGTAACCGGTCGATCAGATCTTCCTCACGGCCGGTGATCTGCGCGACCTCGACCCGGGCTTGCTCAGGAAGCCACTCGAGGGCGCTACGAGCCTCCCCCAGTGCTTGTCGGATCTCGCCGCGCAGGGATTGGTAGAGCGACCGCTGCGCCAAAGTGGTGAAAGGTTCCGGTCGGAAGTCGGCATCATCCTCATCCGAAGCGAGTGCCCGATGCAGTTCGGCCGTCCGCCCGCCCAGCGTTTCCGCGGACTGCAGGTCTTCCTGAAGAAACTCCGCCACCGCCGCCGGAGGTTGCCGGCGGGCCAGCGCGATGAGATGCCCGGTGGGAAGGTCCGGTTGCGGAAGCTGATAGTCAGACAGCACTGTTTCGAACAACCGCCCCAGGGAGCCGGTCAGCCGATCCCACACGTTTTCCTCGTGGGGCACGTAGCTCTGAATGATGCCGAGGGTGGTGGGTCCCTCACCGGCACCCTGATACTCGAGCCAGCCGAGGACGGCCGGCAGATTGGCGAACGTGGTCCGTTCGGTCAGGAACCGCCTGATCTCGAGATCGGGGTTGATACCCGGTTCGATGCGACGGAACAGCTTGAGTACGATCTGTTTGCCGAACACTGTCGAAGTGTGGCCTTCCCGATTGTCGGTTGACCGTACCTCCCCTTCCGTGAGCGAGGCAGGAGGCGGTGACCGGCGGGCGGAAGCGGCCCGGAACCATCCGGCACCGCCGGAGAGCTTCCGGCGGTCGCCCATGAGCCGCACCAGTGCAGCCGCGAACTCCGGTGACGGGGCGGCGTCGTAGAGGACCCCACCACCAGTATCGCCCTCGACCCGGCAGAGAATGGACTCGGGACGCTTGTCCCATATCCCGGCGGTAGCCTCGCCAAACGCAAACCCCATCGGTATCAGGTACTGCTGTGGGTCGCCGTCCAGGTAGTCGATCTCGACCAGGACCAGGTAGGTGTCGGCGAGCGCCCGTTTCAAGGGGATCACGTCGATGAGGCAAGCCTGTCTGACTTTCCGGTCCCCTCCGTGGTACCACATCCGGCCCGGGATGTAGCGGGCAAGCAGCGCTTCGAGGTCGGCACGGAGCGGATCCTGAAACACAGTTTCCGTCCCACCCTTCAGCTCCAGTTGCTCGTGTTCACCCTCCCAGCGGGGTAGGTGCAGGTCGCCGGTGACCGGCGTCATCGAGAACCAGTAGAAGCTGTGTGGCGCCAGGGTCAGAAGGTACGGCTCCTGGCCGACCGGCGGGAAGGGGGTTCGGCCGAAGAGTTCCAGTGGTCGGATGCCACGAAACTCGGCCAGGTCTAGTTCCACATACTGGTTGTGGCGCGCCAGGTTGGCGACCACCAGCACAGTTTCTTCCTCGGTGCGTCGTAGAAAGGCGATGACACGGGCGTTTCCCGGCTGGAGGAACTGGATGGACCCGCGCCCGAACACGGGATGGCGCCGTCGCAGGGCGAGCATGCGTCTGGTCCACCACAGGAGGGAATTCGAGTTCCGCTCTTGTGCTTCAACGTTGACCGTCTCGTAGTGATATTCGGAGTTGATGAGGACGGGCAAGTACAACTGCTGGGAGTTGGCATCAGAGAACCCGGCGTTGCGGTCGTTGCTCCATTGCATGGGGGTACGGACACCATCCCGGTCGCCGAGATAGATGTTGTCCCCCATGCCGATCTCGTCGCCGTAGTAGAGGACCGGGGTCCCCGGGAGGGAAAGGAGCAGAGCGTTCATCAGCTCGGTCTGACGGCGGCTGTTTCCCAGCAGTGGCGCCAGCCTGCGCCGGATTCCCAGGTTGATCCGCGCTTGCCGGTTCTCTGCGTAGGTGCGGTACATATAGTCGCGTTCCTCGTCGGTGACCATCTCGAGGGTCAGCTCGTCGTGGTTTCGAAGGAACAGCGCCCACTGCGACCCCGGTGGTATCGGGGGCGTCTGCTCGAGGATGTCGATGATGGGGAAGCGGTTTTCCATGCGGACGGCCATGAACAAACGCGGCATCAGCGGGAAGTGAAACGCCATGTGGGTCTCGTCGTCATCTCCGAAATAGGCCGCAGCATCTTCCGGCCACTGGTTGGCCTCGGCGAGCAGCATCCGGCCTTCGTACTTGGCGTCGATGTGGGCTCGCATGGCTTTGAGTTCGGCGTGCGTTTCGGGGAGGTTCTCGCACATGGTCCCGTCCCGCTCGAAGAGATAGGGGACGGCGTCCAGCCGGACACCGTCGACACCCATGTCGAGCCAGTAGTCGAGCACCTGGTAGATCGCCCTTCTAACGGCCGGGTTGTCGTAGTTCAGATCGGGTTGATGCGAGAAGAACCGGTGCCAGTAGTAGGCGCGGGCTACCGGATCCCAGGCCCAGTTCGAGGTCTCGGTGTCCGAGAATATGATGCGAGCGTCGGGATACCTATCCGGTGTATCGCTCCACACGTAGAAGTCGCGTTCGACCGATCCAGGCTGGGCCCGTCTGGCCCGCTGAAACCAGGGGTGCTGGTCGGAGGTGTGATTGACGACCAACTCTGTGATCACTCGCAAGTCGCGGCGATGGGCTTCTCGCAGGAATCGCCGGAAGTCCCGGGTCGTTCCGTAGGCGGGATGGACGGAGTTGTAATCCGCGATGTCGTAACCGTCGTCGCGACGCGGTGACGGGTAGAAGGGGAGCAGCCAGACGGCGGTGATGCCCAGATCCTGGAGGTAGTCCAATTTCTCTGTCAATCCACGGAAGTCGCCGGTCCCGTCTCCGTTGGAATCCCGGAACGCCCGGACGTGGACCTCGTAGATGATGGCGTCTTTGTACCAGTCGGCACTCACGGATCTGATGCTAGGTGTCTGCTGAGCGGGTAGTCACGATCTCATGGCCGGCGTCGGCCAGTGCTTCGTGTGGGATCTGGGCATGCTACGCACCCCCAGGCCAGACCGTCTCAACCCGGCGTCCTGGCGAGCACTCGAAAGCGGACTCGCTCCCGCTCGTCTCCGTCGATCATCACCCTAAACGCATAGCCGCCGGGCTTTGGGAACACGAGACCGTTGAACGTCATGGTGCGAACAAATCCCACATCGCTGCCATCCGGCAGGCCGGGCGGTCGCGCAACCCTGAAGTTCTGAACCGGCCGGCGCTCGCCGAAGAGGCTCTTGCCGTCCTCGTCGACCAGGTCGACCGACAGCTTGAGCTCTTGGTCGGTTCGTGTCCACGGCACCCGGATCCTCAACCCCAGCCCGAGCGTGTGATGGCGGGCCGGGAACTGCTGCACGAAGATGGTATCCCACCCGCCCCCAAGAACGTAGATCTTGCCGCTCGAAGCGTGCACTCCGTCGGCCAGAATGGCGAAGTCGATTTCGGGAGCCGGAAGCAGATCGTCGGCTTGGAACTCCATGATGGTCACTCTAGAACCCCGCTGTCCGCGGTCCGCTTCGCGGTGGTAGGCCTGGTCGATGGTCGCTGGTTGCCGGACTAGTTTCGGGGTATGGCGTCCGTCATTTCCGTTGAGCGCCTTCGCAAGACCTACGGAACGTTTGTTGCGGTCGAGGATGTCTCCTTCGAAGTCGAGGAGGGAGAGATATTCGGGTTGCTCGGACCCAACGGGGCAGGCAAGACGACCTCTGTCGAATGTGCGCAAGGTTTGCGAGTGCCCGACGCGGGGGATATCAGAGTCCTCGGTCTCGAGCCTCGCACGCAGGGTTCTCAGCTACGGCAGCTTGTCGGTTCCCAGCTTCAAGAGTCCGCCCTTCCCGGCCGGTTGAAGGTTTGGGAAGCGCTCGATCTCTTTGCGTCCCTGGTCCCGGGCGGGCCCGACTGGCGGGACGTGATGCAGCGGTGGAGTCTGAGCGAAAAGGCCTCGGCCTCGTTTTCCAGCCTGTCGGGGGGGCAAAGGCAGCGACTGCTCGTCGCCCTAGCGGTCGTCAACGAGCCGCGAGTTGTGTTTCTCGATGAGATGACAACCGGGCTCGACCCGGCAGCCCGGCGTGCCACCTGGAGACTCATCGAGGCGATCCGTGACGGTGGGGCGACGCTGGTTCTGGTAACCCATTTCATGGATGAGGCCGAGCAGCTCTGTGACCGTTTGGCGATCGTCGATGAAGGGCGAGTGGTCGCAACGGGCAGCCCGCAGAGTCTGATTGCCGAACATGGAGGAGATCTGCTCATTCATTTCAGCACGGACCGGCCAGACGTCTCGTTTCTCGAGGGCATCGAATGGGTGGACTCCCTTTCCCGTCGCGGTCCGCACGTGACCGTCGCCGGGCGCGGTCCGGTTCTGGCCCTGGTCGGCGCCGCGTTGGTTCGTAAGGGAATCGTGCCAACCGACCTGCGCGTCCAGCCATCGACCTTGGAGGATGTGTTTCTTCGTTTGACCGGACACGGACTGGCGGAATGAGGCGACGATGACATCGCTCCTGAAGATGACCTGGGTGGAGACCAAGCTGTTCCTGCGCGAGCCGGTGACGGTTTTGTTCACCTTCGCCTTGCCCTTGATGATCCTCTATGTCCTGGGGGGTGTGTTCGGCAATGAGGCGAATCCGGGCGGGAACGGAGGTCTGGTGGTCTACGGCGGGTACGGGCCCACCAATTGGTTCA
>Ga0209109_10001449_pt1 | contig 13149 bp, 13 predicted proteins | sample Rifsed10ft2_FD_184004 | JGI IMG/M metagenome (GOLD analysis project Ga0209109, IMG submission 184004) | Soil microbial communities from Rifle, Colorado, USA - sediment 10ft 2 (version 2) | ecosystem: Environmental > Terrestrial > Deep subsurface > Rock core/Sediment | place: Rifle, Colorado... | reverse complement strand
CCAGCCTGGAGGGGATCGACCGCCAGCCCGTAGACGGTGTCGGTCGGCACGCCAACGATCTCACCACGACGTATGGCGGCAATGGCTTCTTCGAGATGCATCCGGGCAGGTTCCCCCACGCAACCGACTTCTGCAACCCGGTCGGTCTAGACGCAGCAGCGTCCGCCTTTGCGGCCCACCAGGATGCGAGGACGCCCGGTGAGGTCCGGCCGCACCTCGACGTCGAGATACGAACCAAACAGGTCGAGAGCCCGCTCCGACTGAGTTTCGCCGATCTCACAGAATAGCCATCCCCCGGTGCCCATCCACCAGTACGCCTCGTCGGCGATCCGCACCAGCATCTCGTCACCGCGCGGTCCCGCAACTAAGGCTTGGCGCGGGTCGTGATCGCGCACATCCACGGGGAGTCGGTCGAACTCCGACTCGGCCACGTAGGGCGGATTAGTGACCAACAGATCGACTCGCTCATACAGCTCGACGGGCAAGGCCTCGAACAGATCTCCCTTGAGGAAGGTCACGCCGAGCCCGAGAGCGTCGGCGTTCTCTTCGGCGAGGGCCAGGGCGTCGGACGACAGGTCGGTTGCCACTACCCGCGCTTGCGGGAACTGGTGCTGGAACGCCAGCGCGAGATTTCCGCTCCCGGTGCAGAGGTCGACGATCACCGTGCCGGGACCCGCTTCGCCGAGAGCGGCAACACCCTCTTCCCAGAGGCGTTCGGTCTCCGGCCGGGGCACCAGAGCACGACGGTCGGTGCGCAACTCGATGGGGCCGAACTGGACCGTCCCTTCGAGGTGCTGAAGGGGAACACCGGCGAGGCGCCGCCCAACCAGGTCCAAGTAGCGTTGCGCCTCCTCAACTCCGACCTCGCCCTCGGCGCGGAGTCCACGACGCGACCAACCCGTGGCGACGGCCAGCAGGCGTTCTGCCTCATGGGGCGGAATACCCGGCTCATTCAGGAGCCGGCGGATGTCGGTCATGGAGACATCTTGGCAGGCTCCCGGTGTTTTCCGGTTCCTGCGATGATGGGCTCGTGCCCGTTCATCGTGTCGCCCTGACCGGTTTTGGTTCCACGGCCGAGCTTTATGAGGAAGCCCGCCCCGGCTATCCGGACAAGGCTGTGGCGTGGTTGATCGACCAGTTGCGGATCGGTCCCGGCAGCAGGGTGGTGGACCTGGCCGCCGGAACGGGCAAACTCACCCGCATGCTGATGGATTCGCGGGCCACGGTCATTGCCATTGAGCCGATCGAAGCCATGCGAGCGCTTCTTGCCAACACCTCGCCGGGGTCGCTGGCCGTGGGCGGGGAAGCCGAAGCCCTGCCCCTTCGATCGGGCTCGGTCGACGCCTTGACGATCGCCCAGGCGTTTCATTGGATCGACACGCCGCCAACTCATGCCGAACTGGCCAGGGTCATCCGCCCCGGCGGCCGGCTCGGCATCGTCTGGAACGCTCGGGATCGCGGCGTTCCATGGGTGGATGCGGTCTGGTCGATCATGGATCGGGTCGAAAAGCACGCCCCGTGGAGGAATCACGAGGCCATCAGCGAGGCCGGGCGGCAGTTACCCGGATTCTCGCCGTTCCGCTCGGAACGGTTCGTCCTAGATCATGTGATCACCCCGGATCTTCTGATCGCACGACTCGCCTCGGTGAGCCACGTGGCGGTGCTGGCGGAGGGCGCCCGACAGGCCGTTTTGCGGGAGGTCCGCCAGATTCTGGCTACGCACCCCGACACGAGGGAACGCCAGGCGCTGCAGGTCGCCTACCGGACCGACTGTTTCGTTGCAGACAGGGTGGGCGGCGGCAAGGTTGGGTAGGCCAACCGGCCCGCTCACCTCCCCTCGAGCAGCTTCCGGGATTCTTCCTCAGCCGTCAAAGCATCGATGAAGGCGCCCAGATCTCCGGCCAGGATCTCGGGAAGCTGTTTGATCGTCATCCCGATACGGTGATCGGTGACCCGATTCTCTTTGAAGTTGTAGGTGCGGATCTTCTCGGATCGGTCGCCCTTACCGACTTGCGATCGCCGGGCGTCGGCGATCTCGCCAAGGTGCTCCTCCAGCTGCATCCGGTAGAGGCGGGCGCGCAAGATACGAAAGGCCTTCTCCTTGTTCTGCAACTGGGATTTCTCGTCCTGGCAGCTGACCACCAATCCGGTCGGTTCGTGGGTCAGGCGGACGGCGGAATCGGTGGTGTTGACCGACTGGCCGCCCGGTCCGCTCGACCGGAACACGTCGACCCGCACGTCGTTGACGTCCAGTTCGATCTCGACTTCCTCGGCCTCCGGCAGCACCGCCACAGTGCTGGTCGAGGTATGGATCCGGCCCTGCGATTCGGTCTTGGGGACTCGTTGCACCCGATGCACGCCGGCCTCGTACTTCATCTGCGAGTAGGCGCCCTGGCCCTTGACGGAGAAGATGACCTCTTTCACGCCGCCGGTTTCCGACGGCGACGACTCGAGGATCTCCGTCTTGAATCCGTGCTGGTCGGCAAAGGCCCGGTACATCTCGAGGAGATCGCCCGCCCAGATGGCAGCCTCGTCACCACCGGCCGCCGACCGGATCTCGACGATCACATCCCTGTCGTCGTTCGGGTCCTTCGGTACGAGGCTCCGTCGCAGGTCGCCCTCGATGCGTTGAGCTTCCTGTCGTCGTTCGTGGGCCATCGCCCGGAGATCGTTAGCCATGTTCGGGTCGGCTTCGACCCCGGCCAGATCTTCGGCTTCACGGGCTTCCTGCAACGCGCCCTGGTGAGCGTGGAAACCCTCGACCACCGGGCGCAGCTCGGCATGACGCTTGGTCAGCTCCGTGTAGCGGACCTGATCGACCAGAACATCCGGCTCGGACAGCCGCCGTTCGGTCTCCTCAAAGGCGGCCTCTATCTCCTCGAGGCGCTCTTGGAAGCCCGGGTCCATCATTGGCCTGTCAATCCCGCCAACGCAGCCAGAGCGGCCGGATTGACCGGCCCGCGTCCTTTCACCTCGTCGACCGCATCCGGTTCGAGTGCGGCCAGCAAGCTTGCAACGGCAACCTCCACCTGGTCGTCGTCTGGTTCGCCGGTAGTCAGCCGCTGCAACCAGAGGCCGGGCGCAGCCAGGATGCGACCGATCAACTCTCCTCCATGGGCCCCCGAGAATTTGAGGATCTCATAGGCGACGCCGGCGATGACGGGAATCAGCACGACCCGACTGGTGATGAGGAGCGGCCAGCTGGGCCGTCCGATGAGGGTGAACACGATGAGGGACCCGATGACGACGATCATCAAGAAGCTCGTGCCGCAGCGTGGATGCTCGGGGCGGTACTGCTGGATATGTTCGACTGACAGCGGATCGCCGGCCTCGTAGGCATGGATGGTCTTGTGCTCGGCGCCGTGGTATTGGAACACCCGGCGAATCTCCTTGGACCGCCCGATCGCCCAGACATACCCCACGAACAGCAATGCCCGCACCGCACCGTCGACGAGATTGAAGAGGAACTTCGACCCACCGAGGTACGGTTCGAGAAGCGATGCCGCGCCGAGGGGCAAGAGAATGAAGAGCGCCGCAAAGGCGACGAGGGCGATGGTCATGGAAATCGCCATCTGTCGAGTGGTCAACGGCTCTTCGTCTTCTCCGACCGCCTTCTGAGCAGACCAAGAAAGCGAACGGAATCCCAGCGTGAGCGACTCGCCGAGCACCATGACGCCGCGAACGAAAGGGATACGAGCGAGGCGCGACCGTGAAGACAACCTGGGAAGTTCGTGCGTGACCGCTTCGATCACTCCGTCGGGTCTGCGCACCGCCACCGCCCAGGCGGCCGGGGCGCGCATCATCACACCTTCGATGACGGCTTGGCCGCCGACACTGGCATTAGGGGCGCGACTCACCCGTTCCTCCTCGCTTCCGGTAACGGCCGGCGTGCCCTCACTGAAGGTATCCCGGCCCTGCTACGCCTCGGTGCCGGTCCCCCCGGTGAAACTCTTGCGGCCGTAACGCTTCTGGAACCGTTCGACCCGGCCCCCGGTGTCGACCAGCTTTTGCTTGCCGGTGAAGAAGGGGTGGCATTCGTTGCACAACTCGACACGTAGCTCGGTCTCAGTCGACCGGGTCTTGAAGGTGTTACCACACGAGCACACGACGGTGGTCTCGATGTAGTCGGGATGGATTCCTGCTTTCACTGCTTTCTCCTTCGTGCTCGGCAGTATGCCGCTTACCCGGTGCTCTTGGCGATCTCGTCCAGGAACTCCCCGTTGGATTTGGAGGACTTGAGCCGATCGATGAGCAACTCGAGCGCTGCTCCCGGTTCGAGGGCCAGCAGTACGCGCCTCAGCTTCCACACCTGGGCGAGTTCCGAAGTGTCAAACAGCAGCTCTTCTTTTCTTGTTCCCGACTGGCTGATATCGACGGCCGGGTAGATCCGGCGATCGGCCAGCCCCCGGTCCAGACGCAATTCCATGTTTCCGGTGCCTTTGAACTCCTCGAAGATCACCTCGTCCATTCGGGAGCCGGTCTCGACGAGGGCGGTACCCATGATGGTGAGGCTGCCACCTTCCTCGATGTTACGAGCCGCACCGAAGAACCGCTTCGGTGGGTACAGGGCGGTCGAGTCGACACCACCCGACAGGATCCGGCCGCTGGCAGGAGTCGCCAGGTTGTGGGCCCGGGCGAGCCGGGTGATCGAATCCAGCAGGATCACAACGTCGGTACCCATCTCAACGAGACGCTTGGCTCGCTCCAGCGCGAGCTCCGAGACCTGGGTGTGCTCTTCCGCGGGGCGGTCAAACGTCGAATAGACCACCTCGCCCTTGACGGAGCGTTGCATGTCGGTGACTTCCTCGGGCCGCTCATCGACGAGGACCACCATCAGATAGCATTCGGGGTTGTTGGCAGTGATCGAGTGGGCGATCTCCTTCAACACCGTCGTCTTGCCGGCTTTGGGAGGCGAAACGATCAACCCGCGCTGACCCTTACCGATCGGCGCAATGAGATCGATGATCCTGGCCAGCTCTTGGCTGGACTCGCCTTCGACCTCGAGCCGGAGCCGCATATCGGGGAACAGCGGGGTGAGCTTCTCAAAACGAGGTCGGCTTCTGCCCTCCTCGGCGGACATCCCGTTGATGCTTTCGATACGGGTGAGGGCGGGGAACTTCTCCTGCGTGCGTGGGGGGCGAATCGGTCCGCTGACCAGATCGCCTTTCCGCAAACCAAACTTCCGCACCTGGCTGGCCGAGACATACACGTCTTTGTCACCCGGCAGATAGCCCGTGACTCGCAAGAACCCGTAGCCCTCAGGAAGAATGTCCAGGATGCCCTGGCGTTCCTCGAGCTCTCCTTCGGGGATTTGCTCCTGTGGCCCGCTCCCACCACTGCGCCGACGCCGCCGCCGGTTGCGGTTCAACCCGTCTTCGTCGGTGCGCGGCCGATCTTGCCATTCACTCCGCTGGAGCTCTTCACCGCCGGTCGGGTACGCCTGCTCCGCGTCGTCGCCGTCGGCGGCATCATCGCCATCCAGGGCTTCTCCTTCTGGAGCCTGCTCTTCATTTTCAGCAGCCGGCGCAACGGCGGGACCTGCCGAAGGCAGATCGATTGGCACCGGCTCGTCACTGACGACGAAGTCCACCGAATTCAAGATTGCCTCGATGAGCTTGGCCTTCTGGAGCCCGTTGCTCTCTATCCCGACTGATGCAGCGATCTCACGGAGGTCGTTGATGGGCTTCCCCTGGAGTTCGGATCTGCTGGTCATATGGTCCTTTCCGTCCGGTGGCTCGACCTGACGAGCTGTACCGCAGCATTCGGATTCCCTCGACCCCTGAGCGTTCCTCCCTGGTCTGAATGGGAGTGCAGGAGCTGAGGGGGTTCAATGCCTCCACATCCAGGACGACGCGGACGTCGCTGCCGGAGTGTGGGAGCGCCTCACCACGCCGTGTAGAGGCGGGGTGTTCAGGTACGGACCCTATACTACGGCGTCTTCGAAGATGTTCCAAGTGCATCAAGATTCCGCCGGGTCATACCGTCGCATGGACCGGCGGGCCGGCGCCCATCTTCACCGGTCTCCGAGGCCGGCAATCCCACGAACGAAAGCTTCGAGCGTGTGGCGATCAGGAGGAAGGACGGTCACGGTTTCCGTCCGCTCGAACAGGTCCGCCAGGCGCCCCGGAAGCGGGGGGCGAACCCCCGTTGCCGATTCGACCGCGTCGGGGAACTTGGCAGGGTGGGCGGTACCCACACAGATCACGGGGATGTCTGGGTTCCGTTGCGTCGACCGTGCTGCAGCAATGCCGATCGCCGTATGCGGGTCGACGAGCAACGACGTCTGCTCGAACACATCTGCCAGCGTTTGGCGAATGGCCGGCTCGTCGAACCACCATCCGGTCATGAAGGTTTGCAGCCGCTGGAGACCAACCGGGTCGATGTCAACCTGCCCGTGCGCGGCGAATTCGCTCATCAGACTTCGGATCGCCTCCCCGTCCCGGCCGAGAAGGTCGAACAAGAGACGCTCCAGATTGCTTGGCACCTGGATGTCCATCGCCGGTGTGATGGTTGGCACCACCGTGTCGATCGACAGCCGGCCGGTTTCGAAAAACCGGGCAACCACGTTGTTCCGGTTGGTGCCGATGATGAGGCTGTGAATCGGCAACCCCATCTGGCGCGCCACATAGGCGGCGAACACATTGCCAAAGTTCCCGGTCGGGACGGCGAACGACACCTGGCGGTCGGGGGCGCCCAGTGCGAGGGCGCCGGCGAAGTAGTAGGCGACTTGCGCCATGATCCGGACCCAATTGATTGAGTTGACGGAGGTAACGCCCAGGTCGCTGCGCAACGCTGGATCGGCCAACATCGCCTTGACCAGGCGTTGGCAGTCGTCGAACGTGCCGCGCACGGCAACGTTGTGCACGTTGGCGGCCGCAACTGTTGTCATCTGCCGCCGTTGCACGTCTGATACCCGACCGTGCGGATGCAAGATCACAACGTCGAGCCGCGATCGGTCCCGGCACGCTTCAATAGCCGCCGATCCGGTATCTCCGGAGGTTGCCCCGAGCACCAGGGCGCGAGCGTTGCGAGCGGCGAGACTCGCCTCGAGGAGACGCCCGAGCAATTGCAGTGCATAGTCCTTGAAGGCCAGGGTCGGGCCCCAGAAGAGTTCGAGGAGCCACAGGCCATGTCCCAGCTCGACCAGGGGAACCAACCGCTCGAACGGCGCGTACGCTTCGGCGGCGACTTCGGCGAGATCACCTGCCGACCCGTCGACGAACGGCGCCGAGATGGCGGATACGAGTGCGGGATAGGAGAGGTCCTGAAGCAACCCGATCTCCCGGCTGGTCAACTTCGGCCAAGCCTCGGGGACGTACAACCCTCCGTCGGGAGCCAGGCCGGTGAGCATGACGTCTTCGAATCCGAGCGCCGGGGCCAATCCACGCGTTGATACGTACCTCATCGGCTCACGGCTCGTCGCTTTGGACCCGGATCGTCGCCGCCACCTCTGTCACCACGTCCAGCGACCGGAGAGCTGCAACCGCCGCCCGCTGGTTGGTCTCGAGGGCATCGTGGGTTATCAAGAGCAGCGTGGCATCCTCGCCCCGGCCCTCCTGCCACACCGACTTGATGCTGACGCCTGCCTCACCGAAGGCATTGGCGATGAGAGCCAGAACACCGGGGGCGTCCGCTACCTCCAGCCGCACGTACCACTTCGTTTCGATCTCTCCGAAATCCGTCAACCGTCCCGGAGCAAATCGAATACGAGGAGCTACCTGCGCTTCCGCCAAGAGTTCCCGGGCGGCATCGATGACATCGCCGAGCACGGCGGTGGCGGTCGGCCCCCCACCAGCACCGGGCCCCATGAACAGGAGTTCCCCAACCTGCGGACCTTCGATGAACACTGCGTTGCTGGCGCCGCGTACCGACGCAAGAGGATGATCGAGCGGCACCAGAGCCGGATAAACCCGGGCACTCACCCCGTTCGGTGTCTCCTCACCAATGGCCAGCAGCTTCGGCACGTAGCCGAGCTCGGCCGCAAACCGAAGATCGATCGGTTGGAGCGATGCAATGCCCTCCCGGTAGACCGCCTCGACGGAGATCCACGTCCCGAAAGCCAGGCTGGCAAGAATGGCGGTCTTGGCGGCCGAGTCGGCCCCGGAGATGTCTGCGGTCGGATCCGCTTCGGCATAGCCGAGAGCCTGGGCTTCCTCGACCGCTTCGGCGAAACCGAGGTTGTCATCGGACATACGGGTCAAGATGTAGTTGGTCGTGCCGTTGACGATGCCGAGTACTCTGGTGATCCGTTCTCCGGCGAGCGACTCCGATAGTGGCCGGATAATCGGTATGGCACCCCCGACGGCTGCTTCGAACAGGAGCGACACGCCTTTCTCCTCGGCGCGCCGGATCAACTCGTCCCCGCGCGCGGCGACGAGCTCTTTGTTGGCCGTCACTACCGGCTTACCTGCCTGGAGGGCCCGCATCACCAGGTCCCCGGCCGGTTCCAGCCCTCCCATGACCTCGACCACCAGATCGATGGACGGATCATCGATCAGTTGGTCGGGCTGATCGGTGATCATGCCCGCCGGAATGGGGAAAGCCCTGGTTTTGGTGAGAGATCGCACGGCTACCCGACGCACCTCGAGTTCGAGGCCCGTCTTAGCCACGATCGCCGCCTGTTCGTTGATCAGGTACTCGAGGAGCGCCCCACCAACGGTGCCCCCACCGAGAATGCCTATACCGACCTTCATGTCGTTCTCTCTTCGCTGCCGGGCCGATTGTACGGGAGGTCCCCGACGATGTTGCCACATCGAGAGGTCTGCTGAGTCATGGCATGGCGTACTTCGGCGACCGGGCTCGCTACAGACGAGCTTCTGCGTGCCTCGGGCCCGCACTGAGAGCCTGGTCACGCTTTGGTACACTCCGCCCGCCAACGCCCTCGTAGCTCAGGGGATAGAGCACCGGCCTCCGGAGCCGGGTGCGCAGGTTCGAATCCTGTCGAGGGCGCAGAAGGCGCACGGGCGCCCGTAAGAAGTCCACGGTTCGGAAGTCGCCTCCTTGCCCCTCATGATTGAGACTTCCCACCTCGAACTTCCCACCTCCCTTTAGACTGTCGCCATGGCTAGGTCGATCTGGAAGGGCGCCATCAGCTTCGGGCTGGTATCGATTCCGGTCGCGCTCTTCACCGCAACGGAGAACAAGACACCCAAGTTCAAGATGCTGCGCGCCCAAGACGGCAGCGCCATCAAGTACAAACGGGTGGCTGAGGCCGATGGGAAGGAAGTCGTCTGGGACGATATCGTCCGCGGATATGAGGTGGAGAAGGGCCGGTATGTGGTCTTCACCGACGAAGAGCTGGAAGCTGCCACCGCCCGGGGTGGCTCCAAGATCGTCGACGTCGTTCAGTTTGTGGAAGCGCAGGAGATTGACCCCATTTTTTACCGGTCGTCGTACTACCTCGTGCCCGAGCAAACCGGCCTGAAGGCATACCGGATCCTGCTTCGGGCGCTCAAAGACAAAGACCGCGTGGGGATCGCAAAGTTCGCCCTCCGCGAAAAGGAGTACCTGGCCACGCTGCGCGCCGACGGGGACGTGCTCATCTTGGAAACGATGTTCTGGCCGGACGAGATCCGAGCACCGGCCTTCGAGGAGCTCGAGTCCGAAGTCGAGGTACGAGATGAGGAGATCAAGATGGCCGAGATGATCATCGACAACCTCACCGCCCCGTTCGAAACGGCCTCCTACCACGACCCCTCTCGGGAGGCCATCGAGGAACTAGCTCGCAAGAAGATCGAGGGCGAGGAGATCGTCAGCCCGGACACACCGGAGCCGACCAAGGTACTCGACCTCCTCGAGGCGCTGAAAGCGAGCGTCGAGGCAACCAAAGAGAAGAGGGCGGCCAGTTAGCGTCAGCAGCCGGCTACGCCGGCTCCGGTTAGAGGTCAAAGGTCTGAAGCTCGGGGTCTTTCCCTCACCCCTGGCCAACAAAGTCGGCAATATTGGGGAAGGTGGCTTGGCTGGATGGAACCAAGCCAAAGGGCGGCCCGTTCCCGCCAACCAAAGGTCCGACCACCACCCACTGCGAACTGCTCACCGCAAGCGGCTCACTGCCCCGGTCCCTCGGCTGCCCAGGTGATCTCTTCCGGCGGTTCCGAGGTGAATCCCTTGAACGAAGGGGCACGCATACGCCCGGCAGTTGTCCACTCCTTGAACTCGACTCTGGCCACGAGGTGAGGAGACACCCAGGTGGCGGCAGCAGCGAGCTCGGGATCAGACCGGAACGGGTTTTCGCCGACGGTCATCTCATCCAACGCCGCGCGGATGACCGGCAGAGCAGCATCTTCAAACCCGGTGCCGACCGACCCGATCCACCGCAGGCTGGTGCCGTCCCACAGGCCGAGCACCAGCGACCCGAAGGTACCGTTCCGGCCGCCTTCACCCCGGGTGAACCCCCCGACCATCGCCCGGATCATCCGCAGGCAGGGAACCTTTCGCCAGTCCGGTGACCGCACGCCAGGCCGGTAGAGCGAGCCGCGCCGCTTGGCCACGATACCCTCGAGGCCCCGATCGACTACGGCTCCATACAATGCTTCGCCCTCTCCTGGTATCACCTCCGAGCTCACCAGGGGAGCCGGCAGGTCGATGGCCGCCAGGCGTTCCAATCGCGTCTCGATCGGTCGGCGTGTCACATCTTCGCCGTCGAAGAGTAGATCGAAGACGACGTACGTCACCGCGTTGGTGCGCGCCGCCTCAACTGCCTTCACCCCTCCTGCAACGTTCATCCGCTTCTGGAGCGCCCCGAACGAAGGCCGGCCTGCTTCGTCAAACGCAACGATCTCACCATCGAGAACGCACGCCGCGGGCGGGGCGAACCCGCTCAATTCGGGGTAAGCGGCCGTCACGTCGCGACCGCGCCGGGACCGCAGAGCGAGAGAACTACCGTCCCAGGTGAGGATGGTCCTCACGCCGTCCCACTTCACCTCAAACAGCCATCCCGGGTCCGAAAAGGGCGATCGCCACGAAGTGGCCAGCATCGGCTCGAACCGAGGAATCGTCACCCGGTTTCGAGTTCTTCCCGGACCACCCGGTTGACCAAGCCACCGTCGAGATCCTCACCCATCGACCTCATGAGGTGACCGACCACACGGCCCGCCATCTTCGGGTCGTCGGATCCCAACTCGGCGATGGCCACTCGTACGACCTTGCGAGTTTCCTCCTCGGAGAGTTTGGTCGGCAGCCATCGGGACACGTAGCCAACTTCCCACCGTAGCTTGGCCGCCATGGCCGCGCCGCGTTCGCCGAAGCCGTCGTACTCGCTGGCCGCCTTGTCCATCTTCTTGGCGAAGCTGCCCATGATCTCGAGGTAGACATCGTCGTCGACCTGTCCCACGAAACCGGGTTCAGCCCGCTTTCGAGACACCTGGGTCTCGATCTCGCGAACCACCTCGCGACGGCGATGGTCGCCCGAGCGTATGGCTTCCCGCAGCTCCGCAGCCAGCTCTTCCTTGATACTCATCCTGCCTCCTCCCCGTGCAGGGCGGATCCGATCCTGATCGGATCATCTGTGATGATCGCCGCCGCGCCGCCGGCCGCCACCCTGCGGGCCATTCCTTCGTCATTCACCGTCCAGACGAGAACGCGTAGTCCCATCCCGGAGAGGTCGGCGATCCTGGCGGCCGGTTGGTCCCCGAGCAGCCACCAATGCGGGGCAATCACCCGATGACCCGCCCGGTTTGCCCAGGCAGCGGCCGCTTCGAGCGACCCATCGAGATCGACCAGTAACCCGGTTGCCAGCTGCGGATATGCGCCCCGCACTGCGTCGACGGTCGGCCAGTGGAAACTGGTAACCACGTCGCGCGGCGAGGCCCGGCCGGCCACTTCACGAGCAAATGCGAACGTCTCGTCGAAATCTGAGTCCTCTGGAGAGTTCTTGATCTCGAAGTTGAACGGAAACCCGCCGGCTGCTTGCAGCACATCGTCGAGCCGGGCCGGACCCAGGCCACCGCCAACATCAAACTCGGCCAATGCCGACCAGTCCATGTCGACGATGGCGGTTCCGCCGAGGTGCCCGTCGTGGGCCAGTACGGCAACTCCATCCCGCGTGCGGCGCACATCGAACTCGACCATGTCGCAAACGGCGGCAGCCGCCAGGATGCCTTCCTTGGTATTGTCGCCGTATTCCAGCGGCAATCCGCGGTGCCCGACGATCAGGCTCGAAACAGCAGAAGCCTTGTTCACATCTTTCAAAATATCCCTTGCCTACCCTGATCGCGGCAGTTATCTTTTGTGAAGCAAATCACAATCTTTACGTTTTGTAGGGGTTTTCCGTGTTAACCATGACCGAATGGCGGCAGATGTCGGCATGCCGCGACTCTGAGCCGTCGTTGTTCTTTCCCGTAGGAACTACCGGGCCTGCTCTCGATCACATCTCGGCCGCCAAGGCCATTTGTGCGCAGTGTTCTGTTCAGGAGGAATGCCTCCAGTACGCCCTTGAATCCAATCAGGAAGCAGGGGTGTGGGGCGGATACGCTGAGGATGAGCGGCGGCGTCTCCGCAAGCGGTGGCTCGCCGAACGCCGTCGTCGCGCCGTCTGATCGAACACCCGTCGCTAGCCGGGGAGCCGGTGCTCTGTGCACCGGTTCTCCGCGTCACGGCGATTTGAACCCGACCGACACCCGTTGCTCGGGCTCCATTTCGACGTAGGCGATGCTCCGAATAGGCACGCCTATGCGCCGGTCCCCAACATCGGTGAACCAGAGTATCGCTTTCTCTCCGCTGAACGCTTCCTCGATCTCGGCAATGAGGGCGTCCGCATCGCCAACGTCTAATTCGATCTCCCGAGACGTATCACCGATTCCGATTCGCACGCGCACGTTCTCTCCTTGTCCGACACCGACCGCAATCGTACCTACCTCACGGGTGTGCGACCTGCACCAGCTCGACTCCGCCCTCGCTGATCAGATAGCCGCGGCCGGGTAAGCGAAGGGGTGGTCCATGCCGGGGAAGAGCGGCATGCCACAGATCACCATCCACCTCGGCCTGCGGACGGAGTGCAATCCCCTGCCTGCTGCGCCGCAACTCCTGGGTCCAATGTCCGTACATCGAACGAAGTACGTCGGCCCGGCCCGCTCCCACAACCCGAATGTTGGGACGACGCTGGCGGATGAGTCCCAGCAGCGCACCCCCAGGGTCGGTCAGGTCGTCGGC
>Ga0209109_10001446_pt1 | contig 13155 bp, 5 predicted proteins | sample Rifsed10ft2_FD_184004 | JGI IMG/M metagenome (GOLD analysis project Ga0209109, IMG submission 184004) | Soil microbial communities from Rifle, Colorado, USA - sediment 10ft 2 (version 2) | ecosystem: Environmental > Terrestrial > Deep subsurface > Rock core/Sediment | place: Rifle, Colorado... | reverse complement strand
TGACCGCAGTCAGCCGGTCGACAGCGCCCCCGCCATTCCCACCTCCCCTCAACTCCGACCTCGCAATTACGATCTCGGGTCGAGAATCCGATCCGCCCGATCCACGATGTCCTGCCAGTGTGCCCGTGCCAGCGAACCTGCGACAGCAGCGGAGGCGGCGGCACGGGCCTGATCGCGGAGCGCGCGCACCTGTGAGCGCGCCAGCGCCGGGAAGTCACTCCGCAGCACGTTAGGCGCTGCGAGGAACGGTCGCGCTGGCGCGGCCGGTCCGGCCGGCGCGGCTCCCGGTGGCGGCGCGGGCGGCGCTGGTGGCGAAATCAGCGCCTCCAGCCGCTCGAGATACACCCGGTGCATTGTGCGGCGCCCCGCGTCCAGCTCGACCGGGGCCGCCCCGCTCCCCCACACCGCGCGCTTCACGTCCGCCATGTATTCGGCGACCGTGTACGCTCCTGCACCCGCCAGCGCTTCGCTGTCGGCGAGCCGGCCGAGCCGTCCCGCATTCAGCAGCGCCGTGACCACGGTTGCCTGACGATTGGCGAGTGAGGTGCCACCAACGCCCGGCCCCAGCCGGCTGGTGATCGACGCCGGGGCCAGCCAGTCCGGCGACTTCAGCACGTTTTCCGTGAGGAACTCGAGCGCCGCCTTCTGCTGCGCCTTGGGCACGGGTCGATATACCGCCCCGGACTGTTCGGCCGTCTTGTTGTCGACGTACACCCCGCCGATCAGCGTCGTCACGTGGCCCATGTATTGTCCCCACATGCCAACGGTCTCGCCGTACAGCTCCGTCAACTCCTCGAAGTTCTCCCCGCTCTTCGTGGTCCACGTGACGAGATTGGGCACCACGCGCTTCAGGTTGGCGACCGCGTACGTGCTGGACTTGATGGGATCGTCGCCAAGATCCTCGGTCTGCGCGCGCGGATCGACACCCGAGTAGTTCTGCGTGACGTACCGGTACGGCATTGGCCCCGATTGCTCGGTGAGCCACTTGTTCAGCGTCGCCCGCTCGGCTTCGGGTGTTACCGCGTTCGGTAGAACGCGGTAACCCCATTGGATGATGAAGTCGTCGAACGGACCAAGACGCCGGATGTAATCTCTCGGTTCCAGGCCATCGCCGGGCTGCGCGACATAGTTCTGCCGCGCGTAATCCATGATCGTCGCCGAGACGCCGTAGCGACGCGTGAACGACGGTTTGCGGAGCGAATCAGTCGGAAACGAGTTCGATGCCACCATGTTGTGCGGCAGGCCTAACGCGTGGCCCACTTCATGAGTGACTACCTTGCGCATCGTCTCGCCCATCAACTCCTCGGGCGTGTCGAGCGTGCGCGCGGCCGGGTTGGACGCCCCGGTCTCGATGAGAAGCCGGTTGCGGTACGACCGCATGTGGTTGTGATACCAGGTGATGTCGCTCTCGATGATCTCACCGCTGCGCGGGTCCGACGTGCTGGGGCCGACCGCGTTGCGAACCAGGCTCGCCGCCCAGCGCACGACGGAGTAGCGGATGTCCTCCGGATCCCACTCCGGGTCCTCCTCTGGAGTAGGGGCATCCTTCGCGATGATGGCGTTCTTGAAGCCCGACTTCTCGAACGCGCGCTGCCAGTCTTCGATGCCCTGCCGCATGTAGGGCCGCCATCTGGCCGGCGTGGCCGGATCGAGGTAGTACACGATCGGCTTCACGGGTTCAACCAGCTCACCGCGTGCGTACGCCGCGGGGTCCTTTGGCTCCAGTCGCCAGCGCCGGATGAAGGTCTCGGACTGCGCCTTCAGCACGTCGAGCCCGTAGTTCACGCGAGCGACGGTGGAGAACCCGGCGCGCGCGTCGGCGAGCCGCGGGCGCATTGGAACCCTGGGCAATTGCACCAGTGACTGCCGCATCTCCAGCGACAGCGCGCCGCTCCGCTGATCACCCGGCGGCTCGGCGGCATCGAACGTCTGCGTGTGCCGCACCTCGACGTTGAGCGGGAAGGAACGCACCGCCGTGACGAAGCTTCGGGCGGGATCCAGGCGACGCACCTGATACGTCCGGCGCTGGGCTGCGCTCAGCCCACTCAACGTGGGCGTGTCGCCGCCAAAGAATTCCGTGACATCGATGACGTACGTGGCGCTGTCGCGCGATCCGGCGCGCCCGTACGCCTGAATGGGAAACGTCGTCAGTATCGCGCCGACATTGTTGCTCGCCACGGAGAGCGCGATCGGCAGGGAATCGTCGGCCACTGCGCCGACGCTGATGCTGCGGAGTGAAACGCGATCCCCACTCCGTTCCCATCGCACGAGCCGCTCACCGACAGAGCTGCCGGCGGAAATGAAGCCGCCGATGTTGGCGGGAACGCCGGCGATGCGGCTTACCAGCAGGAAATCTCGTCCAACGAGCGAGTCGGGAACCTCGAAGAGGAACCGGTCCTCGACTTTGTGCACCGTGATCCCGCCTTCGTCCGAGACGGCCCGCTCCGTGACAACCTGGGCGTACGGTCGGGGTCGAACGGGTCCCCCGCGACCTGCACCCTGAGTGGGCGTTTGCGTGCCAGGTGGGGGCGCGGCGCCTGTTGGCTGTTGCGCTGAAACCTGTCCGATCGCAATGACCGTTAGTGTTGCCGCGAGGCGGATGATGGAGAGACGCATAGGTCGTGACTGGTGACTGGTGACTCGTGACTCGTGACTCGGCATTGAGGCGTGAAGGCTGAAGTCCTGACTTGGCGGCGCTTTGCGCTTTGCGCTGAGAGGGTTGAGGATGCCCCTCGATGCGTGCTTTGGCCAGTCCGCTCACCGGACCAGACTCCCCTCCCATCTCCCGTCTCCAACCTGCCATCTTCCCTCAGCCCTCAGCCCTCAGCCCTCTGCCCGCTGCCCGCTGCCCACTGCCCTCTGCCCTCTGCCCTGCATTGACTCCCTTCGTCCGCATCCTGCTCTTCGCCAACATCGGCGTCTTCTTCCTCCAGACCACCGTGGGGTGGGTGACGGCGGCGATGATCTTCGTGCCGCGCCTTATCCTGGTGCGCCCGTGGACGATCGTCACCTACATGTTCCTGCACGCGGGCGTCATGCACCTCGCCTTCAACATGCTCGCGCTGTTCTTCTTCGGGCCGCGGGTCGAAGAGAGACTCGGCTCGCGCAACTTCCTCACCCTCTACCTCATCAGCGGCATCTCGGGCGCGTTGCTGTCGCTCATCATGGGGCCTTCGGCGGCGGTGCTTGGCGCGTCCGCGGCAGTCTTCGGTGTCATGCTCGCCTTTGCCTGGTTCTGGCCCGACGCGCCAATCCACATCTGGGGGATCATCCCCGTTCCGGCGCGGATGCTGGTGATCATCACCACCGTGCTCTCACTGTGGAGCGGACTGGGGGGTGGGGGAGGCAACGTAGCGCATTTTGCGCATCTGGGCGGTTATGCGGGTGCCTTCGTCTACCTCAAATGGCTCGATCGCAAACGACTGGAGTTCCGGAAGCGGGCCACCACTTCCCCGCCCGTCCGTGAGTTGAAGTTCACCAAGCGTCCCGAGGTCGACCTGGGCAAGGTCCACGAAGTAAACCGCGAAGAAGTCAACCGGATCCTGGACAAGATCAGCGCGCATGGCATGTCCGCGCTGACGGCGCAGGAGCGCCTGTTCCTTTCCAACTTCGCGCCACCTGAGGACAAGACGCCGCCGGTGAGTTAGGGCACAGCGCTGAGCGCAAAGCTCAAAGCGCAAAGTGGCTGACCTTATCGCCCCGGCCCAGTTCCCGCACGCCCTGACACCGTTCGACTTGTTCTCGAAACCGGGCAGGCACAGCTTCCGGGGCCCGACGACGGCTCCTCCCTGAAGGTCTGCTCGTTGACCAACCGTCTGACTCCCGTCTCCTGTCTCCTGTCTCCTCATGCAACGCATCGCGCTCGCCCTCCTGACCTTCGCCGCAACATCGCTCGGTGCGCAACAGGCGCCGTCGGCTACGCCCACGGTTCCCGCTAAGTGGGACGTGTCCGCTCGCCGCGCCACGGCGAAAGACCTCACGTTCGAGACTTCCACCGGCACGTTCATGTCGCTCGACGTCTCGCCTGACGGCCGCTCGATCGTCTTCGACCTCCTGGGCGACATCTATACAATGCCGATTACGGGTGGCTCCGCCACGCTCGTAATCGGTGGCCCCGCTTGGGAGATGCAGCCGAGGTTCTCGCCGGATGGACGGCGAATTGCGATCGCATCCGACCGGGACGGCTTGATGAACCTCTGGACCATGGACCTCCACGGCAGCGACCTGCGCCAGGTCACGCGCGAACGCGAACGCGAGGTCTCGAATCCGGCGTGGACTCCCGATGGCCAGTACATCGTTGGACGGAAGCACTTTCGTAACACGCGCTCGGTTGGCGCCGGCGAGATGTGGCTCTATCACACCGCGGGCGGCAATGGACTGAAGCTCACGGACCGCCGCAACTGGGAGCAGAACGCCACCGAGCCGACGGTCTCCCCCGATGGCCGATACGTCTTCTTCAGCGAAGACGTCTCACCCGGCGGCGGATTCCAGTACAATCGCGATCCGTACGGCGTCGTGTATGTCGTCCAGCGGCTCGATCGGCAGACGGGTCAGCGGCGCACGTGGTTGAGCGGGGCCGGCGGATCTCTGCGCCCGCAGGTCTCGCCCGATGGCAGCACCATCGCGTTCGTCAGACGCGTCGACGGCAAGAGTGTCCTGATGCTGAGCGACATGGAAAGCGGCCGCGAGCGGATCCTGTGGGACGGGCTCGATCGCGATCAGCAGGAAGCCTGGGCGATCTACGGCACATACCCCGGCTACGCGTGGACGACTGACGGCCAGCGCATCGTGATCTCGGCCCAGGGCAAGTTCTGGAGCGTCGAACTCGAAGGCGGCCGCGCCACGCCGATTCCCTTCACCGCCCGCGTGACGCAGGTGATCACGGACGCGGTGCGCTTCCCGCAGCAGGTAGCACCCGACTCGTTCGACGTGAAGATGTTGCGCTGGGCCAGTGTGTCACCCGACCAGCGTCGCGTGTTGTACAACGCGGTGGGGCATCTCTGGGTGAAGGAGCTCTCATCGGGAACCCCCAGACGCCTGACGAGTGCGACGCACTCCGAGTTGTTCCCGTCGTGGTCGCCGGATGGTGCGTCCATCGTCTACGCCACCTGGAGCGATGATTCGCTGGGCGCCATCCGGATTGTCGCCACCGATGGAAGCAGCTCGCGCGTCCTGACGCGCGTCCCCGGCCATTACATCGAACCCCGGTTTTCAACTGACGGCCGGCAGGTCGTGTATCGCCGCATCGGCGGCGACGGCTTGCGCGGAAATCTCTACAACCGGAACACGGGTGTGTACGTGGTGCCCGCCGCCGGCGGTGATGCGCGACTGGTCACGGAGGAAGGCGCAGATCCGCGATTCAATCGCGACGGCACGCGCCTCTTCCTCGCGTCCGGACAGAATGCGCGCGCCGCGCTGATCTCCGTGAACCTCACCGGTGGCGATCGCCGGGTGCACCTCACGGCGGAGAATGCCACGCAATTCGTGCCTTCGCCTGACGAGAAGTACGTGGCGTGGGTGGAGCGCTTCAATGCCTACGTCGCGCCGTTGCCACTGACGGGCGCCGGCGTCGACATCGGCCCGTCGACTTCCGACTATCCCGTCCGCCGGATCTCGCGTGACGCCGGGCTGTATCTGCATTGGGCGCCGGACTCGAAGCGAGTGTACTGGGCGCTGGGCCCGGACCTCTTCCAGCGTGATCTCTCGGCCACGTTCGCGTTCGAGACCGCGGATACGACGACTGTCCGTCGTGAGCCCGAGGCAACGGGCACTCCAATCGGCCTGAAACGCGGCTTCGCCAAGCCGAGTGGCAAGTTGGCGCTCACCGGCGGCACCGTGATCACGATGAATGGCAACGAGGTGATTCAGAATGCCACGGTGGTTGTGGATGGGAATCGCATCGTTGCGGTGGGACCGTCGGGCCGCGTGACCATTCCCGCCGACGCGCGCCGCATCGACGCGCGCGGGAAGTTCATCATACCCGGATTCGTCGACGCGCATGCGCACATCGGCACCGGGTCGAACGGCATCGCCCCGAAGACGAATTGGGCGTTCCTGGCCAACCTGGCGTTCGGCGTCACTACCATGCACGACCCGTCGAACAACACAGAGATGGTTTTCAGCACGTCGGAGATGATCAAGGACGGCGAGATTCTCGGGCCACGACTCTTCTCGACCGGAACCATTCTGTATGGCGCGGAAGGCGGGGCCAAAGCGATAACTACGTCATACGAGGACGCGTTGAGCCACCTGCGCCGCATGAAAGCAGTAGGCGCATTCAGCGTGAAGAGCTACAACCAGCCGCGTCGTGACGCCCGCCAGCAGATCATCGAGGCCGCGCGCGAACTGCAGATGATGGTGGTGCCGGAAGGCGGCAGCAACTACGCCAACAACATGACCATGGTGCTGGACGGACACACCGGGATTGAACACAACGTTCCGGTGGCGCCGTTGTATGACGATGCGCTCACGCTGATGGCGTCGAGCAAGAGTGGGTACACGCCGACGCTGATCGTGAATTACGGCGGTCTCAACGGCGAGTTCTGGTGGTACCAGCACGACGAGGTCTGGAAAAACGAGCGCCTGCGTCGCTTCACGCCCGACGCGGTGCTCGATTCACGAGCGCGTCGACGCGCAATGGCGGCCGACGAGGACTATCAATATCTCGACGTCTCGAGGGCCGTGAAGGCATACGCAGACAAGGGTGGCAAGGTGCAGTCAGGCGCGCACGGGCAGCTCCACGGACAGGGCGCGCACTGGGAACTGTGGATGCTCCAGCAGGGCGGGATGAGCAATCACGAAGCGTTGAAGGCGGCCACCGTAAACGGCGCGCAGTACCTCGGATTGGATGGCGATATTGGGTCGATCGCCTCTGGCAAGTTCGCCGACCTGCTCGTGCTCGACCGGAATCCCCTGGTGAATATCAGGAACAGCACGTCGATCCGGTACGTGATGATCAACGGGCGGATTTTCGACGCGGAGACCATGGCGCAGACCGGGAATCATCCGGCGCCGGCACCGAGGGCGTTTTGGAAGGAGGGACAGATCACGGCGGCCCAGGTGAGCAGCGATGTGCATGGAGCGCCCATTCCACCACCGTAACAAAGCTGAGTTGTTAGTGCTCGGTGGTCGCACTCAGTGCGCCCTACTCGGAACGCAGCGTCTCCATCGGATCCACCCGACTTGCCCGACGCGCAGGAACCACGCACGCCAGCGCCGCCGCAATGAGAAGCAGCCCGACGCTCATCGCAAAGGTCAGGGGGTCGGTCGCCGTCACTCCGGCAAGTTGGTTGCTGAGCAGGCGCGTCAACGCCAGGGAGCCCGCGACGCCAACCGCCACTCCGATGCCGGCCAGTCGCAGCCCACGCACGAGCACTTCGGCCACGATTCTTCGTCCCTGCGCGCCGAGCGCCATCCGCACACCGATTTCCTTGCGCTGTTGCGCCACCGTGTAGGAAATCAGGCCGTAGGTCCCGATGGCCGAGAGCAGTAGCGCCAGGACACCGAACGTGCCGAGCAGAAGTGCACTGAAGCGTGGCCGCGCGAGCTGAGTCGAGAGCCAATCGCGCATGGAGCGAACGGCCGTCACGCGAAGGTCCCGGTCGAAGGAACGCAGTCGCTCCTGCACCGCCCGGCCCGTCGATACCGGATCCCCGCTGGTCCGGACCAGGAAGTAGGTCGCCGGACGAGGAAGCTGCCGGTTGGACCAGAAAATCTGCGGTGGCGCTGGCTCGCCCGGACTCACGGGCGGAACGTCACGGACGACACCCACGATAGTGAAGTCCGTCTCGTGTTCGACCATTCGCACCACGCGCCCGACGGGGTCCGCGTCGCCGATGTAGCGGCGGACGAATGCTTCGTTCACAACGGCGACGGTCGGTGCGCCCACCACGTCCGTGGCGGCGATGTCGCGGCCGCGTACTATCGGTACGCCTAACGCGGCGAAGTAGGTCGGACTGATGTCGAACCAGTACGCCGCCTGACGAGCACCATCGCCCGGTGAACCGCGCCCGTCGATGGTGAGGTGCCCCTCGCCGTCACCTCCGAAAAGCGGGCCGGCCGAGCCGGCGCCCACCGCGACGACTCCTGGAATCGACCGCAGCTCCTCCTCGGCGCGCGCGAAGTAGTCGGCCACCTGCCGCCGATTCTCGAATTGGCCGCTGGAGGCCAGTGCCCACGTGGTCAGCAGGTGCTCCTGCTCGAATCCAGGCTGCCAGCGCATCAGGGTCACGAAGCTCCGGGTGAGCAGGCCCGCGCCGGTGACCAGCACCACTGCCAGTGCGATCTGGGTGATGATGAGCGCGGGCGCGAGCCGGGCCGTGTGATGCGCGGTCCCGGTTCGCCCCCCTTCGGCGAGGGCGCGCTGCAGGTCGAAGCGCGTCGCTCGGATGGCCGGCGCCATGCCCACGAGAAGTGTGGCCAGCAGCGAGATCCCCGCGATGTAGGCAAAGACCGCGGGGTCGAGCCCCACCTTATCGATGCGGGGGATTCCCTGCGGCGCCATCGTGACGACGAGTCGCGACGCCCACCAGCCGAGGAACAGGCCGGCTGCTCCACCGGCGACAGCGAGCAGGAGGCTCTCGACGAGCAGTCCACGGGCAAGGTGGAATCGAGACGCTCCCAGGGCAGCCCGCACCGCCAGCTCCCGCCGCCTGACGACGGCCTGCGCCAGGAGCAGGTTGGCCACGTTGGCGCAGCCGATGAGGAGGACGAAGCCGACCGCGCCCACGAACAGGTACATCGTCGTGCGGACCGGGCCGACGATGACGTCCTGCCAGCTCCGCATGCCGATCGACCAGCCTTCACGGTCGCTGAAGTGTGCCCGCTGAATGTCGGCGCCGACGTTGGCGACGTCGCGGCGAACTGCGTCCGGGTTGACCCCGTCGCGCAGGCGCGCAAAGGCGAGAAAGCCGCGCCAATCACGCCGGTCTTCGGCGTGCGGGTCAAAGTGGATCGGGCGCCACATCTGCACGTCTTCGAGGTGCGGCACGCGAACGTCGGGCGGGAGGACACCGACGATGGTGTGCGGCTCATCGTCGAGCACGACTTGCTGGCCGAGAACGTCCGTGCGCGAACCATAGCGTGCGCGCCAGAAATCGTTGGAGAGGACCACGACCCGACGCCAGTTGTCACCCATGTCCTCGCGTTCAATGAATCGGCCCATCATCGGCACGACGCGAAGGGCCGCGAACGCCTCAGGCGTAACGAGGCCGCCGCGGATGCCATCGACGCCCTCGGGCGTTTTCATCACGAAGGGCCATGAGCGCGCCGCGCCGGCGACCGCGATGCCGGGGACCCGTTCGGCCAGCTCGTAGACGTCAGGCACAGACGCCCCGCACCAGTCGCTTTGTTCGCCCCGATCGGCCTCGCAGAACGCGACCAGGCGATCGGGCTGGGCAAACGGGAGCGGACGGAGGACGACGGCGTTGACGATGCTGAACACCGCCGTGTTCAGGCCGATGGTGAGGGCGAGCGTCGCGATGGCGACCGCGGTGACACCGCGTTGCGAGGCGAGCGCGCGGCGAGCCATGCGGAAGTCGGAGCGGATCGTTCCCACGGCAGCGCCCTCCCGGCGAGTGACAATCTTCGTCGCACGTTAGCGACGACCTTGCGGTGGGCCGTCGGGGATTGCCGCGCAGGAGGCCGGGAGAAATCCCCGACTCGGCGTCGCGCGTGACAAAGCGATGGGATCGAGGGCTCGACCGCGATAGCCGACCAACCGTGCGGTGGCTCGGCGGCGCGGACCCGCTCATCATGTGGGTGTCACCCTCTCACACGATCCGGAGCGTTCATCATGCTGCAGCGAGCATCCAATACTCCTGGCGCCATGCTGGTGCTCCTGATGCTGCTTTCAGTCAACGAGGTGGCCCTTGCGCAGGTGCCCCCGGGCGGTGCCCCGGCCGAAGTGACACGCGCCCAGGCAGCATTGAGCGCCGGACTTGTCGACAGTGCCGTCGTCACACTCGAGGATTTCTTTCGCCGGAATCCGACGGCCGTTACGGGTCGACTCGTGTTAGGCAACGCGTACCGGCAGAAGGGCGATCTGGACAAGGCGATCGCGACGTACGCGGCGGTGAAGCAGCCGAGACCGGCGCGACGGCAGGCTGTATTCTCGATCGCGGCCATCCAGGCGAGCCGCGGGCAAGACGATGAGGCGCTGGACTCGTTGCGGATTCTCAAGCAGAGCGGTGCGTTCGACATGGATCTCGCGCGAACGAGCAACGGCTTCGAGAAGCTGAGGCTGGATCCGCGATTCGAATCGGTGATGTTCCAGCCCGGCGACTTCGCCCGGCCGTTCGTGGAGCCCGTCCGAGTCATCCACGAGTGGACCGCGGAGACCAAAGGCGACCAGTTCAGCTGGATCGCACGCGGTATCGGCGACGTGGACGGCGATCGGGTCACGGACATCGTGACCTCGGCCCCGACATTTGGCGCGAATGGGCAGCCCGTCGGCCCGGGGAAGGTCTACGTCTATTCAGGCCGCTCCGGCCGGCTTCTCTGGGCGCAGGTCGGCGCACCTAACGAGAGCCTCGGCATCGGCTTGGAAGGCGCGGGTGACGTGGACGGGGACGGAACCGGCGATGTGATCGCCGGCGCGCCCGGCTCGGGCAAGGCCTACGTGTACTCGGGACGTGATGGCCACACGCTGTTGACGCTGAGCGGAAAGGACCGGAATGAAGGATTCGGCCGAAGCGCATCGGGGGCGGGCGATCAGGACAGCGATGGTCGCGAGGATGTCATCGTCGGCGCTCCGTCGTCCAACGCCAACGGCCAGGGTGCCGGCCGCGCCTACGTCTTCTCCGGCAGGGATGGCGCGTTGCTGCTGACCCTGGACGGCGAGCAGTCCGGCGACGCGTTCGGGAGCATCGTGGCCGGGCAGAAGGGCGGACGCCGCACGCCAATTCTCGTGGGCGCGCCGGGCGCAGGCGTCAGGAACACGGGTCGTGTTTACACGTTTGCGGCGATGTCGACGAGCGCGCACTGGACCATCGACTCTGATTCCTCGGGTGCAGCGTTAGGCGCGATGTTCACGTCGATCGTTGGCGACGTGAACGGCGACAAGGTTCCGGACGTCTATGCCAGCGACTTCGCGAACAGCGCCAGCGGTCCGTCGACGGGCCGCGTGTACATCCACTCGGGGAGCGATGGACGGAGACTCTACGCCCTCACTGGCGAGCGGCCCGGTGATGGTTTCGGGATCGGCAGTGCCGACGTCGGCGACGTGGATCGCGACGGCCACGCCGATATACTCGTCGGCGCATGGCAGTTCGCCGGTTCGGCGCCCTCAGGAGGGAAGGTCTACCTGTACTCGGGGAAGGACGGATCGCTCATGCGCGCCATCACCGGCCGCATTCCGGGAGAGACCTTTGGATTCGACGCGACCGGCGTTGGCGACGTTGATGGCGACGGTGTGATCGACTTTCTGCTGACATCCACCTGGAGCAACGTGAAGGGATTTCGCTCGGGCAGGATGTTCGTGATCTCGGGGAGGAGCACGGCACGTTGATCGCGGAACCCGAGCGACCGAGATGGCGTGCCCCGCCCCGTGCCAACAGAAAGGACCTCCGGTTCGGAGGCCCTTCTGTGACATTCAAGCCCCGGAAGCAATGGGGCTCGAGGCAGTTCACACGCTATTGATGAATGACAATGCTCCCACCACCGAGCGACGAGCCGGCTTCCGCGTCGTCCGCACTGCCCATCTGGTTGTCGTAGACCACAGCGCCGGTGGCGAGGTCCCAGATCTTGATCCGGAACCGGTCGACTCCACCGCCACCGGGCACTTGTCCATCCACAGCGGAGAGCAGGAATCCATAGATGCCGGCGCCATTGACGACACCAGTCCCCTTGAACTGAGCTCTGGCTCCCGCGACTACCAGCCACTGGTAGTCAGAACTGCTGAAGTTTAGGCTCGCGGTGTGGAACTGGAACTCGGTATTCCCCGACGGGACCGTGGCGCCCTTCTTGTACCTCGAGACGAAGCCGAAGCTGGCCTTGCCCGTTAGGCCCGGATTGGCGACGTAAGCGCCTTCGGGCGACGTGATCCAACCACCGCCAGTTACGAAGCCGGCATCGGGGTCATAAACCACCGCATAGGCAGGCATGTCGAGCACGCTGGAGCGCGTCCCGGTCAGGCTGCCGTCGCTGACAGAGACGCCCACAGTGTAGACTCCTGCCTCGACAAAAGTATGGTTGGCCGAAACCGTTCCGGAACCAGAGGCTTCGACGATGGATGCAACTGTCGTGGCGCCATCATCCCAGAATACGGTTGCGCTGTGCGAGTCGAGGGCGTTGCCATCCGTGAAGGGTGCGCTTATGCCGATCGCGGCACCCACCGGAACCGGTCCGGCTGGCAGTATGACCGCGGTGACGACCGGAGCAACGTTAACCTCCACGACGAGCATGCTCTGCGTCTGTTGCGGAGCCGCATAGTAGTTCGCACTTCCCGACTGATCCGCCGCGATCGTGCAAGTGCCGGCCGCGAGAAACTCCACGATGCTGCCGGTGACACCGCAGATCGTTGAGCTCAGCGAGCCGAACGTGACGGGATTTCCCGAACCGCCCCCGGTGGCCGCGACTTCATACGTACCACCCACGAACGCGGCGCTGGGAGGCATCGACGTGAAGGTGATCACCTGCGGCTGCGTGGTGATGAGGTTCAGGCCGGGAGGAACGTCAGTCTGGTTAGTGTCGTTGAACCCCCAGCAAACCACTGTGCCGTCGAATTTGAGCGCACAGGTGTGGAAGCCACCGCTGCTCACCTGCGCGACTGGACCTAGGCCAAGCGGAACAATCGTCTGGCCGAAGTCAGCCTGTGCTTCCGGCAAGAGGTTGCCATCAAAACCCCAGCACCTCACCGTCAAATCCGTATTGAGCGCGCAGGTATGCGCTCCACCAGCACTGATCTGGCTGGCGACGATCCCTAGCGGGAGGGCCGCCAGTCGAAAATACCCCCAGCAGGCCGGCGCCCCGTCGCTTCGGAGAGCGCAAGTGTGCAGGGTGCCGGCGCTCAATTGCGTGGCGAGCAGGCCCCCCGGCACATCGAGCCGGCCGTTTTGATTGGTTCCCCAGCAGACCACCGTCCCATCCGTCTTCCGCGCACAGGAGTACTCCCCACCGGCGATTACTTCTAACACGCCCGTCAGCCCGACAGGAACG
>Ga0209109_10001445_pt1 | contig 13158 bp, 11 predicted proteins | sample Rifsed10ft2_FD_184004 | JGI IMG/M metagenome (GOLD analysis project Ga0209109, IMG submission 184004) | Soil microbial communities from Rifle, Colorado, USA - sediment 10ft 2 (version 2) | ecosystem: Environmental > Terrestrial > Deep subsurface > Rock core/Sediment | place: Rifle, Colorado... | reverse complement strand
GATTTTCCTGACCCTTTGTAGGTAATCTCTACCCCCCACTTCGGCTCCTCCTGCCAAAACAAGACTCCATTCGGGGTATCCCGAGTCATATAGCCTTTTGAAAGCCTTTACCAATATATCTTGATTCTTGGCCTGTTTAAGTTCCGAAAATCTCCCCACAAAAAGAATGATGTTCTTTTTTATTTTGGGCTTTATCTTCTCAACCGGTACGGGAGGATAGACAACCACCGAATCCACACCGTATTCTTTGTCTATCACGCCTTTGGTAAAATTTGAATTGACGATTATCTTCTTAATTCGCCAGAGCTTCATCTTATTAAGAAGAGTTTTCCCGTTTACGTCGTGGAAGGGGACTTGGAAATGCAAAAAATTCTTTCTGGCAAGAAGGGTTGGGACAGACCCATCCGAAACCCAAAAACAAACGTCGTACCCGTCTCCCCTTTTGACGTCTTTGACAAAATTTACTCCCTCCAAATCAATTCCGAACCTATCCTCCAACCTTTTTTTTATTGAAGGGCTTTTCCACTGCACATCTACCGTATAATCTTTGGATACCAGAGCGAGGGCAACCGCCATACTATAGCGCTCCCCGCCTCCCAAAGTATCAAGATATGGATCAACGATTGCGGCTCTCATTTTTTCCTTTCTTCTCATTGGAACGATAGCCGGTATCCTCTGCCCAAAGAAGATATAACCTTTTCCCGAACCCTCCCTTTCTTTTCATTTCCTTTGTTCTTGATTTGATTAACTCATTAGAGGTTATTCGAAAAGCTTTTTTAACTTCTCCCAAGACATCGAGTAAATCTCCTGTCTCGGCAACTATCTCGCTTTTTACCTTAGCGTTAGCTAGCCCGCTTGCTTCCTCCTCCACCTTTTTGAGTAATTCTTTCTTAAAGCTGGGAACCGAAAGGGTTTTAACCGCATATTTGCCTCCGGACTGACTAATCCTTTTTGGAATTTTATCTCTCACCAGTTTTCTGTAGTAAATCTTTTTCATTTCTTCGTCTTTTGCATCTCCCAAAGCTTGGCGTATGTTATCATCCTGGAAAACATTTGGTAAATTATCTCAATTACCCCCACTGCCCCATCCAAAAATCCCAATTTTAAAACTCCCCTGTACCAAAATTCCCTGGCCGCAACCGAGATAAATCTCCACCAAGCCATTTGGGGGTGTCCCGACTCAAAAAGAAGTTTTGCCTCGATCTCCGACCACTCGTTGGTTTTATCCACCATCTCTTCCAGGCTTCTATGGCTGATGTGCATAAGAGGATTTTTAAGCTTCCTCACTTTTCCCTTTATCTCCGGTTGTTCATGGAGTTCCCCTTTCCAACCGACCAGCGAATCCTTTCTGATAAGTCTCAAAACATAGTCCGGCCACCAGCCTCCCCAGCGCATGGGGCGGCCCAGAAGAATATTTTTTCTGGGTATTGCGTAGGCATTTAGAGTCGAAAGGCGCTTAACCGTTGCAACTATCTCCTTGCGAAGTGCGGGGGTGACTCTCTCGTCGGTATCGACATATAAAAGCCAATCGCCTTGAGCCTCCTTGGCCCCGAGGTTTCTCCAATAAGAGAAGCCTTTCTTTTCGGCTTTGACTATTTTTGCTCCGAAGTTTGAGGCGATCTCCTTGGTTTTGTCGGTGGAGCCGGTATCGATAAGAATTATTTCATAGGCCCATGAGAGGGAATCCAAACAATCTTGGATGAGCTCTTGGGCATTCTTGGCAATAACGATTGCACTTACCTTTTTATTCATTTCCCAAAAATATGCGGCGGTAAATCCTTTTTGGAAGTGAAGCCAGGAAGCCTTCCGATTTTGTGAGGGCATCGATTATCCACCAGTCCAGCTGCCTCTTTGCCCTTTTTGCTTCTTTTGAAAGTTCCCTGACATCCAGAGCCTCGGGTTTGAATTGTTCGGACTGCCAAATCTTAAGGTACAGAGTCAATTCCGAAAAGGCTTGTAACAAGGCCAGCGAGAGTCCGTGGAGCCCGTCTTTATATCCCTCTCCTGCAAAATACCTGCTTAAAAACTCCTGCAGGGGCTTCCTGATAAGGTCTCGCCAAACAAATTTATATTCTTTCTGCAAAAGCACCCTGGCCTGGACGTCGGTGTAGCGGTTCATGCGCTCAATGTATTTCGATATCGAAGTATAGTTGTAGTGCAAAATCGCGTATTTCTCCTCCGCCGGCAGATCCAGCCCTTTACCCGTGGTCATGGGTACCGAGTGGATTATCTCACTCCAGGAAACAGTACCTTTCCTGAAAAAACGGATATTAAAATCCGGCCACCATCGGGAGTTTTTAATCCAGCGCCTGAAGTTAATGTTTTTTCTGGGAAGTCGATAGTAGTCTGCCTGGGGATTTTTGACAATCTGCTTAAGCTTTATCGCCAGGCTGTCCGAGACTTCCTCGTCGGCGTCCAGAATTAATATCCACTCCTTGGTAGCCTTATCTATGGCAAAGTTTCTGGCCGGCTCAACGTAGCCTGTTTTCTCATGAGAATAAAACTGGGCTCCAAATTCCTTGGCAATATCAACAGTTTTATCCGTTGAATGCATATCTACAACAATAAACTCATCGGCCAAGTTTTTTACAGAAGCAAGGGCTCTGGGAAGATTTTCTTCCTCATTGAGCGTATTGATAACTACCGAAATCGCAGCCACTCACCTATTTTAACACTCTCTAGCCTCTAAAGAGAGTCCTGAGGCCTTTTTGGACATCCTGCTTAAAGGCTGTCCCCACCAGAAGATAGGTTATTCCCATATAAACAACAATTCCTACGGCAATTAAGATAACAACGCTAATGGCGGAGACGGAAAGAAAACTTTTCAGAAATATCAAAACCGCTCCCATCGCCAAGCTCGAGATAAATGGCTTGACTGCGGAGTGAAATAGGGAGAACTTTACAAAGCGCCTGGCAACGGCAATGGCGATAACCGAGCTGGTTCCCACCAGGGCGTATCCCAAAGCCGCCCCGTTTATCCCCACCTTCAGGGATAGATATGGCACCAAAAGCCAGGTCAGGGCCGTCCACATCATCATCAGCTTAAAGGTAATCTTAATTTTCCCTATCGCATTTAACAGATTGGTCAGCTGAGTGGTAACGGCCGCAAACGTGGTATTGACCGCAATTAAAGCCAGAGGGATAAGAGCCGGTTCCCACTTTCCGTAGCGGGGAATGATGGCAACCAGGGTGGGGGCCAGCACCAAAAGCCCGACAAGGCTCGGGAATACCAGAAAGCAGATGAAAAAGAGGGATCTGGTTGCGGACCTTTCGAGCTGTTCCTTGGCATCCTGCATCCGCGCAAATGCGGGAAAGGTTACTTTAATCACATGGTCCATAAAAAACCGCAGAGGAGCCTGCCCCCACTTCTGGGCCCAACCCAAGAATCCCACCCCGGCCGGACCCAATATTCCCCCCAGAACAGCCGTCATCCCGTCATCCTTAATGGTCGCCAGGAAAGTGTTCGCCTGATAGGGAAGACCGAATTTTAAGAGGCCCGAAAGAGAAGCTCTGGAAAAAGCAAAGCCGGGCACCCAGGGTTGCAATATATATATTGCAATAAGCCCAACAACTCCCCGGGCCAAGATTGCAATTGTAAAGCTGGTGATGCCGAACCCCTTCCAGGCAAGAACTACGGCGATGACGTTATAGACCAGGTTTTCAAGTACCTGGGGCAAAACCAGTTTCCCGAATTCCAATTTCCGCTCAAGAAGTGTCGAAGGGATTGTTTTGAGGGAAGAAAGAAAAAGCGAAATGCCCAAAGAATATAAAAGAAGTTTGCTGGCAGCCGTTAAGTTGTAAATTCTCGAGAGCATCGGGCTCGCCAGGAAAATTACTACCAAAAGCACAACGACAAGTATTTGCTGAACGGTAAACGTGGTTCTCAAATCTTCCCGGGTGGGAGTTTCCTTCTTCTGGATAAGTGCCGCGGCGAGGCCGATATCGCTAAAATAGGCCAGGAAATTCACAACAGCGGAGACTATCCAGAAGATACCGAACTCCGCAGGCGAAAGAAAAACCGTCAGGAGTCCGGTTGCCACGAGGGAAAGGGCGCTTAAGATAAATGTTCTGCCTGTAAGAACCACTACTCCCTTTACCGCCCTGGATTTCACCGTATCGAGGGTTATTTCTGCGTTTGGGTCCAAATGTTCTTCGGTTTCCTGCATGTTATTAATCCAGCTCGAAAAGCAGCAGCGCCTCCCTCCCCCCGTCTGGCTTAACCGCCTTGGGATAGGCGGAGATTAGGGTCAGGCCGGCCTCTTTGGCTTTTAACCCAAGCCTCGAGGAGTTGACCAAAAGGAATGTTCTATTCCCCGCCTCACGGGACTCGGTCAAAGGTTCGGGAACTTCATCTATCCCGAGGCCTATCCCAACCACGATTATCTCGGGAGCATCATTAAGATATATCTGGAGTCCATCTGGAAGAGTCCCGAAGTACCCTTCCGTTCCGACGACAATTTTTTCTTCAGGAGTTTTGGCATGAACATCTTTAATGTAATCTGAAACTTCTTTAATCCCCGTTCCCGCAGTCCACTCCTCAAGATATCCCGAGCGCTCGCTTCTCGGCAGAACAGCTGTTTCGGGGTCGCTGACCAAAAGCCAATCTATGTAAACACTATGAAGAACAAATATTATAAAAATTGCTCCCGCTGCCCACTCCCATATTCCTTTCTTGGCCCGAAAGGCGCTGGCGGCAAGCATTCCCACGAAGGGAACAATGAAAAGAATGTATCTGGCTGTAAAGACCTTCGCATATTCGGCTTGGGCCAAAAGAGGAAAGAGAATCCAGGCGAGAACAAAAACAGTCTCTTTCGGTTTTGCCTTAAAGGAATAAAAAGCTCCCAAGACAAAAAGCGCCAAGAGGGCCCAGGGTCCCATAAGCCTAAAGTAGGTAAGGGTAGCACCGAGATGGGGCAACAAAGGGTCAAGCGGAGTTTCCAAAATATGTAGGTAGGGATAGACATAATCCAGGTTGCGGGAGGATAAGAGATGAAAATTGGGACCCAGCCGCATGATGTTATACATTCCGTAACCAATCAGGAGCGACACTCCTGCCAGAAAGAGAAATCTTAAAAGCCTCCTTAATTTCTCCTTACCTTTTGCCGGCCAATCGATAACTAAAATTGAAAGAGGAAGCAAAATTGCGAAAAAGAGAGCCGGGGATTTGGTCAGAAATGCAGCCCCCAATGCAAAACCGGTAAGCATTGCCGCATCAAGGCGTAAAGTCTTGGCGGTAAGGGCTGCCAGATAAAAAGTCCAAACGGCGGTTGCGGCAAGCATGGAATCGACCAAAGCCATTCTGTCGAAGAAAACCATAAAGGGGGAGATTGCCGTAATGCTGGATGCTATAAGTGCAATCTTTTGTGACTTAAAAAGAAGTTTAGTGACTAAAAATACCCCTACTATTGTGGCAATCCCGGCAAGGACGGAGAGGAACCTTCCGGCGAATAAGGGGTCGGTAAAAATCTTGAGGAAAGGAATCACGCTCCACATATAAAGCGGTTGTTTGCCGTCCGAAAGCGGCAAAAATCTTAAGGTCTCCTCGGCCCTCATTACCTGGGCCCAGCGGACATAGATGGCCTCATCAGCAAAGATAGGCAGAAGTGTCAACTTATAAATCCTGAGAAGAAACCCCACACCAAGAATCAAAATTGCCAGAAGAATTAATTTTTTGTTCTTAGCAAGAAATTTTTTCATTTGTATCTGCCTCTTAAATCGTTCAGTTTAACCCTAATAATCTGTCCGAACATTTCTCTGGACTCCCTGACGTACCTGCCTACCCCTCCACCTTTTTCTTTGCTTATATCTTTATCGTCCCAGGAGACCGGAACTTCGGCAATTTTATAACCCAGACTCTTAAGAATATGCAACAATTCCACATCAAACGAGGTTACCTTCCATCCCGAAACTTTTTCCTTCCTCTCAAAAAAATTCAGCCTGGGAAAGGCTTTCTTCAAGGCCTGGGTATTAAAGAGTTTGAATCCGCACTGGGTATCGGATATCTCGGGAAGGATGAGGGATCTTCTGATGCTCATAAAGGCGATGGCCCCCAGCCTTCTATAAAGCGGGAAGTTCTTCCTGACTAGGCCCCGGGAACCGATGACCACTTCGTATCTTTTATTCAACTGCGGCAAAAGTTTATCCAGCTCCCCGATAGGAGTGGATTGGTCCATATCGGTAAACAGGATATACTCCCCCTTCGCCTTTTTAATTCCGGACAAAAGTGCCGCCGGCTTTCCTCCATGGGGATTTTCCAAAAGCTTGAAATTGCCCCAGGATTTTATATCTTCCTTTACTATTTCCCGGCTTCTGTCGCTGCTGCCGTCGTCGGAAACAATTACCTCCCAGGAAAAATCTTTCGACTTCAAAAAGCCATAAATTTCCTGCAGGACGCCTCTTTTAAGATTGGCCTCTTCGTTATAGCAAGGGATAATTACAGTCAGATATACGTTTCCCATATTATTGCGTGTAACCGAACATATCCCCCGTCAGATTGATGTTTTCAGGGGAACAGTTAGCTTTTACCGTCTCTAAAGGATAGCGTTTGTAGTCAGGGTAAATCAAACCAATCGCGCCGATTGCCCTATCTTCCTGAACGCTGTCCTTACCTAAGGGGAAAATAATCGTATAAACGGGAACTTTGTCGCTAATCTTATTTAATGGAGTCCCGGCCAGATAGAAGAAATATCTGTAGCCCAAGTCATAGCCTGGAGAGGTAATATAGGAGATGGATATGCACGGATAGTTGTGTTCCTTCCTGTCTTCTTCTATCACCCTAACAATTTCTTTCCTTTCGACATAACCGCTTCTATTGACGGAGCTTACAAAAAAGGCGTTTAGGTTAAGGCCGAGAAACAACAACAGCAACAACAGAGCTCCTTTTTTCAGTCTGGCTAAACTCAGAGCTAAGACGGTTATCCAGATGATGGCCAGGCCACTTAGGTAGTATTCTGATAAAACCTTGGAATAAATGGAGAAAAAGGCAACATACAAAGCCAGCCAAACTACCATAAGATAAAACAAATGCTTCTTAATCGCTTTTTTATAAACAAGATAAATTAAGAGCCCGAGAAAGATAGCAACCAGCAAAGTCGTCGGAAAATCCACCGAATTTGCAAAAATCATACTGGATAAATTTTTTCCCGTAAGGGTAACAACCCTTTGGAATCTTTCGACTAAAGTAAATACCGCATTTTGCTCCGTCGTTAGTGAAACGATAAATGCTTTTGTTTGGGAAAAATTGTGTCTCAGTTCAAAAAGAATAAGAGGCAGGGAAAACAAGAATGTCCCAATTAAGCCCTTGCCTGCCTCTGCCCAGTCAACCCTTTTCTTGGAAAGATAGATTGATACAGGGATCAGGGGAAGAAGTAAGATAAGAGCCATGTTTAAATGCCAGATAAGCCCGATTAAAATGCCTGACAATAAATATCCTCCCCTCTTTCCTTTAAGAAAGAGGTTGATAGCGTAAAAGTACCAAACCGACCACATCACAACGGGCATCGTCGGAACTACTTCCCTATCGTTAAAGACCATGGCATAACTTACCGCATAAACTAAAGAGGCAATAAGTCCCGCTTTCTTGCCGAACAACCGCAAGAAAACAAAATAAAAGCTCAAAATTGAAGCCAGGCCCAAAAAAGTTATCGCATAGACTCCTCCGATGGGATCCATTTTAGTAATCAGATAAAAAGGAACAAGATAGTAATAATAAAGGGGGCCGATAAAAATACCCATAGTTGAGGTCATTTGGCCTATCAGCCTGTAGTGTCTGTTCACCACGATATCCTTAACTATCCAGCTGGCCAAATCATTGTCGTGGTTATATAGAAATCTTTCTTTGGCCTGATAAATTCTGAGTGCCAGGGCCAAAACCAGAATGGCTGCCAACAGGATATTTTCTTTAGTAATTAATTTCCTTAATTTCATAATCTTATCCTTCTTTGGACGACTACTCCTCCAAAGCGTTCGGACTTAACAACTTTCCCTATCTTCTCTTGTCGAGAAAGCCAGGCCTCCAGTCTTTCGGGATGGTCGGGGTCAACCTCATAAAGAGTGTAGAGTCTTGACACAAGCTCCTCAACCGGAAGCTTCTTATATTTTTCCGTACCCAACCACTTAAAAAGATAATCGTAGGCATAAGGGATAACGGGTGGAACATAGACATCGACATTAAACCCCGCACTGCCTGCATCGGTATATACCCAATCAATTGCGCTTAGCTGATTCTTGTACGAAATTGCGTTAGGGCTTGCCAAGGAGACGGAAAAGTCTTTTTGAAAAGAATGATAATTTTGTATCGAAACGACAATCAGAAAAAATGCCAGAATTGCCTTTCCCAAAAATTTCTCCGACATCTTCGCCAAGATTACGGAAAAAAGCAGAATGAAAATGAGGTAGTAGCCCGTATAATAATATTCATAAATATTCCCCTGGTTTCCCCTCAAAAACAGGGTTCCCAAAAAAGGGGCTATCGCAAAAATCAACACCACTCTAAATTTCTCATTGCCCCAAATTTCTTTCCATTTACCTATAAGGTAACCAACGATAATTAGGAAAAATGGGGTAAATAGATTCTTTCCGTCTATCCAAAATTTTGACGAGAAGAGTCCGTAAAAAAAGGAGAGTCTGGAACGAAGGTATTCCCAAAAAGAGAGTGTGAAACTTTTCTCTTCCACCAGAAATTTATTAATAGCACCAAGTAAAACTCCTCTATGGCGAATTTCGAAAATTACCTGCGGGAGAAATGTCGAAAAGAACAGAAAAAGTGAAAGGAGAATTACTCTTGGTTTTGGAATATTGTTTTTCTTCATAAGAATAATAATCAGCACTGCGGGGATATAGAAAAGTTCCGTTGCCGCCCCGAAACTGAGCCCCAGCCCGATAAGAAGCGCGATAAGAGGGAGCGACCAAACTTTCTTTTCAAGGAACCTGAAAACAGTCCAAATTAAAAGGGTGCTAACAAGAAGCATTGGGGTAGGATTTGAGAGCCAGCGCGATGCACCGACAACGTAATAGGAAACTGAAGCGACAAAGGCGGCAATAAGCCCGGCTTTAACCCCACCAACTTCTTTACCTACTTTGTACAAAACGAAAATTGAGATTACGGAGGTTAAAATCAAAAAATATGCAGGCCAAAGAGGATCCCCCCTCCCCGCAAGGTAAAAGGGGGCGATTAGCCAGTAATACCACGGTCCTCTGAAAATTCCGGTGGCGCCCATCATCGGACCGACTAGAAATAATTTCCCTTTATGTATAAAATCCCAAATGACGAGAGCGTCCCTGCCTTGGTCATACCAAAAACCCAGAAGTTCATCCAACCGGTAAAGTCTGACAATTAAAGCAGCAAAAAGAAGAATTCCGAGAAGCAGTTTAACCCCTTTTGGCTTCATTAATACTCTCCCTTACCATTGTTAATACCCTCGCAACAGCATCGTCAAAGGTTAAACCGGTAATCCTCACCCCTGCCGCGTATCTATGGCCTCCCCCGCCCAGCTTTTGGGTAAGCACCGAAACGTCGATTCCAGTTCTTGAGCGGAAGCTGGCGGTGAGTTTTTTCGGTTCCTGCTCGACCATGACAATTCCGAAATCTGTCCCTTCCGTTGTTCCCCCAATGAGATTGGCAATCGATTCTCTGCCTCCAATTAAGGATCCTAATTCTTTATAACGGGCATAGGGAATTGCACTCCAGATAAATTTATTTACCTTATCTACTTTTGCATTGTTAATTACCTCACCCCAAAACTGCACCATTTTGAAATCCACACTGCGGTAAATTTGCTGGACGATTCTGTCTTTATCCGCCCCTTTCTCCAACAGTTCTCCGGCAATCTTTAAGGTCTGGGCTCCCGTCCCGGGATAAGAAAATGTTCCCGTGTCCCCGATTATCCCGGTTAAGATGGCCATTGCCGTATCTTTGTTTATTGTAACTCCCCAATCCTCAAAGACCCGGTATAAAAGCTCGCCCGTGGATGTAGCATTCTCATCCACGAGGTTAATCTCGCCAAACATGGTGTTAGTTCGATGGTGGTCAATAACTGCAACCGGAATTTTAGGGTGTTTGTAATCGCTAATGTCCGTAACGACATCCCAGCTCGAAGAATCCAGAATAATCAGGAGCTGGTGTTTGGAGAAATCATATTTCGAATAATCTATCGTTTTTATCTTCGCAAAATTTTTTAAATAATTTAGGGTCTTCCACTCGATTTTGCTGGGACAGATTAGCTCGACCTTCTTGCCCATATCGGAAAGGACTCCGTAAAGTGCCAGGGCGCTGCCGATTGAATCGGGGTCGGGGTTCCGGTGACAATTGACCGCAATTCTGTCAACACTTTTTATCTTACTAAGAATCTCTTTTGATTTCTCGTAGTTCATAATGAATGGACAAGTTTATAGAGTATAACCCCTTCTACCTCCCACTGGGCGTCAATTTTGCTCCATCCGTAGTTGGCTATTTCGGCTTTGGGGCTATGGGTCGGGTCACACTCGCTCTCCGGCTTTTCGCAGACGACAAAAAGCTGTCCCGTAATGGTTTCCTCAACCCTTTGCGGATCAATAATTACGAGTGGAGCCCTCTCCTTTTCCAAAAAATATTGATATGCCGCCTCGTAGTTCCTGTCGGCAATTGCGGCCAGATTAAACCTCTCTCCTTTGGCCTCCTGAATAATCTTGTCGGATACCTTGATTGTTCTTTCCATTTGCCTATTGGGCTCATTTCTTAAATGAGAAGCTCTTAGAGAGACGAAAACCAGAGCCGAGGCCAAAACGATAGCCAAAATTTTCCCCCAACTTTTTCCTTTCCGGGCTGCTACAGAGAACAACCCCGCCAGCAAAAGAAATGGGGCGGGAAAAAGGAATCCGTAATAATGGTCGTAAATACTATTTCTGTAAAATGCGAGGCCCAGAATCCCCATCCCCAGCCAAAGAAAAATAAGCATAATTCCTTTCTTTTCAATGTCCTGCCTTTTTTCCCACATCATGCCGGTCCACCCCAGGAGAATAAGTACTGCCCCCAAAACAATCTTGCCGTAAAGAAGTTCCCTGCCACCAAGGAGATAGGCGGATATTTCCTGGGTCACGGTTCGGATTCTATTTAGAAAAGCGGCAAGACCGAACGAAGTGCCGCTACTTACCAGGAAATATTCCTTCATGGCCAAAAAATTTCTCCACCCGTGGCGGGCGTCAAAGATAACCAGCGGAGACATCAGAAGAGCGAAAACCCCAAGTCCATATAGGCTGTAAACGATAAACCGTTTCTTTTTTTCTGTCTTTCGGACTTTGAGATATGTCAAAAGCCAAAAGACTGCGAGAGTGGGGGCAAGTAGCAGTCCCAAGTAGTGTGATTGAAGCACAAACCCCATCGAGGCCCCGGCAACTACTATCCAGCCAAATCTTTCCTCTTGCCAAAATTTCCAAATTGAGAAAACGCCAAGGAGAGCAAAAAAAGGCATGATGTTGGGATTCCAGGAAAAGATGGATAGAGAAACAACCGTCGGGGAAACAGCATATAGAAGAGCCGCAACACTTGCCACCCAAGCCCCGAACAGCCTTCTGGCAAAGTACCAAAGAAAAAAGATTGTGGCAATCCCAAAAAGGGCCACCATTACTGAAGGCCCTACCGGGGAATAATTTGCGAGCCACAAGGCCGGAGCCATCAGGTAGTAATAAATGGGCCCCAGGTACATATTCCCGACCGAAGTGCCCGGGCCGACCAATATGGGGTCGAAGTTCACAAGAAGTCTTCTGACTACCAAGGCGTCCCTTCCCTGGTCTGCCAGGAAAATCATATATTCATCAATTCTGCAAAGCCTAAGGATAGCCCCGATAAGAAGTATCGCGCCTAATGTAACCGCTTCCTTTTTATTATTGAGTACCCAAATCTTGAGTCTTGATGCAAAGTTCTTAATGGCTTTCATTTAAGTTTCCTCCAGAGCTTTATAAGGTCGGTTATGCTTTTGGCTACAACCTTCAAGCTTGCTCCGGTTTGCTTCCCTGAAGTTCTGGGATAATGATTAACCCCCACCTCCCTAATTTTAAGACCAAGTCTCGAGGCTTTGACTATCATTTCTATCTGGGTAACCTTCTCCTCACCGACCAGGGGTAAAAGTTTATTGTAGGCACTTTTTTTAATCATCTTGAAGCCGCAGGAATAGTCTTTGACCTTAAGCCCCAGAAGTATCCGCGCAAATGCCGACCAGCCGAAAGTAAAAATCTTTCGCGCCAAGGAGTCTGCCCTGTTTAGCCTGTAGCCCAGTATCAGGTCCGCGCTGTCCTTCTCGGCAATAAACTTTTTGATTTCCCCGAAGTCAAACTGTCCGTCGGAGTCGGTAAAGGCCACCCATTCGTATTTTGCTTTCTCAAATCCCGATTTTAAGGCTCCTCCGTAACCCCGGTTCGGCTTGTGATGAATTACTTTGATTCTTTTGTCCTGCCGGGAGAGTGTATCCGCAGCCAATCCTGTTCCATCGCTTGAGCCGTCATCGACTATGATTACTTCCCAACTCTGGGCAAGCCCCTCCAGCGTTTTTTTTGCCTTTAGAACCGTGCTTTTGATGTTACTTTCTTCGTTATAGGCCGGGAAAAACACAGAAAGCTCGGATATCAAATATACGGGCATAATAAGCAAAGTCTAACATACACTACCTTGCCAGTCGAGGCTAAAAGATATATTATTGGGATTAATAATGCTTTCCCGAATAACCAGGCTTTTGCCCCTTCTCGCCCTGACACTTATTCCCACTTTTCTTATCTGGTTGCCTTTCTTTTTAAGAATCCCGAGCTTCTGGGGAATACCCCTCCCTCAAAGAGGGATGGAGGTTATTGTGGCCAATTACGACGGCCCTCTTTATCTGGTTGCGGCCAAATCCTTCTACAATCCGGAGATAATAAAAAGTTTTGAGTTTTCCCTCCCGGTTGAGTATTATGCCGCCCATTTTCCGCTTTTTCCCCTCCTTATCAAGCTCGGAGGCGCGCTCTTGGGCTTTCCCTACGCTCTGTTGACAATAACGGTTCTGTCTTCCTTCCTGGCGATTTTCTTCTTTAATAAATTCATTAAGGATTATGTAAGTGGGAAAAATGCCCTTTGGCTGACTGCGGTATTTTCCGTTTTCCCCGCAAGGTTTCTGGTAGTGCGCTCTGTGGGCTCCCCCGAGCCGCTTTTTC
>Ga0209109_10001444_pt1 | contig 13158 bp, 12 predicted proteins | sample Rifsed10ft2_FD_184004 | JGI IMG/M metagenome (GOLD analysis project Ga0209109, IMG submission 184004) | Soil microbial communities from Rifle, Colorado, USA - sediment 10ft 2 (version 2) | ecosystem: Environmental > Terrestrial > Deep subsurface > Rock core/Sediment | place: Rifle, Colorado... | reverse complement strand
AGTGGAGGGGTCGAGCGACAAAGAGCTGGCTGAACTGAGGCCGTGGATGGGCAACGAGTCGTTAGCCGACATGATCCGCTCTGAGACGTTCGAGCACGAGGCCGAGCACCTGCCACAGCTTTTGAAATGGAAGCGCAAGGTGGGCGAGTAGAAACGAATGCACGTTACCCGATGCTCACAAATAGCAGATCACGAAACGGCGCGAGCATCCTGAGCGGAGCGCCGCATCTTTTCGCGGCGCGCAGTCGAAGGACGCGATTCGAGAACAAGACCCGCCTCCTTCGACTTCACTCCGTTTCGCTCAGGAGGCTGCATTCGTGTACTATTGATAATAGGTGTGGAGATGTTGAAGACGGCAGTGGAGACGATTGAGATTGCCGGGCAAACCGTGCCCCGGCACTTCGGCGATCCGGCGGCGGAATATGCGGCGGCGCGGAGCGGGGTGGTGGTGATCCCGCGCTCCCACGAAGGGCGCGTGCGCGCGGTGGGCCGCGACCGCCTGGACCTCCTGCACCGCATGTCCACGAACGACCTGACCAACGTGGCCGTGGGCGAGGCGCGCTCGACGGTGCTGACCACTGCCATCGGGCGGATGGTGGACGTGCTGACGGTGTTGAACCGGGGCGAGACGGCGCTGTGTCTCACGAGTCCGGGCCGCGTCCCTGCCGTCCGGAAGTGGCTCTCCGGTTACATCTTCTTCCGGGATCAGGTGAAATTTGAGGACGCCTCGAACGAGTTGGGGCAGGTGGGGCTGGACGGGCCGCGCGCGGGCGCGGTCGCCGGGGCCCTCGCCGGGGGCGCGGAGAGCCTCGCCGAGAATCGCTTCGTCGAGCGCGAAGGCCTGATCGTCCTGCGCATGCCCCGCGACCGCTACAGCATCATCGCTCCGGCGGAACGGCTGGAGGCAGTATGGGATCAGGCCGTGGCCGCCGGCGCGATGCCCGCGGGCGAGGAGGCCTATCAGATGCTGCGGCTGGCGGCGGGCCTCCCTTACGGAGACCACGAGATCACCGAGGAGTACATCCCGCTCGAGGCCAACCTGTGGCACACGGTCAGTTTCACGAAGGGCTGCTACATCGGGCAGGAGATCATCGCGCGGATGGAGAGCCGGGGCAAGCTCGCGCGCCGTCTCTCGGGGATCAAGCTGGATGCGCCTGTGGCCGAAGGCAGCGAGGTGCGTGTGGATGAAACCGTCGCGGGCAAAGTGACCACGGCAGGAACGATCCCCGATATCGGCCCGGTGGCGCTCGCGTATCTCAAGACGGCGTCGGCGGAACCCGGCACGCGCGCCACGGTGGAGGGGGTGAGTGGGGTGGTGGCGGCGTTGCCGTTTGAGTGAAGGCCGTAGGGCAAGATATCATCTTCGGAGGCCTCCCATGGAACTCAGTTCATTCCTCAGCACCCTCGCTTCTTTGCTGCTGGTCCTCGCCATCCCTATCCTGGTTGCGGCGCTGTTCCAATGGCTCCGCCACAAAAACGACGAACTGCGCAGCCGGTTGACGGCTCAGCAGCAGCAGTGGATTGACGCCGGGGTGGGCACGGCGGTGCGCGCCGCCGAGCAGATGGGCCTCTCCGGGCAGATCGCGGGCGGCGGGCAGGGCAAGAAAGCCTTCGCGATCAAAACGGCGCAGGAGTATCTCGACCGGCTGGGCGTGAAGATTGACGTGAACGCGCTCACGACCCTGATTGAGGCCGAGGTACGCCAGCAGTTTTCCAACGCCGCGCCCGTGGTGGACGACGCCGCCACGCGCAGCGCGCTGCTTGACAAGGCCGTGGGGTCGGCCGTGCTGGCCGCCGAGCAGAGCGGGCTGACGGCGGCCATTCAGAACATCGGCGCGCAGAAGAAGCGCTATGCGCTGGACTGGGCCGGCCGCTACCTGGCCGAGCACGGGTTGAAGGTTGACCCCGTGGTGCTGGACGGGTTGCTCGAGGCCCAGATTCGCAGAATGAAGGATGCCGCCGCTGGCGCGCTCCCCGCCGCCGCATCGAAGAGGTGAGCCTTTCCGAAATGAACGCTCACGCCCGACCTCGCTCAGGCCGGGCGTTTATTTTGGGCGTCGCCGTGACACTTCTCGCCAATCTTATATAATCCCGCCCATGCCGCTCTCCCTCGCCCTCGCCTTTCACTTCAACCAGCACACCAGCGAGTACACCGACACCGCCGACCGCGCGTGTTACCGCGGGCTGCTCAACGTCCTGCGCGCGCACAAGGCGCTTAAATTCAACCTGCACCTCTCCGGCACGCTCCTGCGCGCGCTCAACTGGTTCGACCCCGAGACGCTGAGCCTCATCCGCGCCGGGCTGGCCGAGGGGCAGTTCGAGCTGCTCGGCAGCACGTACGCCCAGAACGTGCCCTATGCCTGCGACGATTGGGACAACGCGCAGCAGATCGGCCTGCACCGGGCCGTGCTGGAAGAGCTCTTCGGCGTCAAGCCGGTGGTCTTCTGGAACTCGGAGCGGTGCTGGCGGCAGTCGCTCGTCCCCGTCGTCGCCGAGGGCGGGTACACGACGATCCTCGTTGAGGATCACATCCTGCGAGCGGCGGGCCTGGCAGACCCGGTTCCGGCCTCGACGACACTCAACGGCCAATCCCTGATTACCATTTACGATGATAACGAGCTGCGCGAGCGCTTCAACTACGCGGCGTGGTTTGGCCGCAAGGCGCAGTTGTTCAAATACTTGAAGAGCCTCGCGGCGCGCCCCGGATCAGAGCGTTTCCTCGTCGCATACGCCGAAGATGCGGAATCGATGGGCCTGTGGAGTTGGGAGATGGGCTACCTGCCGCACGCCGCGTGGGCGCACCTCGACGCGATCCTGGCTGAGTTCGAAGAATCCGGCGAGTACACGCTCGTGCACCTCTCGACCGCGCGCGCGCAGCAGGCCGTGGCCTCGCTCCCCGATCGCGCGGCGCTGTGGATGGATCAGGCGCTGGTCAATCCGAAGATGCGCTATCACGAGGACGGCTACCGCGACTGGTTCGACTTTCTCGAGCGCTCGCCGAAGGTCGCGCACTTCCGCAAGCTGTACGCCGTCGTGCGGTCGCGCTTGCAGTCGCTCGGCTCCGTCCGCAGCGACCCGGGTTTCCCGCAGCCTGCGCAGTCCCCGGCGGACACGTTCTACCGGCAGGCCATCGAGGCCTTTTGCCATCACCAGTACGAGTTCGGCTGCATCGGCGTGGGGGGCCGCCAGTATTGGGGCTGGGAGAACGTGCGGGCCGCGTTCCTGTTCGCGCGTCTGGCCGAGATCGCCGAGGAGCCGCACCCGCGCATCTGGGTCGAAGACATCAACGGCGACGGCTCCGACGAGCAGATGCTGTGCGACGGCTGGAACCTCGCGGTGTTCACCGCGCACGGCGGCCGCCTGATCTACTGGTTCGATCTCGTCGAGGGCCGCCAGTGGGCGGGCAATCAACTCGCCATCCCGCCCGCGCCTTATCAGAATGGGGCCACCAAGCAGCCCGTGTTGACGCCGGTCCCCAAAATGTGGCTGCCGGATTCATTTGAGGCCGATCTGAAGCCGTGGCGCTCTTTGCGGAAGAAGGAACCGGCGCCGACCCGTCTCGGCGCGCAACTCCCGGAGTGGGTGTTTGAGCGCAAATCTGAAGCGCTGACCGTGTACCCGCGGCGGAGGCGGCAGCCCGGGACGCGCTCCCCCCTGCGGGCGCAGACCGGGATCCTCAGCGACCTCGTCACTCTCGATCACCGCGACGACTTCGCGCCCGACTATCTTCTCGATTATCGCCTCGAATCCGAGGGCGTGTTTTGCTATCTCAATTACCTCACCCCGACCGTCGTGATCGAGAAGCGCGTTCGGCAGGCCTCGGATGGCCTGGCCGTTCACTACACGATTGACAATCAGGATAAAGCGGCGCACCGCCTGCGCTTGCGAGTGTCAAGCGAGTTGTGCCCGGATTATGCAGAGGTGTTGACCGGCGGGCGCGCGGCGCTGAGTTTTTCCATGTTTGAAGACCGCTATCCCGGCGTGCTGAACCTTCGCACCCGGCGTGGGCTGATGCTCAAGCCTTCCCGCGATTGGACCCGGCTCGAGCACACGGTCAACTTGCTTGCTCTGGAAGTGTGGCTGACGTTCGAGTTCGACCTGGCCCCGCGTTCGGCGCAGACGTTTGAGATTGAAGTGAGCATTCAGCGGCCCTGATTTTTGCCACGAATTACACGAATTTTCACGAATTCGTGGTAATTCGTGCAATTCGTGGCTAGATTCTCCCACCCAATGCGCCCACGCCTCTGGCTTGTCCTCATCCTCCAATGAATATTCTTTTCCTCTCCGCTGAAGCCGCGCCTCTTTCCAAAGTCGGCGGGCTGGGCGATGTGGCCGGGGCGCTGCCCAGAGCATTGGCCGCGCTCGGCCACGACGTGCGCGTGGCGATCCCCTTTTCCGGCGTGATTGACAAAGCGAAGTTCCAGCCCGTCGTCGTCACGCGCTTTCACGTGCCGCATCTCTCCGGCGGGCAGACGGCCGCCGTCTCGGAAGTCCGGCACGGAGGCGTAATCTTCTACCTCATCGCGGGGCCGCCCATCCCCAAAGCCAAACGCGTGTACGGCACGAGCATCAAAGAGGACGGGCCGAAGTTCATCTTCTTCTCGCTCGCCGCGCTCGGGCTGTGCCGCGCCCTCGACTGGCCGCCGGACGTTTTGCACGCGAACGACTCTCACACGGGCGTGGCCGTGTACTGGCTTGCGAACGACGGCGTGCACGACCCGTTCTTTGCCAATACGGCCTCGGTCTTCACCATTCACAATCTGGTATATATGAATAACCACGCGAGGCCGTACTTGCGCGAATACGGCCTCGTCCCCTCGGACTCGCCACTGCTCCCTGACTGGGCGCGCGACTCGCTCATGGGCCTCGGCCTCGCCCACGCCGACGTGTTGAACACGGTCAGCCCCACGCACGCGCGCGAAATCCTCACGGCGGAATACGGCTACGGCCTCGAAGGCGTGCTGCGCGCCCGCCGCTCACGCCTGTTCGGGATTCTCAATGGACTGGACACGGAGCTTTGGAATCCGAAGCGCGACCCGCGCCTCGCCGCGCGCTTTGACGCTGCCCACCTGCCGAAGCGCGCGGCGAACAAACTCGCCTTGCAGCGGGAAGCCGGCCTGCCGCCCCGGCCCGACGCGCCCCTCGTGGGCATTGTCTCCCGGCTCGACACGCAAAAGGGCTTCGACATCGCCGTGCCCGCCCTGCGGCAGTGCCTGGCGGACGACGCGCAGTTGGTTGTGCTGGGGACGGGCCTGCCGCAACTGGAGGCCGGGTTCAAAGCGCTGGGCCGCGAGTTCCCGGATCGCGCCCACGTCGCCTTGCGCTTTGACAGCGCCCTCGCGGCCCGCATCTACGCCGGGGCCGACCTGCTTCTCGTTCCCTCGCGCTACGAGCCGTGCGGCCTCACGCAGATGATCGCCCTGCGCTACGGGGCGGTACCGGTGGTGCGGCGCACGGGCGGCCTCGCAGACACGGTCACGGATTATGGCGTCGAAAAAAGTGGCACCGGTTTTGTATTTCGCGACTATAATTCAAGTGCGCTGCTCAGAGCGTTGCGGCGCGCGCTGGCGGTGTACCGCCGCCCGGCCCGCTGGCAGGCGTTGCAGGCGCGCGGCCTGCGGCACGCGGCAACGCATTTCTCCTGGGCGCGCGCGGCGAAGGAATATGCGGCGCTCTATCAGAAGGCGCTGGCTTATCGCCAGGCGGCAGTCAAGGCGCTCAGACAAAATACCTCGGCATCTGGTTCTCTATCCTCGTGAGGTGGCGACATGAAAACTCGAGCTGTGATCTTGGCGGGCGGAGAAGGTTCGCGGCTGGGGGTGCTCACAGCCAAGCGCGCCAAACCGGCGGTTCCGTTCGCGGGCAAATATCGCATCATTGACTTCACCCTCTCCAACTGCGTCAACTCCGGCATCTTTGACGTGATGATCCTGACGCAGTACCGCCCGCACTCGTTGAACAGCCACATCGGAGCCGGGCGGCCATGGGACCTCGATCGCGGCTTCACGGGCGGCGTGCGGCTGTACCAGCCCTACAAGGGCCGGACGGACACCGACTGGTACGCCGGGACGGCCGACGCCATTCAGCAGAACTTCAGTTTTCTCAAAGACACCAAGCCCGAACTGGCGCTGATCCTCTCCGGCGACCACATCTACGAGATGGACTACGACACTATGTTGTCGTTCCACGCGGATCACCAGGCCGACCTGACCATCGCCACCCTGCGGGTGCCGCGCGAGGAAGCCACGCGCATGGGCATCCTCGCCACCGACGACAACTACCGCGTCACGCAGTTTGTGGAAAAGCCCAAAGACCCGCCGGGGACGCTGGCCTCGATGGGCATCTACGTGTTCAACCTTTCGGTGCTGGACCGGGTGCTCATCGAAGATGCGAAGCGCAAAGACTCCAATCACGATTTCGGCAAGGACATCCTCCCGCACATGGTGAAGACCGGGATGCGCGTGTTCGCCTTTCCCTTCGGCGGCTACTGGGTGGACGTGGGGACGATTGACTCGTACTGGCGCGCGCACATGGATTTGCTCAAGCACCCGCCAGAGCTTGACCTCAACGACCGGAGCTGGATCATCCACACCCGGTCGGAGGAGCGCCCGCCCGCCCTCATCCAGAGCGGCGCGACCGTCCGCGACTGCCTGATCAGCGATGGTGTGACCATCGCCCCCGGCGCGGTGGTGGAGCGCTGCGTGCTCTCGCCGGGCGTGTACGTCGGCCCGCAGGCCGTGGTGCGCGAGTCCATCATCCTGACCGATGCGTCCATCGAAGCGGGCGCATGCGTGGAGCGGGCTATCGTTGACAAGAACGTGACGGTCGGCCACAACGCCCGCGTGGGCCGCATCCTCCCGGACGCAGCCGACCTCGGCGTCGCGACCGTCGGCAAGAGCGCCCAGATTCCCGGTGGTGTGGTCGTGGGCCGGGGCGCGACCATCGGCCCGAACGTGGGGCCGGACCACTTTTCGCGGGCGGGGGTGAGAGATGGGACCACCCTGGAGAGGGAGCCTTTCCGGGCCGGGACGTGATTACCTTGACCATGACCGCAACTTCCTCTACTCACACCCAAAGCCCTCGCAGCGCCGGTATCCTTCTGCACCCGACCTCGCTGCCCGGCCCCTATGGCATCGGCGATCTGGGCGCGGGGGCCTTAGCGTGGGTGGATGCGCTCGTCCGCGCCAAACAGAAGTGGTGGCAGATTCTGCCGCTCGGCCCCACCGGCTACGGCGACTCGCCGTATCAATGCTTCTCGGCCTTCGCGGGCAACCCATATCTGGTGAGTCCCGACAGCCTGCGCGAAGACGGCCTGTCCTCACGCGGCGACGTCGAGGGCGTCCACTTCCACAACGCGCGCGTGGACTTCGGGCCGGTGATCGAGTTCAAAGTGCGCCTCCTCCGCCGGGCGTGGGAAAATTTTCAAGCCGGGGCCAATCCTGCGCTGCGTTCCGAGTTCGACAAATTCTGCGCGGAGCAGGCGAGCTGGCTGGACGATTACGCGTCCTTCATGGCGCTCAAAGACGCGCAGGGCGGCGCGAGCTGGCTCGGCTGGGACGCGCCGCTGGTGTTGCGCGAACCGTCGGCGCTGGCGCAGGCGCGCGAGAAGTTGCGCGCCGAGATCGGCCAGCACAAGTTCCGGCAGTTCCTTTTCTTCCGGCAGTGGCGCGCGCTGAAAGAGTACGCCAACGCCAGAGGCGTGCGGCTCATCGGCGACGTGCCGATTTTCGTCTCGAGCGACTCGGCGGACGTGTGGTCGCACCCGGAATATTTTCTGCTCGACGAGCGCCGCCAGCCCACCGTGGTGGCCGGTGTGCCTCCAGACTATTTCAGCAAGACCGGCCAGCTCTGGGGCAACCCGCTGTACAACTGGGCCGCGCTCAAAAAAGATGGTTATGCGTGGTGGGTCGAGCGCTTGCGCGCGACGCTCCAGCAGGTTGATCTGGTGCGGATTGATCACTTTCGCGGCTTCGAAGCGAACTGGGAAGTTCCGGCGGGCATGCCCACGGCTGAGAAGGGAAGATGGGTCAAGGGGCCGGGCGCAGATCTGTTCGAGGCCTTGCGCGCCGGGCTGGGCGGCTCCTCGCGCTTTGACACGCTTCGCAGCTCAGGGTCGCTCAGGGAGGAACTTCCCATCATCGCCGAAGACCTCGGCGTGATCACGCCGGAGGTCGAGGCGCTGCGGGAGCAGTTCCATTTGCCGGGGATGCGGATTTTGCAATTCGCGTTCGCGGGCGCGACCGAAGACCGTTTCCTGCCGCACAACTACGAGCGCAACACGGTGGCTTACACCGGCACACACGACAACGACACCACGCTGGGCTGGTACCTGAGCGCCTCTGAAAAGGAGCGCGATTTGGTGAGGCGCTATCTGGGGCGCGATGGCAGCGACATCGTGTGGGATTTGATCCGGCTGGCGTGGGCCTCGGTGGCGGATCACGCGCTTGCGCCGCTGCAGGACGTGCTCAACCTCGGCCCCGAAGCGCGCATGAACCTGCCGGGCCGCGCCTCCGGCAACTGGCGCTGGCGCTACACCGCCGATCAGCTCACGGGCGCGGTGCTGGACCGGTTAGGGGAGTTGACGGAATTGTATGGGAGATGAAAGCTTCAAAATCTCAAATTTCAAATTCCAAACCCCAAAGTGCGGCGTCGCCGGGCCAATCACGGGCGCGAGCGGAGGCCGTGTCGCGCGCCGCCGAGTCTGACGAGGTGTGCTGGTGCTGCGGGGAGCGGACGGTCAAACGGCATTGCAAAATCGTCTGCACGAACTGCGGCTTTATGCGCGATTGTTCCGATCCATAGAGCGACGACGATGCGGGGAGAAACCGGGTTTCTGGCTATCACGGTTCCGGTCTCTGGAAGGGAGGCCTGATGCCTGAACATTACTTTTGCGTCCACACGAATTTTTATCAACCGCCGCGCGGCAACCCCTTTGCCGACGACGACCTCGCCGACGAGCCGGGGCACGAGCCGTTCCGGAACCTGAACGAAAAGGTCAACGCGGAGTGCTATACCCCTAACGCGCAACTGGGCAATTTTGATTTCTTGTCGTTCAACGTCGGGAGCACGTTGACGCGCTGGCTGGAGCAGCATGCGCCCGAGACGTACCGGCGCATCCTCGCCGCCGACCACACGAACGTCGAAAAGTGGGGCGCGGGTAACGCCATCGCCCAGCCGGTGCATCACACCATCCTGCCCCTGGGCCGCGAGCGTGACCAAACCTTGCAGGTGCGCTGGGGGCTGATGTCCTTCGAGCACCGCTTTGGGCGCGCGGCGGAGGGGATGTGGCTGCCAGAGATGGCGGTGGATTTGCGGACCCTGCAAACGCTGTACGACAACGGCGTGAAGTTCACGATCCTCTCGCAGGCGCAGGTGCGCGGCGCGACCGAGGGGGCCGGCCCGTATTGGGTGAAGCTGCCCTCCGGAGGCCGCCTGGCCGTTTACGTCCGCGACGACTACCACTCGACGCAGCTCGCCTACGAGGTGCGCACGCTGGGCGGGGCGGGGCGCTGGGCGCGCGGGACGCTCGCGCCGCTGAAGCGAAGTTATGGCCGCCTGTTCCTCCTCGCGCTCGCGGGCGAGACCTTCGGCCACCATCACATGGGCGAAGAGCACTTCCTCCACTGGCTGCTGGCTTACGAGGCCGGGGCGATCGGCTACGAGGTCACCACGCTGGCGCGCGACCTGCGTGACCATCCGCCGGAGAAGGAGATCGAGGTCATCGACGACACGGCGTGGAGCTGCCCGCACAGCCTCGCGCGCTGGCTGACCGGCTGCGAGTGCACTCCCGGCGACACGCGTTGGAAGGGCGCGCTGCGCCGAGCGTTCGACAACCTTGCGAATCGGGTGGACGATGCGTACTTTGGCTATTGCCGGAACCTGGGGATTGACCCCTGGCCCCTGCGCGAGTTATGGTTCCGGGTGCGGCTGGGGCAGATCACGGAAGGGTTGCTCTTGCGCGAGGCCGAGTTGACCCGGTTAGACGCGGATCAGGCGAATGTGCTGCTGGCGCTGCTCCGGTCGCAATTTCACCGCCAGCGCATGTACATGAGCCACGCCTTTTTCTATGGCGACCTCGACCGGCCCGAGCCGCGCTACGCGATCGCCAACGCCGTGCGCGCGCTGCTGCTGGTGAAAGAGACAACCGGCGCCGATTTCAGCTCCGAGTTCCGGCGCGACCTGGCGCAGGTGGCCTCGAACCAGAACGGCAAGACCGGGGCCGCTATCCTCGACGAGGTGATGGCCCAGGCGCGGGAGAGTGGTGCGGCATGACGGATTCGACCCTTTCCTCTCAGGGGCCAGAGTCTGCGGCGAGCGGGCAAGTCCTTCCGGTGGATCGTTACCATACCGGTGTACGTATGGCCTCGCTGGCGTTGTGGTTCGTGGTGATCATGCTGTTCTATCTGATAGGCCGCATTCTCTTCGGCCTGGTGGGCGGAGAGATCAGTGGAGGGAGCCTGCTGGTGCTGGTCATAGGGGCGATCGTACTTGCGCAGCCGGTGGCCCGCTGGGGTGAGAAACAGCTCGTTGCGCGCTGGACGAGTGGCCGCTCCGTTCGCCTGGAGTCCGGGGCCGTCACCCTGCGCGAGAAATCCGGCGCGCTGCGGATTGACCTGCGGCAGAAAGTGAATTACTGGCGCTGGTGGTTCGTGATTCGCGGGCGGCGCGGCGGGCGCGTGTCGAGCGGTCACTACTGCGTGGCGGTGCGCCTGGCCCAGAACGACGCCGCCTTCAGCGTGTACGCCTTCCTCCCGCCCAAAGCCGCCGAGGCGTTCGGCGCGCGCTACCGCTTTTACGAACTGCGCGGGTCAAATGACAAGGAAAAGACGTCGCTGGGAGGCCGGGACGCCGTATACCTCGCCGCCGAGCGCGCGCGCTGGGAGTCCGGCGCGGAGGTGGACCTCGCCGACTTTGAAACGCTGCTCAAGCATCTGGCCACTGCCGTGCCGGAGTTCGCGACGATGACGGCATCTTAGGCGTAGAGGGATGCATCAAAGTGCTCTTCATTAAATTTTAAGCATGGCACATCTTGAAATACTGAGATACTGAGAAGCCACCATGCCCACTGTCCTAAACATTGGCCCGCATCGGTTCTACTTCTTCAGTCGAGAAGGTTACGAACCGCCCCACGTCCACGTGGAAACCGCGGAGAACGCGGCCAAATTCTGGCTGTCGCCCGTATCGCTGGCTTGGGCAGTCGGCTATAATGCTCGTGAACTCCGTCACCTCAGAGAACTGGTCGAGGAGCACGCCGCATTCTTTTTGGAGAAATGGTATGAACACTTTAGCGCCCAGTAGCCCAACGGCTGTTTTGGCTGTAGACGTTCGTTTCTCCGACGAGGCTTTAGTCGTGCGCCTCTCCGATGGGCGAGAAGTGTCTGTCCCGCTGGAATGGTTCCCACGCCTGCGCGATGCGACGCCAGAGCAACGCCAGGATTGGCGCTTGATTGCACGCGGGATTGGTATTCACTGGGAAGCGGTAGATGAGGATATTGCGGTAACGACATTGTTACATGCCGGATAATCTGTATCCCCCTGTGCCAGTGTGCCCGGTACTCCAACGCGCAGATCGCGCAACCCGTGAGTGAGGCGGGGCGTGTCACCCCACCTGCCCGTACAAGAACCAAAACTCGTCTTTCGGAAATGCGGCTTGCAACTCTGTGGGCCAGATGAAGGCCCCGGACCTCAAGAGCGCGCGGAGCTGCGTGTCGAGCGGGGCGAGGCGCTTGGCTTCGGCGGCGTCGGCGAGGCGCGGGAAGCGCAGGAGGAGCAGGGCGGCGATGACGCGCTGGGTGACCTCGTCGGCGTAGTGGTGGGCGTGGGTGTACGGGTCTTCGAGGTAGTCGTCCCAAAATGCTTTCCAGAGATTGATGCGCGAGCGCAGTTCTTGCAGCGCTTTCTTCTCGGCGGCGACGGGCCATTTGGCCAGCGCCACGTCAATGGCGCGGCTGGCCTTTTCCACCTCAGCCAGCTGGGCGGAGAGGAGTTGCGGGCCGCGGGCCTCGATCTCGGTGCGGATCAACAGCATCAATCCGAGGCTGAGCTTGGGGTAATCGCTCGAGGCCTGCATCTGCCAGAAGAGCACGTCGGAGAGCAGATAGTCCGGCAGCTCGGCGGCCATGAGTTTGAGCGTGGCGGGGTCGTGGGAGAGACTCATCGGATATAGATGTGAAAGGCGACCGGTGTCGGTCGCCTTTTGGATTAGTTCGCTTGGTCCAGCCGCGCCGGGTTGCGGAAGGCGGGCTTGCCCTGAATTTCCTGCCAGCGTTTGTCGGCGGCCCCCGGCTCGATCCACCATTCCCAGACCGTATGGCCTTGCGGGTCTTCGTAGCGGAGGGCGGCGCGGCGGCGGAGGATGTTGGCGACGCCCTGCGCGAGGGCGGGCGAGGCGGGCGCGGTCGAGAGGCGCATCCATTTGGCCGGTTCCCATTCGAGCCTCACTTGCGCGCCGTCGTGCGTTCCCTCCATGACGATGGGCGGCTCGGCGCTGACCACGTCGAGCCACAGGCTTCCCAGCCGCTCATCCCAGAACGTGGTGCGGACGCGCTCCGCGAGCAGATAGGGGGTTTTTTCAGGCGTGCGGTAAAACCAGGTTGCTGAGTTCGTCGTCATAGTTCTCCTGAACCAAACTATTTTTTCGCGTCGGCCAGTGCGGCCTTCACGGTTTCCAGCAGTTTTTCACGGGAAGTGGGCTTGACCAGATATTTGTAGGCCCCGGCCTCTATGCCCTCGGCCATGTCTTCCACGCGGCTCTTGGCCGTGAAGAGGATGACGGTGGGCGGGGGCGCGCCGTGCTTCCCGCGCAGGGTCTTGAGCACGTCCAGCCCGGTCACGTCGGGCATCATGATGTCGAGGATGATCAAGTCGGGCTTTTCGCTCTGAGCCAGCTCCAGCGCGGCTTTGCCGCTGTTAGCCTTGAGCACGGTGTACCCGGCCCGGCTCAGGGTCATCCCCAACAGGGTCACGGTATCGGGTTCGTCGTCTACGACCAGAATTTTTTCGGGCATAACTATCCTTGGCAGAAGTGTACGCGGATTGGCGTCTGCGCGCAAGGTGGCGGATGGCTTATGGCACATGGCAGTTGGCTTACGGCTGATAGCCAATCTCGCCATCTGCTATCGGCCATCAGCTACCCCACCAGCAGCCGCAGCGGCTCCT
>Ga0209109_10001440_pt1 | contig 13168 bp, 16 predicted proteins | sample Rifsed10ft2_FD_184004 | JGI IMG/M metagenome (GOLD analysis project Ga0209109, IMG submission 184004) | Soil microbial communities from Rifle, Colorado, USA - sediment 10ft 2 (version 2) | ecosystem: Environmental > Terrestrial > Deep subsurface > Rock core/Sediment | place: Rifle, Colorado... | reverse complement strand
AACGGGGCATGCCATTTCCGAAACGTGTTCAGGGTAGTTCGGATCGTGCCACTGGCCTAGCGCCATCCGGCGGGTAGCTTAATAGGCCATTTGGCTTGTGCCATGTGAGTGGAGGGACCTTATGTGAGTGGGTTCTGCGTCACCTTGCGGTGGCCGTCATCCACCACTGGAACTCGCGTTCGTCCTTGTCCCATTTGCTCTTGATGAACTCCAAGATGGAGACCATCTCAGCTTCGGTGAGTTTGTCTTTGAAGGCTGGCATAATGCCTTTGTAAGCCGGGTCGCCGCCGTTGGCGATGATGCTTAACAAGAGTGAGTCAGGATGATGCCAGGTGTGACCAGAACTGTCGTGGGGCGGCGGGGGCAGTGAGCCATCTGGAAGTGGTTTCTTCCAATCGGGCACGCCTTCGAGGTTAGCGCCGTGACAACGAGCGCAGTTTTGGGCATAAAGCGTGGCCCCCCGTGTAACGCGATCTGAGGCGAGGGCGGGCACGGGCGGCACGGCCGTGTCGTTGATCACCACAGGACTGCCGGCGGAGGGCGCTCTCCAAAACATCAGCAGCGCCACGCCCATGGCCAGCCCAATCCCCATCCACCACAAAGGCAATCGCCGCATGCGTTGTTTCACTTATTCGGCCACGTTAAACCGCCGTCCCGGCTGGCATAGATGTCGCCCCGGTCGCTCACGGCGATCAGGCGATTCGGATCTCGTGGGCTTACGGCGATGGCGAGCAGAGTGCCTTTCAATCCTAATGGTATCCAGTGTGTGCCCCCATCCTCGAAAGCATATAGTCCGGCCCCATTCCCAAGCGTCGTCACATACAGCCGTTTGTTAGCTGGGCTGTGGGCCACGGCCACTACCCCCGCGCCGGGCACGCCCGTGATGGCGGACCAGTTCCGTCCGCCGTCCGTGCTGCGCAAAAGCCCGGCCTGACTCGCCGCGGCATAAAGCGTCTGGGCGGTCTCTCCTACGGCCAGATTGAACGTCGTATCAGGCACAGTCGAGGAGAGCAGAGTCCACGTGGTGCCGCCGTCCTGCGAATCGAAGATGCCAGACCCGACGACGTGGGCAAAAACGTGGTTGGCATCTTGCGGGTCTACGGCAAAGCCATGCATATCTGTTCCCGGAAGATTGGTGCCGACCGGTTGCCAAGTTTGGCCTGCGTCGGTGGACTTGAGGAACACGTCATGCCCGGCAGCATACATGACTTGTGGATTGGCCGAGGGCGCGGCCAGCGCCATCGCGTCGGCGTTTTGCAGCGCAGTAGACTGCCAGGTGCGCCCACCATCCCGGCTGACCAGCAAGCCGCCGTGATGCCCAAAGAACACGGTGTCTGGCTCGGTCGGAGAGAAGGCCAGCGAGTGGAAATCGCTGGTGGATAAACGGCTCAGCGGCTGTGCATTTCCGCTCTGCGCCGGGTTGCGCACGTACAGCCACCAGCCGCCCAGCGCCAACCCAAGGAGGATGATGCCGCTGACGATGAGCCAACGCGACATTTGCCTTGGGCGCGTTTGTTGTTTTCGTTTGCTCGCTTTGCTCATGCCTTTGTCTCTCGGATGCGCTCATTCACAGCGTCAGGCCGGCTCGCCGAAACTTGTCTTCGATCTGCCGGGCAGCGTCGGCAAAGGCGCCTTCCACATAGGGATAGGCCAGCCAGACGGCGCCGAGCCCGAACAGCACGCCCGTGATCAGCCGCATCCAGGAATTGAACGAGCCGAACGCATCACCGGCGTAAAAAGTTGCCGGGAAAACGTTGTTGGTCAAAGAGGCCAGCCAGGCGTTACTGTCGCGGAAGCCCTGACCGATGCCAGCGAGATCACTGATCATGTGTGTGCCGCCGTCCACCACCATCGGCAGGATCAGCAGGGCGAAGCCCCACAGCGAGAGAGGCTTTAGCCGCTTGCGCAATGGCCAGTATAGCAGCCCAAAGAAGAAAAGGCCGGTGTACATCGAGACCATCCGATCCGACCAGGCTACCTTCCAACCCATCTCCGCATTGCCGACTAACTGGCGCAGGATGAGCGGGTTGTCTATCACCTTCCAGGCCGCCTGAATTTCGGCCAGCGAATACATGGGCTTTAGCCCGAACAGAAAGAACGAGCGCTGTGGGAGCTGGTGACATTGGGTCGAGTAGATCAAGTAGATGGCGTTGCCCGCGCCCGTCCAACCAAGTTTCATAAACAGCGGCGCGAGCCACGGCAGCCCGACATACAGCCCCAGCACCAGGCTGACGACGAGCAGCCAGTGGCGACACAACCAGTATACCCAGCGATTGGCGATTACGGCAAAAGATCGTTCGCGGGCAGAAGTGGTAGCAGCAGTAGACATGATAGAGCCTCTTTCCTTATCCTTTTAGCAAGTAAGATGCCTGTGTTCTTTCATCTGCCTTCGGCACCTGTGACCAGATCAGCAAACACGACGATGCGCTGCGTGTCCACGAGGTAAGGATAGCACGAGATCAGGGTGAGGGTGGCGGTGGGAGTGGGATCCATCACGCTCACCTCGGTCGGTTCAACGATTTTCCATTCACGAACGATGTAGCGGAATTCCTGTGACGCGGTATAAAGGCGGACTTCATCGCCCGGCTGGAGTTGATCCAGGTGGCGGAAGAGTTCGCCGTAGATATCGTTGTGGGCAGCGTACACGCTGTTGCCAACCTCACCCGGCAGGGCGGTGCCGGGCACCTGGCCGATGCCTTTCTTCAGTTGTTCCCAGCCCACACCTTGCACGACCGGCGCGTCCACGTTGATGGCCGGGATAATCATGCGCCGCGGCTGTTCCGGCGCGGGAGTGGGGAGCGCCGGCAAAAAGGACGGTGGGGCGGGCGTGACCAGATAGCGAATGCTCTCCGGCAGGCTGGCTTCATAGGGTTGAGCGCCGCCGGGCGACGTGGGCGGCGTATGGCTGTCGGGCAGGTACAGAGATGTGATGAGGGGGGTGGGGGGCGGGGAGGTCAGAGTCGGCAGCGTGAGCACCTCGGTGACTTCCGTATTAAGCGTGCGAAGGATGTTGACTCCATTGACCAGAACATACAACAATCCGGCCACCGCGCCCAGTTCGACAAGCAAGAGCAAGAAATCCAGGACGCGCCAGCGGCGGCGAACAGGGGCGGACTGGGAAATGGATTCGGGTGATGAGTGCAGCGGGCTTTCACCGACCAGCCGCCCACGCTGCGCCATGGCCCGCAGTTTTTCGGCGCGCGCGGTGCGGCGGCGCAGCCGGGTGATTTGCTCCAGTTCTTCGGTGCTGATCGAGTCAACCGGTCGTTGGTCGCGCATCGTCGCTGGCCTCAGAAGACCACCGCTTCGGTTCCATACTTGTCGCGCACGTAAACTTCACCCGGCGGCACGATGGGCAATGTCCAGCGGTAAATCCACTTGGCGTCGGCGGGGCTGACGCCTGCGCGGATGCAGCCCCGGCTGCGCGGGCGGCCAAAGTCGTTGTGCCACCTTCGGCGTGCCGTGAAAGGCGACACCCGACCAGTGGATGTAAGCGACCCACGGCACGCCGGGCAGGTCAAAACCGTTGCCGCCACCATCGCCAGCAGCCATGTGGCGCGACGGGCGCTTCCGCTCCACGCGGAAGTCGCCGACCGGCGTGGCCGTTCCCGCGCGCCCAGAGGACAGACGGGCGGTGAACACCTCGCTTCCATTTTCATAGGCGACGAGTTTTTGTTGCGCGAGGTCCACTTCGATCCGCTTGTCGAGCACATCCGGCGAGAGGGGGGCGAGTTCTTCCTCCGGAACGCGCCGCAGGTGTTCGGCGAGGACGAAGTAGTACAACTGGTAGCGGTCGTCGAGGACGCGATACCACACGTTGCCCTTTTTGTCCGTGACCGCGCGGTCTACCCAGTGCGTGCTGCTGTAGTAGAAACGGTAGGCCACTTTTGGCTTGCCGCCGTCGGCGGTGTGCCAGGCTTGCGTGAAGGGCACGGTGACCTCGGCTAGGAAACCGCCTTTCTGAATGTCGAAGATGGGGGTATTCAATTCGTCGCGGACCGGCTGGACGAACGACGAATGAACCCAGCCTTCGTCCACGCGGAACCAGATGGGGTTGTGCGACGAGGCTCCCGTATCGCCGTCCTGTTTCTCATAAATCTGAAAGACGGTGTCCGCGCTATGCACCTTGAGTTCTTTGGCGGAGAAGGAGGGCTGGTCGTAGCACTGGAGGGCGCGCGTCGCGCGCCCCAACCCGATGGGCGACGCAGGCGGCGATGGGTCTTCGTCTGGGGGCAAGCGAAAGGCGAGGCCCAGCGCGGCGGCTCCGGTGAGTTTGAGAAAGTCTCGTCTCGTGAGTGTTTGCAAGGGGCGCGTCCCTTTGGTTTACCGGCTTTCAGGATTCTTGCGATGAAATTGTAGCGGAGCAGCAGGACCTCAGAAAGCGCCATTTGGCCTATGACGCTCGCCTGCTTTAGGTTGGGGCGTGAGAGTCACGGCTATTGCACTGGCTTCGACTGAATATCCATCGTGGTTTGCTCATCGTGGCCGGCGGCCTGTCCGTTGCCAGAGGATGACGCCGTAAGTCACCGCTCCAACCAATGGTGCGCTGGTCGGGGCGACCACCCAATGAATCGGATGGGGTCTCACAGCCAACAGAGCCTCAGCGCTCAAATTGGCCACAATGAATCCGGCGAACGTCCCAGGATCGCCGAACGATCCTGCGCCTTCTTTGGGCGAGATTTCTCTTTTGCGTTTGGGCATGGGTGTCACTCCTATTGCGCTGGTTTCACGTACACAGTGAAACGCACCTCGGCTTGTGTGCTGCCTTTTTGTAGCCGGGCGCGCACCCACCAGTTGCCGACGGCGGGGAACTGCGCGCCGCCCATGAACATGCCGCTGCCGTCGGACATGAGTTGGGCCTGGCCGGCGCCAGCCGACTGGTCGCTGCCCTCGCGGCCATACTCGAATGAAATGCCGTCGAGCGGCACCGTGCGCTGCCGCGAGTCCATCGGCATAAAACTCAGGGTCACTGTCCCGGTGGGCAGCGCCGGGTTGGGATCGGTTGTGAGCCGGAGGGTGACCAATCCATAGGGGCCGAGGTCGGCGGTCGCGTCGCGCGCCGGGTTGCGGGTGATCTCGTTCAACGTCGCCCATGCGATCGCACCGACGATCACCAGTGCTGCTCCCAAGTAGATCAGCCAGCCCCACGAGCGTTTTGGACGAACGGGTTGCGTGTCTGTCAGTGAACGATCTGTCGTCATTGATGGGCCTCCGTGTTCAGTGATTCTTCTCCAAATAACGGCCCGGGCGCGGCGGGCTGCGACCAGGCTTTCGTCAGCCACAAAACCGCCGCCAGCACCAGCAGCCCAACGACTTGCGCGGCCCGGAAGCCTCCGGGCCAAATCACGCTGTCGCCTCGGAAGGCTTCCAGTAAGACGCGTGCTGCGACTGAGAGCGCGACGACGAGCAGAAAGTTGCTGCCAGCGCCCGGCTGACCGAGCGGCCGTTTCCACGCGACCGCGAATACCACGAGGGCCGCGATGGTTTCGTAGATTTGCGAGGGGTGGCGGTAATCGTCCCAAAGGTAGATTGACCACGGTAGTTGTGCGGGCGCGCCGAAAGCGTCGCCGCTCATGATGTGGGCAACGCCGAGGGTGACCATGAACGCTGCCAGCCCCGGCGCGAGCGCGTCGAGCGTGGGCCGCAGTGGCAGTTTCTTTCGCCAGCCAAACAGCGCGGCGACCGCAAGGCCGATGACCAAACCCGCATTTGGCGAGAGGGTGGCGGGCGTCAGCGCGAGCAGGCCGAGTGGGTTGGCGAGGTAGGCGCTCAGGTAACGGGCCGCATAAGCCAGTCGCGCGCCAACAACGCCAGCGATCAATCCAAAGAAGATCAGGTTGTACACGGCCGCCACGTTGAGTTTGAGGCGGGCCGCCTCTTTTTCGGCCAAGGATGACCCAATCCAGATTCCGGCGAGCAGGGCCAGGCCGGGCAGTTGCAGCAGGAAAGGGCCAACGCGAATGAAGGGAAACATTATGGCGCCTCCTCGAGCAGGTCTTCGACCTTCGACTGTATCACGGCCTCGCTCATCGGCCCGCCGATGACGACCGTGCGGATGACGCCTCGGCGATCAATGAAGTACGTGGAGGGCAGGGCGCGCAGCAAGTAGCGGTTGCTTACCGCGCCCATGCGGTCGAGCGGGATAGGGAAAGTCAGGCCAAAGTCTTGGACGAAGGCGGCTGCGTCGGCCTCGCTGTCTTGAACGGTGGAGTTGACGGCCAGGACTTCAAGTCCCCGATCTTTGTTAGCCCGGTACACTTTTTCAATCGCGGGCATCTCGGCGCGGCAGGGCGGACACCACGAGGCCCACAAGTTGACCACCACCACTTTGCCGCGCAGTTCGGAGAGCGTCACCTGCCCGCCGCCCAGCAAGTCCAGCGTGAAGTCAGGGGCCGAGAAGCCCTCACGCGGACTCGCGTTAGCGGGCGGCGCGCCGCCCGTCGTCACCGCTGGCGGGACGCGCGAAAGAAATGTCCACCCCGCACCGAGGATGAGAACGACAAGGGTCAGCACCGTCCAGCGACGGGCATCCTGAAGAAGAGCTGCCGTGGCCATAGGTCAGTTCTCTATCTGATCATAACTGTCATTAGCACAGCCGAACGCTTTGTTCCGTCAGGCAGGTTTTCTGCCTGTAATTCGTTTACAACTGGGAACAGATGGTTGGACATCTTGTTGAGGGGACCCAGAAAAGCAATTCGTTGCAACAGGTTTTCGACGTGTTGACCGATGGCGTCAATGATATATCGAGACATTTCACGGGGATATGGGTTTTCGAGGAAGAACGGGATATACCCTAAAGGTCGATACGCCCCATCCGGTTTGCAGAAGACTGCCGGCATCCCACAATATCCGCCAATCTCATCATCGTATGCCTTGAGCGCAGCAATTGCTTTACGTGCGGCACGATCGTCGAGCAAGCTAACCACATCCTGGACGACCGACTGGGCGTCTATGCCTGCGAGCCGCTCAAGGCGTTGGAAGATATCTACCCGGCTGGCCCGCGGCTTGACCTGACCCTTCACAACTCCCCCGCAAACGCCCGCGCCAGCACACTTGGCATCAGCGCGTCCAGTTCCTTCTGCGTCTCGGCCTGCGCCGCGCGGATGGCCTCGGCTTTGGCTTGCACTGTATCGAGATAGGCGACGATGCGGCGCTGCTCGGTGAGGGATGGCAAGGGCACAGGCACGGTACGCAGGTCCGCCAAGTTGAGTTCAGTTAGCCGGAAGCCGACTTTTTCTTCTTGCCACTTGCCGCCTTGCTCGCGGCTAAGCAACTCAAACTGTCCTTGCGGCGACTGGACGTAATGGAACAAATACCGCTGATCAAGTCGAGTTGAGTCGCCTCGCACAATGGCGACGTGAGTATCCGTCGTACAGGGGAATGGATAACCTTCAAAAAAGCCCGGCCTTCCCAAACAACCCGCTGCGCTGCTACACACCAGCACGTCGCCCGGTTGAAGCAGGCGCTCCTGCATGACCTTGGCGGACTCTTTCTCTGACAAGCGGCAATCGTCAAATGGACGCAACCCGTCGGGGTAAACGTGGCGAGTTTTGATCAACCGCAATGGCGACTCGCCTTGCTGGGTGGAACGACCGCGCCCCAAGAAAGAAGTGACTTCCGACAGAGGCTGGCGCTCGCACTCCGCCTGAGCCAATTCGTCAAATACTTCCCAACGCGCCTCCGGCATCAGAGTTTCCACCCATGCCACCGCCTCCCCCCTCAGCCCCCGCGCCTCCTCCACCCGCCGTGCAAACTCCTCAATCCGCGCCACGATGCGGCGTTGTTCGGGCAGGGGCGGGAGAGGGATTTCAGCGGCGCGCACATCCTTGTCCGAGACAGCGGGATACGTGCCGCCGCGCATGTTTACTACTACTTGGTCCATTACAACATCCGAGCGACAGAGATAAAGCAACCAAAGTGGTTCAACAAGATCGGGCTTGGGGCGGAGAACTGCAAAACCTGTCGAGCAGATTTGATTATCAAGAGAAGGAGGGACAAGAGCAATGCTTTTGAGATACGGGCGAGTGGTTGCAAAAATCACGTCATCGGCGTGGATTGCCTTTCTTGCTCGGCTCGGCGCTTCGCGCCCAGTCAGCCGTTTCGGTTCTTTGATAATGGCGCTGACACTATCCACGCTGCCGATGTCAACGTAGATAAACTCCTCGCTGGGATTGGCGGCTGGGTTCCGCGTCTCAGTCTCTTCGGTCACGTCGCCGAGACTTCGCCACTCCCACCCCTCCGGCAACTCGCCGCGCTCCTCGGCTGAAACCTCGATTCCGGTCGTGGTTGGAGTCAAGGCTTTGGCCAGTTTTGTCTGGCGTTTAGCGTACGCCATTGCCGTCCTCCAACAGCGCCCGCATATCGGCGATCAATTGCGTGATGCGCGCCTCGTGCTCGGCCACGCGCTCCAGAATCTCTTCGGGCGGCTGGTGCTCAATCGTCTCCGGCTCAATCAGCCCCAGCCCGGCCAGCGTCAGGTTGTAGCCTTTGTCCCTGATGGTCTGCGCGGGCACACGCCACGCCCTCCCCGGTTCCTCGGCGCGCGTCGGCCACTTCGCCAGCAGGTCAGGGAAATCGTCGCGGAACTGCGGCCCAAACTTGCGCTGGCCTTTCAACGACGAGCCATCGCCCTCCACCCGGTAAAACCACACGCTCTCCGTGGGCCTGCCCGTACGGGCAAAGACCAGAAACGCGGTCGGGATGCCCGTATACGGCTGGAACATGCCTACCGGCAGGGAGACCACCGCCTGCAAGTCAAACTCGTCCAGCAGTTTGCGCTTGACCTCGGCGTGCGCGCCCGTGTCGCCGAACAACGCGCCATTGGGCAGGACGATGCCGCACCGCCCGCCGGGCCTCAGCGAGCGCAGGCACAATGCGAGGAACAGCAGATACTTGGTGCCGGTGTCCACGCGCAGAGAACGCTTGACCGAGTCCCGATCCACCTCGCCCGAGAACGGCGGGTTGGTGAGGATCACGTCGAACTGCACCTCGTCCCAGCGGTCTTCGCTCCCCGCAATCGAGTCGCGCCGGACGATGGGCGACTGGTCGAAGCCGTGCAGCACCGCGTTCATCCCCGCCATGCGGATGATGTCCTGATCGCTCTCGAAGAGGTGGATGGCGCCGCTGTCGAGGAACTGGCGCTGGGCAGGTTTGAGCTTGTCGCCCAATCCGCGCCGCACGAGTGCGCCCCCATTCCGCCGAAACTCGCGGATGAACTCCGGGCTGGAGTTGGCGGTGCGGACGTGCTCGTAGGTGGCGATGGCGAAGCCGCCCGTGCCTCCGGCCGGGTCGCACATCGTCTCGCCAATCTGCGGGTTCACCATTTGCGTGATCACGCGAATCAGATGGCGCGGGGTGCGGAACTGCGCGGCGCGTTTCTGCGAGCCGAGGTCGTCCACCAGGATTTCAAACAGGTCGCCCTTCACGTCGGCGTCTTCGGCCATGAACGAGATTGGGCTGATCAGGTCCACCATCCTCCGCAGGGACGCGCCGTCGGGGATGACGAGCGCGGCCCCGGCGAAAATCTGCCGCGCGCCCTGCGACAACTTGGGGTGCTCGGCCAGTTTGGGCAGGAGGTCGCGCACGGTGCGCAACATCCTGTCGTTGTCCGGGTCGGAACTGAAGCGGCTCCAGCGCAAGGCTTCGTACTCGCCCTCGAAGAGCGAGCGTTGCGGTTGGCCCAGGTCGTGCGCATCCTGCTCGGCCTGCGCGTCCCACTCCTCCAGCATCTTGAGGAAGATCAGGTACGAGATCTGGGTGACGTAGGTGATGGGGTTGGTGACGTTGGCCGCCCAACAGATTTTGCACAACCGCTTGAGCAGGCCGGAAAGTTCGGCAGTGTCCATTCAGTGTCCTCTCCGGCTAAAGCCTCGATTCCGCAATCGCTGTTGGATTCAAGGCTTTAGCCGGTTTTCTTCCGGCGGAAGCCACGATTCCGCTGTGTCTCTTGGAGTCGAGGCTTTGGCCGGTTTTTCTCTAAAGCCTCAATTCCGGCCAGTGCTCCGGATTCGAGGCTTTAGCCGGGTGAATCAGAAATCGTCGTCGGGATCAGTGAAGTCCACAATTGGGAATTGGCGAAACGCATCCATCAGCCACGCTTCGCCTTTGTGCTCAAGGTGGTAACGATAACTGGAAAACGGCCAATCCTCAGCCCGCGAAACGTAGCCATGCTTGACCGGATTGTGATGAATGTAGTTGAAGCGCGTCCAGTAATCCGCTTCAGTACGAATGCAAGTGTCCCAATAGTTATGCCACACTTGCCGCCCACGCTTGCTATCCCGCCCGTTCAAGTCGTGGGAGGTACGCCCATGCAGCCGCCCGAAGAAGCGGGGCAGGGTCGCGCCAACCCGGCTTTTGACCAAGATGTGATAGTGGTTGTCGAGGATGACCCACGCGACCAACTGAACGCCAAACTCAGACACCAGCGTCTTGAGTTGATCACGCACCAAGTCTTTATATCCATCCGGCTGAAGTAAGCGCCGCTTTTGATAGACGGCGCTCGTAATCATGTACCAAGTGTCATCCAGATAGAGGTGCGGCGGATGATGAGACACTGGAGACATTCTGATGCTCGGCTCGGCTTGGTCCGGCTAAAGCCTCGACTCCGCAAGCGATCTAGAATCAAGGCTTCAGCCGGTAAACTGGGTGCTTGCAACCCACTCACAATCCGCTGGTCCGGCTAAAGCCTCGACTCTGTTACGCTGGATTCGAGGCTTTAGACCTTGCCGAAGTATTACTTTTCGGTTTTGCACGCACGTGGGTGCGGCTCGATGGTGTAGTTCCAACGCGGCAAGACACGATGCGGCTTCAAGTTGATCTGCGCTTTCTGCTCGGTAGTGATTTTGCGACCGGTCTCGTACGGCGCGGTATCCAGATAGGCTCGACAGCGCAGACCTGTGTCCGTGCGTGTGGTTCGGATGAACTTCAGCACCGTCTCGTAACTGATCAAGGGTTGCCCGGCCCAGTTGGCTTCGATATGGCAGAACAGCTTATGCTCGATCGGGTTCCATTTGGACGCGCTGGTGGGCAGATGTGTGACGGTAATCGTCCAGCCAAACTCGTCGGCCAGTTGTTGGAGTTCCCATTTCCACAGCCAACACCGATTGCCATTGGCGCCGCCGCAATCGGCTTCAATCAGCAGATGTTTCTTGCCGCGATAGCCCCACTGACCGACCTTGAGCCACCACCGGCGAAGCGCAGCCACCGCGAACTGCGGCGTCTGGTGCGAGGTGCCGACCACCACGAAGCCTTTATTGCGCGCCACATCGTAAATGCCATACGGGATGGCGACCCCCTCGGCCTCGCTGGGGTAGTCGCTCTCCAGCACATCCAGTTGTACTCGACGCCAGGTTCGCCCAGGGTTCTTGAAGTTCCCAATCAGCTCGCGTTGCTTGGTCTCTACCGAAATGACTGGAAATCCGGCCTTTTGATGCGCTCGGCGTTGACGTTTCAGATAGCGCATCTGCCGGTCGCGGTCAGGGTCGTGCTGCTTATTCAGACGCTTGCGATTGGCGCGCAGGACATACTTGCGCTGAGGCAACAACCGACGTACGGTGTCCGGCCCGACTCGGTCGCCGCGCCGCTTCAACGCCCGGCTGAGCTTGCGCGAGGTCTTGCGCGTCCACTTCAATCCGGTAACGGGGTCGCCCGCCGTGGCATCTTCAAGCAGTTCGTCCAGCGCGGTCAAGATGCCGGGATATTTTTTTCGACCGCAGGCTGTCCGGCTCCCGCTTGGCGAATACGACTTCGCTCCGTGCGTCGCTCGACTCGCTGCACTTCATCTCGGCCACGTCGAATGGTCGGATGGCTTAGGCCCGTAATCTGGTTGAGGCGTTCCACACCGCCGTGGCCCCACTGCAACGCCAACAGACCCGCAAAGCGGCGGCGGCTCTTCTCATTCAGCGCCAGCAATACCCGGTTGATCGCCCGGTGTTCTTTGGCCACAGCGCTGTGCGGATGCGCTTGACAGGTTAGGCAGGTGCACTTGTGATCGGCTCGCTTCATCGTGCGTTTCATTCGCTCAGCCTCACGGCCAGGCCAGTTTGTGAACACTAGCCCGACCTATCAGGTCTGAGCATACTCCGAATCGGAAAAGTAATACTTCGGCAGAATCTAAATCTCGATCGGCCTCTGCAACGTCGCCAGCAGCAGGTTGACGCACGCCTGCACGTCGCGGAAGTCCACCATCTCGGAGGGGGAGTGGAGATAGCGCGTGGGGATCGAGATGCAGCCCGCGGGCAGGCCGCCGCGGGCGATCTGCATGGCGGCGGCGTCTGTTGACCCGCGTTCCAGGATTTCCAACTGGGTCTTGATCCGGGCTTCCTGCGCGCGCTGGACGAGCAGGTCTTTGATGCGCGGGTCGGCGATCATGCCGCTGTCGCGCACCTTGATGGCCGCGCCGCCGCCCAGCTCCACCGCCATCTTCAGCCCGTTGGGGGTGTCGCCCGTACGCGTCACATCCACCGCAATGCCGAGGTCGGCGTCCAGCCCGAAGGCCGCCGTGCCCGCGCCGCGCAGCCCCACTTCCTCCTGCACGCTGAACACAAACGCCACTTCGTGCGGCGTGCTCTTGAGCGCCCGGAGCGTCTCGATCAGGATCGCCGCGCCGACGCGGTCGTCCATGCTTTTGGCGATCAGCCGGTGACCAAGCTCCTCCATCGAGCGGTAGAAGCCGGCCGCGTCGCCGACCTTCACCGGGCAGTCGTCTTTGCTCGTCGCGCCCACGTCAATGAACAGATCGCTGAGCGCGGGGATTTTCGTCGCGTCGTCCCGCTTCTCGTCCACGCCGATCACACCCACCGTGCCGTCGGCGAAGCGGACGCGGCTGCCCACGCAGTGGAGGGGGAACACGCCGCCGATGTTCTGAAACCGCGCATAGCCCCGCTCGTCAACGTGCGAGACGATCACCCCGATCTCGTCCATGTGCGCCGAAAGCATCACCTTCTTGCCGCTCTTCGCCTTCTTCTTGACCACGGCTATCAAATTGCCCAGCGGATCCATGGTGATGTAGTCCGGAATGTTGCGGATCTCGGCGCGGATCAGGTCGCGCACCTGACCCTCATGCCCCGACGGGCCGTAGGCTTCGACGAGTTTTTTGAGGAGGGGCTTCATATTTGCTCCTGCCTCACCCCTCTCCCCGGCCTGCGGCCATCCCTCCCCCCTCTCCTGT
>Ga0209109_10001439_pt1 | contig 13169 bp, 10 predicted proteins | sample Rifsed10ft2_FD_184004 | JGI IMG/M metagenome (GOLD analysis project Ga0209109, IMG submission 184004) | Soil microbial communities from Rifle, Colorado, USA - sediment 10ft 2 (version 2) | ecosystem: Environmental > Terrestrial > Deep subsurface > Rock core/Sediment | place: Rifle, Colorado... | reverse complement strand
TCGATTGAACGGTTCCCGGCGGCGTGGAGCTACGTCCGCCGGCCGTACCGTCGCCCCGAACGCCATTTCCTGAGTAGCCTTCCCTTACAGCGAGAGATCCCGATTCCCAGTGCAGACGCCGGCCTGCATGCAGCCGAGAATGCCTTCCGGCAAATGGGATTCCGCCCGCGGCGCGTGGAGGGCAAGGAAAGCGCCTCGCTGTTTGCCGAGCGCAACCGTTTTTCGCGGCTGGCCGCGTACGTCGTGCACGCAAGCCTGCTGCTGATTTTCGGCGGCGCGCTGGTGGACGCGATCTGGGGCTATCGCGGCTATCTCGCGCTGACCGAGAACGAACAGGCCAGCCAGATCGAGCTGCGCGAGGGCGCGCGCAAGTCGCTGCCCTTCACGATCCGCTGCGATGCCGCGGGCCAGGAAAACTATCCCGATGGCACGCCGCGGCGCTGGTGGTCGCGACTGGCGGTGCTCGAGGGCAACCGCGAGGTGCTTCGCAAGGAAATCGCCGTCAACGACCCACTGGTGTACGGCGGCCTGCGGTTCTTCCAATCCGGTTACGGTTCAACCGGCGAGGTCGCGGCCGTCGAGCTGCGCACGACGTTGAAGTCGAATCCGACCCAGACGAAGAACATCGTCCTGCGCCTGGGCGAGACGCTGCCGCTGGACAATTCTCATTCCGTGACGCTGGCCGCCTTCTATCCGGACTTCTACATCAACGGCACACAGGTCGGCACACGCTCGAACCAGCCCAACAACCCGGCTATACAACTCCAAGTGCAAACCGCAAGCGCCAGCGGCCCGTTAGCCACGTCAAAGGCGTGGCTCTTTCCGAACTATCCGGCGCTGGCTGATCCCGACGACTCGGCTTATACGTTTGAGTTCCGTGATTTGAGGATGGGTTATTTCACCGGCCTGCAGGTCTCCTACGAGCCCGGTCAATGGGCCGTATGGGCGGGAATCATCCTGATGGGGATCGGGCTGGCCGCAGCGTTCTATTTCGTCCACGTGCGGGTGTGGGCCGTGCCGGTGGCCGATGGCCGCGGGCGGCTGGTGCTGTGGGTGGGAGCTTCGGCGAGCAAGAACCGCAGCGAGTTCGAAGATCGCTTTGCCCGGCTGGTGACAGAAATCGAGCGCAAACTGAGCCGCAAGGCCGAGGCGCGGATGGCCTGGTTCCGTGAGGTGTCTCCCGCAAAGACGAGGACCGAAGGTATGGTTGGCGCCGAGGCCGGGGAAAAGGTGAGGGCATAGCCGATGGCGCGAGCGATGGCGCAGAGTCGAATCGAAAGCCGGGCCGAACAGCTTCACCCGGGGACCGGTCGCTGGCTGCTGGTTCTGGTCGGGGTGGGAGTCGCATTCCTGCTCTTCACCGCATTTCTTGCGGCGGTGAAGAGCGGCGTGCTGTTCACGGAGGAGAACCTTCTCTACGCCGCGTTGATTTTCTACGGCGGGGCGGCCGTGCTTTACATCGGGTTTGGAGTGACCGGCGCAGAGCGAGATGGGCGCTTTGCCACGGCGGCAACGGCGATCGCCTTTCTCCTGACTACGCTGGCCGCCGGGCACCGCTGGTACACGGCCGGGCATCCGCCCTTTTCCAGCATCTACGAAATGCTCTTGAGCTTTGTGTGGACACTGGCGGCCCTGACGCTGATTGTTGAATGGCGCTACCGCGTGCGCATGATCGGAACGATCACGCTGCCACTGGCAACGCTCAGTGTCTTGTTGATGCAGTTGATGCCTGCTGCGGTCCGACCGCTGGTGCCGGCGCTGCAGTCCACCTGGCTGCACATCCACGTCTCCCTAGCCATGCTGGCCTATGCCGCTTGCGCGCTGAGCTTCGGCCTGGCGATGATGTTCCTGATCCAGGACCGCGTGCGCACGGAGACGTTCCTTGCCGCAACCAGCGGGCTGCTGACGGCCATCTACGCGGGCATCGCGACGCGCTTCGACCCATCAGGCGGGCTGCGCGTGGTGGCCTGGGACCCGGCCAACCGCCAGGAGATCTTCTTCGCGGAGAAGACGCCGCTGCTGGTGGTGATTCCGTCCGTGGGCTGGCTGATGTTTCTGGTGCTGGCTGCGGCGCTGGTGCCGCTGGGACTCTACGCCTGGGCCATCTGGAACCGGGAAGAGAAGGCGCTGACTTGGGCCAACCGCAGTTTCTTTGTCTCGACGCTTCTTCAGGCCGCGGCACTGGGGATCTTTGTGCTGCGGGCCGGTGAGGGTGCTTACACGTCACCGCAAACCGAAGGACTTTTCGCGACCAACCTCGCCGCCAGCCCATTTCTGCTCACCGGGCTGGTGAGCGGGCTGTTTGCTTCGTTGCTGTACCTGCTGCTCCTGTGGCGCCGGCCAAACCTCGAGCGCATGCTGCCCAGCGCCGAAACGCTCGACCGGCTCACCTACAAGACCATCAGCATCGCGTTCCCGCTATTGACGCTGATGATCGCCGCCGGAGCCTACTGGGCCAACCGCACCTGGGGCTCTTATTGGAGCTGGGACCCCAAAGAGACCTGGGCGCTCATCACCTGGATGGTGTATGCCGGTTACCTGCACATGCGCATCACGCGTGGTTGGAGGGGCCGCCGCGCCGCGTACTTCGCCATTCTGGGATTTGCCATCGTGCTGTTTACGTTCTTCGGCGTGACGTACTTGCTGCCCGGCCTGCACGCCTACGCCTGAAACGGCGCCGCGGCCGCCGGGAGAGGAAATCGGCCACGATGTTAACTCTGTGGGCATTCCGAGGGTTGACTGGGGAGTGGGAATGAGCGATAAAGTGATTCGCACCGCGCTTTGCCCGGGCGGCAAGGAGCGTATGCGACGGTTGCTGCGCCTATTGGAAACCGGTCGCGTGGACCCTACACCCCTGACCACGCATCGCTTCCGCTTTGATCAGATCGAAACGGCATTTCAGATGATGGCTAAAAAAGAAGATGGCATCATCAAGCCGCTAGTCCTCTTCTAGGAGCAGAGAGATGTCCCCACTGACTTCCGGAGCAACCCAAACCAGGGGCGGCCGCGCGCCCGTCGCCCCGCTGCCTACCGCACATCTTCACAGGAGGGTCCCATGACCCAATCCCAGTCCCATCGTTCCCGGTTCCTGTTCCTGCTGTTGGCCACGGGAGTCGTCGCGTTGCTGCTAGCCGGTTCGCTTGCAGCGGGCGACCGCACGCCGGCCAAGAAGTCTGTGCCGCCCCAGGCCAAAGACCTTTCGCAATACATCGGCGCGGAAACCTGCAAGGGGTGCCACGAGGAAAACTTCAAGAAACTCGAGACCACGCCGCATTGGAAGACCATGCTCGATACGCGCCGCGGCAAGGAGTGGCAAGGCTGCGAGGCCTGCCACGGGCCGGGGATGGAGCACATGATCGCCGGCGGCGACAAAAGCAAGATCTTTGGCTTCAAGGGCGTCACCACCGAGAAGATCAACGCGCGTTGCTTGGACTGCCACCAATACGGCGAAGAGCACAGCAACTTCGCCCGCTCGGTGCACGCCCGCAACAACGTGAGCTGCATCAGTTGCCATTCCATCCACAGGGCCAAGGAGAGCCAGTTCCTGCTGATCGCCAAGCAGCCGCAACTCTGCTTTTCCTGCCACGTGGAGAGCAAACCCGACTTCAGCAGGCCGTTCCGCCACCGCGTCAACGAAGGACTGCTGAAGTGCACCGATTGTCACAACCAGCACGGTGGCTTCCTAACTAAGCAGTTGCGTGGTACGGCGGCACAGGACGTCGTTTGCTTCAAATGCCACGTGGACAAGGCCGGCCCCTTCACCTACGAGCACCATCCGGTGAAGACCGAAGGATGCATGACCTGCCACCTGCCGCACGGCTCGGCCAACCCGCGCCTGCTGCGTCGCAGCCAGGTCAATCTGCTGTGTCTCGAGTGCCACACGCTTTCCAGCGATATTGATATCCCATCTGCGCCTTCGTTCCACAACCAGTCGCAGAAGTACCAGGCCTGCACGGTCTGCCACATCAACATCCACGGTTCCAACCAATCCAATGTCTTCTTCAAGTAGGCGGGGTGACATATGACACTGAATCGTTCGCAACTGTATTGGGTCGTGCTCCTGCTGGTGATCGTCCTGGCCCTGCCGGCTTTGGCCCAGGAGAAGAAAGCGGAAGAAAAACAACAGGAAGGCATCAACCAGGGGAATTACAACATCAAGCAGACGTTCGAGTTTGGCTATCGTTGGAGTGACGTCACGGGCAACCGGGATGTGTTCAACACGATGGTCAATCTCAACCCTGGCCCGCGCGTGCTGGAATACTCACTGGAGATGAGGTCGCTCAACCACGAGGGCTGGCTGTTTGACAACTTCTTCTTCACCAACTTCGGCTACGGAGGCGACCCGAACAACGTCTCCCGTCTGCGAATGTATAAAAACAAGTGGTACAACTTCAGCGCGACCTTCCGGCGGGACCGCAACTTCTGGGACTACAACCTGCTGGCCAACCCGCTGAACCCGGCCACGCCGGTCGCAAACGCGCCGGCCGGCTTCTCGCCGGTCCTCGTGCGGTCGCCCCACCGGATGGAGGTTTCGCGCCGGATGAGCGACGTCAACCTGACGCTGCTGCCCCAGTCGCGGTTGCGCTTCCGGCTGGGTTATAACCGCAACGTCAGCGACGGTCCCAGCTTCACCAGCTTCCATGAGGGCACCGACGTGCTGACCTTCCAGCCGTGGAAGACGACGGTGAATTCCTATCAGTTCGGCGTGGACTTCAAGTTCCTGCCCAAGACGAACATCAGCTACGACCAGTTTTTCTACTATTACAAGGGCGACACGTCCTGGAGGAACCGCATCACCGACGTGAATACGACCTTCCTCTCAACCGGCGCGCCGGTGGATCTCGGCCTGATCTTCAATACGGCCGCAAGCCAGCCCTGCGGGGTGCCCTTCAACGTCTCGCCGGCGGGCACGGTGAACCCAACCTGCAACGGTTACCTGACCTATCGGCGGGAAGGGCGAGTGCGCACGGATTATCCAATCGAGCAGATCAGCTTCCAGTCCAACTACTTTCAGAACGTGGATCTTTCCGGCCGGTTTTCCTACAGCTCGTCGGATAACGACGTCCGCGGCTACGACGAGTTCTTCCAGGGACTCGTGACGCGCACGCGGCAGCGGCAATTCGGGATCACCGGGCCGTCCACGTCGAAGCGAGTGGTGGCCACGGCCGACGCCGGTGTGACCATTCACGTAACGAACAAGTTCCGGATCCAGGATAGCTTCCGCTTCAACAATTTCCGGATCCCGGGGCTCTTTGCCTTCGACGAAGTTTCCCTGTTTGGCACCTCGATGATCGTTGCGCCGAACACCTTCACTCCCGGGCCTGCGCCGCCGGCCTCCTGCCTGACGATTACTTCCGCAGGATGCCCGCAGCACAGTACGAGCTCCCCGGCCGATGTGATTTCCGCCGTAGCCAGTCGCTTCCTCGGGCAGAACACCAAGGTCAACACGTTCGACCTCGAGTACGACTTCACCCGGCACTTTGGCGGGCGCATCGGCTACCGCTACCGCACCCGCCGAATCACTGAGCGGCTGCTGGACACCGAAGACTTGCTTTTCTTCCCCACCTTGCCGAACCGCGGGGCCTGCGCCGGGGTTGCACTGCGGCCAGACGGCTCCTGTTTCGTCACCGTTGAGGAGGAGCACGCGGCGAGTATCCGAATCGATGAGCACTCCGGGCTGTTCGGCCTCTGGGCGCGGCCGAACGACCAGTTCCGCTTCTCGTTCGATATGGAGCTGATGTCCGCGGACAATTCGTTCACCCGCATCAGCCCGCGGCAGCGCCAGCAATACAAGTCCCGCGTGAACTGGAAGCCGCTGGAGTGGATGAGCTTCGGCTTTGCCTTGAACCTCTTGGAAAGCCGCAACAACGTCACCGAGATTTTCCACAAGCAGCACACCCGCGCGGTCGGCTTCAGTTGGATGCTCGAGCCGAATTCACGCTTCGCGCTTGACCTCGGCTACGACTACCACCACGTTTTCTCTCAGACCAACATTTGCTATTCTCTGTCTGGGACGCCTCCACCGGGCACGAGTCCCTGCCCGATCATCATCTCGGGCACCTCGCCGCTGCAGGGCATCTCGATTTACCGCACGCGGAGCCACTTCGGTTACTTCGACATGCGCTGGCAGCCCTGGCAGCGCGTTACCACGCGTCTCGGGCTGGCGCTGACCCGCGCGACGGGCCTCACCACGTTCCTTTCGCCCGACGTGCCGCCCGGCCCGCTCGACTACGGCTATTACAAGCCCTACGGCGGCTTCGAAATCGCCATCGCCAAGGGCTTCTCCTGGAAGGCCGACTGGGCCTTCTACGACTACGGCGAGAACGCGGTGTTCGATCCGCGGGTCGGTGTGCGAGGCTTCCGCGGGAATCAGGTCACCATCGCCATCCGCAACTCGTTCTAGTTCCGCGCCGTGCATCGGCGGTCGCTAACAGCAACGAGGAGGGTATAGTAGCTGGATGAACTCTCCAGGACGAATTGAACTTCCCGCGGCGCCGGTCGCTCCCCGGCGCCGCTTCGTCGAATTCCTGCTGGGCGGCGGCCTGCTGGCCTCGGCCATCTCATTCTTGTATCCGCTGCTCCGGTATCTAATTCCACCCCCGGCTGCCGACCTGGGCAGCGACACGGTCATTGCCGGCCGGGTGGGGGAGTTGAAGAGAAACACTGGTAAGATCTTCCGCTTTGGCAGCAAACCCGGCCTGCTGATCCTCACCGCCGAGGGCGAGTACCGGGCGCTCTCGGCCACCTGCACGCACCTGGACTGCACGGTGCAGTACCGTGGCGACCTGCACGAGATCTGGTGCGCTTGCCACAACGGCTTGTACGACCTCAATGGCCGCAACATCTCCGGCCCCCCGCCGCGGCCGCTGGAAGCCTACGATGTCCACGTCCGCGGCGAAGAGATCGTCGTGAACCGGCGGCGCGGGGCCTAGGGTGAGCATGCTCGCACGGGTGCGCGACTGGCTGGACCAGCGGTTCGGCTGGGCCGAACTGATTGCGCCGCTGAAAAAGAAAACTGTCCCTTCCCACCGCTTCTCCTACTGGTATTTCCTCGGCGGCATCACCCTGTTTCTGTTCCTCATTCAGGTGGGCACGGGGATCCTGCTGCTGTTGTACTACCGGGCAAGCGCCAACGAAGCGTTTGAGAGTGTGCAGTACATCATGACCCAGGTTCAGTTCGGCTGGTTGGTGCGTTCGATCCATTCCTGGGCCGCCAACCTGATGATCCTCACCGCATTCTTGCACATGTTCAGCGTGCTGTTCCTGCGCGCCTATCGGAAGCCGCGTGAGCTCACCTGGGTGAGCGGGATGGTGCTGCTGGTCCTGTCGCTGGGCTTCGGCTTCAGCGGCTACTTATTGCCCTGGAACACCCTGGCCTTCTTCGCCACCAAAGTCGGGACCGAAGTGGCCGGGCAGGTGCCACTGGTGGGCCGCTGGCTGGTGATTTTCCTGCGCGGCGGCGAGGAAGTGACCGGCGCCACGTTGACGCGTTTCTTCGGCTTCCACGTGGCCCTGTTGCCGGGCATCACTACGATTTTCCTGGCGCTGCATCTCCTGCTCGTGCAGCGGTTCGGGATCAGCGTGCCGCCCAGCGTGGAACGGGAACGGCAGGCACCAGGCCGCGGAGCGCACGAAATCCACTTTTTCCCAAATTTCTTGTTGCGCGAGTTGATGGCCTGGTACGTGGCGCTCGGTGTGCTCGGTGTGCTGGCGGCCTTGCTTCCCTGGGAACTGGGCACCAAAGCCGACCCGTTTGCGCCGGCGCCGGCCGGCATCAAGCCAGAATGGTACTTCATGTTCATGTTCCAGACCCTCAAGATGCTCCCGGCAAAAATCTGGTTTATCGACGGCGAGCTGCTCGGGGTCTTGATCTTCGCAGCGGCCGGCCTCCTGTGGTTGTTGCTGCCGTTCTTCGACCCGGAAGGCCGCGGACGGGCGCAACACTGGATCCTGGGAGCGGGGATCTTTGCGCTGACCTATATCGCCGGGATGACGGCGTATGCCTACATGGCCAAATAGAAAGCTAGGCAGCAGGCAGACTCACGCAGCATGGAGGAGCGGAGCACGGCAGTGAAACTCATCGTAAAGCAACTCCGAATTGCCTGCAGACGGGGGATTGTCTTTTCCTGCCTGGCGGTGCTCGCGCTCCTATTCGGTGCAGAGGCGTTGGCGCAGACGAAGAACACGTGCCTCGATTGCCATGCCGTGTTCGACCCGCCACTCGGCGTGAAAGCGGAACAGTTTGCCCAGGATATCCACGCTCAGAAGGGGCTCACCTGCGTCAGTTGTCATGGCGGCGATCCCGCAAGCGAGGAGCCCGCCCGGGCTATGAGCGCTGCTGCGGGCTTCCGAGGAAAGATTAAGCGCAATCAGATCCCGGGCCTCTGCGCGCGCTGCCATTCGGACGGATCCTACATGCGGCAGTTCAATCCCTCCCTGCGCACCGACCAGCATGCGCAGTATCTCACCAGCGTGCACGGCAAACGGCTGGCGCGCGGAGATACAAAAGTGGCGGTCTGCACCGATTGCCATGGGGTGCACGACCTGCGGCCGGCTCGTGATGCGCGGTCGAAAGTCCATCCGCTCAACGTGGCCGCGACCTGCGCGCGCTGCCACGCCAGCGCCGAGTACATGAAGGGCTACCCAATCCCCACCGATCAGTTTGCGTCCTACTCGGCCAGTGTGCATCACGATGCGCTGGTTGTGCGCGGCGATTTGAGCGCCCCCACCTGCACCACCTGCCACGGCAACCATGGTGCCGCGCCTCCGGGTGTGGCTTCGGTCGAGTTTGTCTGCTCTACTTGCCACGTCTTCCAGGCCCAGCTCTTCGACAAAAGCCCGCACAAGGCTGCATTCTCGGCGATGGGGCTACCGGCCTGCGTTACCTGCCACAGCAATCACCGAATTCTTCGGCCGACGGACGCCATGATCGGCACCGGCAAGGACTCCGTCTGCCTGAACTGCCATTCGGCCGGCGGCCCTGGCTACGTCGCAGCGGAGGAGATACACCGGCAGTTGAACAGCCTGGAAGGCGCCCTCGCACGGAGTGACGAGGTGCTCAATCGAGCCGAGAGTTCAGGTATGGAAGTCAGCCAGGCACGACTGGATCAGGGCCAAGCCCGCGACGCGCTGACCAAGGCGCGGGTAACGATTCATGCGTTCCAGGTGGCCCGCGTGCAGGAAGACATACAGCCGGGAATGAAAGTGGCCGAGCAGACCTACCAGGCCGGAGTAAAGGCACTGGCCGAACGCGATTACCGGCGCAAGGGCCTGGCCATCTCGCTGGTCACGATCCTGATCGTGCTGATTGGACTTCGCCTGTACACACGTCACCTGGAGGCGAACCAACCGGCCCGCCGAGGGTAGAAGGGTGGCGGGCTCCGCCTAAGGACGATTTGTTGGGCCATGAAAAATATATTCAAGGAGGAGTCGGGATGAAATCTTGTATCAGCATAGTCTTCATATTGCTGTTGGTGGTCGGAACCCCCATCCTGCTGGCACAGAAAGGCGAGGCAACAGCGGGTAAAGCCGTGTACGACAAGCGTTGCGTCAGTTGCCACGCGGCGGGGGGCGAAGGCAAGGAAGCCATCGCCAAAATGTTCAAGGTGGAGATACACCCGCTGGGATCAAAGGAAGTACAGGCCCTGAGCGACGCGGAGCTTCGGAAAGTGATCTCCGAGGGCAAGGGCAAAATGGTCGCGGTCAAAGGCCTGAGCGACAAGGAGCTGGCCGACCTGATTGCCTTCGTGCGCAGCCTCAAGAAGTAAGGTTTGCCGGTAGCGGAAACTGCAATCTTCTGCCAGTGCCCGCCGTTGCCGTGGGCCAGCCCACGCGCCCTTATGTTTGGGCTGTTCTCGCAGGTTTTGGCAGAGACCGCCATCCGCATTTGGTTCTAATCCGACAGCGCGAAGATTTCGCACTGGGCCGTCCCGAGGCCTCACCGGCCGGGACGGCCCTTTTCTGTTGCACTGTCAATCGGGGAGGAAATCTTCAACTTCCGCTGTCGGAAAAATGAGACGAGGAGGACAATCCCGATTGGGGCAAGCCCGACGGCTCCACGCCAAAAATGTCTTTTGTCTCCGATGGAATCATTGAGGGTCTGCTGTACGAGGTGGGTCCAGTTATGTGCCGAAAATCCTTTGGTTATTGCCAGCCCGGGTTGAAATCCTTGCCGCCTTCCTCCTAACAGAAGATAATCGGCCTGGTGTTCGCACGAGTCGCGGAGCCTCCCACTTGGCCAGTAAGCCTGAATCTCGTCTAGCGCTCCACGTCCCAGTGCTCGGCTGGCGGCTGAAAGCCATCATTCCGGTGGCCGCGGTGCTGCTCGCCGGCGTCGGAGTGTTTGTTTGGGTGACACTTTCACTGGAAGGGACGACCCAGGAGCCCGCACGGCACGTGGTGATCTGGGTGGCCGCCGCTGGCGGTGTGGCCATCTGCAGCGTGGTGCTGGTGGTCCTGGCGCTGCTCATCGAACGGCCGCTCACGGAGCTTCAACAGAAGATCGCGAGGCTGGAGGACGGCGACCTGACCGTCCGTGTCAACTTTGCCGGCCGGCAGGACGAGATCGGCGAACTGGGACGCCACTTCAACGAGATGGTACGGCAGCTTGCCTCCAACCGCGAGGAGATCGAACGCCTGCACCGCACGCAGATGTCGCGCGCCGAGCACCTGGCCACGCTCGGCGAGCTGGCCGCCGGTCTGGCGCACGAAATTCGCAACCCGCTGGCGGGCATCGCCGGCGTCATCGAGATTATTGGCCGCGACCTCCCGGAGACCAGCCCCAGCCGTGACGTGCTGAAGGACGTCCAGCAGGAGGTGCTGCACATCAAGCAGATCCTCTCCGAGCTGCTCGACTACGCGCGCCCCCGTCGCTCCGACATCCGCGCCGCCGACCTGAACGCCACCGTCGAGCACGCCATTGCGCTGGCTCGCCAGCAGGCGCTCTCCCGGCCCATCGAGATCCGTTTCGCCCCGGCCGACAACCTGCCACCCGTCGAACACGATGCCGCACAGATGCAGCAGGTCTTGCTGAACCTGCTGCTCAATGCCCTGCAGGCGATTGCAGGCGCAGGCAGCATCCGCGTGGCTGTTGAGCGACGCGACGCCCACGCGGTGATCACCGTTGCAGATTCAGGCCGCGGTATCGCACCGGAAAACCTGGCTAATATCTTCCGTCCGTTTTTCACCACCAAGGGACAGGGCACTGGCCTGGGACTTTCACTGGCCCAGCGCATCGTAGAGGACCACGGTGGCTGGATCGAAGTCGAAAGCCAGCCGGGGGCCGGAACGAAGTTCGCCGTCCGGCTGCCGCTCCAAAGGCCCGCAACCGTAGTAAAGTAAGAGCGATGGCACAAGTCAAGATCCTCATCGTGGACGACGAAAAGCTGCTGCGCTGGTCGCTCCGCCAGAAATGTCAGGACTGGAACTACGCTGCGCTCGAAGCCGAAAGCGGCGCCGACGCGCTGCGGTTGGCGCACGCAGAAACGCCCGACCTGGTGTTGCTCGACGTGCGCCTGCCCGACCTGGGCGGCCTCGAAGTACTCGAGAAGCTCAAGCAAGGGGGCGACGTGCGCGCCGTCATCATGATGACCGGCGACCCGCAGCTCGACGACGTGAAGGCGGCCATCAAGCTGGGCGCGTACGACTTCGTCGGCAAGCCGCTCGATTTCGACGAGCTGGGCGTCACCATCCAGAATGCGCTCGAGGCCACACGCCTGCGCACCGAAGTCGAATCGCTGCGCGGCGAAGTGCGTCGCCGCACCGGCTACCACGACGTCATCGGCGTCTCACGCAAAATAACCGAGCTGATGGGTTTCGTCCGCAAGGTGGCCGCCAGCGAGGCCTCCACCATCCTCATCCAGGGCGAAAGCGGCACCGGCAAAGACCTCATCGCCAAGGCCATCCACTATCAGAGCGCGCGCCAGGACAAACCCTTTGTGGCCATCAACGCCTCGGCCATCCCGGAAAACCTGCTGGAGGCCGAGCTGTTTGGCCACGAGCGCGGCGCCTTCACCGATGCGAAGGCGATGAAGAAGGGGCTCTTCGAAGTCGCCGATGGCGGCACGCTATTCCTGGACGAGATTGGCGAGCTTTCGCCGTTCCTCCAGGCCAAGCTGCTGCGCGTGCTGGAAGACCAGATCATCCGGCGCGTCGGCGGCGTTCGCGATATTCAGGTGGAGGTGCGCGTGATCGCCGCGTCCAACCGCGACCTCGAGCGCGCCGTCCGTGAAAATCACTTCCGGCAGGACCTCTACTACCGGCTGGCCATCATTTCCATTTTCATTCCGCCGCTGCGCGAGCGCAGGGAAGACATTCTGCCGCTGGTGGACTTTTTCCTCGAACACTACAACCGCAAGCTGAAGAAATCGGTGCGCGGCTTGACCGACGACACGCGCCGCCTGCTGCTGGCTCACGACTGGCCGGGCAACGTGCGCGAGCTCAAGAACGCCATCGAGCGCGCCATGATCCTGGAAGAAGAGCCGGTGCTGCGTCCCACGTACCTGCCGTTTTCCGTGGCGCAACCGCACGCCGGCGTGACCGCGTTCGAGCACACTTCATCGCCGCCGGCCGGTGGGCAGCCGCTTGCCGACGGCCGCTGGCTCCCGCCGCTCTCCATCCCCGAAGGCGGAACGTCCCTCGAAGAAGTCGAACGGGCGCTGGTCGAGCTGGCCCTGCGCCAGGCCGGCGGCAACCAAACCCATGCTGCTCGCCTGCTCGACATCAGCCGCGATGCCCTCCGCTACAAAATGAAAAAGTTCGGTTTGATGCACACCGAAGAAAAAGAAGAAGAACCCAGCCCACAGACAGGTGCATGATCCGGAACACGGGGCGCCACGTGGACCGATGTGATTTTTTCCTGCCAGCGCTACCGGGTAGCTACTTCGGCTTCGAGGCGGGCGACGGTGCGCTTGAGCCAGTTAAGCACAGCGGCTTGGAGTTTGTCCGGGTTCCCTTCGCGCTCGAGCGATTCCACCGTATCACCGCGCTCGTTGAGCGGGATCTTGTGGCAAACGTCGCCGCCGCTCTCACGCAGCGCCGGCGGGACGAACTCAATCAGGAAGCACTCCGAACAGGGGCGCTCTTTTTCTTCCAAGCCGACGTTGAGGCAGGTGACCGAGTCGCGGAACGTATGAGAAACGCGGCGCGGCTCATGCACCGACGGATGGTAT
>Ga0209109_10001437_pt1 | contig 13178 bp, 11 predicted proteins | sample Rifsed10ft2_FD_184004 | JGI IMG/M metagenome (GOLD analysis project Ga0209109, IMG submission 184004) | Soil microbial communities from Rifle, Colorado, USA - sediment 10ft 2 (version 2) | ecosystem: Environmental > Terrestrial > Deep subsurface > Rock core/Sediment | place: Rifle, Colorado... | reverse complement strand
ACTCTGGTGTTCTCGGCGGTGAGCGCAAAGACCGCCAGTGGGTTGGAGTTTTCGCCGCACATCAACCCGCTGATAGGGCCGAACTCGGTGCTGATGGCGCCGAAAGTCTCGCGGCCACCGGCGGTATGTACGAGCCGTTCGCCCACGGTCGGAACGAGCTTCTGGTGTTTGCCCAGCACCGAGCCGTCGGGGCCCAGGAAGAGCTGGGTGTTGTACATGGTGCCGAAGGTGTTCGGAGTCTTCTCACACAAGCCCATCACCACGTAGGCTCCCGCCGCTTTGGCCGCCTCACCCAGGGCCTCGGTCTCCGGGCCCGGGATCTCCACCGAATTCTTGAACAGCTCCACGCTCAAACCCGTGGCAAGTGCGTCGGTTCCCGAATGAAAATGAAACCAGACGGGATGAGCCGGTATGAATCCCTCGGGAAACGCGATGACCCTCGCCCCACGGGACCCGGCCCGGCGGATCAACTCGCATGCCTTGTCTGTGGTCGCTTCCCTATCCAAGAAGACCGGGGCCGCCTGGACGGCCGCCCCCCGTACCACCTCATAAGAATCGCCCACCATTCCTCCTGTCTACCCCGCCAGCGTAGTGCAAACGTTCGCAACGATGGGCGACATGGGTCTGCACCGCAGAGAAGGCACAATCAGATACGGTTGGCCCGGAACGGGTGTCAGGCCGACGGCACCGATGTGGACTCGCGAATCGCCATCGTCGGCGCCAGTCGCAACGCCTGTGCACTGACCTCCCGCTTGGAGACCATCTCCAAGACCAACTCGGCAGCCCGCACCCCGATCGTATAGTGAGGAATGTGGATCGTGGTCAGCGGTGGACACAGCTTGTCTGAAAACGGCATGTCGTTGTATCCGACCACCGAAACGTCCTTCGGTACGTTGAGCTTCCGTTCCGCGAGTATGTCGTAGCAGCCGATGGCAATGAGGTCGTTGGCAGCCACGATGGCAGTGAATGGAACCGCCCGGGCAAACAACTCTTCGGTTGCGGCCGCCCCGGGAACCTCATTGAACCATTTGGAGAAGACGATCAGACGCGGATCGGCCTCCAACCCCTCGCTCTGCATCCAGGCCACAAAGCTCTGGTAGCGAGCCAGACCCGTGGAGAGATCCTGTGGACCTCCGACATGGGCGATCTTCCGGTGACCGAGAGACACGAGGTGGCGAACGGCCAAGCCAATCCCCGCGTGGTCGTCGCCCGAAACCGAGGGCAGCGCACCATCGTCGCTGGAGCGATTTACCAGCACGACCGGGACGCCTACATCGGCGAGCTGTTCGAGGAAGGGCGCCGACCTCCGCGCTGTGGCCAAGATCAGCCCGTCGACCCGGCGGTTGAGCATCGTGCGAAGGACCGCCGCTTCCTTGTCCGGGTCATTGTCGGTATTGGCCAGGATCACCGTGTAATCGGCCGCGCCGAGGGCGTCCTCGACGCCCCGCACGATCGGCGGGAAGAGGGGGTTGGTCAGATCGGGGAGCAGCATCCCGATGGTGTAGGTTCGGTTGGTCTTCAACCCGCGGGCCAGGGAATTGGGCCGGTACCCCAGCTTCCGCGCTGCTTCCAGCACCGTGGTCGCCGTCTTCTCGTTGACGAGATCCCGCGACCCCGGATTGAGCGCCCGCGAAGCAGTGGAGGGATGGACGCCGGCCATCTCCGCCACATCGCGTAACGTCGCCGTTTTCAGGGCCATTGCAGAGCATTGTAGCGTCGGGCGATCAGCAAGGATGGGTCGTCGATTGTTGGCGGCCGCCCAGGCGACGATTCCGGCCGCCAATCCGGCTAGCGTTGCGGCAAACGATTGTGGAGCACCACATGGAGCTAGCACCGCACCTGGCGAGGATTCTCGGCTCGGACCCGCATCCAGCCTTCACGAGCCAGGAGATGTCCAGACGGCATACTCTGGCCTGGGAGGCCATGGAGGAGGCCGGGGTCGACCACCTTGTCGTTCATGGATCGCAGCGGGCTGGATCAGCCATCCCCTGGTTCACCGGGTGGCCGGTGACCAGGGAGGCGCTGGCGATATTGACCCCCGGAGAACAGGACGTCCTCCTGATCCAATTCTTCAACCACGTACCGGCCGCCCGTGAAATCGCCGCCGGCGCGCAGGTTTCTTGGGGCGGTCCCTCGACGATTGAAAAGGCCGTCGAGGTGCTCCGTCAACGCGGGTCGGCGGCCGGGCGGGTGGGGGTGGTCGGAGCCTTGCCGCACGGCTATTACAGCTTCCTCGCCGGAGCTGTGACCGATGTCATCGACCTCAACCGGGCGTATACCGAACTGCGGCTCGTGAAATCCGCGGAGGAGATCGACTGGTTGCGCATCGGAGCCTGGCTGAGCGACCTGGCCATCACGGCCTTGCACGAGCAGGCTCGTCCAGGCATGACCGAACACGACCTGACTCGCGTTGTTGAAGATGCCTACCTTTCCCGGGGCGGAGCCACACACATCCACTACCTCGGGGTCACCTCCATGGAGGCCCCCCAACGCTGCGTTCCCTCCCAAATCCCATCCCGACGCCGGTTGCGCCGGGGCGACGTGCTGTTTGCGGAGATCAGCGCGGCTTTCTGGGGTTATCCCGGCCAAGTACTGCGGACCTACACGGTAGGAGTGGGTCCCACGCCGCTCTTCGGTCAACTCCACGAGGTGGCCGCGGCCGCCTTCGACGCGATCAGCGGGGTGCTCCGCAACGGCGCCTCGGCCGAGGAGGTGGTCGAGGCGGCAGCGATCATCGAGGACGCAGGCTTCTCTACCTACGATGATCTGCTGCATGGTTTCGGCGGCGGCTATCTGCCGCCCGTGCTCGGGTCCAGGAGCCGACCCAACACGCCGACCCCTGATTTCACCTTTCGCACCGGCATGACCGTGGTGATCCAGCCCAATGTGGTTACCCCGAACCACCGGGCCGGGGTCCAAACGGGAGAGCTGGTACAGGTGACCGACCAGGGCATCGCCTCGCTGCATCAGGCAAGCAGGAAGCTCCGAGTGGTCGGCGAAGATTGAATGAGGACCCGCTAGAAGCACAGTCCCAACCGACAACTCGAGCCCGATACGGAGGAGAAACACGACATGACCATGACGATGGAACTACAAGAGCTGTCGGTGGAGCAACGGCTCATGCGCCAAACCGCTCGTGATTACGTCGATCGCGTCGTAATTCCGTTCATTCGAGCCAACCGCGAACGCGAATGGCTGTTCGAACCGGACGAGCGTCTCCCCAAGGAGATCCTGGAGGAAGCCGACGCGGCGGGTCTGCGATCGCTGGCTGTGCCCGAGAAATACGGCGGGGTGGTGCTGGACCCGAAGACCGAGGCGCAGACGTTCGCCCTCATCGCCACCGAGGTCGCCCGCGGCGACGCCGGGCTCGCCGACAAGCTGGCCCAGAACTGGAAAGTCTCGGTGCTCCTCCGTTCCCTGGCTCCCGAGGACCTCCAGGACGTCTGGTTCCCGCGCTACATGGAGGATCCGTCGTTCCTCATGGCCCACTGTTTGACCGAACCCAAAGGTGCTTCGGATCGTTGGCTCCCGTACAACGTGCCGGAAGCGAACATGGATACCAGGGCGGTCCTCGAGGACGGCCACTGGACGATCAACGGGCGCAAGCACTACATCAGCAATGGGTACGACGCTTTCCTCTACGTGGTCTACGCCAACACCAACCCGTCGGTGGGGATGTACCAGGGAACCAGCAGTTTCCTGGTGCCGCGTGACACGCCGGGGCTGGCGGTGACGCGCTGCAACGAGACCATCGGCGGTCGCTTCATGAACAACGGCGAGATCGTGTTCGAGGACTGCCGGGTGCCCGAAGATCATCTCCTGGCAAAGGACGATGCCCTGGGCAAGGCCGCGGTCTATTTCCGTCCGGGGAAGATCCTGCAAGCAGCCAAGAATCTGGGCACCGGCGTGGCCGCTTTCGAGGACACCGCTCGATTCGTGCAGGAGCACGTCCAGGGTGGCCGTATCCTCATCAAACACCAGGCGGTGGCGGTACGGCTTGCTCAGATGGCGATCAAGCTCGATGCGGTCAAGGCGCTACTGCGGCACGCCGCACGGGCCGTCGACGAGGAGGCGGCCGATGCCGACATACTCTGCAACTCCGTCAAGGTGTTCGCTTCAGAAGAGGTCTTCGAGGTGTGTAGACAGGCCCTTGAGCTCCACGGCGGTCACGGCGCCATGCTCGAGATGGGAATCGAGAAGTACCTCCGCGACGCATCGGTGTTCCTGCATATGGATGCCACCGTCGACGTCTCGTGCTTCAAGATCATCAAAGCGATGTTCCCGGAGACGGCTGGAGCCTACGCAGGCCCTGAATGATCGGTGCCCGGGTCGACCCACCGGGCCGGGCGGGGACCGGCCCGGGTACGGCCGCTACGGCAGGCGGAAGAAGGCTCGCTTTGGTCAGGCCAGCGACTTCTCGATGGTTGCGACAATCCGGTCCACCGACGGAATCGCCAGGTCCTCCAGCGCGTCCGCCGAGGGTAAAGGGATATGCGGAGTCGTGATCCTCACAACGGGACCGTCCAAATCCCAGAAACACTCCTCAGCAGCGATCGAAACCACTTCGGCGCCCCACCCGACCAGGCGCGGGTTTTCCTCGACGGTGAACAGCCGGCTGGTTTTGGCGATCGAACCAAGCACCGTCTGGGTATCGAGCGGAACCAGTGAGCGAAGATCGACGACCTCGATGAACATCCCGCGTTGTGCCAGCAGCTCGGCAGCGGCCATCGCCTTGGGGACCATCGCCGCCAGAGCCACGACCGTTGCGTCGCCCCCCTCCCGAACAATCCGGGCCGTGCCCAGAGTGTCGACGAGCTCGCCGTCGGGCACCTCGCCCTTGGTGGGATAGAGCGCCTTGTGTTCGAAGAAGATCACCGGATCGGGGTCGCGAACTGAAGCTGCCAGCATACCGATCACGTCGGCCGGATTGGAGGGTGCCACCACCTTCAGTCCGGGGATCGCCATCGCCCAGTTCTCGACGCTTTGTGAATGCTGGGCTCCGAAGCGAGCGCCACCGCCATTGGCGGTGCGGATCACCAAGGGCAGGGTTATCTGCCCGTCCGTCATGTAGTGGGTCTTGGCTATCTGGTTGGCCACCAGGTCCCAGCAGGTAGCCAGGAAGTCGGAGAACATGATCTCTGCAATGGGACGCAGACCGGTCATCGCCGCTCCCATGACTGCTCCGATGATCGCCTCCTCCGAAATTGGAGTATCCCGGACCCGGCGCGGTCCGAACTCTTCGAGAAGGCCCGGCGTGGCCTTGAACACGCCGCCGGCGCCGGCCACGTCCTCACCGATCAGATAGACCCGTTCGTCGCGCCGCATCTCCTGGGCGATACCGGCCGCCACCGCCTCGCGGTAGGTTAGTTCCGCCACGTCGCACTCCCGTCCGCCCACACGTTCCGTTCGAGTGCCTCAGCACCCGGTGGCGGGGCCTGGCGCGCCTCCCGGGTCGCTGCTTCAACCTCGGCGCGAACGTCCTCTTCGATGCTCGTGAGCGTGCCGTCGTCGACGCCCCCGGTCAGCAGCCGTTCCCGATACATGTCGATCGGGTCGCGATTCAGCCATTCCTGCACTTCCTGGTCGGGCCGGTACTTGCCCGGGTCGGCCCGGGAGTGGCCGCCGTGCCGGTAAGTCTTGGCCTCCACCAGGGAAGGGCCGGCGCCCTGGCGAGCCCGATCAAGGGTCTCGACGGCGATGGCGTACACCGCGTCGGCGTCGTTTCCGTCGACGATGATCGCCTCGAGGCCGTAGGCGGCCGCTCGATCCGCCGCCGGGTGGGCGACGGCCGTCACCGACTCTATAGCGGTGTATTCCATGTAGAGGTTGTTCTCGCAAACGAATACGACCGGCAGCTTCCACACCGCCGCAATATTGAGCGCTTCGTGAAAGGCGCCGATGTTGGTGGCACCGTCGCCGAAGAAACAGACGGCCACCTGGCCGCTACCTCGCTCCTGGGCCGACCAAGCCGCCCCGGCGGCGATGGGCAGGTGAGCGCCAACGATCGCATACGACCCCATGGCGAAATGCTCGACACTGGTCAGGTGCATCGAACCTCCCTTACCGCCGGTCACGCCGTTGCTGCGGCCGAGAAGCTCGCCCATCACCCGTGCCATCGGGGTGCCCCGGGAGAGCGTGTGGGCGTGGCCACGGTAGGTACAGAAGGTGTAGTCGTCGGCCCGCATGGCCTCTCCAAACCCGGCCGCGACCGCCTCCTGGCCGAGCGAGAGGTGGCTGGTTCCCTTGACGAGCCCTTCCATGAAGAGGTCATAGGCACGCTTCTCGAAGAATCTGAGCTCGACCATGCGGCGATAGAGGCCCACCCGTACTTCTCGATCGATCTCCATCGCAGGGGCTGACCCACTCGTCACTACTATCGACCTCCCGCCATCAATACGCGTTTGTGACCACTAGTTCCTCGGCCGGGAAGAGGGTGAGCAATTCGGCACCGTTGGCGGTGACCACGACCTCTTCTTCGATGCGAGCCGCCGAGTGTCCGTCGTCCGCCGGGCAGTAGGTCTCGAGAGCGAACACCATCCCTTCCTGGATCTCGACCGGATTGTCGAGGGAATTGAGCCGGCTGATTATCGGCCGCTCGTGCAGTCCGACCCCGAGTCCGTGACCGAATTGAAGCCCGAAGGCATCCATCTCGTCCTCGAAACCGAAGTCGGTGGCTTTGGGCCATGCCAGAGCGATGTCGGCCGTACTCGTGCCCGGCTTGACCAGCTGGATTGCGGCGTCGATCCACTCCCGCGCCTGTTTATAGGCTTCCCGGTGGGATTGGGTTGCCCGGCCGACCGCGAAAGTCCGGTAGTAGCAGGTCCGGTAGCCGTTGAAGACATGAATGATGTCGAAGTAGGCCTGATCGCCCGGGCGAATCAACCGGTCGGAATACACATGCGGGTGAGGACTGCACCGCTCTCCGGCGATCGAGTTGATCGCCTCCACGTACTCCGACCCCATTTTGAAGAGCGTCTCGTTGGCCATCGCCACGACGTCACTCTCCCGGATGCCGGGCTTGAGCTCCTCGTAGATGCGTTGGTACACGCCATCGACCATGGCGGCGGCCTGGCTGAGCAACATGATCTCATCCTGGTTCTTGATCTGCCGGGCATCGAGCATGGTCTGTTGGCCGTCCCGTATCTCGATGCCGGCGGCCTGGAGCTCGAACAAAACCGGGATCTCGATGATATCGACTCCGAGGGGCATGTCGCCGACGCCTTCCTCGGCCAGCACCGATTTGATCTCGAGCGCCGCTCTCTTGGACAAACCAGCGTCGGGAGCGATCGATCCCTGCAGCCCGGTGTTGCCACCCTTGGAGTGGGTCGGGTCGAGCCAGGGCGCCTGCAGGCGGTGGGCCTTGGCTGCCGATCCGAAATCCCAGATGCGCGGCTCGCCGGAGCGGGTAATGAGGGCATACCGTTCGAGCTTGTTGAACGCCCAGTAGCCGATGTGGGTGCTGGTGGTGTAGCGAATGTTGCTGGTTTCGAAGAGCAGGAGGCCGCCCAGCTGGGAGTTCTCCAGCGCCTCGCGAACGCGTGCTACCCGGTAGTTGCGCAATCGGTTGAAGTCGACCCGCTGTTCCCAGTCGACGCCCATCAACCCGGGCGCCGGGATGTTGGTCTGCGCGAATTCAGCCATGTGACCGCTCCTCCCGTGACGTCAGTCTGTGGTGGTCAGTTCCGGCAGATCAGGCGCCAGACCGTCGGTGACCTCCCGGTTCTCAGGCTTCAACTCCAGCCCGGCCGCCTGGGCTTCCTGTTCGAGCAGAGTGGCGAAGTCGTCGTCGCCGTAGCCTCTAGCGATCAGGCCGACGACCATCTGATGCACCAGCGCCGAGGTCGGCAATGGTACATCGTACTCCCTGGCTGCTTCGAGACCGAGTTCGAAGTCCTTGCGGAGAAGATGGCTGGTGAAAGTGGGGTGAAAATCCAGGTTGACGAAGGCCGGAGTCTTGTATTGGGTGAACACGGAGCCCATCACGCTTCCATTGATGAACTCCAGGAAGTCGGCCCGGGACACGCCCGACCGTTCGGCCAACACCGTGATCTCGGCCAGCGTCTGGGTCACCACCCCCAACAGCAGGTTGTGACAGATCTTCACCAGCCGGGCCGAATCACCCTCGCCGACGTAGGTCACCTTCTTTCCGTACAGCTCCAGGAAGGGTGCGGCCATCTCGAAAGCCGCCCTGGGCCCGGAGGCCACTGAGGTCAGCTTGCCCGAACGAACCACGTTCGGATTGCCGCTGACCGGCACCGCCAGCAATGCCGATCCTCGTGCCTCGACGGCCAGCTGAACCTCGGCGGAGGCACCTGCCGACACCGTCGAGGAATCGACGATCACCTTGGGCACGACGTCGGGCCGAGAGAGGAGGCCGCCCCGGCCCTTTACGACCTCGACGAGATCCTCAGAACCCGCCACCATCACGAACACGATGTCCCGATCGGCCAGATCGGCCGGTCCGTCCACAATCTCGGCGCCGAGCGCGGCCAGGGGCTCGGCCTTGGAGCGGGTGCGGTTGTAGACGGAAACATCGTTTCCGGCCCGCAACAGCCGCTCGACGAGAGCGTATCCCATCCTTCCGGTGCCTATCCAGCCAAGCCGCGTCACGATGCTCCCTCTCATATCACGATATCGCCTTGCAAACGATTGTCGCCCGGAGCAGGCGAGCTGTCAAGTGTACGTCGAACGGGAAACCCAACACCGGCCTCCGACCCGGACCGGGTACCGGGAATCACTACCCTTACCAAACATGGATGCCCGCCTTAGAACCCGGATCCAGGCCACGTTGAAGGTGCCCCTCGGTGAGGCTGCCCTCATCGGAGTGGCTGTGTTTGGCATCACAACGACGGCGTTCTTTCGCGTTCCACTCCTCCCGGCCATCGGCTCCGAGCTGTCCATGTCGGCTGGAGACCTCGGCCTCCTGACCACCTTCTTTGCGATCGGTCGGCTTCTCACCGACATACCGGCAGGCTACGTTGCAGACCGGTTGCCGGCCGCCCGGTTGATGGTGGTGGCGGCGCTGGTGGTGGCGGCGGGGAGCTTCCTCCTTGCCGGAGCGCAAGGGGCTTCGCTGACCCAGGTGGCGGCTTTGATCCTCGGTATCGGATCGGCCATGACCAACACCGGCGGTATGACCTTCTTCTCCCAGGCCACGGGTGGTGGCCACCGGGGCATGGCCCTCTCCGCCTACTCGGCGGCGCTGCTGGCCGGCCAGGCGTTCGGACCGACTTTCGGTGGACTGTTGGCCGGTCTGGGAAGCTGGCGGCTGGCCGAGACCGTGGCCGGCATCGTGGCCGTCATTCTCATGGGTGGTCTTCTGATGTCTCCCGCCCGACCGGTGGTTCCTCGGAAACCGACCGCGAGATCCTTTCATCCCTCGGCCCCGTTTGCACCCTGGCGCGTCCGGATGGTGCTCTACGGTGTGCCATTTGCCATGTTCGCCACTTTCGGTTCGATGACCCAGACCCTGATTCCCATCATCGGTGACGCCGACCTGGGGCTGTCATCGTCGGGCATCGGGTTAGCGCTGGGGCTCGGTGGTTTGGCTCGCTTGATCGGGGCTCTCATCGGCGGCCAGCTGGCAGATCGCGTCTCTCGCAAAGCGGCGCTGGTTCCGGGTCTGCTCGTGCAAGCCGCCGGGGTTGGTCTGCTCGTTCTGCCAATGACGACCTTTGTGTGGATGGCCTCGATCGTTCTCATGTCCCTGGCGTCGTACGGGATCTCGGTGGCCGGAACGATAATCGCCGACCTGTCGTCGGCCGGCAACATCGGCCGGAGTCTCGGCACCTTTCGCTTTATTGGAGACATCGGCCTGATCATTGCTCCGACCGTCACCGCCCTGCTATATGAACATTTCGGTATTCGCCCATCGATCCTGCCCCTCGCCGGACTCTTGGTTCTGGTGGCGCTCGCCGGCGCCGTGGTGCTCCCGGAAACACGCTGGCTCGAGACCAACGACGGTCACGTGAGCTGAGAACCGGCCAACGATCTCGCTCCACGCTCCTCAGCGGCGCATCCCTGCCAGCAAGCGAGTGGCGTTGCCTGGCTGGAGCGGCCGCGCGTCTTCATCGCTCAGATCAGGAATCGGCATCAACGTCCCAACCTCGTGTGCCCCAGGGACTCATGACAGTGGATCCCTTCCGCCCGCGCGATCCAAGGCGATCTCGAGCGCTTGGACGGCCAGGTACCTCGCCAGGTGTGCCTTGTAATCTTCGGAACCGTAGAGGTCGGCGATGAGGACGACCCCTTCGACTGCTCGCGCGGCGGCGGCACGGACTGCCCCCGGTGAACCATCCGAGCCAATCAGTGCCTCCCGGATCCCATGGGCCAAGAGCGGCCGGGTACTCACTCCGGTCAAGGCGAGGCGGGCATCGGCAACGACGCCATGCTCGACCTTGACCCACGCGGCCGCACCGGCCACCGCGAAACCGTCATGGCCGCCTCGCCGGCCTACCTTGCGATAGGAGGACCCTTCTCCGGGCAAGCTCAGCGGGATCAACGCACCGGTGAGGATCTCATCCTCCTCCAGAGCGGTAGTGAAGGCGTCCACGAAGAAATCGGCGGCTCGAATCGTCCGGACCCCGCGCGCGGATTTGGCGACCATCGTGCCGTCGAGGGCCAGCACCGCCGCAGGTTGGTCCGCAGATGAGTCGGCGTGAGCGAGGGAACCGCACAGAGTGCCCCGGTTGCGCACCTGTGCGTCGCCGGTCCAAGCGGCCGCCTCGGCCAGTGCGGCCGCCCGCGAGACGAGGGGTTGAAATGCCGCAACCTGGAATTGGCGCGCCAGTGCGCCTATCTCAACCCGGCCGTCCCGTTCAGTGATGAATCCCAGACCCGGAACCCTCCCTATGTCCACGATGGTTGGAGGCGAAAGGACCCGCAGTTTCATCATGGGGATGAGGCTCATACCCCCGGCCAGGACCTTGGCGCCCGGATGGGCGGCTAGCTCCACGGTGGCCTGTTCCAGGGTGGTGGGAGCGGTGTAGTCGAAGGGGCGCGGATACACGTGGATTACTCCTTGCCCGCCACAATCGGGGAAGGACGTTTGGTCTCCCATTCGGCCGTTGCCGGCGGCTCACCCCGCATCCGGGCAGACGCGTCTTCGACGGCCCTGACGATAGGTTCGTATCCCGTACATCGGCACAGATTCCCGTCCAGGGCAACCCGGATCTGCTGGTCGGTCGGGTCGGGGTGGTCGGCGAGCAAGGCCACGGCGGCGAGAATCATGCCCGGTGTGCAGAAGCCGCATTGCAGGGCGTGATGGACCGAAAAAGCGTCTTGCATGGGATGGAGATCGTCACTCGTTGCCAAACCCTCAATGGTGGTGACTTGTGCGCCTTCGGCTTGCACGGCCAGCATCGTGCACGATTTCACCGCCCGCCCGCCCAACAGCACGGTGCAAGCCCCGCAGTACGACGTCTCACACCCGATGTGGGTCCCGGTCAACCCCAGACGTTCGCGCAGGAAATGAACGAGCAGTAACCGCGGCTCCACATCCTCGGACACCAACCGGCCGTTGACGGTAGTAGTCACCTGCATTCGAGTCCCCTGTCCAGATCGTCCCGGTCCACCCTAGCGAGTACAGGATGCGGGACTGATCGCCACTAGTCGGGAGACCGAGCGTTCAGGTACCGTGAGAGCGGGACACTGCCGCGCTCGTCATCGATGCCCGTGTGCCATACTCCCCGCTGCTGTGTGGGAGAGATCGATGACCAAACCGGGCTCGGGCCCCGAGCGCGCATGGCGCTCACCACTTCACGGCCCCCCCGGGCTCGGAGCCGGATAGCCGATGGGTGTTTTGTTGGGCCTGGCGGCCGGATTGTTCTTCGCAGCGTTCACGATTCTCATTCGTATCGGCATGCGAAACAGGGCGGCCGACGATGGGCTGCTCATGACCGTCCTGATCAATACCGTGTGCCTCGGCGTTGTAGCCCTCTTCATCAACTGGCCACCCTTCGATTTGGCCGGGGTAACTGCACTGGTGGCGGGTGGAGTCGTCGGGACCGTATTCGGGAGGGCGTCGAACTTGCGGGCCGTGCGCCGAATAGGCCCGACCCGCACCAACGCGTTCTTGACCGGGAACCCGATCGTCTCGGCAATCGGCGGGTGGTTGGTCCTCGACGAAACAGTCTCCATCGGCGAGGCGATCGGCGGGATCCTGGTCATCGCCGGTCTACTCCGGCTCATGCGGCGTGGATCTGTGGTCTCAACCGGACAAGGACAGACGACGACGGCGCCTGCACTGGCCAATCAGACGGCCGAGCGCCGGACCGCAGTCGGCTACATGTACGCAGCCGCCGCTCCAATCTTCTTCGGGTTGGCCTTCGTGGCCCGGAAATGGGGACTCCAGCTTTTCCCCAACGCGGTCATCGGTGCCTTCATCGGAGCGGCCGCTGCATTCGTTGTGGTCGTTGCCAGCGATGCCTTCGGGAGAAGGCTGCGGGAAAGGATGCAACACAACGTCCACGAGGTGCCCTGGCTGTTCGTCTGGGCCGGTGTCGCCAGCAGCGCCGCGCTGTTGGCCCAGTTCTCCGCCTTTTCCTTCGCGCCCGCCTGGGTCGTCGGGTTGCTGCAGGGAACACAACCCTTGTGGACGCTGGGGATGGGCTATCTGTTCCTACGGCAAGAAGAGCACATCGATGCCGGACTGGTTACCTCGATCCTGCTGGTTGTAGCCGGAATCGTGGCTATCAGCCTCCAGATCTGACCGCCGGGCGACCGCAGACGACGACCGGTGAACGCGGCACATCGCACGATCGCGAATCGGCTACGACGGCCGGAGGAACCGGGCGGCCTTCAACAGCAACGTCTTGTTGGCGCCGTCCGAGTGCAAGAAAGCCGCAGCATCCCGCACCAGCTTCTCGATACCCAACTCGCGCATATACCCGTACCCCCCGTGCAACTCCAGCGTCTCGGTGACCACCTCCCAGGCTGCCTCCGCAGCGAACACCTTGGGCAACGCTCCAACGGTGCCATCCCAACCCTGGTCGCGATGGTCGGCCAGCCACGCCGAGCGGTACACATAGGCCTGAGACGCGTCATTGAGCATCCGAAGTCTGGCCAGGGTTTGCCGGACCGGAGCGTGTTCGATGATGGGACGACCGCCCTGCACCCGGGTTTCGGCCCACTCGAGCGAACGCTGGTAGGCAGCCTCCGCCACTCCGAGGACGCTGGCG
>Ga0209109_10001436_pt1 | contig 13178 bp, 10 predicted proteins | sample Rifsed10ft2_FD_184004 | JGI IMG/M metagenome (GOLD analysis project Ga0209109, IMG submission 184004) | Soil microbial communities from Rifle, Colorado, USA - sediment 10ft 2 (version 2) | ecosystem: Environmental > Terrestrial > Deep subsurface > Rock core/Sediment | place: Rifle, Colorado... | reverse complement strand
CTCTACTGAAATCAGTACATTCCCCCGTTTTTCCGTCAAATCGACCCTTGGCACCCTTGTTTGGCGATCCGTCAGGCACAATCGTTGCATATGTATGGGTAGAACACGATTTTTTCCGTAACCGGCCGTTTTACAGCGGTATTGCCGAGTGACTCCGGCAATTTGGAGACAAACGGGTATTCAATTCTTGACGATATAAACATGAAATTGATGGAATTTCTCGACAAGGACATCGAAGTAGCGACCGCAATCACGGGCAGCTACGACCCGATTCTCGTTACACTATCGTTTTGCATCGTCTGCCTGGCAATCTATAGCGCGCTAAGCATAGGCGAGCGTGCCCAGGGTTTGACCAGGACTCATGTCAGAAAAATCTGGTTGACCTGGGGGGCGACAGTGCTGGGTGCGGGAATATGGGCCATGCATTTTATCGGCATGCACGCCTTCAAGCTTCCGGTTGCCGTTCATTACGATCTTCCGCTGACTTTGTTATCCGTCATCCCAGCAATAATTTCAGGCGGCATAGTACTGTGCGTAGCCTGTAAGTCACACTTGCCGCGACCGCGGCTGATTTTATGTGGAACGCTGGTAGGTGCGGGCATCGGATTAATGCATTACACGGGGATGGCGGCGATGCATACCGGAGCGCGCATGGCATACGATCTGCCATTATTTATCGTCTCGATCATTGTTGCGATTGTGCTATCCATCGTCGCACTCTATTTACATCATCGCATTAATTATCCCGGGGATACACGCGTTTACTGGTCAAAATTTGCCAGTACCGTTGTATTGGGGCTCGCGGTGTCTGCGATGCATTACACCGCGATGGCGGCGACCTACTTTTTCCCTGAGGCAGGCATTCCCACCACGGCGGTTGCGGTGGAACACGCCTTGCTCCACACATCGGTCAGTGTTGTGACCGTTCTGATAATACTGCTGGCCTTTGCAACGACCATTATTGATTCCCGCCTGAATGCCATGGCGGGAATGAAAAATGAAATAGCCGAACGACACCGCCAGACAGAAATTGTGCGGGTCAAAAATCAAATAATGGATAACATTCTGAACGGCATTCACGATTATTATTTTGCCGTGGAGCGTGATTGGCGTATCTGCTATGCCAATAATCGTGCTCGTGAACTCCTTAAAGGCAACAGCAATGACATATTGGGGGAGGTACTTTGGGACACCGCGCCTGAATTCGCCAGTTTTTCCTATAAGAATTTGGCTCGCGCCATGGCGAACCGTGAGGAGGTCACATTTGAAACTTATTTTCCTCCTGAAAACCGTTGGTTCAATCTCCGGGCCATTCCTAGCGGCGACGGAATCGCTGTTTATTTGCATGATATTACCGAAAATAAACAACTTATCGACTCGTTGTCTCAAAGTGAACGGCGTTTTCAGGACTTCGCCGAGGTGGCGGCCGACTGGTTCTGGGAGATGGACGAAAATCTTCGATTTAGCGGAATATCGGGAGGGATGCGTCAGAACATCGGCATTGACAGACATCACATAATCGGCAAAACCCGATGGGAACTGACTTCAGAAGACACCAACAGCAGCAAATGGATTCAACATAAAGAAGATCTGAAGGCGCGCCGGCCATTTCATAATTTTAAATATAAATTCCAAAAACCTGACGGAACTGTTTATTACAGGTCCATCAGCGGTAAACCTGTCTATAATGCCGATGGTCGATTCATGGGATATCGTGGTACCGGCACGGATATCACCGGTGAAATCGTAGCCCAGCGAGCCCGGGATGAAAGCGAGCAGCGCTTCAAGGATTTCGCCGAGACCGCGGCCGACTGGTTCTGGGAAATGGACGAGCACCTGCGCTTTAACTATTTTTCGGACCGCATATTAGAAATCTCAGGCGTAGATCCGAAAGATTTGCTGGGCAAAACCCGGCGTGATCTGGCGCACGAGGATGTCCATTCCAAGAAGTGGCAGGCACACTTTGCCGACCTGGATGCGCATCGACCGTTTCGAAACTTCAGTTACAGGACCAAAAGGCCCGATAGCACAATTGCCTACTGGTCCATCAGCGGCACCCCTGTGTTTCATGAAAACGGAAGGTTCAAGGGTTATCATGGCACGGGAAGGGACGTCACCCCGGAAATACAAGCTCAGCAAGCCCTGCAGGACAGCGAGGAGCGGTTCAAGGACTTCGCTGACTGCGCGGCCGACTGGTTCTGGGAGATGGACGAGAATTTGCGCTTTAACTATTTCTCGGGCCGCATGCACCAGATCACGGGCATCGACCCGGTAAATTTCATTGGTAAAACCCGGCGTGACCTGGCGCAGGAAAATACCAATGACAGCAAGTGGCAGGCGCATCTGGCCGACCTGGAAGCCCACCGGCCGTTCCACGATTTCCGTTACAAGACCCAGCGCGCCGACGGCGCGATACTCAATTGGTCCACCAGCGGCAAACCGATTTACGACGCGGATGGAAAATTTACCGGCTATCGCGGCGTGAGCGCCGACGTCACCGCCGAATTCCAGGCCAAGGAAGCCCTGCAGGACAGCGAGGAGCGGTTCAAGGACTTCGCCGAGACCGCGGCCGACTGGTTCTGGGAGATGGATGAGCACCTGCGGTTCTCGCGCCTGGAAGGGAATTTCAGCGAAACCATGGGAGTTCCCAAAGAATACGTGCTCGGCAAGACGCGGCAGGAATTGTACTCCGGTCAAATTAACGATCCGAAATGGGTGCGTCACTTCGAGGATATGGAATCCCGCCGGCCTTTTACGGACTTCGAAATTAAATGGACCTCTCCGCGTGAGAAAACAGAAAAAATATTTCTCATCAACGGCAAACCTTTTTACGACAGCGATGGTTCTTTCCGGGGATACCGGGGGGTCGGCCGCGACATAACCGCAGCCCATGCGTTATCCACGCAGCTGACGTACCAGGCCAGCCACGATACCCTGACGGGGCTGGTAAATCGCCGCGAACTGGAACGTCGCTTGCAACGGGCACTGGAATCGACGAAAAAGGATTCGGCGGTTCATGCCTTGTGCTATCTCGACCTCGATCAGTTCAAGGTGGTCAACGACACCTGCGGCCATGTTGCCGGCGATGAGCTGTTACGCCAGTTGGCGAAAGTACTGCCCAAATGCGTGCGTCATCAGGATACGGTGGCGCGGCTCGGTGGCGACGAATTCGGGGTGCTTCTGGAACATTGCTCGAAAGAGCAAGCGCTGCGCGTCGCCGAGGCGATGCGGCGGATGGTCGCTGACTTCATTTTCATATGGCAGGACAAGACCTTTAACGTCGGTGTGAGTATCGGATTGGTGTCGATCACCCAGGCTACGGATAATTTCAGTGCTTTGTTAAGCGCGGCGGATAACGCATGCTATGCCGCCAAAGATCTGGGACGTAACCGCATTCACGTTTACGATGAAACCGAAGCCGGAATGGTCAGGCGGCATGGCGACATGCAATGGGTGACGCGGATCCATGAAGCTATCGAAGAGAACCGCTTTGAACTCGCTTTCCAGCCGATCGTTTCCGTCGAAAGTTTCTCTCCGGGCCAGGATAACGGATGGGATCATTTTGAACTGTTATTGAGAATGCGGGACAAATCAGGAAAGCTTATTGCACCCGGGGCATTCCTGCCCGCGGCAGAGCGTTACAATCTCATCAGCAAACTCGATCGGTGGGTGATCAGCACGGCGTTCCATTGGTTAGCGCGCCACCCAACGCATTTGAAACGGGTCGATCACTGTTCGATCAATCTCTCGGGGCAATCATTCGGTAACAAGGAATTCTTGAATTTCGTGCTGGGGATTTTCAAAAACGGCGGGATGCCGCCCGAAAAGATCTGTTTTGAAATCACCGAAACCTCGGCAATATCCGATCTGGCGGGTGCAATCGACTTTATCAAGGCATTAAGGGAAATTGGCTGCCTGTTTTCGCTGGACGATTTTGGCAGCGGCCTGTCATCGTTCGGCTATCTCAAAAGCCTGCCGGTTGATTTCATTAAAATCGACGGTTTGTTCGTGAAGGATATCGTGGAAGATCCCATCAGTTACTCCATGGTTAAATCGATCAATGATATCGGACATGTCATGGGCAAGAAAACGATTGCCGAGTTCGTGGAGAATGAGGCGGTATTGAGCAAACTGCGCGAAATCGGCGTGGACTATGCACAAGGATATGGCATTTGCAAACCTCAGCCCCTCGATGAGCTGCAGGTGGCGCCGGTTCGCAAAAACCTCAGGGTAATCCAGGCGCGTTGATTGAAGTCCACTCCGCCATATAACTGTTATCTCGCCAGCAACCAGACAAAAAATGTGACGATGGTCGTCAGGACCGCTGCCATCACCAGAATACGATAAACCGGGTTTTGTTCTGCCTGGCTCAATGCCCGGGTCAGTCGTCGCGAATCGTCCGGCACCTTGATTTTGGGCGGGGTTTTGTCCCCCAGAAATGCCGATACTTCCTGCATAAAAACCGTGCATGCCGGTTCGTTATCGAGGAACAGGTGGTTGTTACCGTCCATGGGCACAAATCGGGCATTCGGAATTCTGGCGGCGAGCTCCTGGCCCAGGCTGAACGGCACCACGCGATCACCACGGCAGTGAAGCACCAGCGTCCGAGTTTTTACCTGCGATAGAAAATTCGACACGTTGATATCCGAGATGGCCAACAGAAGTTTTTCCGCGTTCTCCGGGCTTGCCGACACGCGTTGCAAATCATTAAACCAGCGCATGTGCTCGGCACCGGCATCAGGGATATAAAGCGTCGTGAACATTTGCCGGAATACATGATGGTCGCTCCCCCATCCCTGATGAACCAGCGCGCGTAACGCCTCGACAAGCTCTTTTTCCTTGGGATCACCCCGATGAAAACGCCCGCGCGCGTATGCACCGTAGAGAATCAGGTGGCTGACCCGCTCCGGATGACGCACGGCATACTTGATCGCGACCGCTCCACCTTGAGAAATACCGAGCAGGGCGAAACGTTCCAATGAAAGCTCGTCGACCACCGCTGTTAGGTCTTCCACCCAGGCATCGACCGACATTTCGGATATGTCGCGCTCCGATAGTCCGGTACCACGCTCGTCGTAGCGCACCAACCGATGTTGTGCCGAAAGCCCTTGCAAAACATGACGCCAGACCGGGCTGCGCCAGTCATGTTCCAGATGGGACAACCAGTTCGCGGTCTTTACAATGGGAAGACCGGAGCCGACGGTAGCATAGGCGATAGACACCCCATCCCGAGTGGTGCAATACCTGATTTCCTGGTTCATGGTTTGTTTATATATCACGGCGATAACGACTTCGCCTGAAATAATTCGTGACCGAAACCTGGTACTACTTGTTAAAGGGGATTTCTGTTTTATCGGAATGCCAGGCCGTTCCCCCGACTTATCCATGTCACATTTAAGGTTGCTTACGATGTGATGCATGAATACTGCGATCGCATACATGCCGTGATACACTTCGTTTTCGAAAGCTGAATATGGCGGTGAGAGCCGGTCCCCTCGGTGGCGGAAGCCTGTGAACCCGGTCAGGTCCGGAAGGAAGCAGCCGCAGCAGACATTTCGGGTACTGGGGTGTGGCTGGCTCGAACCGCCACCCATTCAGGAACGCCATTTTGATAATGAACCGACACCCGTGAGTTACCAGGTATTAGCGCGCAAATGGCGGCCCCGCAATTTCTCCGAGCTCGTGGGCCAACAACACGTGGTTCAGCCGCTGGTCAATGCGCTTGACCATGGCCGGCTGCACCATGCCTTCCTTTTTACCGGCACGCGCGGCGTGGGCAAGACCACCATCGCCCGTATTCTCGCCAAATCGCTGAATTGCGAAACCGGCGTTACGTCGCAGCCCTGCGGAAAATGCAGTGCCTGCGTGGAAGTGGACGAAGGCCGTTTTGTCGATCTGATCGAGGTGGATGCCGCCTCGCGCACCAAAGTGGATGACACGCGTGAGCTGCTGGACAACGTGCCCTACGCGCCGACCCGCGGGCGTTACAAGGTGTATCTCATCGATGAAGTCCACATGCTTTCCAGCCATAGTTTTAATGCACTGCTGAAAACGCTTGAAGAACCACCGCCGCATATCAAGTTTCTGCTTGCCACCACCGCGCCGCAGAAACTGCCGGTGACCGTGCTGTCCCGCTGTCTGCAATTCAACCTGAAGCGGCTTCCGCTCGATCAGATCGCCTCACAGATTCAAAAGATTCTGGATGCAGAAGGCATCGTCCATGACGTTGCTTCCATCAAGTTGCTGGCGCGCGCTGCCGACGGGAGCATGCGCGACGGACTCTCGCTGCTCGATCAGGCGATCTCCTACGGCGGCGGCCAGGTTAATGAGCCGGAAGTACGCGCCATGCTCGGTACCATCGATCAGAATTTCATTGAGAAAATTCTGCAAGGACTCGAGGCCGGCGATGTCGCAAATCTGCTCAAGACCGTGTCCGAGGCCAACGAGTTCAGTCTGGATTACGAGATTGTGCTGAAGGATTTGCTGCTCTCGCTGCACCGGATCGCCCTGGCGCAGGCCGACCCGGCGCTTGCGGGCGAGGAGGGCGGGAACGTGCTGGTGCACGCAAGCGCCATGTCGCCGCAGGACGTGCAGCTTTACTACCAGATCGGCGTGATGGGTCTCCGCGATCTGTCCTATGCACCGGATCCGCGCAGCGGGCTCGAAATGATATTGTTGCGCATGGTCGCCTTTCGTCCGGCCGAAGAGATGGAGACCCGATCCAAGGCAACGGCGGCTGCGCCACCAACGCCCGGGATTAAACCGGTTGCCCCGACTGCCGCGCCCGTCGCCGGTGCATCGTCGCCCGATGCCAATGACACGGCAGCCAGGTGGACGGATGTCGTCGCGCGGCTTGGTTGCACCGGATTATTGCGTGAACTCATTTCTCACACGACTCTTGAATCGCATTCCAAAGGCGAGATGGTGCTGGTGCTGGAGGAGTCACACGCGAAGCTGTTCAACAAGGATCGCGAGTCGGAATTGAAATCGGCACTGGAAAAGTATTACGGTAACCCGATACGATTGAAGGTGCGTGTTGGAAATCACGCCGTTGAAACACCCGCCAAGGAGAAAAACCGCGTAATGGATGAGCAATATCAGGCCGCGGCCCAGGCCATTGCGGACGATCCCAATGTGCGCGCGTTTCAGGATAAGTTCAATGCACGAGTCAATCCGGCTTCGATTCGGCCCAAGCCCTGACTTGACACGAGGAAAACATGAAAGGCGGACTGGGAAATTTGATGAAACAGGCGCAGGCGATGCAGGAAAATTTGCGCAAGGCTCAGGAACAGTTGGCGTCCATCGAGGTAACCGGCAGCAGCGGCGGGGGGATGGTGAATGTCACCATGACATGCCGGCATGACGTCAAACGCGTGCAGATTGACCCGAGTTTGATGCAGGATGACAAGGAGGTACTGGAAGATCTGGTCGCCGCCGCCATCAACGACGCCGTTCGCAAGGTGGAGAAAACCACAGAAGAAAAAATGGCGGGATTCACCTCCGGACTCGGCCTGCCGGGGATGAAGCTGCCATTCTGAATAAGCAATAGACAGGATTAACAAGATTTTTCAGGATTAACAGGATTATCGAAAATGAGAGACGAAATTCATCAATCATTCTCAATTTTATTTTTTAATCCTGTAAATCCTGTTCTAATCCTGTAAATCCTGTCCTTTCGGATTTTTTCATGAACGATGTCACCATCCTCGAAGCGCTCAAGCAGGCTCTGCGTCGGCTCCCCGGTGTGGGCCCGAAAAGCGCGGGTCGCATGGCCTATCATCTGCTGGAGCGTGATCGCGAGGGGGCGCGTGAAATCGCTCAGGCACTGACCAACGCACTCGAACGTATCGTACACTGCCGGCGTTGCAACAATCTGAGCGAATCGGATTTGTGTCCACTATGCACGTCGCCGCGGCGGGACAAATCGCTTCTGTGTGTCGTCGAATCGCCATCCGATCTGGTCTCGCTCGACCAGTCGGGCGTTTATAACGGCCTTTACTTCGTGCTCATGGGCAGGTTGTCGCCCCTCGACGGCATCGGTCCGGATGAAATCGGCATACCGCATCTTGAGACGTTGCTTGATGAAGGGACAATTAAAGAAGTCGTGCTGGCCACCAATCTGACCGTCGAAGGTGAAGCCACGGCGCACTTCATCGGCGAGCTGGTGCGCGCCCGTCACATTAAGGCAACGCGCATTGCCTACGGTGTACCCATCGGCGGCGAGCTGGAATTCACCGATCGCAACACGCTCGCCCGGGCGCTGGCCGGTCGGCGCGAGGCGTAATTAACTAATATATCAATATCGCGCTCATGCCATCGGCGCGGTGGTTTTCGTTACGCAAGGAACGCGCATGCCCAACGAGTCGTTGCTCTTCGTCATCTTTCTGATATTCACCGGTGCGGCCGTTGTCGCCACCCTGGCGCTGTTTGCGCGTCAGGCGCTGATCGTGTCCCGCATTGTGCAATAATCGGTAATTGTTCTGTCCGACATTTGTCTTACGAAATGCCGGCACGTTCTCAAGTTGCGCAAGGTACGGCTGCACCGAGCAGGTCGGCGTCAGCTTGCGCAACTGCGTAATCATGTAGAACGGCGAAAACCGTCATAACCCGGAAAGCGAAGAAAACATGCCCCACAGCATCAGCCTCATAACCACCATTGCCATCGGTTTGGGGTTGGCGATGGTCATGGGCCTGGTGGCGTCGCGATTCAGGATACCGCCCCTGGTCGGTTACCTGGTCGCGGGGATCATTATCGGCCCTGGAACTCCGGGCTTTGTTGCCGATGTCGAACTGACCGCACAGCTCGCGGAAATCGGTGTCATGCTGCTGATGTTTGGTGTCGGGCTGCATTTGTCATTCGAGGATTTGCTGGCGGTCCGGCGCATTGCGGTGCCGGGGGCCATCGTCCAGATCGGCGTTGCCACGGTGTTGGGCATGGGTGTTGCTTTGTCCTGGGGCTGGACTTTCGGTGAGGCGCTTGTCTTCGGTCTGGCTCTCTCCTGCGCCAGCACGGTCGTGCTCCTGCGCGCGCTCGAAGATCGGGGCGTCCTGGAGTCGGTCAATGGTCGGATCGCAGTGGGTTGGCTGGTCGTCGAAGACTTGGCGATGGTACTGGTGCTGGTACTGTTGCCCGTGGTGGCGAGGCCGCTCGGCGGGCTGGACGCCATGGCACAGGCCGGCTCGAGCGATAACGTATGGATGGTTCTCGCGATCACACTTGGCAAGGTCGCTGCTTTCGTCGCCTTGATGCTGGTCGTGGGACGCCGGCTTTTTCCCCGGTTGCTGTTTTGGGTCGCGCGCACCGGCTCGCGGGAGTTATTCACGCTGTGCGTGATTGCCACGGCGCTCGGCGTCGCCTACGGTTCCGCCAGGCTGTTCGACGTTTCATTCGCGCTGGGCGCGTTCTTCGCCGGCATGATGATGCGCGAGTCGGAGTTCAGTCACCGGGCCGCCGATGAGTCCCTGCCGCTGCGCGATGCATTCTCGGTGCTGTTCTTCGTCTCGGTCGGCATGCTATTCGACCCGCAGGTGCTCGTCGAGCAACCGGTTAAAGTGCTGGCGGTGGTCGGTATTGTCATGATTGGCAAGACGCTTGCCGCCATCGCGCTGGTGCTGGTGTTTCGCTATCCGCTTAACACCGCGCTCACGGTTGGCGCGAGCCTGGCGCAGATCGGCGAGTTCTCTTTCATTCTGGCCGGACTCGGCGTTGCACTCGGCCTGTTGCCCGGCGAAGGTCAGAGCCTGATCCTGGCCGGGGCGCTCATCTCGATTGCTTTCAATGCATTGGTGTTCGCCGCCATCGAACCGGCGCAGGCCTGGATACGGCAACGCTCGAGCCTCGCCCGCCGACTGGAGCGCCGGGACGACCCCCTGGCCGAGCTTCCCATGTCGGTCGATCAGTCCCGCCTCACCGGGCAGGTTGTGCTGGTTGGTTACGGGCGGGTCGGGCGGCGGATCGCCGACGCTCTCGGCGGGCGAAAAATCCCATTTGTCGTGGCCGAACAGAACCGCGAGTTGGTGGAGATGTTGCGTGCGCGGGATATTCCCGCTGTCTCGGGGGACGCCTCCGATCCGGCGGTTCTGATTCAGGCTCATATTGCGCGGGCGGGCATGCTGGTTATCGCCACGCCGGATACCTTCAATGTGCGCAAGATGGTCGAGGTCGCCCGCACGCTGAATCCGGCGATAGAAGTCGTGTTGCGCACGCACAGCGAGGAGGAAGCCGAGCTGCTGCAGAAGGAGAATGTCGGCAAAGTATTCATGGGTGAGCATGAACTGGCGCAGGGCATGGCACGGCATGTGCTCGACCGTATGGAACACCCGAAGCATGGCTGAAGAGGATTCTCGCGACAGGAATGCAGTCATCACCGGGCTGGATAAAGCCATGATGGGTATTTTCAATACAAGGCGCGGCTGTCTCGCCGCTCGCTGTGCGCGATGACCTCCGCCGCAACTAGTGTGCTGGTCATAGGTTGTGGCGATATCGGCGAACGTGTTGCCGGGCTGGAACGTTCCGCGGGTCGCCGCGTCACGGGCTTGATCCGCTCCGAGGCGTCCGCCCGACGGCTGCGTGCAGCCGGCATTCAGCCGTTAATGGCCGATCTGGATGTATCGGCGTCCTTGCGTGATCTGCCCGTCAAGAATGCCCTCATTTATTACTTTGCGCCGCCGCCGGGAAAGGGTGTCACCGACCCGCGCATGGAAACGTTTGTTTCCATTCTCGACTCTTCCGAGTTGCCGAAACGCGTGGTACTGATCAGCACGACCGGTGTCTATGGCGATTGCCGGGGAGAATGGGTGACAGAGGATCGACCGCCCAACCCGCAAGCGGACCGCGCCAAGCGACGGCTCGCGGCGGAAACCGTGCTGCGGCGCTGGAGCGAAAAAAACAGTGTGCCGATCGTGATCCTGCGCGTGCCGGGGATTTATGGTCGGGGTTATTTGCCCGAGGAACGCCTGCGTGCCCGCGATCCGGTGTTACACGAAGAGGAATCGCCGTTCAGCAATCGCATCCATGCTGATGATCTGGCGCGGGCCTGCTTCATTGCCGGGCATCATGCAAACCCCGGCACTTTATATAACGTCAGCGACGGGCATCCCACGACCATGACGGATTTTTTCTACCGCGTGGCGGACGCGTTCGGCATCCCGCACCCGCCGGCGATTACCCTGGAGCAGGCGCGCCGGCGACTCGGAGCAGAGATGCTTTTTTATCTGGCGGAATCCAAGCGCATTGACAACCGGCGCATGCGCGAGGAACTGGGTGTGGAGCTGATGTATCCGGACTTGGCCGCCGGCCTGCCTTCCTGTTTTGACCGGTGCGGATAATCCGAGGTAAGCCCGTGCTTGTCACTCGCCCAGCAAGGCGTTGATCTTGGCGGCGCAGATGCAGTCGTTTTCCGACAACCCCTTGATGCTGTGCGTGCTGAAGCGCACGTGGCAGCGGTTATATCCCACTTCGATGTCCGGGTGATGATCCTCCCGATGGGCGACCCAGGCGAGCGCATTCACGAACGCCATGGTCTCGTAGTAATTCTTGAATTTGAACGTGCGGACAATTTCGGAGGCGGTGTCATTCAGCGACCATCCCGGAAGCTGTGCCAGCAGCGACACGGCCTGCGGGCGGGATAACGGCGGAGTCCCGGGCGCACACGGTTTGCAGGTTTTGCTTTTCAGGTCAGACATGGCTTTTCGCTATTTAAACTTGTAATACGTGTCGTTCAGGTATTTCACCAGATCATCCATTTGTTTCTTTCCCAGGGTGATATTCATCGCATGCCCGCAGGCCTTCATCTGATTTTTCAGCATATCGAGATTGGTGACCTGTCTGTCTTTCCGCTGGTAAACGCTGTCGGTATGGCAGGCGGTACAGTTGGCGTCGTGCAATTTCTTTCCCACGGCGGCGTCGCCCGGAAGCGCCGCGCCGTGGACGGATATGGAAAACGACATAAGGATAAATACAAGCGCACGGTTTTTTTTCATGGTTCCTCCTGGACGTAAAGAATCAGGTTTTGCCGGTCAGATGCGCGATACGCAAGGTGGCGGGCGGATGGGAATCATAAAAGACCGAATGCAGCGGGTCGGGAGTGAGCGTGCTGGCATTCTCGCGATAGAGTTTGACCAGCGCACTCACCAATTCGGCGGCATCGGTTTGATCGGCCGCAAAACTGTCGGCTTCATATTCGTAACGTCGCGATCCCCACGCGAACAGCGGCTGCAGGAAGAAGGTGAACACCGGGCCAATCAGCATGAATAGCATCAGCGCCGCATGCATCGAAGGTTGTGACATACCAAGGCCGGAATAGAACCAGGATTGCGTGACCAGCCATCCAAGCAGGGCCAGCCCGAACAGGCTGATGCCGAAAGTCAGCAGCATGCGCTTGATAACGTGCCGTCGTTTGAAATGCCCCAGCTCGTGAGCCAGTACCGCCTCGATCTCCCTTTCATTCAGGTGTTCGAGCAGTGTGTCAAAAAAGACGATGCGTTTGGTCTTTCCAAAGCCGGTGAAATAGGCATTTCCATGCGCGCTGCGACGCGATCCGTCCATGACAAATATACCACGCGTCCGGAAGCCGGTGCGTTCGAGTAACGCCTGGATGCGTTCACGCACGGTCCCCTCCTTGAGAGGTTTGAACTTGTTAAAGAACGGTGCAATCAACGTGGGATAAGCCCAGACCAACAGCAGGGTGAAACCGCTCCACAGCAACCAGACGTAAAGCCACCATAGCTCCCCGGCCTCCTGCATAATCCAGAGCGCGGCCAGCGCGAGCGGGGCACCGAGTATTCCGAACAACAGGGCCTGCTTTATCGTATCGGCCAAAAAAAGTCTTGGCGTGGTCTTGTTGAAGCCAAATCGGTTTTCGATCACAAAAGTCCGATACACGGACACCGGAAGCTCAAGCAGTCCCATGATGACGAGCGTGCTCAGAATAAATACCACTCCAGTGGCAAGTTCACCCCATCCGATGGCGCGTAGCATCTGATCCAGCCAATCGAGCCCGCCCCCCAGTGTCCAGAGCACGAGCAAACCGGTGCCGTAGGCATTTTCAATGCGTCCGAAGCGGGTGTGGGCGATGGTGTAATCGGCCGCCTTCCGATGATCCGCAAGCGTAATCTTGCTGCGGAACGCTTCGGGAACGGTATTACGGTTCGCCGCGATGTACCGGATGTGGCGGGCC
>Ga0209109_10001434_pt1 | contig 13187 bp, 2 predicted proteins | sample Rifsed10ft2_FD_184004 | JGI IMG/M metagenome (GOLD analysis project Ga0209109, IMG submission 184004) | Soil microbial communities from Rifle, Colorado, USA - sediment 10ft 2 (version 2) | ecosystem: Environmental > Terrestrial > Deep subsurface > Rock core/Sediment | place: Rifle, Colorado... | reverse complement strand
GGCGCTGCTCTCCGCCGAGCGGGAGCTGACCTTCCGGCAGGTGTCGGAGGAAGTCAACCGGGTGGGGAACGCCCTCCAGAAGCTGGACATCCGCATGGGCGAGTTCGTCGCCATCCTCTCGCCGGATTGCGCCGAGTGGGTGACGTCCTTCTTCGGCGTCGTCAAAATCGGCGCGATTTCGGTGGGCGTCAACACGCTGCTCAAGCCGCACGAGCACGCCTACATCCTGCGCGACTCACGCGCGCGCGTGCTCATCATCCACAAAGCGCTGCTGCCCTCCATCGAGCCGATCCGTTCCCAACTGGAGTTCGTGAAGCACATCGTCGTCATCGGCGGGGGCGGGCAGCCGGGTGACCTCGACTACGCCGCGTGGATCAAAGGCGAGTCCGCCGAGCTTGACGCCGCGCCCACGCACCGCGACGACTTCTGCTCGCTCAACTATTCCAGCGGGACGACGGGCGAGCCGAAGGGCATCCTGCACGCGCACAAAGATTATCCGCTCACTGCGCAGTTGTGGGGCGCGAACGTGCTCGGCCTGCGCGAGAGCGACCGGGCCTTCGGCGCGCCGAGGCTGTTCTTCACGTTCGGGACGGGCGGCGTGCTGGTCTTCCCGTGGTACGTGGGCGCGAGCATGGTGCTTATGGCCGCGCCGCCGCGCATCGTGACGAACATGCTCGACGCCATTCACCGCTTCAGGCCGACGATCCTCTACAACGCGCCCACCGGCTACGCGGCCATGCTGGCGCACGAGGATTTCATCAACAAGAAGTACGACATCTCGTCGCTGCGCCTGTGCGTCTCGGCGGGCGAGTCGCTCCCGGCCCCCATCTGGCACGCGTGGAAGGAAAAGACGGGGCTGGACATCGTTGACGGCATCGGCTCGACCGAGAACTTCCACATCTTCCTCTCCAACCGCCCCGGCGACATCCGCGCCGGCTCCAGCGGCAAGCCGTTCCCCGGCTACGAGTTGAAGATCGTGGACGAGAACGGCAGCGAGGTGAAGCGGGGCGAGATCGGCAACCTGCTGGTGAAGGGCGAGACGGCGACGCTGTCCTACCTCCACCAGTCCGAGAAGAGCCGCAAGACGTTCCAGGGCGAGTGGCTGTTCACGGGCGACAAATACTACGTGGACGAGGAGGGCTACTACTGGCACGCGGGCCGCTCGGACGACATGCTCAAGGTGGGCGGCATCTGGGTGTCGCCCGTGGAAGTGGAGAGCGCGCTGCTCAGCCACCCGGCGGTGCTGGAGTGCGCGGTGGTCGGGCACGCGGACGAGTCGAATCTCGTCAAGCCCAAAGCATTCGTGGTATTGAAGGAGGGACACCTGCCCTCCGAGGAAATGAAGAACGCCCTGGTCACGCACTGCAAGGAGAAGATGGCCGAATACAAACGCCCGCGCTGGATCGAGTTCGTCCCCGAGCTGCCGAAGACGGCGACGGGGAAGATTCAACGGTTCAAGATGCGGGGCACTTATTAAGGACGGCTGCTCAAAGCGTAGTCAATGGCCTGTTCCAGGGACAGCGCCCGGCCCTCGCCGAACGCCGCCGCCTGGGCGAGGTCGTTCAGCGCCTGCCGGGCGGGTTCCAGCAGCTTTTCCAGCTTGACCTGCTCCACCGGCGAGAGCGGCGCGCCAATCTCCACGCGCAAATTAGAGGCCGCGCCGATCAGGCGCAGCGCGCGCTCCGGGAGTCTCTCCAGCGCGGCCAGGCCTCCCATGTCCTCGAGCAGATTGGCGGTGTACCACTTATCTCCGAGTTCCTGAAAGATAATCAGACTCTCTTCGTACATGGTGTGCGCGGCGCTGTACTCGCCGAGGGCGCGAACCACATTGCCCAGATTATCGAGCGCGATGGCGATGGCAAACCGGTCGCCGATTTCCCGCGCCAGGGCAAGATTTTCCTCCTGCCACACCCGGGCCGTGGCGTGGTCGCCCTGATCGAGGGCCACGTTCCCCAGGTTGTTGAGTGAGATGTGGATGTACTGCTTGTTGCCGACCTGGCGGCGTATGCCCAAAGCCTCCTCGTGGAGGAAGCGCGCGAGCACATAATTGCCCTGAAAACGGGCGACGACGCCCAGATTGCTGAGCACATTGGCGACGTTCGGTTTGTCATCCAGTTCCCGAAAAATCGCCAGGCCCCTCAGATAGAGAGAGCGCGCCGTTTCATAATCGCCTTGTTGAGCCGAGAGGGTCCCAACAGCTTTGAAGGTCTGCGCCGCCCCGGCCTGGTCATCCAATTCCTCAAACCTGGCCTCCGCGCGCTCGAACGCCGCCAGGGCGTCGGCAAATCTGCCCTGCAAGCGCAGTAGCTCGCCGATGGCCATCTGGCACTCGGCCCAGGCGTGCCGGTCGTCCAGCTGCTCGGCGAGTTCCAGGGCCTGCTGATAGAGAGAGCCGGCTTCGCCCCATTTGCCCGTCAACTCCAGCACTTGCCCCAGCCGGCGCATAACGGGAACCCGCTCGCCCGGCGGCAGCAACGGCATCACCCGCTGGTAGTAGTTGATCGCCGCGGCGTTGGCGTAGCTCGCCTGCGCCGCCTGCCCGGCTTTGAGCAGATACTCGCGCTGCTTGGGTTCGTTCTGGCTGCGGTCGTAGTGATAGGCCAGCAGGTCCACGTGCTGGTCGAGGGTCTGGCTGTCAATCCGTTCGATATACTGCCCGATCTGATCGTGGAGGACGGCGCGCATGGCGTAGGGCAGGCTCTCGTACGCTACCTCTTGCGTCACAATATGCTTGAAGAGATAAGCGAGTTCGGGTTCTGGCGCGTCTTGCGGTGTCAGGTCCAGATGGCGCAGGTGCTCCAGGTCGGCCTTGACGCGCTCCGCCTCGCCCAGTTGAGGGTAAACCCCCCAGAGCATCGCGGCCTTGAACAACCGCCCGATGACGCTGGCGACCTTCAAGGTGATCTTCTGGCTCTCGGTGAGCTGGTCAATGCGGCTGAGGATCAGGCTGTGCAGGCTGGTAGGCAGATCGAACTGTTCCAGCGCCTGGCGGTCCTGCGGATTGATGCCGCGATCCTTGAAATAGTTCAGCAGCTCTTCGATGTAGAACGGATTGCCTTGGGCCCGGGCGGTGATGAGCTCGATCAGCGCGCGAGGGATCTCGGTCTGTGCGCCGAAAAACTGATCGAGCTTCAAGTGGATCAGCCGCTCTGCCTCCTGCGGGCTGAAATCGGTCAAGCGGACCTCGGTGAAGTACGGCAGTTGATCTACCCGCAGCGCCTGCGAACGCTGCACGTCCGGCGGGCGGTAAGCCAGCACGAGCAGCACCGGCAAGTCCGCGATCGCGCGCCCGATGACTTCCAGCAGGTCGTGGGAGAGCGGGTCGAGCCAGTGACCGTTTTCGAGGACGAACAGCAACGGCGCGGCTTTGGCCCGCGCCCGCAGGCAGTCCACCAGCAGCGCTTCCAAAGAGGATTTGCGCAGTTTGGCGTCGAAGGAGCGTGTGAGGTCGTTGTCCGGGAGGGTCAGGTTGAGCGCCGTGTCCAAAAGCGGCAGGCGTGGCACGAGCGCCGGATCAATCTGTGCCAGTTGTGCTTCCAGAATGTGAATCTGTTCTTCCTGAGGCGCCGAGGGGTTAACGTCGAAGAAGGATCGCCAGATGTTGTGCCACACCAGATAACTGGTGTTGGTGCCGTAGGACTGGCACTCGCCGCCGTAGCCGATCACCTGCTGCAGGTTGACGAGGCGGATCACCTCGGCCACGAGCCGCGATTTGCCCATGCCCGCCTCGGCGCTGATCCCCACGATCTGCCCCCGCTCCTGCACCGCCATCTCAAACTTCTGCTCGATCAAGGCCAGTTCAGCCTCGCGCCCGACCATGGGCAGCGCATATTTCGGTTCCTGTAACCGGATCGCGTGGCGCTCTTTCAGCCCGGTCAGGCTGAAGACGGTCACCGGCTCGGCTTTGCCCTTCACGCGCATGTCCGGCAGGCTTTCCCAATTGAAGACATCGCCCGCCGCCTGGCGCGCCACTTTGCTGACGAGAATCTGCCCCGGCGCGGCGGCCTGCATCAGCCGGGCGGCCAGGTTGACGTCGTCGCCCAGCACGCCGTAAGTCCGGCGGTTGTTCCCGCCGTACGCGCCCGTCCGCAAGCGGCCCTGGCTGATCCCGATCTGGGTGGCGGTGAGATAGTCGAGCCGGGGTGTCAGCGCCTGCAGGTCGAGGGCGGCGGAAACCGCGCGCACGGCATCGTCCTCGTGCGCGAGCGGCGCGCCGAAGGCGGCGTACATATAACTGCCTTTGTCGCCGATGGTCAACTGAAGGAGGGTCCCCTCGTACTTCGCACAGACCTTCTGCACCTCGCGGACGTAGGCGTCGAGCTTGGCCCCCGCGGCCTCATCCTTTTCGTAGTCAATCCCCCCGAAGCGCAGGAAGAGCACGACGGCCGGGCGCAGCTCGGCCAGGAACTCGCCCTGCCCCGAGCGCAGCCGCTCGTAGACTACCGGCAGGAGCCAGGGGCGGACCACGTCCTCGCCAAGCGCATCGGGGGCGAGCGGCGGCCAGGGCAAGGGGTCCGCCGGGCGCGCGAGGCCGCTCACGACGCCGAAGCGTTGATCCGTCTCGTCGTCCGCACGCCATTCGGCGATCCGGGCGTTGCCCTCCAGCGCGGCGAGGGCCGCCGGGTCAAGGACCACTTCGCCCTTATGAGCGTGATGCTCGGCGGCGGCCAGGTGGTCGAGAATCGCGCCCGCGAGCGCGTCAATGGTCTGGATGGAGGCATCGCCGACCAGAAAACGCCGGGCGGGGCCGCTGGCCACCGCGGCTTTCATCGCCAGCGACACTTTGGTGCCGGAGGGAATGGTCATGGTCGCAAAGCGGCGCATGGCGTGCTGCATGGCGAGCGCGCAGGTCGTGGCGCGCAATCCGTCGTCGCCGTCGAGCCAGCAGGTAATCGCATCGCCGCTGAAACCGATCACGCAGCCGCCATAGCTGTGCAGTTCGCCGATCAGCGCATCGTAGACGATGTTGAGGTGACGGGTGAGTTCTTCCGCGCCGCGCTGGGGGCCGAGCTCGCGGACGAGGGCCTCGGTCAGCGGGGTGAAGCCGGAGATGTCCGCAAACAGCGCGGCCCCGTGCGTGCGGTCGGGCAGAGACACGCCGTGCGCCAGCGCCAGCCGCCGGTCCATGGGGATGTAGACGCTCGGGGTTTCCATACCTGCGTTAGGATAATCTCAATCGTGCCGGGATGCAACCGGTCCGCCGCGGGTGGCGACCAGTCAGGTTCAATCCTTCAGCGGTCAAGCGGCTCAGCCGAACTATAACACATTCAGAGGGAGACAGCCGTAAAACCTAAGCGATCCCGGGTCATCCCGGAAACGCAACGGGGTGGCCGCCGGCCACATCAACGGCCGCCGCCGACCACCCCGCCGATTCCGGACATCGCCCCGGCTACGTCACGCCGCGGCTGACCCCAAAGTTAGAAAGGCCAGGCGATGCTCTCCACATCGTCATACGGCGTGGAGATGGCTTCGCCCGGCACAAGCTGCTGGGCGACCACATCATAGGCGTAGATGGTGTGCGAGGCATGGACGCCCACAGCCAGCAATCCATCGGGCCGCATTTCCAGGCCCTCCACATTGCTGCTGGGCAGATTGTTGGCGACCTGGGTTATCTTATTTGTGGTCGGGTTGTACACAAAGAGATTCCGGCCGGCGACCATATACAGCACCGCGCCGTCGTTGCTCCAGGCGATCCCATCGCCCGATTTGTTGGAAGTCATCACGACTGTCGCAGCACCTGTGCTCATGTTGATTGTGATCAACCCCTTGCCCTGCGCCCAACCCCACAGGGTCTCGTCCGGGCGGAAGGACAGGCCTTGCACACCTGCCAAGCCCGTGCACCCGATGCGGGTGAGCGCGCCATTATTCTTGTCCACGGTGTAGAGGCACCCACGTTCACCGGCCAGAGCATCCTTGCCGGAGGCGGCATAGAGAACACCCGTGGTGGGATGGAGGTCAATGCCCTCGATATCGCGGTCTGGCTGCAAAGGCCCAAGCGCAGCCACGGTATGCGACGGATCCGCGGTAATCGTGAAGAACTGGGTGTCGTTCGCGTCCTGATCCTGCACGGCGTAGATCAAGTTGGGGTTGACGGTGATCGTGAAGGATTGGGATTCGCTCATGTCCGCGCCGCCGTTGGCAACGCCGCCATCGTCCTTCAGCACGAGCGTGATGTGGGCAACTCCATTGGCGTCGTCTGCCGGTGTGTAGGTCAGCGTGCCGTCGGAGGCGACCGCCGGGCTAACGCCGAACAGACCCGGGTTGTCGTTGCCGGTGATCTCAAAGGTGAGCACCTGCCCTGACTCGTTGTCAGCCCCGGCGTTGATCCCTGTCGCCCAGCCGGCCACCGTTTGGGGCCCGGCATCCTCATTGACTACCGGGTCTGTGCCTTTCGTGAAGCTCGGCGCATCATTGACGGACTCAACCGTGATCGCGACTGCGGCGGTGTCCGTGCCACCGAAGCCGTCGCTGATCGTGTACGTGAACGAGTCGGGGCCGAAGTAGTTCGGGTCGGGGGTGTAGGTCACACCGCCCACGGTGAAGCCCGCCGAACCATGCGGCGGATCGCTCACAGCGGTGACGCTGAGGGTATCGCCATCCGGGTCGTGGTCGTTGCCCAGCACAGCCAGCGCGGTGGCGGGGCTGTCTTCATTCACCTCATAAGCGTCATCATCGGCTACAGGCGGACGATTCACGAGGGTCAGCGAGCCGCTTGTGGAGGTGGGCAGGTAGCGCGCGTCGTCGAGATGGAGCGTGACTCCCGCATCCGGCAGGGTCACATTGCCACTGAAGTAGACGTTGACGGTGTACGGGCCCGGCGGCAGCGAGAGCGCGCCGAGGGCAGCGCGGCCAGCGTAGTCGGTGATGACGGCCTCGCTGTGGTCGCCGCCGGGGCCGGTCACGACGAAGAACACAGTCCGCTCGCCCAGAGGCCGGCCCGTAGCGTCTTTCAGCGTGGCATGCGTCAGCCCATCCACCCCGCGATTCCCGCTGGCCGAGGACGGATCGAGGGTCAGCGTTGTGCCCTGCTTCGCGATCGTGAACGAGCCGGTCGAGAAGGAGGGGATAAGGTCAGCCGTCCCGCCGAAGACGGCCTGCACCTCGTAGGGTGTTACGTCGGGCGTGCCGAGGAGTCGGAGGGTGGCCGTGGCGACGCCATCCTCGTCGGTGATCGCCATGTGGCTCACCGGCCCAAGGCTGAAGTTCACAGGCTGGCCGCTCAGCGGCGTCTCGTTGCTCGTCAGAACGGCGCTGAAGGTCGCCTGCGTCCCATACGGGCCGGAGCCGGATGCAGGGCTTACCGGAGAGAGCGATGTCGGCACGGTCGGGCCGCCGTCAACGCCGGGGATGAAGTACGCGCACAGGTTCGTGGCGAGGTTGACGAGGCCGACGCCGTTCACCGCCTGCGCGACGAAGCGGATCTTAGCAGGATCCATGCTCCCCAGCGGGAGCACCCCTTGCCAGAGCCGCGAGTCGTTTGGATCCTGGGTGAGGTCAATGGACTGCCACTGGCCGCCGGAGGGATTGCTGGTATCGGTCCAGGTGACCCAGACCTGCTGAATCCCGGCCGCGGGATCACCCACCACCTGAACGGTGAACGTCACCAGGCCACCGCCCACGGTGGAGCTGACGCGCGTGATGGCGGGCGGCGCGGCGGCGGCTCCGGCATGGGTCGCATCGCCAAGGTAGTTGCTGTAGTACAGACGGAAGTTCATGTTCTGCCACAGCCGGAGCGTGCCGTCGAGCGCCGTAGGCGAGCTCGACAGGAACTGCGCGGGCGTGACCATGAGGTTGGTGACGCCGCCCGAGCCGTTCGCGAGCGCGTCGAAGTAATTGATGCTCCACGGTCGGCAGGGGTAGAACGTATTGCCGGGGAACGGCGTGTGCACGCCGACCAACTCGGTCGTCGCCACGCCGACCAGCGGGGTGATGTTCGGGGTATTGCTGTAAGCGCCGCCCCGGAAGCCCACGCCGCGCAGCACCGTCCCGGGCACGGTCACGTTGCGGACCTCCAGCGGCAGAACCGGTTCCGCATTGTTGGCGACGACGCCATTCGACCCGGAGAAGTACGTGGCCATCACTATCTCAGAGGGATTTACGGTATCCGAGAGCGGGACCGTATGTGATGTGAGGGTCGGTGTCACGAGAAGGTCAGCAGCGTTCAGGCCGAGCTGACCGCCGGGCGTCGTCGTCGGAACTGGTATAGGCGAGATGCCGCTGGACGCGCCGACGCCAGCGGGAAGGCGAGCGCCGGTCATATTCACTTTGAGCATCGGCAGGCCGAAGAGCGTCGCCTCGAGCAGGGCTTTTTCGTGGAGGCCCCGCATCACGAGCGTCTCGGCGAGATAGACCTGCTTGGCCTGCGCCAGAGCCTTGCCAATTGCCACATCATCCGGGCCGGTTCGCAATTGGCGGCTGAATTCGAGATAGAGGCGTTCGCTATACTCGAGGAAGTCTGTGTCGCCGTATTGATAGCCGGTTCCGGCGATGAGGGTGGCGCCTCGCTGGGCAAACGCCTGCGCCCAATCCGGCTCGACCGTCACCACCGGGATGCCGTGTTCGTCAACGATGTTGTAACCGGAGTGGCAGCCGATGCTGAAGATCACGGCGTTAGTAAAGTCCGCCGGGGCCGAGGCGAGCTCCGTGGATTGGACGCGCGTGGTGAAGTCAGCGGCGAGCGCGCCGTTGGCGCTGAAATGGCCCGCCAGGAAGATCAGGTCGTGACGGCCACCGAGGAACAGCTCGCCGCGCAGATCATCGGCGGTCCAGCCTCCCGGAGGAGCCACGTCGGTGATCAGCGTGTCGGCCGACAGGCCCGTACCGGTTTCAAGCTCGATTGTCACTGAAATCGCGGCATCCGTAAGGAAGTCGTAACCCGTGACGAGCGGGGCGGTCGCTGGCGTGACCACCCCCTCCAGGGTGCTCAGATAGGCGTTGAGCACGGCGGTGACGTCTGCCCCCGTTTCCACCAGCCGCCCAACGGCGAGGTCGGGGATCGGGAAGGCGTCGTCGTTGAGCAAGAGGCTGGTCTGCGCGCCGTAATCGTCCTGGCTGAGGACGTAGCCGAGCTTCAGGCTCGCCTGCGAGGCCGTCGCATCGCGGACGGGCGGCACGTAGTTGCTCTCGTTCCCCAGCAACGCATGATCGGCGTGGCGGAAGAACGGGATCACGTCGTCGTTCCCGACGATCACTACATACTCCAATGCATGGCTCGCCCGGTAGGCGTCAACGATGTCTTTGATGGCCTGCGCCACGAGGTTCTTGGCGAACGGGCACTCCACATTGTCGTCCGCCTGGCCGTTGAGGAGAACGACGCGCGGGTCAGCGCTGACGTCAATCACTACGCCGTCCACCTCGGGCCGGTCGGCGAGGTCCTGGAGCTTCCCCACGGGCGTGTCGGGCATCCGGCTCTGGTCGGTGAGGATGAGCGTCTTGTAATCGCCGGTGATCGCCAGCGGGGTACCGGCGCCCAGCAATGGATTGACGTTACCGCACTGTCCAGCCAGCAGCGTCACGGTGAGGTGGAACTGCCCGTCCAGGCTGAACGCGCCGTTGCGGCCGCGGACGCGCACGTAGAAGTCGCCGGTGTTGTTCCACGTATTGACGCGGAGGCCTTCACTCGCCGTGCCGTCGAAGCCCGAACCGCCCAGGAGGCTGCGCAGCTGCGCGGTGGAGAAGGCTTCCTCGCTGAAGCGGTCGGCACTGAAGCGGTCGGCACTGAAGCGGTCGGCGCTGAAGCGATCCGCGCTGAACCGATCGGCTGAGAAGGCGTCGGCCGAGAAGATGTCCGCGCTGAAGCGATCGGCTGAGAAGGCGTCCGCGCTGAAGCGGTCGGCGCTGAAGCGATCCGCGCTGAAGCGATCGGCTGAGAAGGCGTCCGCGCTGAAGCGGTCGGCGGAGAAGGCATCCGCGCTGAACCGATCCGCCGAGAAGGCGTCGGCCGCGAATTCGGCCCCCAGGTGTACCAGGTCGTCCTGGGAAGCCGGATCTGTCAGCGACTGGTAAACGGCGTTGATGTCCTTGTAGATCGTCAGGTCGTAGTTGGCCGGGAGATTGGTGAGCGTGACGATGACCTTGCTCCCCGGTTGAATGCTGAACTTGAACCAGCGCGATTGGCCCTGCCGGTCAATGTACTGGTCAAACTGCGCCGTCTGCCCCGACGGGTCCAAGCTAAAGGCGGTGGGCCAGGAATCGTTGTCTGGGCCGGCCCCGGCGCATTGTGAGAATTCGGAGGTGTTGCCATTGGGATCGGTGGCCGTCGCGGAGACAAACTGGCCATTAGGCACGACCGACGAGACGGTGGCCTGGAAAAGTTTGTTGCCTTGCCCATCGGTCGTCACCGTGACCGGCGCGGCGGTTTGCAGGAACGTTTGCCCCTCGCCGAAGCCGGACGAATCGCAGGTGGGAGCGGAGAAGAATTCGAGGGTGAAGGTGGTATTGGCGGCGCCATCGAGCCGGCCCTCAATCGTCGTGTTGCCAGAGCCGGGGATGGCGGCAAACAAGGCCGGGAAGTTCTGCAGGTTGTTGGCGCCCGCGTCGGAGTCGAGAATGTCGTTGGCGGTGACGCCATCCGAGCCGAGGTTCACGCCGAGACAGCCGTTGGCGTAGATGCGATTGGACGTGATCGTGTTGTTCGCGCCGGAGAGCACGCGCACGCCGTCGCCGCTGAAGTTGCGGATTTCAAGCGCGCGGATGGTGCTGCCGGTGGAGGCGAGCGTCAGGCCGCTGGTCTGGCAATTGCCCGCATTGCCCGCGTTCGTCCCGTCCAGCACCACGCCGGGCTGGCTGGTCCCATCAATGATGACGGCCTCCGTAATCGGCGGCAGAGCGGCAGGCGGTTGGATGACGTATGGGCCGCTGCCGGGGAGAGCGAAACGAATCTCGTCCGGCGTAGAACCACCATTGTCATTGGGGCGGGCGTTGGCGGCGTTGATGGCGTCGCGCAACGAGCACTGCCCAAAGGTGCACGCGGTGCTCGTCACGTTAATGATGGCGGTGTTGACCGTGAAGATGGGGCCGGGCTGCGGAGCATCTTGAACCTCGTACGCGCCGATGTCGCAAGCGAGGCCGACCGGCCGCGGGAGGCCACGTTGATCGGTGGCCGGGCAGCCAATGTTCGTTCCCGCGTCAATCGCGGGACTGCCAGCCCCCAACGCATGGGTGAACGTGGGGCCGCCATTGTTTTGGAGCGAGCCGAGTTTGGGATCAATGGGATTGCTTGTCGTTCCTGCCTGGTCGCCGTTCACGCCGTTGGTGACGCCGCTGCAGCCAGTGGTTTTGATCCCGACCAGGTTGTTCCCCTGTGAGGTCAGCGTTCCCGAACAGTCGGGATGTTTTGTTGAAGAGCTTTTGTCTAAGTTCCCGGCAATAAGGGTGTTCTTGATGTTAACCACACTGCCGGATCGGACAGCGATGCCGCCGCCATTGCCGCTACCATTTGCGTCACTATCGGCGATATTGCTGGCGATGGTGACGTTGGTCAGCGTAGCGGTGCCGCTGTAATTGTAAAGGCCACCCCCGTCCTGCTTGCTGGAGTTGCCGCTGATCGTGACGTTAATCAAGTTGAGCGTGCCGAGGTTCTTGATGCCACCACCCCACACGCCGGATTTGTTGCCCGTGAGGGTGGTGTTGGTGACAGTGAGGGTACCCGAGTTGTAGATCGCGCCGCCGTAGGTGGAGTTGCCGTTCTTGATCGTCACCCCGGTGAGGGTGACGACGTTCCCGCTCATGATTTGGAAAATTCGATCCTTGAAGCCGCTGACGGCGGTGATAGTCACCGGGCCGGTGGGGGAGATGATCAGGCTGCTTTTGATGTCCAGATCGCCCGTGGAGGCTGAGTCCTCGTTGCCGTTGTCGGTGCGGGTGAGGGTGTAGGTTCCAGGGGGCAAGATGATTGTGTCGGCGCCGCTGCCCGCCGGGCACTCGCCAGAGATGCCGCTGGAAGCCAGATCTTTGTTGGCCGCGATGATAGCCTCACGCAGCGTGCAGGCGTGGTCCGACGAGTTCACGGCGTCTGCAAAGCTGTTGACGCCGATGTTGGTGGCCGCCTGGGTCACGCCAACTGACCACAGGGCGAATCCAAAGCTTGCCAGCACTGCCACAATGAGCAACAGATGCACACGCGCGCGGAACGGCGATGAGTTCATGAGGCTCTCCTTCGAGAAAGGCGGCGCCGGAACCTGGCCACAGTGGTCAGGTCGGCATGGTATTCAGTTTGTTAGTGAGAACGAGAACCGCTTCTTGGCGGCAAAGGTGATTAGAGCAAGTTCCACTCGGCAGGTTGGCTGTTCTAAAAGATTCTGCCGACTGAGTGCGCGTCCCACACTATGGCACCGTTGGGAGGGGACACTAGTCTTCTGACATCTTTGAGTTATATAATAGTAATATATCCGCAATTATAACGGTTGTCAACAGTAAATTCTAATTTAATTAGTCCAATAATATTACATATTTATAACTTAACAAGAGTTATTCATATTAACTTATGTAAATTATTTCTTGGCGTGAATACGCTATAATTCCGCGACCCTCAATAATACCGAGCCGAGCCATGCCCACCCCAGCCTCAGCGACCAATACTCCAGCCGGACGCATCCACAACTTCTCCGCCGGCCCGGCGACGCTGCCCCTGCCCGTGCTGGAGCAGGTGCGCGACGAAATGCTGAACTGGCGCGGGAGCGGCATGTCGGTGATGGAGATGAGCCATCGCTCGGCGCACTTCGAGGACATCATCGGGCGCGCCGAGGCCGACCTGCGAGCGCTGTTCGGCATCCCCGGCGATTATCAAATCCTCTTCCTGCAGGGCGGCGCGACCTTGCAGTTCGCCATGCTGCCCATGAATCTGCTGCCCTCGGGCGCATCCGCCGACTACATCCTGACCGGCACGTGGGCGAAGGCGGCGATCAAAGAAGCTGAGAAGGTGGGCCGGGTGCGCGTGGCCGGTTCCAGCGAGACGAGCAGCTTTAGCTACATCCCCTCTCCCGCCGATCTTCAGCTCGATCCGCAAGCCGCCTATCTGCACTTCACTTCAAATGAAACCATTCATGGCGTCGAATGGGCCGCTGACGCGGAGCCGGAGCCGCCCCCCGGCGTCCCGCTGGTCTGCGATGCGTCTTCGGACATCGCCAGCCGCCCGCTGGACGTGGCGAAGTACGGCTTGATCTACGCCGGGGCGCAGAAGAACCTCG
>Ga0209109_10001428_pt1 | contig 13194 bp, 12 predicted proteins | sample Rifsed10ft2_FD_184004 | JGI IMG/M metagenome (GOLD analysis project Ga0209109, IMG submission 184004) | Soil microbial communities from Rifle, Colorado, USA - sediment 10ft 2 (version 2) | ecosystem: Environmental > Terrestrial > Deep subsurface > Rock core/Sediment | place: Rifle, Colorado... | reverse complement strand
GGCGCTCACCCTGGGGGTGAGCGTCGCCGTCCTCGCCGGCGTCGTCCTCTTTCTGCGCCGCACGATCCTCGATCCGCTCGAACGGCTAGCGGAGCAGGCCCGCCGGGCGGCCGGCGTTGGCGCCGACGACCGGCGAACCGAGCTGGCGGCGCTCGGTCTCGAAGTCGTGCTGAAAGGCGACACCGGTTTTCCGGATCACCTTGCCGAACTGCCCGATGCTCCGGACCTGCTCTTCGTCCGAGGCTCGATGGCAACGGATCGGGGAGTGGCCGTGGTTGGATCCCGGAAGGCTACGTCGTACGGCATCGGGCTGGGCCGTGGGTACGGAGCGGCGCTGGCGTCGGCCGGATGGCCGGTGATCAGCGGTCTGGCGCGTGGGGTGGACGGTGCCGCCCACCGGGGGGCCCTCGACGTGTGTGGGCGTGGAATGGCCGTGATGGGTTGTGGGCTCGATGTGTGGTATCCGCCCGAACATCGCAGCCTGGGAGAGCGGTTGATCGATTCCGGTGGGTGCATCGTGAGCGAATATCCGCCCGGGACCCCTCCCCTCGGCTGGCGGTTTCCCCCCAGGAACCGGATCATCTCCGGTCTCTCGGCCGCCGTGGTCGTGGTGGAGGCCGCCCAACGCGGCGGCGCGCTGATAACTGCGCAGCGCGCTCTCGAGCAGGGTCGAGATGTGCTGGCCGTTCCCGGCGATGTCGACAGGCCAACCTCGGAGGGCTGCAACCTGCTCATTCGTGACGGAGCCATGCCGGTGCTGGGCCCAGATGATCTGATTGAGGCGATCTCCCTCATCCTCGGGCCCCCGGAGGTTGCGAATGGGTCGGTCCCGCTCCACGACGATGTGGTCGAAGCCCTTGGGCCTGTCGGCCGAACGGTCGACTGGCTGGCAACAAACCTGGGGCTGGCTGTCTCCGACCTGCTGGCTCGACTGGCCAGGCTGGAGACCAGTGGTGTGGTGGTCCGCTCGGGAGGGCTCGTGATGCGGCGCGGCGGATCATCGGACTCGGCCGTGGCGGACCAGACACCGGTGGTTGGCCTGAACGAACGTTGACCGGCAGAGTCCTTCCGGCAAGGATGAGCCCATGCGATCGCTCCCCGATCTTCCTTCCTGGGCCCAACAACCGGTCGAGCAGTTCCTCCTCCGTCAGAGTTCACAACGCAATCTGTCCCCACACTCGCTGGATGCCTATCGCCGGGATCTGAGCCAGTTCATGGCATTCTGCGATCGGGCCGGGGTCAGCACCGTGCAGGACGTGGATCGCAAAACGGTCAGGAGATTCGTCGCATATCTCGACACCCTCGGGTATGCGAGGCGCTCGATAGCCAGGAAGACCTCGGCCGTCCGGGTCTTTTTCGCAGACCAAGCCCGGCGCGGAGAGATCCTTCTCAATCCGGCGGATCAGGTTGCCCGACGCCGCCGGCCAAAGACGCTGCCGCACGCGCTCGCGCAACGGGCGGTCCGGGAGATCCTGGAGTCGCTGCAGGGATCCGAACCGGTCGTGCTCCGAGATCGGGCAATACTCGAAGTCCTCTACGCCACCGGGGTTCGCGTCTCCGAGTTGGCAGAGTTGCGGATCGATGAGATACGCGATCGGGAATTCGTGCGCGTAGCCGGCAAAGGGAACCGTGAACGCGCGGTTCCGCTCGGAAGACCCGCCCGGGAAGCCGTGGATCGATATCTTACGGTGGGCAGACCCGTCCTGGCCGGGCCGGCCGCCGGCGATCATCTGTGGGTGGGTGTGAGGGGTGGCCCGCTGGCAGCGCGCGGTATCCGCCGCGTCGTCCGGGAAAGGGCGGCCACCTTCCCGCATGCCTTTCGTCATTCGTTCGCTACCCACCTCCTCGAAGAGGGGGCCGACCTGCGGGCGGTACAAGAAATGCTCGGACACGTTGAACTAGCTACAACCCAGATTTACACTGCTGTAACTCGCGATCACCTCAGGTCGACATATGAACGAAGCCATCCGCGAGCCTGACGACGCTGCGGAGCAACATGTCCGCGAGCTGTGGGAAAGGTTCAAGGCCACAGGAGACGAGCAGGCCCGTGAGGGCCTGATCCTCCAATACTCGCCGCTCGTCAAGTTCGTGGCTGGGCGGGTCGGCGTCGGATTGCCTCGCAACGTGGAGCAATCCGATCTCATCTCGTATGGCATTTTCGGTCTCATCGACGCCATCGATAAGTTCGACCTGGAACGGGGGATCAAGTTCGAGACCTATGCCATCAGCCGCGTCAAAGGAGCCATCCTCGATGAGTTGCGGGCCCTCGACTGGGTGCCGCGGTCGGTACGCGCCCGGGTTCGGGAAATCGAGCGAACCATGGCCGAGCTGGAGCACAAGCTGCACCGGACACCCACCGAAGAGGAGCTGGCCGTCAAGATGGATATGCCACTCGATCAGCTGCTCGACGCGCTCGCCGAGATCTCCACACTCGGGTTGGTAGCACTCGACGAATTGTTGTCGCCCGACCGCAATTCGGCGGCCGTCGGCGACCTGGTACCCGACCGGAAAGGTACCAACCCGGAGGCCGCCTTCCAGATCGAGGAGATGAAGCGAGTCCTCGCAGATGCGATCAACCGGCTACCGGAGCGTGAGCGCCTCGTCGTCACGCTCTATTACTACGAGGGATTGACGCTGGCCGAGATCGGCAGTGTCCTCGGTGTGACCGAATCACGCGTATGTCAGATTCACACCAAGTCTGTGATCAGCCTGCGAAATCGCATGACGGAGCCCTCGTTCCGGTAGAACCTGCGCCACTTCGATCTCCGGTCAACCACCTGGTACACTCCCGCCCCAATTCGCACGCTCACTGCACCCTCCCACCGGTCGGGACGCCCGGCGCGTTCTGCGGGAGAGGCTTCACGGCCGCATGCACGTCCATCGTGCCAGGGTGAGCGGAGGACCAACCGAACAAAGGAGACAGCAGTGGCAGCAGTCACTATGAAGCAGCTGCTGGAGGCGGGTGTCCATTTCGGGCACCAGACCCGCAGGTGGAACCCGAAGATGGAGCCGTATATCTACGGTGAACGAAACGGGATCCACATCGTCGACCTCCGGCAAACCCTCGAACAGGTTCAGCTTGCCTACGATTTCGTCCGGGATACCGTCGCAGCCGGAGGGACCGTGCTGTTCGTGGGAACCAAGAAGCAGGCTTCCGGCGCCATTCAGGCGAGCGCCGAGCAGGCCGAGATGCCCTATGTGAACTTCCGCTGGTTGGGCGGCATGCTCACAAACTTCTCGACCATCCAAAAGCGCATCTATTACATGAAAGAGCTCGAGGGCATGGAGCGTTCCGGGGAGATGAACGCCCGTCCGAAAAAGGAAAGGCTCCGCCTCCGGCGTGAGTTGGAGAAGCTTCAGCGGGTCCTGGGCGGAGTCCAGTCGATGACCTCACTCCCGGACATCCTCTTCACGATCGATCTCAACAACGAACAGATCGCGTTGCGAGAAGCGGCCCGCCTCCGCATACCCGTCGTGGCCCTCGTCGACACCAACTGCGATCCGGACCTGATCAACGTCGTCATTCCGGGCAACGACGATGCCATCCGTTCGGCCCAACTCGTCGCTTCGGTGATGGCGGATGCCTGTCGGGAAGGGCGCGAGATCGCCCTCAAAGGCACCGCCGGAGCAGAGCCCGAGAACGAGGGTTGAGGAGAGGACGCACCGTGACCCAATTCACTGCCCAGCAGGTGCAGAAACTACGCAAAGATACGAACGTCGGGATGATGGACGCCAAGAAAGCGCTCACCGAGTCGGAGGGCGACTACGAAAAGGCGAAAGATTATCTTCGTGAGAAGGGTCTGGCCGACGCAAAGAAGAGGGCCGATCGGGATGCAAACCAGGGAACGATCGGTATGTATGTCCATCGCCAGTTCGACCGCCCCGTGATGGGGGTGTTCGTAGAGTTGTCGAGCGAGACGGACTTTGTCGCCAAGAGCTCTGAATTCCAGGAGGTAGCCGACGACATCGCCATGCATATCGCCGCTCTGGCGCCCCGGTGGGTCGCCAAAGAAGCGGTTCCCGCCGACGCCCTCGACAAGGAACGTGACCTCATCGCTCGTCAGGCTGCCCATGAGGGCAAACCAGAAACCATCATCCCCAAAATCGTCGAGGGAAAGATCAATTCGTTCTACGAGGACAACGTGCTCTACGAACAGACGTTCGTCAATGCGGAGAAGTTCGATGGGACGGTCGGGGAGCTCGTGGCTCGTCTAGCTGCCAGGATGGGAGAAAACATCGGCGTCAAGCGGTTTGCCAGGATCGCAGTAGGCGAGCAGGAGACGTAACACATCGGTCTGCGGAGGGGAGTCAAGGCCATGTATCGACGGGTCGTACTGAAGCTCTCGGGCGAGGCGTTTGCCGACCCGGATATCGGGTATGGCATTGATCCACTCACCGTCAAGAGAGTTGCCACCGAGATCGTCGAAGCGCACTCGGGTGGCGTCGAGATCGCGGTGGTGGTCGGCGGTGGCAACATTTTCCGGGGGGTGTCCTCGGCGGCGGCCGGAATGGACGCAGCCAGTGCCGACTACATGGGCATGCTGGCAACGGTGATCAATGCGCTGGCCCTTCGTGACGCCCTCGAGAAGGCGGGGGTGCCGAGCAGGGTGCAGAGCGCCATCACCATGCAGCAACTCGCCGAGCCTTACATCCGTTTGCGGGCCATCCGACATCTGGAGAAGGGCCGGGTGGTGATCTTTGCGGCAGGCACCGGCAACCCATTCTTCACGACCGATACGACCGCAGCCCTCCGCGCCGTGGAGATCGGTGCAGAAGTGGTGCTCAAAGCCACCCGGGTCGACGGTGTCTATGACGACGACCCTCACACCAACCCAACCGCGAAGATGTATGCGGAGTTGACCTACATGGAGGTCCTCTCCCAAGGGCTCAAGGTCATGGACTCGACCGCAATTACCATGTGCAAGGACCATGAGTTGCCGATCGTTGTGTTCAACATCATGACCCACGGCAATATCGTGAAAGCAGTCCACGGCGAACGCATTGGTACCCTGGTGCATTGACCGGAGACGACATGATCGCCAAATCCCTAGCCGACGCATCGCAGAGGATGGATCACGCCGTCGAGCACGTCCAAGGGGAGTTTGCAACGATCCGAACCGGCCGGGCCAATCCCGGGATCCTGCATCGGGTCATGGTCGACTACTACGGCACGGTAACGCCCCTCCGGCAACTGGCTTCGTTCTCCGTGCCGGAGCCGCGTCTGTTGGTTGTATCGCCATATGACAAATCGTCGATCGGCCACGTCGAGAAGGCGATAGGCGCGGCGGGGCTCGGCTTGAATCCATCAAGCGACGGGATCGTGATCCGTCTGGCCTTTCCGCCCCTCACTGAGGAGCGACGCAGGGAGCTGATTCGGGTCGTGCGCAATATGGCCGAGGAAGGCCGGGTAGCCATTCGCAATATCCGCCGCCATATCAAAGACAACATCGAGGCTCTCGAAGGCGAGATCTCCGAAGATGACATCCGGCGCTCCGAAAAAGAACTGCAGGACATCACCGACGGCCATACGGCCCGTGTCGACGAGCTCCTGGAACACAAAGAGCAAGAGCTGCTCGAGGTGTGAATGTGGACGAAGACAACGACAATCCCCGGGACGGCGAGGAAGGTGGCGAGGTAGTGCCCTTCCCCGGTGGGCGCCACCCGTCGCAATGGCCGGGCGAACCACCAAAGGACCTGGAAGACGCCGATGCGTCATCGTTTCCTCTTGGTGAATCCGACCGGGCGGCCGGAGAGTACGAACCGCTCATCGAGAACGACCAATCCGCCTCCGCCCATACCTACGATCTCGATGCCCATCGGGGCGGGGAGTCTGGCGCGGATGATCGCGGTGGTGCTCCGACACCGTTGGATGGTGATGATCCCGGTGAACGGGCCGACCTGGAGGGAAAAGTGTCCGACGCCCTGGGCGACGACGACGAGTTCGAGGATTTCGTCACCGGAGCCAGCTCGTTCGACGAATTCACCCGCGAGGACTACATCAGGGCCACCACCCAGGAATATCAAGGCCTGGCCGACGCCATCGCCGAGGCGGCGGCTGAGGAAGTTGAGATGCAGGCCGTGGCGGCCGCCATGCCGGGAATCGAAACCGGCCTCGTAGGGTTCGAAGACGTGACCGGGGAACAACCCCAACTGGCCGTCCCGGAGCCGCGCGGCCCCTCCGATTTGAGCCTGCGCTTGGTAACGGGGCTGGTGCTCGTCTCGCTGCTCGTGGGCGCTTTGATACTTGGGGGGTTCTGGCTCTGGTTGTTCGTGCTCGGCGCGGTGATGGTTGCTCTCGGCGAGTTCTACGCCACGGTACGCCGACAGGGATTTGCCCCGGTGAGCCTGTTCGGCCTGCTGGGAGGACTTGGAGCATTTGCCGCCGTCTACCTTGCGGAAGGCAACACCCCGTTGGCCATCGCCGGCGCGGTAGGCATGACACTGGCGGCAACGACGTTCTGGTACGCGGTAGTACCACGGCGAAACCCCTTGGCCAATGCTGCTCTCACCGTATTCGGGATGGCCTGGGTGGCGGGACTCATGGCCTTCGCCGTCCCGATCATCCTGGCACCGCGTTACCAGGAGCTGATCCTTGCCCTGGCACTTGTCACCGCCTTCTTCGACATCGGATCGTTCTTCGTCGGGCGGGCCATCGGCAGAACCCAGCTGGCCAAGGTGTTGTCACCCAAGAAGACCCTCGAAGGTTTGCTGGGAGGTATGTTGGCGGCGTTGGCGGTCGGGGCGGGTCTTACCTACATCGACTGGTTCGGAATCGAACTGCGAGACGGTCTGCTCCTGGGAGCGGTGGTTTCGCTGGCGGCGCCGTTCGGTGACCTCGTCGAGTCGATGGTCAAACGTACGCTCAACACGAAGGACATGGGAGCGATCCTCCCGGGTCACGGGGGGCTGCTCGACAGAATCGACAGTTTCATCTTCTCGGTCCCCGCCTGCTACGTGCTCTTCCTCTGGCTCGGGTTCCTGGCGTAGCGCCGTGTCCTCCGATCAGGTCAAGCCTCTCGTCGTCCTGGGAGCCACCGGCTCGATCGGTACGCAAACGCTCGAGGTGGCCGCCCGGATGGGTATCCCGGTGGCCGCCGTGGCAGCCCGACAAGGATCAGATCGTCTGGCGGAGATCGGGGAAGCACACCCGGGTTGTCTGGTCGGTGTCACCTCTCCCACCCGAGACGAAGAGCAGCGATTCGCTGCCCGGTTCGGTACACGGGCGCGGTTCGGGCCGGAATCCCTGGTCGAATTGGCGGCTCTGGACGGATGCATCGTGATCAACGGCGTGGTCGGCTTCGCAGGCTTGCCCGCCACCCTGGGCGCGCTGGCGGCAGGTAATCGCCTGGCGCTTGCTAACAAAGAGAGTCTGGTGGCGGCCGGCCCGGTTGTCCTCGAAGCGCTCTCTCAGAGTTCTGGCGAGTTGATTCCGGTCGATTCCGAGCACTCCGCCCTCTTCCAGTGTTTGGTGGGTGAACCGCGATCGGCGGTTCGAAGAATGATGCTCACTGCGTCGGGAGGTCCTTTCTTCGGTCGCCGGCGAGAAGAACTGGAGAACGTCACTCCCCGACAAGCGCTCGCCCACCCGACCTGGTCGATGGGTCCCCGCATCACCATCGACTCGGCCACTCTGGTCAACAAGGGCCTCGAAGTCATCGAGGCTCACTACCTCTTCGGGATCCCGCTCGAAGACATCGAAGTCGTGATCCATCCGCAAAGCATCGTGCATTCGCTGGTGGAGTTCGTCGACGGTTCGCTGAAGGCGCACCTGGGCGAGCCGGACATGCGAGTCCCGATCCAGTATGCGATCACCTATCCGGCCCGGTCCCAAGGTGTGCTCGGACAGTTCTCTCTCGCCGGTCGGGACTTGACCTTCCGGGCTCCCGACCACGATGCCTTCCCCGCCCTCAGCCTCGCGTACGAGGCCGGTCGGCGCGGCGGTTCGGCTCCGGCCGCCTTCAACGCCGCCGACGAGGTCGCCGTGCACGCTTTTCTCGAAGGTCGGCTCGGCTTTCAAGGGATTCCCCTCATCCTCGAAAAGACGCTGGCCGCCACCGGGTGGGACGAAATATCGACCGTTGCCGACGTCCTGGAGGCCGACCGGGAGGCCCGGGCCATTGCGCACAGTATGTTGGGAGGGGCCTGCTGAGGTTGCCTTGTCTCACCAGTGCCGTCCTCGTAGCGCTGGGGCACGGCAGGACGTGATCGAAGCTGAGGGGCGCCGTACCGGGTGCGCTCCTATCGATCTCAGGCCGATATCCTTTGAAGTGATGAATTTGAAGGAGACCTAACGTGCTCGGTGGAATCTTCATGCTGGTCGCGGTAGTCGCCTCGGTGATGATTCATGAATCCGGTCACTACTTCATGGCCCGGGCTACGGGAATGAAGGCAACCGAATTCTTCTTCGGCTTCGGCCCCAAACTCTGGTCGACCACCCGCGGCGAGACCGAATACGGCATCAAAGCGTTCCCATTGGGCGGCTACGTCCGGATCGCCGGTATGAATCCGCTCGAAGAGGTAGACCCGGCCGACGTGGGGCGCACCTATCGGGAAAAGAAATTCTGGCAGAAGAGCGTGGTCATCCTGGCCGGGGTGGTTCTTCATTTCATCATCGCCTATGTGGTGATACTGGGCGCCCTCATCGGGTTCGGCATCGACAATCCGGACGCGCCGCTGGCCGAGATCGCCGTCGTCCAACCATCTCTCGAGGATGGAACCGCGACACCCGCCGCGTTGGCAGGCCTCAAACCCGGCGACACCGTCGTTGCCATAGACGGTATTCCGGTGGGCGGTTGGGAGGAGATCCGCACGGCGCTGGCCGATCTTCCGGACGCTGATGTCACCATCACCGTCGATCGCGATGGTGAACGGCTGACCCTTTCCACTGTGCTGTCTTCGGTCGTGGACCACGCAACCGGAACCGAGGTGGGGTACCTCGGGGTGAGTCCCGCCTACGAACGCGAGTCGGTTGGTTTCTTTCAGGCCACGGGCTTGGCCGGACGGGCTTTTGTCAACATCACCGGGCGCACCTTCGACGCGCTCGGAAATCTGGTCAAGCCGTCTTCGCTCGCCCAGTTGGGCGGGGCTTTCTTCGGGAACACGGATATACCGAATGACATCCGACCGGTCAGTCCGATCGGCATCGTTCGTCTGGGCGCCGAGAGCGACTTCGAGCTCATGGTCGGTCTGGTTGCCATGGTCAACATCGTGCTCGGGATCTTCAACGGACTCCCGCTCTATCCGCTCGACGGCGGACACTTCGCGGTAGCCGTGTACGAGCGGATCACCCATCGGGAAGCAGACGTTCGTAAATTGGCTCCGATCGCGGCAGCCGTGATGGCGCTGGTGCTCTTCCTGTTCTCCGTGGCCCTGCTGCTCGACATCGTCAATCCTATCTCGCTCAACGGCTGATCCGGCGTACCATGCCCACTGTGCCTCGCACATTGACCCGGCAGATCCATGTGGGCAAGGTTGCCGTTGGTGGAAACGCCCCGATCACGGTGCAGTCGATGACCACGACCAAGACTGCCGACGTAGACGGCACCCTCAGCCAGGTCTACGCCTTGTTCGGGGCCGGTGCCGATATTGTTCGCATCACCTGCAACGATGTGGATGCCGCCCAGGGCCTGGCCGAGATCATTCCGCGTTCGCCCGTCCCGATCATCGCCGATATCCATTTCCAATACCGCCTGGCACTGGCGGCGTTGGAGGCCGGGGTTCAGGGTCTGCGTCTCAACCCCGGGAACATTCGCAACGAGCAGCACATCAAGACGGTTGCCAGGGAGGCCAACGATCGAGGGGTCTCCATCCGGGTCGGGGTGAACGCCGGTTCGCTCGACAAGGACCTCCTCGACCAATACGGAGGCCCGGTACCCGAAGCCCTGGTTGCTTCTGCTCGCAAGGAAGTCGCCTACCTGGAGGACGTTGACTTTGCCGATATCAAGATCTCCGTCAAGCATTCGCACGTGCCCTCCATGGTCGCCTCGTACCGGCTGCTGTCCGAGCAGGTCGACTACCCGCTCCATCTCGGGGTGACCGAAGCCGGACCACCCCCCGGAGGGCTCATCAAGTCGGTGGCCGGAATCGCCACCCTGTTGCTGGAGGGAATCGGCGACACGATCAGGTTTTCGCTAACGGCTGATCCCGTCGAGGAGGCGAAGGCCGGCCGGCGGCTGCTCGAGTACCTCAACCTGCGCGAGCGGAAGGGCCTCGACCTCATAGCCTGCCCATCCTGCGGCCGTGCCGACGTCGACGTCATCGCAGTGGCCGCTGAGGCCCAGAAGAGGCTCGAGGACGCCAATCTCCCAATCCAGGTAGCCGTCATGGGTTGCGTCGTCAACGGCCCGGGAGAAGCCCGGGAAGCCGACATCGGAATCGCCGCCGGCAAGGGCAGGGGCCACCTCTTTATCAAAGGCCAGGTCGTCCGGGTGGTGCCCGAACGGGAGATGGTCGACGCGCTGTTGGACGAAGCCAAGAAACTGGTCGAAGAAGGCGTGGATGCGCGGCTGGCAGCAGCCGACGAGTTTGCATCGCAACTCGCCGCCGAAGCCGCCGAGGAATTGTTGGCCTTCCAGGGGGACGCCAATCAGGTGGCCGAGCGACGCAAGGCGGTCGTCGAGGCGGCATCGGGCGAATAGGCGCCGTTTCGGGTTTGAGGTTTCAAGTGTCTCCCCCCGGGCGGGCCGCGCCAGCCGGTTGGGGGAGTGCCGCCCAAGGTGGAGGTGGGTCGCTGCACAGCAGCGAGCCCGAGGAGGGCGTGCCGCGGCGGGGGGCGGGGTCCGTTCCCAACAACATGGTTGATCACGAGGCGCCTGCAGCCGCCACTAAGCTGCCCAACCGGTCCAAGGAAGGAACGTCGTGGCCGAGAAAGTCACCCCGCGCAGTGAGGATTACAGCCGCTGGTATACCGACGTCGTCCAGCGCGCCGAACTGGCCGACTATTCGCCGGTGCGTGGCAGCATGGTGATTCGTCCGTACGGCTACGCGCTCTGGGAGAATCTGCAAAGGGCCCTCGACGGGATGTTCAAGGAGACCGGCCATCAGAATGCCTACTTCCCGCTGTTGATACCTCTCTCGTTCATGCAACGGGAAGCGGAACACGTCGAGGGTTTTTCGCCCGAATTCGCCCTGGTAACTCATGGCGGCGGCAAGGAACTCGAAGAACCCCTGGTCATTCGCCCTACCTCGGAAACGATCATCAACGCCATGTTCGCCAAGTGGATCAAGAGCTATCGGGATCTGCCGGTGTTGCTCAACCAGTGGGGCAACGTTGTGCGCTGGGAAATGAGAACCAGGCTTTTCCTGCGCACGACGGAGTTTCTCTGGCAAGAAGGACACACCGCTCACGAGACGGAAGACGAAGCGCGGGCCGAGACCCGGCAAATGCTCGACATCTATGCCCGGTTGGCAGAAGAGTGGGCTGCAACCCCTGTCATACGCGGCCGCAAGAGCGAGGCTGAGAAATTCGCCGGCGCCGTCGATACCTATGCCATCGAAGCGCTGATGGGCGACCGCAAGGCGTTGCAGGCCGGGACCTCGCACTATCTGGGGCAGAACTTCGCCCGCGTTTTCGAGATCCAGTTTCTGGACCGTAACAACGAGCTGCAACACCCGTACCAGACCTCGTGGGGTGCAAGTACGCGGCTGGTCGGGATGGCTGTCATGGTGCACGGCGACGATCAAGGCTTGGTACTCCCGCCGCGCATCGCTCCGCATGAGGTGGTGGTCGTGCCGATCGCCAGGTCGGATGCGGCCGAACGGGGGGCGGTCATGGAAGGCGCCGGCCGGTTGCGAGACGAACTGGCCGGCAGTGGGATTCGCGTCGTTCTCGACGACCGGGAGGAGGTGACTCCGGGCTTCAAGTTCAACGAGTGGGAAATGAAGGGCGTGCCGGTGCGTATCGAGCTGGGTCCGCGTGATTTGGCCGAAGGCCGGGTTGTGGTGGCTCGACGGGATCAACCCGGGCGAGAGGGCAAGCGGGCGATGCCACTAACCGGAATCTCCAAGGCGGTCCGGCAGGTGCTGGACGACGTGCAGGACGCCTTGTATCAGCGGGCTTTGACTTTCCTGAAACAAAACAGCCACCGCCCCGCCTCGTATCAAGAGATGAAGGACACCCTGGCCGATTCCGGTGGTTTCCAGTACGCGAGATGGTGCGGCTCGGCGGTCTGTGAGCAAGCAGTGAAAAGCGAAACGCAAGCGACGATCCGGGTCATACCCTTTGACCAGCCACATGACCAGGCCCGGTGCATCAAATGCGGTGAGCCGGCCACCGAAGAAGTCGTGTTCGCGAGGGCCTACTGACCGGTTGGCAGTAGCCGGCATGCTTGGTTGGTGGGAACCGGCCCCCGCTCCCCGGACCCGTCGGGTCCGGCGTACTCCCCCTGCCGGCTCGCTTCGTCCGCCGGGGGGGGAGACACCCCGGACCCGAGCCCTGAAACCAGGGCCGGCCGGGCCGTGGTTATAATGGCCGGGTGCGCTTGAGTCGCGTGCGCGTGTTGAGCGCGTGTGCGCGTCCGGTCGCGAATAACCTACGGACGCTACGCGAAGAGGTGGGCGCCCAGCCCACTTTTCTTTTGGAGGAACGACGATGAGCCAAGTCCCGGAGGGTCTCTGGGAGCTGTTGCAGGGCTATCTGCAGGCAGAAGACCTCGAATTGGACGATCTCGAGATGGTCGGACAGGGGCGGGGGGTAGTGCTGCGCGTTACCGTAGACATGAACGGCGGTGTGGGCGTCGACCGGTTGGCGGAGACGGCGCGGGGTCTGTCGCGGCCGCAGAGCGCGTGGATCTGTTGGTCACCGGCGGCACGGTGGTCACGATGGACGCCGAGCGGCGCGTGATCGAGAACGGCGCCGTGGCCATCCGGGGCGAGCGCATCGTGGCGGTAGGGCCGGCGGCCGAGCTGGAGCGACAGTACCGCCCGCGGCGACGCCTTCGCGCCCAGGGCCGCCTGGTTCTTCCCGGCTTCATCAATACCCACACCCACGCCGCCATGAACCTCTACCGCGGCGTGGCCGACGACCGCGTGCTGGAAGACTGGCTGCGCGACTACATCTTCCCGCTGGAGGCCAAGCTCTCCACCGCCGAGATGGTCTACTGGGGAACGAAGCTGGCGGCACTGGAGATGATCCGTGGCGGCACCACCACTTTTGTGGACATGTACTACCACGAAAACGAAGTGGCCCGTGCCGCC